>Ga0114951_10002499_pt1 | contig 20719 bp, 19 predicted proteins | sample AM7aDNAmetaG_FD_88677 | JGI IMG/M metagenome (GOLD analysis project Ga0114951, IMG submission 88677) | Freshwater microbial communities from Finland to study Microbial Dark Matter (Phase II) - AM7a DNA metaG | ecosystem: Environmental > Aquatic > Freshwater > Lake | place: Finland: Lake Alinen... | reverse complement strand
GAACTCTTCCATCATGGGATTGACGCTGACGTACCGGAGCGCCTTGTCCTTGACGAAGATGCAGTCCTCGGCCGTCTCGAAGATGCCCCGGAAGAAGGCCTCCTCTTCGCGCAGCGTCCGGTCTTCCTTCCTGCGCGGGGCCGCGCGCCGTTCCGGCACGGCCGGCGCTTTCGCCCGCTTCACCGGTTTAAAGGCCGGCCCGGCTTTCGGCTTTCTTGTCCTGGACATGACCGTCCCTCTCAACAATGTCAGACAAGCGCGTGGGCGGACGAGCGCGGCGACGAAGGCGACGGCGGTATTCTACCATCTTTTTTGATTGACGTTTTTGCGGCGCGCGAGAAAAAGGAATGATAGAATACGAACCGGCGTCCGGTGGTGCGAATCGGGATGGTTCTGTCATCGAAGGGAGCGGCTATGGCGCGTCAACATCCGGTATTCAGTCGCAAGCTCAGGATGGGGATGGTCGGGGGAGGGCCGGGATCGTTCATCGGGCCGGTGCACTTGAAGGCGGCGCGGATGGACGGGCAGATCGAACTGGTCGCCGGGGCGTTCAGCAGCGATCCGGAGAAGTCCCGCCAGACCGGCCGCGAGCAGTGCCTCGACGCCGGGCGCGTCTACGGCAGTTGGGAGCGGATGATCGCCGGGGAAGCGCGCCTGCCGGAGGGGGAACGCATCGATTTCGTCTCCATCGTCACCCCGAACCACGTGCACTTCCCGGTCGCCACGGCATTCCTCCGCGCGGGATTCCACGTTGTCTGCGACAAGCCGATGACGCTGAACCTGAAGGAGGCGCTGGCGTTGCGCCGCACAGTGAAGCAGTCCGGCCGGGTCTTCGCCCTCACCCACAACTACACCGGCTATCCGATGGTGAAGCTGGCGCGCGACATGGTGCGCTCGGGCGACCTGGGCGCCCTGCGCAAGATCAAGGTTCAGTATCCGCAGGGCTGGCTGCACAACGCGCTGGAGCGCAGCGGCGCGAAGCAGGCGGTCTGGCGCACCGACCCGCGCACCTCCGGCGCGGCGGGCTGCATGGGGGACATCGGCACCCACGCCGAGAACCTGGCGGAGTACGTCACCGGGCTGCGCATCAGGGAACTCTGCGCCGACCTGAGCAGCTTCGTCAAGGGACGGAAGCTCGACGACGACGGCAACTGCCTCGTCCACTGGGAGAAAGGGGTGAAGGGACTCCTTTTCGCCAGCCAGATCTCCATCGGCGAGGAGAACGACCTGGCGATCTGGGTGTACGGCGACAAGGCGTCGCTGGAATGGCATCAGGAGAACCCGAACGACCTGCTGGTGAAGAAGCCGGACGGCCCGCGGGAGATCTGGCGTCGCGGGAACGGGTACATCGGCGCGAAGAGCCCCGCTGCGGCGCGCGCCACGCGCATCCCCTTCGGGCACCCGGAGGGGTTCATCGAGGCGTTCGCCAACATCTACGTCAACGCCGCCGAAACGATGCGCGCCTCCATCGCCGGGGTGAAGCCTGATCCCCTGGCGCTCGATTTCCCGACCGTCGAGGATGGCGTGCGGGGGATGCAGTTCATCGACGCCGTCGTGCGCTCCGCCCGGCTGGGGGCGAAGTGGGTCCAATTCCCCAGGGGGTGAGGGGGAAGCAAGCAGGCGCGCTGGGGAGGGAAAAGGGGTCAGGCATCTTTTCGCGACGGCGAAAAGCAGCCTGACCCCTTTTCGCCCGTTAGCCATTGCCGCGTGTAGGGCGGGCTTTAGCCCGCCACATGTGCACGAGCTGAAGCCCGTGCCTACGCGCACCCCGTCACTTCGCCGGCCGCCGCGCCGCCAGCCGCGCCACCTCCACCACGGAGATCACCCACACCGCAATGCCCCCGGAGAGCCGCCCCACGCGCGAGATATGCTCGGGGGTGAGATGCCAGGTGATCACCGCGAAGAGGATCATCCAGAAGCAGAGCATCAGCCCGCGCATGGGGCGGCCCAGCAAAACGTGGCCTGAGCCGGGCACCACCAGCGCCGCCGCTATCGCCATCCAGGGCTTCACGGCTAATATCCCTTCGGGCGCGGCCAGTGGACAGCCCCCGCCTTGATGAGCGTCTTGTAGTCCACGTACTTGTAGCGGTGGAAGGCGAACCAGAAGGAGGCGATGAAGTAGAAGAGGAACCCGGCGAGCAGGTTGATCCAGTAGCCGAAGTACATCCCCGCCAGCGTCGCCAGCGCCAGAGTAATCAGCAGGATTGCGGTGAAGGGATGCCAGGGGGCGACGTAGCCGCGCTTCATGGAGCCCAGCGGGTACATCGCGCGGAATTTGAACATCATGTAGCCGCAGAGCAGGTACACCAGCAGCGCGGAGAAAATGGAAAAAGTGATGACCTGGTCGAGCAGCCCGGTGAACCCGAAGACCATGGCGATGGGGAGCAGGAAGAGGATGGCGCGGTACGGCGTCTTGTAGCGCGGATGCACGGCGGCGAAAGCGCCGGGGATGAGCGTATCACGCGACATGGAGAACCAGGCGCGGCTGGAATCGGTGATGCAGCCGTTGGCGCTGGCCATGCAGGAAAGCAGCGTGCCGGCGAACAGCGCCGCGACGACCCAGGGCATGTGGGTCGCCAGCGCGGCATCGAACAGCGGATAGACTGACTCGCCCAGATGGGCCGAGGGGACCAGGCCGGAGCAGACGTACCAGGTGATCGTCGCGCCGATCAGCAGCGTGGCCATCCCCACCAGCGCCCCCACCGGCAGCGCGCGCCCGATGGAGCGGCACTCCTCCGCCGCCAGCGCCGTTCCCTCAATCCCCAGGAAGAACCAGACCCCGAACTGGAAGGCGGCGATGATGCCGATCAGCCCGTACGGCAGGCCGTTGGTCATCTGCTTCAACTGGAGCAGGCTCTGCGAGGGATGATAGAACTTCGTGGCGAAGAGCAGGATGAAGATCGTGATGAACGCCAGCGCGGTGATGATGAAGTTCACGGTGAGCGTCGCAAAGACGCCGCGGTAATTCAAGTAGGTGAAGAACATCAGCGTGAGGATGACGTACGGGAGGCTGCGGATGGCCGGGTTCAGCGTCTTGAGCAGTTCGCCGATCACAAGGGCGTCGGCCGCCTCCAGCATGACGTACTCGAAGACCAGCATCAGGCCGACGTTGAACGCCGCCAGCGGCCCGAGCAGGTACTTGGCCATCGCGTACTGCCCCCCCGCCTCGGGGATGACCGAGCCGATCTCCGTATTCACCATGACCAGCGCGGTGTAGAGAAGGCCGATGACCCAGCAGGCGATGATCGCGCCGAGCGACCCGCCCTTGGCGACGGCGAAGTTCCACCCCATGAATTCGCCCACCAGCACGATGCCGACGCCCAGCGCCCAGATGTGCATCGGCCCGAGCACCTTCATCAGGTGCGGTTTGGATTCGGGGGCGGCTGCGGAGGCTGCTTCCTGGCTCATCGCTCCTCCTCCCCGGCGGCAGGCTCAGCCGTTCCATCGCGGAAAGCGGAGGCCGTTGTAGGGGCGCAGCATGCTGCGCCCTCGCGAGCGGCGGCGCAATCGGCGGCGTCAACGGCGCGGCTTTCCGCGCGGCGCGCCCGCTCGACCTTGATAAAGTCCCACAGAATCAGGAGGAACAGCCCGCCCGAGAGCGCCCACGCCACCCCGTTCATGACGGTCCAGAAGTTCATTCGCCCCCCTTCCCCGGCTTGGCCGGCTCCGCGGAGGGCTCCGCCTGCGGCTTCTCCCCGTAGACGTGGTTCACCATATCCTTCAGTTCGCGCTCCGAATGGACCAGCATGTACCGGAAGTACGCAACGAACACCAGCGCCACGAGGATGCTGGAGCCCAGGCCAACGGAGTAGTCCAGCCCGGAGGCCTCCCCCTCGCCGACCAGCACCTTGCCGCGCAGGAGCATGGTGCCCAGGAGCGTCACGAAGCAGAGCGCCATGATGAAAAGAACGTCGAACCAGTGGACGACGGGGTGAACGCGCTTCTTCGGCGCGATGTCCGGCTTGGGGGTCACAGAGGAAGCCTCCTCATTATTCATGGCGGTCCTTCAGGTGCGCCAGGTCCTCGCGATAAAGCGCCGAGCGGTTGCGCCTGAGGTGCGCGAGGACGGCGGTCAGCGCGGCGGTGGCAAAGACCCCCACCGCGACGGCGGAAGCGACGAGAATGAGCTTGACGCGCGCGTCGTCGGTCAACGGCGCGGCGGCGTGAAGGACGCATGCCAGCGCGGACCACACGACGACGACCGACAGGATGATGATTCCGCAGTCCTGACGATACATGCCCGCAACGCGTTTCTCCTCGACACTCTCAGGCGCATCAGCCAAAGGTTTCTCCTTGGAGTAAAAGCGAGGGTAGGGTACCGTATTGAAGAATTCCGGTCAACGCTGGGGAGAGCTTCGACGGAGTCGATCAGGCGCGGGGCCTGTGCGCTAACCCATTTTCACCAGCCAGGCGTGCGCGGAGAATCCAGCGCCAAAGGCGAGCAGGACGGTCCATGCGCCCGGTGACGCCGACTCCTCCATGATGCGCCGAAGCACGAACAAGACCGTGGGGGAGGAGATGTTGCCGTACTCCGCCAGGACGGCGCGCGCGGGGGCAAGTTGCGCCGCTGTGAGGCCCAGTTCCTCCCCCAGCGCCGCGAGGATCTTTTCCCCGCCGGGATGGAGCGCCCAGTGCGGCACGTCGCGCGCGGTCAGGCCGCGCGGGGAAAGCAGGTCTGCCGTCAGCTTCGCCGCGGAGCTGCGGACGATCCCGGGCAGTTGCAGGCTGAGTTGGTTGTGAAGTTGCCCTTCGCGATGCACGTAGCGGATATGTTCGCGGTACTCCGGCGCGAAGAGGCTGCCGGAGGCGGTCAGTTCCAACCCGCGCGGCCGATTCCACAGAACGGCCGCGGACGCGCCGTCGGAGAAGAGCGCGTTCGAGAGGATCAGGCTCAAGTCGTTTCCCATCTGGAAGGTCGCGCTGCAGATTTCGACGGCGACGCTGAGGGTGACCCCCTCGGGCGCGCTCCGCTGCAGCGCCTCGGCGGCCTGAAGGTTCGCCAGCGCGCCGCCGCATCCGCCCCCCGCAAGGTCGTAGGCGCGGACCGACCGCGGCAAGCCCAGGCTCTCCAACAGGTATGTCGAAAGACCGGGGCAGATGTAGCCCGTGCAGGTGTTGACGACGAGGGCGGAGACTTCGGCGGGCGTCACGCCCGCCTCGCGCATCGCCCCGCGCGCGGCCTCATCGGCCAGCCGGACAGCCCAGGCGGTGTATCGCCCGACGCGAGCGTCCGGATTCTCCCCGAAGAGGTCGCGGGGCTGTTCAATCGCGAACCGCCGGCGCTGGACGCTGGGGTGGGCGAAGATTTTGCGCATCGCCGAGCGGCTGGAGGGGGTCAGTTCGGGACCGTACCGGGCTTCGAGGAGGCGGAGCGCTTCGCTCTGCTCCACCGGCCCCGGGGGCGTGGCCAGACCTATCGCGGCGATGCGGACGGTTGAATCCAATGCGGACAAGCGGTGCCCCCTGGGCGTGTCAATAACGCCGGTTGAAGATTCTCAAGACGCTTCGCAGCAATCGCGTGTGACGCCAGAGCGGCGGGCGGACTCCCACGCGCGCGGCCAGGCGGTGCAGCGCCGGGACGAAGCTGAGCGCCAGCGAGTCCACGTTGATGCAGTTCAAATGCCGGCTCCCGAACTCGCGCAGCGTGGCGGCGAGCCACTGCGCGTCCAGGGCAGGCGAGAGGTACGTGACCGGCGCGAGCATATCGTCGGCCGGCAGGCTCAGCCGCCCTTCGGCGCGCGCCATGCGCTCCAACTCCGTCCCGGGGTAGATCCGCACCCCCACATTATAGAAGAGGACATCCCCGGGGCGCACCTCTTCGCTCGCGAAGCGCAGCGTTTCGCGCACGGTGTCGGGAGTCTCGCCCGGCCCGCCGAAGAGGAAGATCCAGAGGCAGGGCAGCCGGCGGCGGCGCACGGCATCCGCCGCGCGATGAACCTCCTGCGCGGAGAACCCCTTGCGCATTCCCCGCAACACCGGCTCCGCAGCGCTCTCGGCGGTGATGCCGATGGCGTTGAAGCCGGCGCGCTCCATGGCGTCCAGCAGAGAATCATCCACCGTGGCCGGGGAGAGTTCGAGGCTTTGCAGCAGCGCGCCATGTTGGACTCTCGCGAGACATTCGCAGATGGCCATCGCGTGGTCATATGGGGCATTGAAGACGCTGTCCACGAACTCAATGTGCGGCATACCGGCGGCGGCGTACCGCGTCACCGCCTCCGCCACACTCCCGGGGGGCGCAAGCCGGTACGAGCTTCCTCCCAGCCCGGAATAGGTGCAATAGACGCAGCGAAAAGGGCAGCCGCGCTTGGTCTGCACGGGAACGGGGGTGAGTTGCGAGCGATAGGCGCGCACGTCCAGCCAGCGGGGGAAGTCGGGCGCGGGGCAGGCGCTCAGCGGCCTCTGGCAGCAGGGTTCCGCGCGCAGGAATTTCTTCCCTTCCAGCCAGCCGACCCCGGGTACGGCGCGCGCGCCGCTTCCATCGGCCAGCGCGTTCAGCACCCCGGGAAAGACCGACTCGCCATCGCCCAGGGCGGCCCAGTCCGCGCCGGTGCAGCGGAGCAACTGCTCGGGCATCACCCCCATCGCCGCGCCGCCCAGAAGAACCGGCGCGCGCGTATGACGCCGCACGACGCCGATGAGGGACTGCAAGTCGGGGTAGAAGGATTGCGGCGACTGGCTGTCCTGATTGTCGATGTTGCGCACGGAGAAGCCTACCAAATCCGGGCGCGCCGCCTCCAACGCCGACTTCAGCGCCTCCGCCGGGCGCGGAACGAACATGAGGTCGAGCAGCGAGACGCGGTGCCCCGCGCGCTCCGCCGCCTCCGCCGCCAGGCATGCGCCAAGCGGCATCACCGGCAATGGGTTGCGGTACCGATTGGCGCAAACGACCAGAGCGTTCATCACATTCCTTCGCCGCAGCGCGCGGAATCTCATAGCCGCCCGTCGTCCGAGATGAATAACTACTGCTATCTTGATGCTACTGGCGGCCCGTGAGCGGGTCAACCCCCTTGCCAATGGGTCACATTTTGACTACAACATACGCCGGGAGGAATGAATTTGAAGAATGCATCGCTGGCGATGAATGGCGGGCCAAGGGCTGTGCGCGCGCTGAAGCCGGGCCCCACCAAGCTCGGGCGCGAGGAGTTGGCGGAACTGATCGACTTGTGGGCGTTCAGCCCGGCAAATCGCCGAAAGCTCCTGGCGATTCTCTGGAGCGAGAAGAACCTGCACGGCCCGCACCTCTTCCGCTACTACAATCCGAGACCGAGCAAGGTGCTTGCGGCGGAGCGGTTGTTCGCAAAGTTCATCGGCGTTGAGCACACGCTGGCGGTGAACTCCTGCACCTCCGCGCTCATCGCCAGTTTCCGCGCGCTGGGGATCGGCATGGGGGACGAGGTGATCGTGCCGGGGTACACCTTCTTCGCCACCGCCGCCACCGTCTGCGCCTGCAACGCCATCCCCGTCATCGCCGACGTGGATGACACGCTGACGCTCGACCCGAAGGACGTCGAGCGGAAGATCACGAAGCGCACCAAAGCGATTGCGGTGGTGCACATGCGCGGCGCGCCGGCGCAGATGGATGAAATCATGAAGCTCGCGCGCCGCCATAAACTGGCGGTGGTGGAGGATGTGGCGCAGGCGTGCGGCGGCTCCTACAAGGGGCGGATGCTCGGCGCCATCGGATCGACGGGCTGCTTCAGCTTCGATTTCTACAAGATACTCAACTGCGGCGAAGGCGGTTTCGTGACGACGAACCGGGAGTGGCTCTACACGCGCGCGCAGAGCTGGCACGACACCGCCGCCTGCTGGCGCCCCAACCGCTACGCCTCCGAACGCCGCGAGGGGGAGCTGTTCTGCGGCGAGAACTACCGGATGAGCGAGTTGCAGGGGGCCGTGGCGCTGGCGCAGATACGCAAGGCGGGAAAGTTCCTGAAAGGGTACCGCGCCAACCGCGACCGCATTCTGACCGCGCTGCGGTTGCCCGAAGGGGTCGCGCTGCGGCGGCTGGCCGATCCGGCGGGAGATACGGGGGTTTGCATCGTGCTCTTCCTCCCCGACGTCGAGCGGACGCAATGGGCGCTGAAAGCGCTGAAGGCCGAGGGGGTGCCCGCGGGGGGCGTGTACGATTCCGAGGTGAAGGACTGGCACATCTACCGATACTGGGAGCATGTGATGGAGCGCAAGGCCGTCGCGCCCGACGGCCTGCCATGGAGCGGCGTGCCGAAGAGCGAGTTGCCCCGGTACAGGCCGGAGATGTGCCCGAGGACGCTGGATTACCTGTCGCGCGCGATTCTGGTCGACGTGAAATGGTCCTACTCGGCGGCCGATTGCAGGGGGATTGCCGCGGGGATCAACAAAGTCCTGCGCGAGGTGTGAATTATTCGTCATTGCGAGGCCGACCCTGAGCGAAGTCGAAGGGGATGGCCGTGGCAATCTTCAAGTTTTCCGTTGCCGTCCGTTGCGGCAAGGGAACAGCCCACGGAAATAAGGAAGATTGCCGCGTCGTCCCGCCCCGGCGGGACTCCTCGCAATGACCATTAATTGGGATGATTAGGCTCCCCGGGGGTGATATGATAGCCGAACGCATTTCCAGCCAAGCCGACGTACTCCGTGAACTGCGGCCGCACAGGGTCAAGACGAGGAACGCGCCGTGACGCAGAAGCGCCCATCATCGTACACCCGCCCCTCCGCTCGCACCGCGAGCCGGCTGGCGGCGTACGCGGTCTTCGCCATCGCCGGCCTGGCGCTAGTGGGGTGGATGTTCGATATCACACTGCTCAAGAGCATCCGGCCCGAGTGGAACTCGATGAAGGTGATCACGGCATTCTGCCTGCTTCTGGCGGCGGCCGCCCTGCTCTGGATGCATCGTGAAGAGCCGTGGATACGAGGGCTGTGCGCGCTGTTCGGCGTGGCGTTATGCGCGGTCGCGGCGGCGAGCATCGGCACGTATGCCGCAGTCTTCTTTACCGACCATGAACCCTTCTGGGGCGCCGCGCCAATCGCCGAGCTTTTCCTGGGTCCGACCGACCGTATGGCCCTCCCCACCGCGCTGGTGTTCCTCGGGCTGGGGGGCGCGCTGCTGCTGCTGCGAACGGGCCGTCCATGGCTGCGCGGGATCGGCCACGGCCTCCTCCTGCCGGTGGCGATGATAAGCTACCTGGTGATGGTGGGCTACATCTTCAACGTCCCGGCGCTGCATGAGTGGCTGGGGGTGCCGGTGGCGCTGCATACGGGAATTGCGCTTTCCCTGCTCTGCCTCGGGCTCTTCTGGGCCCGGCCGGACACCTGGCTGATGCGGGTGCTGACCGGCCCGGAGGCTGGCTCCATGATGGCGCGGCGGCTGCTCCCCCCCCTGCTGACCCTCCCGCTGCTGGTCGGCTGGCTGCGCGTATATGGCGAGCGCAAAGGGGTGTTCGAATCGGAAGTCGGCGTGGCGCTGGTGGCGGCCACCTATGCCGCCTGCTTCCTGTTCCTGGTCTGGTGGAGTTCGAAAGCCGCCAACCGGCTTCAGCGCCGGGCGGAGGAGACGCTACGCGTGAGCGAGGAGCGCTTCCGGCTGCTCTTCCAGCAGGCGGCGGTGGGGATCAAGCGGATGGATCCCGCGGGACGGCTGCTGGAGGTCAACGACACGCTCTGCGAGATCCTGGGCTATTCGCGCGGGGAGATGCTACGCCTTTCGCTGTCGGAAATCACGCATCCGGACGACAGGGCGGCCGAGCGCGCCGAGTTGGCGCGCCTGCTCGCCCGGGAAGTCTCCAGCTACAGCATGGAAAAGCGCTGCCTTCGCAAGGATGGCGGCATGATCTGGGTGCGCGTCACCAGTTCGCTTCCCTCCGGAAGCGGCCCGGTCGAATGGTGGATCTCCGTGGTGGAAGATATCACGAAACGCAAGGAGGTCGAGGCGGCCCTGCAGCAGAGCGAACGGCGGCTGCGGCAGATTCTGGACGCGCTGCCGGTCGCGGTGTTCCTCAGCGATGCGAAGGGGAACATCATCTTCACCAACTCCGCGGTGGATCGAATCTGGGGGATCAGCGCGCACGTCGGCCGGGACCAGTACGGCGCATACGGAGGGCAGTGGCGCGGCACCGGCAAGCCGGTCGAGCCGGACCAGTGGGCGCTGGCGCGCACCCTGGAGAGCGGGAAGCCTTTCATCAACGAGCTGGCTGAGATTCCCGGCAGCGGCAGCGAGCCGAGGCTGATTCACAACTTCTCGCTGCCGATTCTTGGCGACGACGGCCGGCTCACCGGCGTGGTGGTGGTGACGGAGGATGTGACCGAGCGCGTCCACGCGCAGGAGCAGCTTCGCGACGCGAAGGAGGCGGCGGAACGCGCGGCGGCCGACCTGGCGCGCTCCAACAAAGACCTGGAGCAGTTCGCCTACGTGGCCTCGCACGACCTGCAGGAGCCTCTGCGGGCGGTGGGTGGCTTCATGTCCATGCTCCGCAAGGAGTACAGCGGGAAGCTGGACGCCGAGGCCCATGAGTACATCGAGCAGGCGGTCGAGGGGGCGGAGCGGATGCAGGCGCTGATCAACGATCTGCTGACGTATTCCCGCGTGGGCAGCCGGGGGGGCGTGATGCGGCGCGTGGAGATGAAGACCGCGCTGGAGGACGCCCTGACGAACTTGCGGACGGCCATCGCGGAAAGCGGCGCCAAGGTCACCCATGGCCCGTTGCCGGCCATCACCGCCGATGCGTCGCAGATGGTCCAGCTTTTCCAGAACCTCATCGGCAACGCGATCAAATTCCACGGTCCGCGCCGACCGGAGATCCATGTCGCGGCGCGCCAGGAGGAGGGGCGCTGGCTGTTCAGCGTCCAAGACAACGGCATCGGCATCGAGCCGCAGTACTACGAGCGGATTTTCCTGATCTTCCAGCGGCTCCACTCGCGCGCGCAGTATCCGGGAACCGGCATCGGACTGGCGGTTTGCAAGAGGATTACGGAGCGGCACTCTGGTACAATCTCCGTCGAGTCCACCCCCGGCAAAGGGACGACTTTTCACTTCACGCTCCCCGAGAAAGGAGAGGACGCATGACGCCGACGAACGTCCGACCTATTCAGATCCTCCTGGTTGAGGACAGCCCCAGCGATGTGAAGCTGACCATGACCGCCCTGAAGCGCGCCAAGGTGGCCAACAAGGTCAGCCACGTGGAGGATGGAGTGCAGGCGATGGATTTCCTCCGGCGCAAGGGGGAGTACGCGATGGCGCCGCGTCCGGACCTGGTGCTTCTGGACCTGAACCTCCCGCGCAAGGATGGGCGCGAAGTGCTCCAGGAGATGAAGGGAGACCCGGACCTCGCGCTGATCCCCGTGGTGGTGCTGACGACCTCCCAGGCGGAGCAGGACATCATCCGCTCTTACCAGCTTCACGCCAATTGCTACGTCACCAAGCCGGTCAATTTCGAGCGTTTCCTGGAAATCGTCCAGTCCATCGAGAACTTCTGGCTTACCGTGGTAGAACTGCCGGGAAAGACGTGAGGGAACGGGCAAACTCATGACGACAAACGGTCAGAACAACGATGCGACGCGGGTGCTGCTGGTCGAAGACAGTCCCTCCGATGCGCGGCTCATCCGGCATGGCTTGAGCCATGCCCAGGGGGTCGCCTTTGAACTGGTCGTGGCCGAGCGGCTGGATGTGGCGCTGGCAAAACTCCGGCTGGAACGGTTCGACGTGGTCCTTCTGGACCTGGGGTTGCCCGACACGACGGGGATTGAGACCTTCACGCGCGTCCAGATGGAATTCCCGCAACTGCCCATCGTCGTCATGACCGGCGCGGACGACGACGCCGACGGGGTCGAGGCGATCCGCCTGGGCGTGCAGGATTACCTGGTCAAAGGGAAGGCGGACAGCCGGACCGTCACGCGGGCCATCCGTTATTCCATCGAGCGCAAGCGCGGCGAACGGGCGCTGCGCGAATTGAACGAAACGCTGGAGCAGCGCGTCGCCGAACGCACCAGCGAGATTCATCGCCAGGCCGCACAACTGCGCGCGCTGGCGGTGGACTTGACCCAGGCGGAGCAGATCGAACGCCAGCGCCTGGCGCAGGTGCTTCACGACCACATTCAGCAGTTGCTCGTCGCCAGCAAGATCCAGTTGGGGATCACCGCCAAGCTGCGGGACGAGGCCACCCGGGACCAGTCGATTGAGCGGGTCAGCGCGCTCGTGCAGGAGTCCATCGAGGCGTGCCGCTCTCTGACGGTGGAACTGAGCCCGCCGGTGCTGCAGCAAGCCGGACTCGGGGCGGGGCTGGCATGGCTGGCCACCCGCATGGGGCGTCAGAGCCAGCTCGAAGTGCAAGTCGAGGCCGACCCTGAGGCGGAGCCGCAGAACGAGATTGTGGCGCTGCACCTGTTCGATTGCGCGCGCGAATTGCTGCTCAACGTTCTGAAACATTCCGGCGTGCGGCGCGCCAAGGTGCTGCTGACGCGCGCCGCCGGGGGATGGACGCAGTTGGTGGTGGAGGATGAGGGGAGCGGTTTCGACCCGGGGATGGTCAGCGCCAGCGCCGAGCACGGGGGCTTCGGGCTGTTCAGCATCCAGCAGCGGCTGAGGCACATGGGGGGGCGGGTGGACGTCGATACGGCGGCGGGGCGCGGGACGCGGATTGCTATCCTGATGCCGCCCCCCTCGCCGGTTCCGCTGGCCGAAGCGGATACGCCCCTCCCTGCCGCAAGGAAGGTGTCTCCGGAGCCGCGCAGTCCCAGGGCGCGCCCTTCCGCGCAGACGACCCGCATTCGCCTTCTCCTGGCCGACGATCACAAGATCCTTCGCCAGGGATTGGCCGCGCTGCTGCAGATGGAGGAGGATATCGAGGTTGTCGGCGAAGCGGCCGACGGCCAGGAGGCGGTGGAACTGGCGCGCCGGCTCCGCCCGGACGTGGTGATTATGGACGTGAGCATGCCGCGCATAAACGGGCTGGAGGCGACGCGCACGATCCTCGCGGAGCTTCCGGATACGAAGGTCATTGCGCTTTCCATGCACGCCGAAGGGGACATGGCCGCGGCCATGCGCGAGGCCGGAGCCATCGCCTACCTGACCAAGGGAGGCCCCTCCGACAGCCTCATCGCCGCCATCCGCGAGAAACAAGCGGTGTAGCGGCGAGAGGACTGCCCCCGTCGGCGTAACATGGCCCGCCTCCGCCGGACTTCTTACGGTTTCGTTATCGTAATCGTCGTGGTGGCCGTGAGAGCCCCGGTCCCCTTCCCGCTGGTTGCCGTGATGAGGCAGGGAGTGTTCCCCGTGACGGCCAGGGTGGTCAGCAGCCCCGTCTTGCCCATCTTGGCGCACTTGAGGGACTTGCCGGCCGGGTCGGTGATCTTCCAGACCGTCTGCCCCGTCACATCCACCGGCGCGCCGTAGTTCATGGTCCCTTTGCAGGTGAACTGCGTGGAGCTGTTCTGGGAGACCGTCGCCGGCGCGGGGGTGGCGACATTCGCCCCCGTGACAGCGAGGGCGGTGACGCTGCCGATCGAGAAGGGATAATCGCTGGTATCCTGGACCGTGCCATCCAGGACGGTGCTGACGCAAAGGCGGTAGCCCGTCCCCTGCGGATAGCAGGTTTGTGTCTTCGATTTCCAACTCCCGACCGTCCAGGTATAAACCCCCTTGTTCGCCGTCGAGGGGACCAGGTCCCAGTGAGAGCCGCCGGAGTCCCAGAGCGTGAGTTTCACCAGGGTCTTGCTGGAGAGCGAGGAGGCCCACTGGATGTTGACCGGCTGCCCCCATCGGAGCGCGAGTCCGTCGTCGGAGGGAATGATCAGTCGCAGGGAGCCGTAGACCGCCACCAGGGTGACATTGGCCGTGACGATGCCGCTCCATTCAGGGCCGTACGAAAGCACCGTTCCCTGGTTGTTCTGCCAGCATACGAAGTACTGCCCCCCCGCGGAGAGCGGGGCCATGAGTTCGACCGCCGCGTAGTCGGCGACGGTCTTCTCATAATGGGTGGTTCCATTGTGGCCGGTGGTCGAGGAGATGACGACACCGCTGATCGGCGTCGAGTTGACGCTCAGCGTCCAGGAATTGATGGCGTAATTGGCCGTGAGGCTCGTACCGCCCCTGATGGCGAAGCTGATCGTCCGTCCGCCGTTGGAGAAGGAGGCGCCCTGCGGCGCGCCGGTCCAATTCACGAAGTGGTAATTCACGGACTCGACGCTCTTGAAGGAGGGCGCCGTGAGCGTGACGGTGGTGGAGTCGTTCACGTCGAGGTGATAACCGGTCGTCCCATTGTGGCCGGTGGTCGAAGAGATGACAACGCCGTCGAACGGAGTGGAAGCGACGTCGAGCGACCGCGGGGGCGTCAGAATCTGCAGCGTCAGGTCCTTCGTGGCCTGCTCGCCGATGCTGCTGCGGCAGACAAAGGTGATGGTCGGCGAGCCGCCGGCCGTGGGGGTTCCGCTGATCTGGCCGGTCGCGGCGTCGAGGGATAGCCCACTCTCGATCGGGACCTGGTAGACGACGGTCTGCGCGTTGGCGAGTGAGCCGGAGCCGTCGAGCGTGGAGAGGCGATAGATGCCGGAAGGATCGCCGCTGCCGAGGCCGATGGTGGGAGACAGCCCGGTATTGCCGCTGCCGTAATGGAATTCAATGCCGCCGTTCCTGCGCAGGAGCACGTCGAAGTTCACGGGGTCGCCGTCGTTCCATACTTCCGCCACCCATCGGAACACCACGGTATCGGCGTCGGGCCGGCGGATGTAGATATCCTCCCCCGTCTGGTTATAGCCGTTGGTGATCAGGTCGTACCAGAAGGGGGCGATTCGGACGTTGGAGCGAAGCTTGGCGTCGCTGTTCACATAGTCGGCGGTCGAATTGGCGAAATCGAGGCAGCCGTTGGCGCAGACATAAACGGAGGTGTAGCTCTTTCCCATGTAAGGGAAAGCGAAGGGAAGGGTGTAGGTCCAGGAGGTCTCGTCGCCGTGCCAGCCCTGGGCCGTGCCGCCGGATGGAGAGATATGGGAGGAGAGGGATTCCTCGGGAGCCATCCACCAGGAATACGGAGGCGTGCCGCCCGTAGCTGCGAGCGTCGCGGAGTAGGCCTCGTTGGTGTTGCCGCTGGGGAGGCTGGCGGTGGTGATGGTCAGGGGAAGCGGGGGCTCGCCGCCGAGGTCAACGGTCATTGTGACGGCATTGGCGCTGAAGTGCTGAAGCACGAGGCCGGAGTTCGTGCCGTCCCACCAGCGTCCCTTGGGCATGGAGTAGTCGGTGAGCAGGTTGAGATAAGCGGCGGCGGTGTTTCCGGAGTAATAGAGGTCATTCGCATCGCCGCAGTACTGCGTATAGGGCAAGTTATTCTCGAAGTGCCAGAGGTTGTCCGCCTGGACGAGGGTCAGTTCGTAGTTCGCGTGAGAGCTGTTGTACACGAGGCTCTGGTTGTCCCTGTTCCCCTGTTCGTCCACGTGCCAGACGGCGATGCCGGCCGCGGGCAGACCGGCGTCGCGCCCTGACTTCTGGCGATTCTCCAGGAGGTAGTACTCCGTGGGGACGCCGGGTTTGGCGTAACGGTAGAAATGGTTGAAGTCCGTCCCGGAGGAGGCGATGTGGAGTGTCGATTCGGAGGCGCTGGTCAGCTCGGTGATGGTGGTCCAGCCGGCGGCGTACTTCAGATACGCGCACACCTGCGCCGGGTTCGTCCCGGAGGAGCCGTAGGACATCAGGCAGAAGTCCCCCGCCCCCCCTACCGAATCATAATCGTAGTCGTAGAGGTCGGGGAAGTTGCAGAGCATATGGCCGTTCTCGTGGCAGAAAGTGCCCAATGCCAGCGAGGAGCCGATGTTGCTGATCTCGTAGTCCCACACTTTGGCGCCACCGGAGGAGAGTTCCTGGGCGCCGACGCTCCAGAGCGACCAGGAGTGCGGCCAGAGTCCGCCTCCCCAAACGCCGCCGTCATCCCCCGCATAGAAGACGTTGCAGGCGACCACGTCGCTGCTGGCGTCCACGGTCAGATCGGCGAAGGTGGGGAGTATTTCGGCCTCGTAATTCGGCAGCGCCCGCATGGCGGCGATGGCGTCCTTGATCAGCAGATTGCCCTGTATGCCGCAATCCTTGGTGGTGTCGTTGTAGTAACTCTTCGGGTTCGGAACGCGCACGTAGGCGGTGACGACGTTCGTGTAGGTCAGCAGACCGTTCGAGACATCGTGATAGTACTGCTTCACCGAGCCGTTGTTGCCGTAGCCGGTGTAGGTGTCGCCGTTGCAGAAGGAATCGATGTTCCCCTTCGGGATCGTGGCGACGGCGTCGCTGAAATCGATGAGAATGCAGAGGCCGACCTTGGTTCCGGTGGTGGGGTCGGCCGGCGGTGCAGCGGCGGGACCGCCCGGCGGCGGGGCCGGGGCGCGGCGGAGCGCCTTCTGCTGCGCCCAGCGCTCGGCGTTGTGCGTCCCCTCCTCCCAACGGAGACGGCGCTCCTCCGCCTGCGCCTTTCGGGCTTCGGCGCTGATGCGCAGGTGCTTCGCGATCCCCAGTTTGGCGGGATTGCCCTTGCCGACCTGGAGCTTGGTGGGAAGCAGCCGCTGCTGATCCGGAGAGAGCGACGCGTAATAATACGCCTTGGCGGCAGGGTCGAAGACCACCGTGTAGCCGTCGAGGCTCTCGAAGAAGGCGTAGAACTCATCCCCCCAGCCGTGGAGTTGCACAGTGGTTCCCCCCGGCTGCCGGAAGGAGATCTGACGGTCGAACGGCGCCGCGAAAAGCGGGCCAGCGGCAACGACGAACAGCACGAACAACGCTGCGATGACGTGTCCCCTTGCGTACATGCCATTTCCCTCCAATGGTTCTTCCTTTGCCCCGTCGCGCACAATGTTATGCGGTTCGGCCCCTACGATGAACGCTTTGCCACCTCTTCAACCATGCGCCTTGCAGCCGCGAATGCGGCGTTGAATTACCACGGCGCGCCCTATCCCGAATATCGGCAGGATGGTCCGGTCGATCGCCAGTTCATCGCGCAGTATGAATTCCTGCCGGCTGAAACGATCGCAGGGATTGATTTCCTCAGACGTCGCCCTCCCCTTTGCCACTTCGGGCCAACCCAACAGGCCCCCTCCCATTTTCGGCGGCATTGTATCAATCCGGAGAGAGATTGTCACGCGGGAAAAAACAGGAGGTCGCGGCTGCTGAGCTGCCGCGCATTGCACCCCGCGTTCCGCCATCTTCATTCCGCCTTCCTCCCCGCTTGAGGCGGCACAACTCCCATGCTACCATAGGGGTAGGCGACCATGTGAGCCTTGGGAGGGACTGCGTGCCAGTATTCAGCTACCAGGCGATTGCCAAGACGGGGGAGGAGGTCCGCGGTCTGATCGACGCGGACACCGGACGCGACGCTCGCCAGAAGCTGCGCGCGGCGGGGGTGTTCGTCACGGAGGTGACGGAGACCGCGACGGCCGAGGAACCGGCCAAGATGATGTCGCTGCCGCGGGTGCGGCTGGGGCGCGGGCGCGCGGAGAAGGTGGCGCTGGTGACGCGGCAGTTCGCGACGCTGGTGGGCGCCGGGGTGCCGCTGGTGGAAGCGCTCTCGGTGATGATCCAGCAGGTGGGCGACCGCGCGCTGCAGGTGATGCTGATGGACGTGCGCGAGCGCGTGACGCGCGGCAGTTCGCTGGCCGACGCGCTGGCGCTGCACTCGGATTGCTTCAACGACACGTACATCTGCATGGTCCGCGCCGGCGAGGCGAGCGGCAAGCTGGGGACGATTTTCGATTCGCTGGCGGCGCACAGCGAGCGGCGCGCGGCGCTCAAGGGGAAAGTGGTCGCCGCGCTGATCTACCCGGCGATCCTGGCCGCAGCCGGCGTGCTGGTGGTCACGTTCCTGGTGACTTTCGTGGTCCCCAAGTTCGCGGGGCTGCTGGAGAAGTCGCACCGCGGACTGCCGCTGCCGACGGCGCTGCTGATGGGGGTCAGCCATTTTCTGCGCTCGGAGTGGTGGGTGCTGCTGCTGGCGATTGCGGGCGCGGTGGCGCTGTTCCGCCTCCTGATGCGCCGGGAGAGTTTCCGCTGGCGGATGGACCGGCTGGTGCTGCGGTTGCCGCTGATGGGCGAGTTGATGCGCAAGCAGTTCATCGCACAGTTCTGCACGACGCTGGCGACGCTGCTGGGCAGCGGCATCCGCGTCTCCGAGGCGCTGCTGATCGCCAAGGGCGTGATGCGCAACCGCGTGCTGACCGCCTCGGTGGAGTCGCTCCATTCGGAAATCCGCGCCGGGCGCGACATCGCCTCGACGCTGCAGAAGGGGCAGGTCTTCCCGCCCCTGGTGAGCTACATGATCGCCGTGGGAGAGAAGAGCGGACGGCTGGAGGAGATGCTCCGAATGATCGCCGATTCGTACGAGCGCGAAATCGGCATCTCGCTGCAGAAGCTGGTGGCGGTGCTGGAGCCGGCCATTGTGGTATGCATGGCGGGAGTGGTGGCCTTCATCGTAGCGGCCATCCTGCTGCCGATCCTCGCACTGAGCCAGATAACGTTTTAAGGATGAACGCATGAACAGACATCGCAGGGCTTTTACGCTCGTCGAAATGCTGGTGGTGATCGCCATCATCGGGTTGATCGCGGCGCTGGTGGTGCCTCAGATCATGAACCGCATGGATGAGGCGCGCATCAAGACCACCAAGATGCAGATGCGCGAACTCGAGAACGCGGTGGACATGTTCAAGATGGACAACGGCTTCTACCCGGCGCGCATGGAAGACCTGGTGACCCAGCCGGCAAACATCAAGAAGTGGCCCCGGGACGGCTACCTGAAGGACGTGCCGAAGGATGGCTGGGGGAATGATTTCGAGTACGTCATGCCCGGCGCGCGGCAGTCGTACGAACTCCGGTCATTCGGCGCGGATGGCCGCCCGGGCGGCGAGGATGAGAATGCCGACATCACGAATTACCGCACGAGCGCGCCCTGAGCCGGCCGGCTTCACGCTGCTGGAGGTGCTGCTGGTGCTGGGCATCCTGGGGCTGATGGCGGCGCTGGTCTCGGCGAGGCTGGACACGATGCTCCCCTCCTTCCGCATCAAGGCGGCGGCGCGCGAACTGGCCTCCACCGTCGCCTGGGTGCGCAGCGAGAGCGTCGGCGCGGGCCGGCCGATGGCGATCCGCTACGATGTGGATCAGGGGCAATACTGGGTGGTGACGGCGAACGGCGCCGGGGCGATCCCGGCGCGCCTGGAGCCCCCCGCGGAGCGCTTCCGAATGCAGTCGCTGCCGGACGGGGTGCGTTTTCAGGATGTGTCGTTCCTGAACGGCCAGAGCGCCGGCGCGCCGACGGCGACGATCCCCTTCACGTACCTGGGGGCGTGCGAAGGACACTGGATCCACCTGAGCGACGCCGATGGAGCGGAGATGACGGTGGAGGTGATGCCGCTGGGCGCGCAGGTGAACCTGTACGATTCGCGGAAGGAGCCGCCCCATGCGGCGACGCCGTGACGGCTTCACGCTGATCGAGACGCTGCTGGCGCTGGCTATCCTGGCCGGCGCGGCGGCGACGCTGCTGGCGATCCGCTCCAACGCGGTGCGCAACGCCACGACCGCGCGCAACCGGCAAATCGCCACGATGCTCGCCTCCGAGGCGCTGGCGGAGTTGGCGCTGAACCCCGACGTCTCCCTGCCGATACAGCGCCACTATGATGCCTATCCCGGTTTCACATGCCGCTACGTCCTGACGCAGACCCCGCTGGGGCCGCTGGGACTGGCGCGCCGCGTCCGCGTTGAAATGCGCTTTCCCGCCGGGGCGTCGGCTTCCACCGGAGATGAGACGCTGGCCGTGGAGACGCTCCTCGCGCCGGGGGGCAGGCCATGAGAGAGCGCCGCGCGGGATTCACGCTGCTGGAGGTGCTGCTGGCGCTGGCGATTCTCTCGGCGCTGTTCACGGCGGCGTATGCAATGCTCTTCTCCACGATCTCCGCGCGAGAGCACGTCGAGGCCGTGAGCGATGCGACCGCCTCGGCTCAATCGCTCGCCTGGCTGCTGCGGGAGGAACTGCGCGGAACGCTGGTGACGGGCGAAGCGGCGGGCGTCTTCACCGGCACAGCCCTCCCGCCGCCGGAGGGCGCGTTGCTCACCTTCGTCACCGTATCGAATCCGCTCGCGCGCAGCGAGGGAGGAGGCATTTTCCAGGTCAGCTATCGGCTGGACCCGAACGCGGAGGAGCGCGACCTGGTGGATTTGATGCGCTCGCAGACGCCCTGGTCCAACGGAACGCAGGAAGAGCCTGTCTTTGAGCCGGTCTTTCGGCGGCTGCGCTCCTGCCGGGTGGCGTTCTTCAACGGCGCCGTCTGGGCGACGGAGTGGCCGGAGTCGCAGGGGCAGGTCGCCCAGGGGGTGCGCTTCACGCTGGAACTGGCCCCGGTGGAAGGGGCCGCATCCGAACCGGTGCAGGCGACGGTCTGGATTCCCGCCTCCATGAACCAGGGAACCGGAGGGGGCCAATGAAGCGCTTTCTCCATGGATTCAGGCACAGGGCGGCAAGGCGCGGGTTCGCGCTGATCATCGTGCTGCTGGTGGTGGCGCTGCTGGGGCTGGTGGTGGGAGACCTGGCGATGTACTCCTGGTACGCGCAGCGCGCTTCGCTGAACTTCAGCGGCGACGCGCAGCATGTGGCGGCGACCGATGGAATTCTGCGGGTGGTCTGCGCGCGGCTTTCGTCGAAGGAGTTCACCGAGACGGAGCGCAAGCAGTTGCTGGCCGAGGGGGTGCGCGGTCTGGCGCTGGGGGATGGGCTGACGGATGCGTTGTTCGAGGATG
>Ga0114951_10002495_pt1 | contig 20735 bp, 19 predicted proteins | sample AM7aDNAmetaG_FD_88677 | JGI IMG/M metagenome (GOLD analysis project Ga0114951, IMG submission 88677) | Freshwater microbial communities from Finland to study Microbial Dark Matter (Phase II) - AM7a DNA metaG | ecosystem: Environmental > Aquatic > Freshwater > Lake | place: Finland: Lake Alinen... | reverse complement strand
CCTACACCAATGTTCCCCCGATTCTGGGGAGTCGGGGTCTAGCCACGCTGTTACGAAACGCCCCCCCCGGTGACACGAAACGCACCATGGGCGAGTGGCGCCCAAACTTGAAATCAGCATTTGTCAGTTCTGCGGGGGTGATCTTCCGGCTGCAGCGGTGACCGGCCGACGGCGCCGCTACTGCCGCGATAGCTGCAGGATCGCCGCGGGCCGCGCCAAACGTGCAGTCTTCGGCGCCGACTCGGCCAACCCGCCGGAGGCTCCTGACGCCACGGTCGTCGAGGCTTTCCTCGTGGGCCGATCCGCTGAACCCGACGACCAGGTGCTCTCCGCCGTGCACGAGACCCTTCTCCTGGTCGTTTCCTACCGCCGCCTCGGCGTCGAGGCTCGCCGCCAGTTCGCCTGGCGCTGCGCGGGCATGGCCGACGCGATCGAGGCCGCCCTGCAACGCTACTTCCGCGACGTCTCGCCATGACGCGCGGTCGCAAACCGGACCCCAGCCGCGCTCGGCGCGGCACCGGGCACGCCCCGCAGCAGGGCCAGAAGACCACGAAGGTCGTGCCGCAGGTCGTCGAGCCCGGCCTTGCCGAGGTCATCGCCGGGGAGCTGCCTCAGGGCCTGCCCCGCGACATCTTCACGCGCGCCGTCGGCGAGCTCGCCGGGCGCCTGAACGACACGGACCTTGAGGCGCTGCGAATGATGGCCTGGTCACTGTACCGGCACCAGCAGGCGCAGGAGTACATCGAGCGGGACGGCATGGTGGTTGAGACGCCGTTCGGACCCAAGGTGAATCCCATGCTCAAGGTGGCACGCGACGAGGGCACGTTCTACCTGCGAATCGCCGACCAGTACGCGCTTACCTTCGTCGCTCGTCTGCGCGCCGGGCTCCTGCGGCTCGCCGGCCAGAGCCTCATGAAGGACCTCCACTCCGGCATCGCTGAGGCGATCGTGGCGCAGATCGCTTCGGGAAAGTGAGAGCCAGCGACCTCCGAGAGACGATCCTCGATGCGGTCGGCGGCCGCGTCACGAGGGCGGAGCTAGGGCCGCTCCTGGTCGACGCCTTCTTCCGCACGCAGCTGCGCCTCGTCGATGACCGCTGGGCGGGGCAGCCGTTCATCCTCCCCGACTACGCCAGCGAGCACATCGTTGAGCCCATCTTTGGGACGCTCGACAGGTACGGCCGGCGCAAGTACACGGAGGCCCTTATCGGCCTGCCGAGAAAGCACGCCAAGACGACGATCACCGCCGGCCTCGCGCTGTACTTCCTCTTCATGGAGCCCGTCGTTGGGCAGGAGGTCGTCGCCCTCGCATTCGACGAGGACCAGGCGCGCCTCATCCTCGGCTTCGCGAGCTCCATGGTCGAGCAGAACCCGCTTCTCAAGGAGCTGGCGAAGGTCTACAAGAACGTGATCCACATCCCGGAGATCGACGCCAAGTTCTACGTGATCCCGCACAAGACGGCCGCCGGCCAGGCGATCCACCCGCGCATCGCCATCTGCGACGAGCCGCACACGTACCCGAACATGGACGTGGTCAACGCTCTGCGAAGCGGCATGGGCGGCCGTGAGGAGCCGCTCACCATCGGCATCACGACCGCCGGGCCGACCCGCATGGGGCCGCTGTGGGAGTGGCTCGCGGCGATCAAGAAGGACCCCCGCGGTTACCTCTACTGGCAGGGCGCCCGCGACAATCAGGCCGCCGGCGATCCCAAGGTATGGCGATCCGTCAACATCGCGCCGTGGATCACTGGGGAGTACCTGCGTGACGAGTACAGGCGCCTCACGCTCGCCCAGTTCGAGCAGTACCACCTGAACCGCTTTCCGTTGACGAGTGACGCCAGCCGCGCCTTCCGCTGGGGCGAGTGGAAGCAATGCCAGAAGCCGCCCGTGGTCGAGCCCGATGAACCCTGCGTGATAGCCGTGGACGGCGCCAACAAGGGAGACTGCTTCGCCATCGTCGTCGACCGCCGTGATCCGGGCGGCACGCACCACGTCGAGCCCTACATCTACGACGAACCTCCGCAGGACACCGGCTACTACGACCTCGACGAGATCGAGGAGTTCATCGCCGGACTCTGCCGCACGCGCAACGTGGCGCGCATCGCCTTCGACCCCAACCGCCTGCTCCTTCTAATGCAGCGCCTGGAGCGCCACCACGGCATCCCCGTCGAAGAGTTCGGGCAGACGAACACGCGCATGTGCCCGGCCTCTGCGACGCTCCGCGAGCTCGTGCGCACCGGGCGTCTGCGCGCCGGCCGCGGCACGTCCATCAAGGAGCACATCCTCAACGCCATCGAGATGCCCCGCGAGCCGATGGGCTGGAGGCTCGGCAAAGCAAGCAAGGCCGAGAAGATCGACGGCGCCGTGGCGCTGGCCATGGCGACCTTCCTTGCCGAGGCGCAGGCGGACGCCGGCCCGAGCTTCGCCGCGACCGGTGGCGTGCGCACCATCTCCCTCGGGTGACAGCCCCCGCAGAGTAGAAGCCGCATCCCGTAGAGCGGCCTGAGAGGGCGACAGTTTGAGCTTGAATCCGCTGCGCTGGTTCACCGCGACGAAGGACCAGGCCGAAGAGGAGTGGGGCATCGGCGACGACAACGTGCTCCGCGCTTTCTACGGGGCGCTCGCCGCCGGCCTCTCATCGAGCGGCATCCGCGTGACGCAGGAGAGCTCGCTGCGCTCGACCGCCGTCCTCGCCTGCCTCATTGTGCGCGCCGAGACCTTCTCCGCGCTGCCCTTCGACGTCTACCGCAAGGACGGGCGCTACCGCATCTCCGACGAGATGCATCCCGTCTACCGCCTGCTCGCGATCGCCCCCAACGAGATGATGAACGCCGGCGAGTTCTGGCGCTGGAAGCAGCTCACCGAGGACATCTCCGGCAACGCCTATGCGCGCATCGTGTGGAATGGTTACGAGGCGCAGGAGATCTGGCCGCTCTACGGGCAGAAGCTGCAGATGAGCGTCGACCGGACCACGAGGCGGGCGCTCTACCAGTACAACGGCGACGACTTCTCGCCGGCGCAGATCCTCCAGCCCCGCGAGCTCCTGCATTTCAAGGGCCCAGTCCTGCGCAGTCCCTGGGAAGCGAAGTCCCTCATCGACCTGATCAGCGAGACGATCGGCGTCTCCATCGGCTCCGAGCAGTTCTTCGCCCGCCTGCTCGGCAACGGCAACCACTTCCCCGGCTACCTGGAGACCGAGAACACGCTCTCCGACCCCGACTTTGAGGCAATCAGCGAGCAGATGAAGGGCTTCGCCGGCATCTTCAAGGCGGGCGAGCTCAGGGTCTTCGACCGCGGCCTCAAGTACAAGCAGAACCCGCTGACCATGAAGGACGCGCAGCTTGTCGAGCAGCTGCGCTGGCAGCTCCAGCAGATCTGCGCCGTGACCCGCGTGCCCATGGCCATGGTCCAGGACCTCACGAACGGCACCTACTCGAACACGGAGCAGCAGGACCTGCAGCTCGGCAAGCACTGCGCCGCCCCAATCTGCGTCAACACCGAGCGGGTCGTGCGCCACAAGCTGTTCGTGAAGGAGCCCGACTACTTCGGCAAGTTCTCCCTCGACGCGCTGCTGCGCGGCGACTACAAGACGCGCACCGAGGGCGAGTCGGCACTGGTGCGCTCCGGCGTGATGACCCGCAACGAGGCGCGAGCCCTCGAGGACATGAACCCGATCGACGGCCTCGACACGCCGCTTGCCGAGCTCAACCTGGGCACCGTCGGCGAAGACGGCGTGATCACCGGGTCGGCGCCCGCTGCCTCCGCGGCCGGCGGCGCGCCCGCGGAGTCGCAGCCGGAGGGCGACGGCGCGAGCGACGGCGACGACGACGCCGTGCTCGCGGAGAAAGTCAACGCCCTCGGCACGCTTGTGCGCAGCGGCTACGACCCGGTCAAGGCGCTCGGCTTCCTCGGCCTCCCGGACCTCGATTACCTACCGGTGCGGCCCGTGACCGTGTCTCCCTTGAATGAGACTCCGCCCGCTCCGGATCCGGCTCCGGACGCGGCGGCTATCCCGCCAGAGGACAACCTGCCGGACGCTGGCGGCGACCACGGCGAGGCGCAGGGCGGGGAGACCTCCCCGCCGCTGCCCACGGCTGCGATCCTCGCGCCCTTCCTTCTCGACGCCGCCGAGCGCATCCGGGTACACGCTGCGGGCAGCTCGAAGAACGAGAACGGGCGGTGGCGAACGGAGGAGTTCGCACGCCTCGCACTGGCGCCCGCGATCGACGCCTACGCTCTCGCCGGCGAGCCCTTCGACGTGGCCGGCTTCATCCGAGAAACCCTGAGCGAGACCCTCGAGGAGAAGTAACGTGGGTGACAGCCCCCACATGATGGACCGTGACCACTCCCGTGAGGAGAAAGCGGCCATGAAGACATGCAAGACAGAACGTCAGTGGTACGAGATCAAGGATGCGAGCGGCAGCTCCGCCGACATCTGGATCTATGAGGAGATCGGCGAGAACTTCTGGGGCGAGGGCCTGACGGCGAAGCAGTTCGTGGAGGACCTTGCGGCCCTCCAGGTCGACCACATCGCTCTGCACATCAACTCTCCAGGCGGCAGCGTCTTCGACGGTCAGGCGATCTACAACGCGATCCAGCGGCACCCGGCGAGAGTCACGAGTCACGTAGAGGGCCTCGCCGCCTCCATCGCCAGCGTGGTCGCCCTCGCCGGCGACACCGTGGAGATGGCGGCCAACGCGCTGTTCATGATCCACGACCCCTATGGCATGGCTATGGGAACGAGCGCCGACATGCGGCAGATGGCCGAGGTGCTCGACAAGGTCAAGGGCACCATCCTCGGCGTGTACGAGCGCAAGACCGGCATGGACGCCGAGGCAATCCTCGGGGCCATGGCCGCCGAGACCTGGTACACCGCCGCCGAGGCGGAGGAGGCCGGCTACGCAGACAGCGTGGCCGCGCCGGTCAAGGCCGCGGCGCTCTCGCGCTTCGACTTCAAGAGCCTGGGCTACCGGCACGTGCCGGATGCCCTCGCCCGCGTCACCACAGAAGGCACCGCCGACGCCCTGGGGGCGCCGGAGGAGCGACCGGCCCTGGGGGCCGTGTCACACTCCGAGAGGGTGTTCGTTCCCTTCCTCGGATACCGAGACCTTTCAAGAAGGGAGTGAGTATGAGCTTCTTCGACTATCGCCAGTTCGAGGAGGATGCCAAGCACCTGCAGGCCCGCGTCACGGACCTGACCTCGAAGGAAGACCAGACCCCCGCGGAGCGCGATGAGGTCAACAGCCTCATGGGCCAGATCCACGCGCTCGAGGATGCGGCCGGCAAGGTCAAGGAGGCCGAGCTGGTAGAGCTCCGCGCCTCGATCGCCCGCGGCACCGCCGTGAGCATCGGCGAGCCGGTCGTCGACCCGCAAGAGGCCGCCCGCGCCGAGTTCTACAACTACCTCAAGACCGGCAGAATCGGCGAGATCATGAACACCTCGCTGAGCACCACGGACGCCAACGGTGGCTTCCTCGTGCCCGAGCCGGAGCACGCCGCGCTCATAGAACTGATCCGCAAGAATGACCCTGTTTTCGGCCGGGCTACGGTTTTTAACATGAGTGGAGACACCACGCTCATGCTGCCGTACAAGAGCGGTCACGGCGTCGCCACGACCGCGACGGAGACGGGCGCCCGCAGCGAGCAGACCGAGCCCGTGTTCACGAGCCCGACGCTGGTTTGCTACGACTACTACAGCGACCAGCGTGCAACTCAGACTTTTTTGGACGGCGTCGGCGGCGCCGAGGGCATGCTCCTCGGCTGGATGTACGAAGACATCATGGAGCAGGCCGGCGCCGACGCCGTCAGCGGCAACGGCTCGACCAAGATCGAGGGCCTCTTCCACGGCACCTCGAAGTACACCACGCAGTTCAGCGGCGCGGCCGCGACGGTACTGAACACCTCACCCATAAAACTGTACTTTGGCCTCGCTCCCCAGTTCCGCAGCAACGCCGTGTGGCTCATGGCGAGCGCCACGCTCGCGACCTTCGTGGGCTTCGCGCTGCCCAGCAACGCCAACGTGCCGCTCTGCACGGTCGACGGCAACGGCGTGTGGAGCATGTACGGCAAGCCCGTCCTGGAGACGGACTCGGCACCCGCCCTGGGCGCCGGCCTGTACGCCGTCGGCTTCGGCGACATCCGCCAGGGCTACGCCGTGGGAATCCACAGGAACACCACAATCCTCAGAGACCCGTACACGGCCCCGCCGTACATCAGGTACTACAGCCTGGCACGCATGGGAGGCGTACCCTGGAATTACCAGGCCGTCCAGATCATGAGGTGCGCAACCGTCTGAGCAATCCTCAGGACGCTTCAGCAGAGGGGCCGCCTCCGGGCGGCCCCTCTACGTTCCGGGTCGGGTGACACCCTTCTCACACTCAGACAAAAGAGGTCCCGCGGCGCGCAAACGCCCGGGACCGTGGACGAACCGCTGGGAGGTTCGACATGTCTGAGTCTCACAACTCCGTCACCACCACCACGGTCTGCCGCCCCAGATGTTGGACGCGAGAGGAGACACAGTGCCTTATCGCTGGCTCCCATCTTGGGGCGAGAACACTCGCATCCGAACTTGGGCGTTCGGCCTGCTCCGTCGAGCACCGTGCAAATCGACTCGGGCTCAGCCTGAAACAGGAGTGGTCGCAAGTCTGCCTGAAATGCGGGGCCGATCTACCCCCAAGAGGGGAACACGGGCGCCCTCGACTCTACTGTTCTGAGGCCTGCAGGACTGCGAACCACAAGGAAGACGCCAGAGAGTCGCACCGGCGCTGGAGAGAGATACACGAACCGCGTGTCAACTACCCGGAGATCACGTGCCGGCAATGCGGACGTGTGTTTCTTCCCAAGGCGAAGAATCAACGCTACTGCTCAAAGCAGTGTATGAGACGTGCCTTCTTGGAGAGACACCGGGATGAGTGGGCTGCGGCAAGAGAAGCTGCGGCGAAGGAATCTGTGTACGGGGGCAGGGCATGGGAGATAGACCTTGACCGGCCGGGAGCGGCGGGGCAGAAGGTCTGGGCACGAAACCCGCTTTCATGGCAGCCATCGGCGAGAGAGTGGCATCTGGTCGCCGCAGGCGCCATGCGCAAGGAGGGATTCGCAATACCGTTGTCTTGCGCATGCTCTTCTTGGGAGGTCGATTGGTCAAAGGTCCGTCGCTCAGGGTCAGGCGCAGCCTGGGCACGTAGCCCGAATAACGCGGTGGCCAAGTTGCGAGAGTGGCATTGGGCTCAGAAGAAGACACTGAAGAAAGCTGGGCTCAAGTGGCCCTACGAAGGAAGACCGAACCGGAGTGTCAACAAGTCCGGGTACGTCTCTGTTTGTCGGACTTTCTTTTCCGCGGAGGAAGTCGCTCTGCTCGAGCCGATGTTCGGCCGCGGGGGCAAGGGGCGCATCATGGAGCATCGAGCCGTGATGGCTCTGTGGCTTGGGCATCCCCTATCGAGCAGCGACGATGTGCACCACATCAACGGGAAGAAGGACGACAACCGTATCAAGAATCTCATGCTCGCAACGACGCGCCGTGATCACCATCGCCAGCACGCTCGCGTTATTCGTGAACTCAGCGAGGCCAACTGGAGGATTATTCTTCTTGAGCGCTGCCTCAGAGAGAACGGCCTCGCCCATGTGATTGACGATCCCGAGTTCGCCGGCCGCCTCTGCTGAGTGACCCCCGCCCCACCCTATCCCCGTGACCACCACCTACACCTACGGCTCCTACACCTACGGCAGGCCCACCGTCGTCTTCGACTACCAGGGCGCCGTCTGCACCGTCGGCAAGTACTGCTCCATCGCCGAGGACGTGACCATCTTCCTCGGCGGCGAGCACCACATCGACACCGTCGCCAGCTACCCCTTCTGCGAGCTCGGCGTGGGCGCGGCCCTGGTCAACGGCTTCTCCAAGGGCGACGTGGTCATCGGCAGCGACGTGTGGATCGGCCAGGGCGCGGTCATCCTCTCCGGCGTCACGATCGGTGACGGCGCCGTGATCGGCGCGGCCGCCGTGGTCGCCAGCGACGTGCCCCCCTACGCCGTCATGATAGGCAACCCGGCGCGGCTCCTGCGCTACCGCTTCAGCGAGCCGCAGATCGCCGAGCTGCTCGAGGTCCGTTGGTGGGACTGGGAGCGGCAGCGCATCGAGGCCTGCGCGCACCTGCTCTCCGGCCCCGTCGACGCCTTCCTGGAGTCACTCCGATGACCGTGCTGGTAGCAGCTCCGACCTACAGCGGCAAGGACTACGCGCTCCCGGCCTACCTCGCCGCCTACAAGGCGTTCACGTATCCCGACCGCGACCTCTTCCTCGTCGACAACACACCAGGGACGCTCTCGTACACGCGAAAGCTGCGCTCTCTCGGCGTCGAGACCGCGCACGTCGAGCCGATGCCCGACTTCTGGGACACCATCGAGATGTGCTGGCAGCTCATCGTCCGCCGCGCCCACGACCTCGATTGCGAGCACATCGCCTGCATCGAGACCGATGTCATCTGCCCGCCGCAGACCCTCGAGGTCCTGCTCGCGCACGCAGATGGCACTCATCCCGTGATGGCCGGCGTGCCGCAGCACGACGCCTACCACTTCGACATGTGGACGACGAGCTGCGCGCTGCTGCGCACCGACTGGCTGCATGAGTCGCGCTACCTCTGGCCGACGGGCTTCGAGGTCATGGTCACGCAGGCCGACCCCGTGCCGCTGAAGGGCCTTCTCACCATCGCTCACCTCGAGGACGCGGACGAACCGCCGTGGCGCGGCGGCGAGGGCAAGGTCTTCGGCTCCGGGCGCGGGTGACGCCGGTCTTAGCCTACTTGCGACTCCACCCGTAGACCGATCAGGAGGCGCGAGAGATGGGCATCCCCAAGTCAATCCAGGACTTTGCGGTCACGGAGGCGCTGCCCTACGTGAGCGGCACCGCCGACCGCACCGGCGCGATCATCGACATGATCGACTTCCGCGGCATCTTCGTGGTGGTCCAGTTCCTGGCCATCCATGACAGTTGCGTGACCACCCTCAAGTGGCAGCACGACAGCGACGTGGCCGGCGGCACCATGGCCGACCTGCTCGGCACCGGCATCTCGGTGGCCGGCGACGACGACGGGCAGATCTTCATCCTCGACCTGTGGGAGCCCGTGGAGCGGTACGTGCGCCTCTACGTCGACAAGAACGCCGCGAACGCCTCCGGCGAGTCGGCGGTCTACTACCAGTACGCCGCCTGCCAGCGTCCGCAGACCGTGACCGTCGCCAACAAGATCACCTACGAGCGCCACATGAGCCCGATTGCGGGCACCGCATAAGCGATGGAGCGCCTGCGTCTCGTCACCAGTGGCACCTACGCCCTCGAAGTGGCGACCCCCGACGAGGCGGGCGCCCTGTTCACCTCTACGACGCCCTGGACGATCGCGATCAAGAACGGCGCCGGCACGGCCGTCCTTGCATCGACCGCGGCCACCGGCAAGGTGAGCGGCATCACCTACTCGGCCGCTTACAGCGTGCTCTCCGCGCTCGACACCTACACCTGCACGTGGACCGGCAAGAAGTCGTCGGAGACGAAGGAGTGGCAGTCCCTCATCGAACTCTGCGGCGGCTACCTTTTCGAGGTCGCCGAGATGCGCGCCTTCGACGCCGCCTTCGCCAGTGCCACCACCTACCCCGACGCCAAGATGCGCGCCGCCCGCACTGCCGCAGAACAGCGCCTCGAACGCGCCTGCCGCGTCGCCTTCGTGCCGCGGGCCCGTCGCGTGGTGCTGGCCGGCAACGGCTCAGACACCCTGTGCCTGCCCGACAACGCCGTGCGCAGCGTGACCAGCCTCACGGTGGACGGCACGGCATTCACTGCCGACGAGCTCGCCGCCCTCGACGTGCGCGAGTGGGGCCGCGTGACGCGCGGCGACGCCTACGACTTTGAGAGCGGCGCCGTAGTCGAAGTCTTCTACAAGCACGGCCTCGACTACCCGGACGCGCCGGTCGTGCAGGCTGCCATGCTCCTCGCCCGTGAGTACCTCGTGCGCAGCGCGCTCTCCTCTCGCGCCACCGTCGAGGCTACAGACGTGGGCTTCTTTCGCGTCAGCGTGGCCGGCCCCGACAGGCCCACCGGCATCCCCGAGGTCGACGCCGTGATCACCGACTTCGGGCGCCGCCGCCCGCGCGTCGCATGACGAACGCTGGCAAGGGCTTCGTCGTCAAGGCGGCCGCCGTCCAGGACGCGCTCGGGACGGCGATCGCCACGCAGCTCACGTCCTCCGGTGAGGTGACGCCGCTCTCCGTGGGCTACCCGGCGGGCGGCCTGCAGGCCGAACACATCTGGATCGGTGGCGAGTTCAACGTGACCATGCCGCGGCTCATCTCCGGCGGCCTGCAGCGCGACGAGCTCGGCGAGATCGAGGTGCGGATCAGCGTGCTCTGGACCGCCGCCGACATGGCCACCGCCCGCGATCGCGCCCTCGCGCTGTCGCGGATCGTCGAGAACGCCGTGAGCGTCGACCCGACGCTCGGCGGCGTGGTCGACGAGGCCTACGTGACGGCCGTCGCCGGCAACGAGGCGGCGCCCGACGAGCACAGCCGCATGTATGGGCTCGCGTTGCGCGTCGCCTACGCGACGACCGCTTACCTCTGTCGATGGCGGCAAACATGAAGGCCCTCTCGGGTGACGCCGCCGCGAGGATGGACGGGTAGCTACCACAGGCCCTGATGAGGAGTCCGCATGAACATGAAGCTGTCCGCCGTCGGATTCGCCCTCCAGTCGGCCAAGGGCGCTGCCAAGACTCAGCCCGATTTCATGGGGCCTGTCGCCGGCGGCTCCCTCGTGACCTTCGCGCTGGAGCAGACCGAGGACGAGCTCACCTCCGCCGAGATCGTCGGCCCCGGCGAGTTCCGTTCTTCCGCCGCCGCCGCCGCCGACTACGAGTCGCGTGCCTGGCCGCAGTCCGTCGCCGGCCTGCTGTACGCCGCGCTTGGAGACATCGACTCGAGCAGCGGCACCGCGCCCGCCGTGAAAGCCGTGCTCACCACCGCGCTCGCCGGCGCGAACAACGATCTCACTTTCCTCGCCATGGCGGGCGGCACCGCCGGCAACTCGATCACCGTCCATCTCGACGCCCCGGACGAGGCCGACGCGGAGCTCAGCGTGGGCGTGGCCAGCAGCGCCATCACCGTCAACCTCGCCACGGGCTCCGGCAAGGCCATCACCTCCACCGCCAGCCAGGTCCGCGCCGCGATCAACGCGGACGCCGAGGCCAAGGCACTCATCACGGCATCCCTCGCGCCCGGCAACTCGGGCGTCGGCGTCGTCACCGCGCTCGTGGCCACGAACCTCGCCGGCGGCGCCGCGGCGGGCTCCGGCGGCACCTACTCGCACGTCATCACGCCGGCCGCCACGGTCCCCTGGGCGACCGTGTTCGGCAAGAAGGACTCCGACCTCAAGGCCGCCGTCGACTGCAAGCTCGACGAGCTCAGGATTGAGTGGGAGGGCAACCAGCCGATCAAGGTCAACGCCACGTGGGCCGGCTGCGATGCCGACTACGCATCAGCGGACTACACGCCCGGTCTTGACGAGGCCCTGCTCGACTACTTCCGGGGCATCCACCTCACGACCGCGACGATCGACCTCGACGGCAACGGCTACACCGGCGGCACTGCGATCCTCGGCGGTTCGCTGACCATCAAGCGCAACCTCGCCGCCGACATCTACAGCGGCAGCATGCTGGCCGGCGACATCTTCGAGGCCGCCCTCGAGATCGACGTCGAGCTCAAGGTGCGCGTCCCCGACCTCCTGCCTGTGCGGCTACTCCTCACGGGCGCTGTGGACGGCACAGCCATCACGGGGACCGTGCCCTACGGCGAGCTCGACCTGGTGTTCGCCAACGCTCCCGATTCGCTCGAGCTGGCGGCGACGCGCGTCGCATGGAAGGCCGGCGAGCCGGACGCCGACCCCAAGGGCGGCCCGGCTGAGCTGACCCTGACCGGCCGCTGCTACGGCAGCACGCCGGCTTCGGTGCTCACGGCCACGGTCGTGAACGCCCATGGGCCCTACTGAGCCGAATCCTCAAGGGGGAGGCAGAGCATGGGAATCAGCAGCAGAGAGATCTTCGTGATCTACGTCGATACCTTGGAAGAGAGGGCGATCGTAGTCACGCTCGGCGACTCGATCCGCGCGCAGGACTGGGCGCGCAGCGAGTACCCGGACGACGAGGCACTCCGGGCGGAGCGCAGCGGCATGTACGGCGTGTTTCTCGCAGCCAGGCGCAGCGGCGAGCCGCACACGAACGGCACGTGGGTCGACTGGCTCGACCTCGTGACCTTGCCCGACGACGACGAAGACGAAGACGCGGCCGGGGCCGAGGGGGAATCCGACGGGCCACCGAGCGAAGCCTAGCCCGGGTGGCCCTCGACTCCCTGCAGCCGGTCGGTGACCTCTGTGACCTGCTCGGGGTCTCGCGATTCGCTCCCGGCGTCTTCGATGCCATGGCTGAGCTGCTCTACGGCGGCGGCGGCGAAGCAGCCCGCGAGGACGCCCGTGACGCGCGGCTATGCGCGCTCGGTGACCGCCTGACGCGGAGACGCTGAGGTGCTGGCCGCCGTAATGGTCCGGCTGGAGGAGCGTGAGAAGGCCGCGAAGCGGCAGGCGTTGATGGCGAAGGCTAGGGAGCGGCTGCGGTGACCAGATACAGCGGCAAGGTGACAGGGGCGAGCGGCAAGGGCTTCTCCGCGGAGATCCGCGTCGAAGGCCTGGAGCAGACCATCGCCGCGCTGCGCGCCCTAGAGCCCGAGGCGCTGAAGCGCATGAACAAGACGATTCGCGCGTCCCTGACCAAGGTCAAGAGCGCCGCCTCCGCGAGCGGCCCTCCCGGACACCGCATGAGCTACCGCATCCGCGCCTCCAGCCGAGGAAAGCGCGTCGGCGTGCGCCTCATGGCGGCGGACAAGGAAACCTCCATCTTCGAGTTCGCCGGGACCAAGGGGCGCTCGCGCAGCGGCGGCCCGATCACGCCGCAGGGCGCGGCGATGGTCAAGTGGCTCGACGGCTTCGGCAAGCCCGGGCGCTTCATGTGGGATGCCTGGGACAAGCACAAGTCAGTCTTTGAGCGCGACCTGAAAGCAGCCATCGGCGAGGCCGAACATGCGGTGCAGGCCAAGCTCGACGCGGCCGGAGAGAGGTACTAGGCATGGCCGTCATCCTCTCGGTCTACGGCAAAGCCGACATGAAGCAGATCCAGCGCGCCGAGAAGCAGCTCGCATCCCTGAAGAAGGAGGCGACCGCTGGCAGCGGCGCCTTCAAGCGCTGGGGCGGCGTCATGCAGAAGGCTAGCGCCGGCGCGGCCATCGGCTTCGCCAGCGTCAGCGGCGTCATCGCCAAGGGCGTCTTCGAGTACAACAAGCTGGGCTCGGCGACGAGCGCGCTCACGAAGCTGACGAACATCTCGGCGGAGGCCGCTTCGACCTTCTCCGGCCAGTGGTCGCGATTCGGCGTCGATGCTGTCGCCGGGCAGCGTGGCCTGATCATGCTCAGCAAGCAGATCGAGTCCGCCGAGGGCGGCACCAAGGCCTCGATCGAGGCATTCGCTAAGCTCGGCATCACCATCAGCGACCTGAGCACCATGACCGGCGGCGAGATCATGGCCAAGGTCCGCGACCAGATGAGTCAGATGACCGACAAGACCGAGCGCGCCGCTCTCATGATGAAGCTCTTTGGCAGGGGCGGCATGGCCATGCTGAAGTGGCTCGACGCGACGCCGGCCAGCATCGCCAAGGTGAACAGCGCGCTCAAGGAGCAGGGTTCCATCATGAGCGAGTCGGACCTTGCCGACTACAAGAAGAGTGCCGCCGCTCAAGCAGACCTCTCGCAGGCCTGGCGCGGCTTCTTGCAGCAGGCCGGCAAGAGCGTGATCCCCGAGCTTACCTCCATGGTGGGCATGTTCACGAAGCTGCAGCGGGCCGCGGCGCCCCTGGCCGGGAGCCTCAAGTACATCGCTCTCGGACTCGGAGCCTTCGCTGTCGGCGCCAAGATCGCCAGCGGCTTCAACACGATCAACACGGCGCTCAAGACCATGAAGGGCCTGCTGGCCGGAGGAAAGCTGGCCGGTGGCCTCGCCGACCTGGCCGGCGCTGGCGGCGGCCAGGTCGTCGCCAGCAGCCTGATTCCGGGCGCGGCCGGGGCGGGTAGCGGGGCTGGCGCGGCCGGTGGCGCGCTGGCGGGCGCCGCAGCTCCAGTCATCCTCGTCGGCATCGCAGCGGGCGCCGGCATCCTCTTGGCGGAGTGGGTACGCCGAGGCACGAAGCCTGAGGGTCCCGGTGCGAAGCAGGCCGCGGCGGGTGGCCTGAATATGGGGCGCATGGCCGGTTCCGCCGGCAACACGGGGACCGCGCTTGCTGCCGGTCAGTGGGGGGCGGCGCAGGCCAAGGTTCTCGCGGACGAGGCACGTCGCGCGAAGGCCGTCATCGACAAAGCCATCGTTGACCTCGGCGCGGCCTCGGCAACGCAGTCCGGCAAGGCCTTCACCGCCACCATGAAGCAGGTGACGCAGCTCCGCGAGCTGGCCGCCAAGAAGATTCCGCTCGGCAACATCGACAAAGAGCACACCGACGCCGAGCTGCGAACCACCCGAGATCGTATCGCGACCTCGCTCGGCATCACCATCAAGGAAGCCGACGCGCTCATGAAGACGATGTTCAAGGACTGGCGCCCGCAGGACGTGCTCAAGCCGGCAATCAACCAGGCCGCCGCGGCCACGGAGAAGCGCATCGCGCAGCTGCGCCGGGAAGCCGCCAAGGACATCCGCATGGGCGGCGTCAACGCCGAGAAGCTGCTCAACGAAATCGGCAAAGTCACGTCTGCTTTCTCCGGCATGCGCGACCAGGCGCGGCAGGCCGCAAACGCCGCGGCCAACGCGCTGCAGCGACGCCGGGGACTGCAGGGCGGCGGCCACATCGACAAGGGCGGCGGCTTCCAAATGGCCTCCGGCGGATGGGTCGCTCCACGGCCGGGTGGCCTTGCGGTCGTGCTCGCCGAGGGCGGCGAGGGCGAGTACGTGGTCCCCGAGAGCAAGGTCGGCCGCTTCGCCCAGGCGGCCCTCGGAGGCGGCGCCGCGCCCGCCGCACCGACGCACGCGACCGTGATTGAGAGGCATGTCACCCTGACCTGGCAGACGCTCACCGGCGAGCCCTCCACGCGCGAGAAGCAACGCCTCGCCGCTTGGCTCAAGCCGGAGCTCGACGGCATGGGCGCCCGCGTCACCGGCACGGGCTTCTGAGCATGCACTGGACCGCCCCCGGCCGCGCTCTCATTGCATGGGACTCTGGGCAGGGTCCGCACTTCGCCCGCGGCCCCGGCGGCGCCTATCTGAAGCGCAAGGCGTTCGAGAGCTTCGACGTGTACCGAACGGCCGACCCCGCAGAACTCACGGGCATCCTCATCGGCACGACGCGCGCCGAGGCCTTCTTCGACACCGACGCCCCCGAGGGCCTCATGGTCTGGTACCGGGTCGTCGGGCGAACCAAGGACGGCGGCACGATCCCGGTCGGCGCGCGCGTGCCGGTCATCATCCCCACGAGGTCGTTCGCCAGCGCAGACACCATGCCGCCCTCGCCGCCCGACAACTTCAAGGTGCGCCCGAGAAGCACGGGCAAGCTGCTGACCTGGCACGCCGCCTGCGACGCCGAGTCCGGCCTGCTCGCGTACATGGTCTACGACGCCGACCAGGACCAGCCCGACAGCGTGGTGTGGGCGAACGACACCGTACAGGCCAAGTCGCACGCCGTGCGCCGATTCCTCGACCGCACGACGAACAAGAAGAAACGCTACCGGCTGCGCGCCATCGACTGCGCGCTGAACCTCTCGGAAGGGGGCCCGGTGGCCGGCAAGAGCGCCGACGGCTGGACCGTCTACACATTCAGCGCATCGAGTCAGTTCACAATCGCGGCGAAGGAAACGCTCGACGCCGACACGCTCATCGTAGCCGGCGGCGGCGCCGGCGGGGCGACGAACAACTCCGCGGCCGGCGGCGGCGGCGCGGGTGAGATGAAGGACCTGCACAAGGTCACCATCACGGGCGGGGGTAACGACGGCGAGGTGATCGTGGGCGCCGGCGGCACGCTATCGCACGTCGTCGGGGACGGCTCCGGTGCAGACGGCCCCAATGAGGTGGCCGGTGACAGTTCGTTCGCCGGCTTCACGGCGAGGGGCGGAGGCCGCGGCGGCGAGCTGTGGATCGTGGATCTTGTGACGCCAGGCCAGTCGGTCCGCGGCGCCCCGGGAGGCAGCGGCGGCGGCGGCCTGCCGTGGAACGATCGCATCCCTGGGTACGATGGGCTCGAGGCGACAGACATCGTCGAGCGAGCGGGCGGCCATGCGACCGCGACCCCCTACGCGGCCGACACGGACATCCCATACGGGGACGGCACCGTCGCGTCGTTCAACGCCTACGCTCGTGAGAACGGCTACCCCAGCGGCGACCCGGTGGACTTCTGGGAGAACGATGCCGGCGAAAAGTTCTGGGTGGTAGAGCACGCCGGTGGCTACGACGGTCGGCCCGCCGACAGCGGCGGTTACTCCGTCTGCGTCGGCGGAGGTGGCGGCGGCGCGCACCAGTTCTGGTGGGGCGAGGGCGAGGGCGAAGCGCGATTCCCCTGGTTCACCTACGACCAGTGCGGCGAGATGGAGGCCGGGTACTCCTGCAACGCGATGCACGGGCGCCCCTGCGATATACGTGGCTGGCACATGTACGAGGAAACCGCCAAGCAGTTAATGTTTGTTGACTGGTACTCAGGCGGCGGCGCCGGCGGGGCATGGCTGCCGGGAGGATGGTCGTGGTCCGGCTACGCGTCCAAACCGGGATACGGCGGCGGTGGCGGGTACAGCTACCAAGGCCCCAGCGGACAGCACGGCGCCGACAACAGTGGCGGCGGCGGCTGCGGCGGATTCAACAACTTCGCCATCGCTCCTCCCTACATCGTGGAGGCCGGCAACGGCGGCTCCGGCATCGTCGTCATTCGCATCCGCACGGCAGACGAGGACCTCGTCACCTATCCGCTCATCACCGGCACCGACCCCGACCCAGAGCACAACGAGTTCGGTCTGCCCGTCTGCCTCTGCGACGATCCGCACGTGACGATCCGCCGCCTGCCTGAGTACATGACGCACAACGACGAATCCGGCGACGAACAGTGCCCGCGCACCTACGAAGAGACGCACGCATGAGCGGCACTCGCGGAGAGATCCCCCATCGCCTCATCCCTGGCACATCCGTGGACATCGCGCCCGGAGCCATCAACCTGCAGGTCAAGAACGTCGATGCCTTCGGATTCGGGACCGCCGACTGGGACCAGTACGGGGCGCCGCCTGCTGAGGGCGAAGTCGCCACGATCACGCTTGAAGGCGTCACATCATTCGAGGGCAAGGTCATGTCGGCCAGCGACCCGGCGATGGTCGGCGAGCGCCTGCTCTACCACGTGAGCTGCAAGGGTCCGGCCGAGGACCTCAAGAGCAACGGCACCATCGAAGGCGTCTTCATCGACCGCGACCTCGGCCAGTGGCACGCGGTGGATTCCGGCTGGGAGGGCTGGTCCGACGGGCAGATAAACGTCGAGATCACGGATAAGATCGCATTCTTCTGGCCGACGATCGAACCCGACACCGGCACCGACCTCGTGCTCGTCGACACGAGCGAGCCGCTCACCGACTACCGGCCATACGTCGGCAACACGCCGCCGCCGGGCTGGCACGCGAGCGACTTTCCCAAAGCGAAAGCCCTGTGGACCGCCGCCTACTACCAGATCGGCGGCGGCGCCACGTCGAAGCGCATCAGCAGCGTGAGCTTCATCCCCGTGGCCGACCTCGGTCAGGCAGCCATCGATGCGCTCACGACGCCCGACTACGACGCGCCCATCGCGCCCGTGGTCCCGGCCGGCGAGGACGCCGACTTCTACGGCACGGAAGAGGCCGAGGTCAACCACTTCGCCACCTACCCCGACACGAACCTCTGGAGCGGCCTCTACGGCGCCGCGCCGCCCGCAAACTGTTTCATGGCGCTCTATGCCTGCGACGACCTCGCGGACCTCCCCACCGACCGCCCCGACGGAATGGAGAATGACCCGCACCTGATTTACAAGTTCGGTCACTGCCTGTACGACTCCAGCGGGCGTGTCACGATCGACGTGGCCTGCAAGTACCTTGTCTGGTACGCGGCCTATAGGGCGATCCGCTTCCCCGAGAGCCTCGACGACATGTACGCCGTGACCAGTGCGCACGTCATCCGCGGTGCGTGGGTCGGGCGCACTCGGCTGATGGCACAGCGTGGACAGTGGGCCTTCATCTATGGGCTCCAGGTACGCGCTCAGGGCTACGCGCCGAACGCGGCGAGCGACTGTGACGACCTTGCCGATGTCTTCCGCATCCTCGTCCCTGGCTGCGACGTGAAGCCGATGATTCTGCCGCCGCCGCTCGACGGCTCCGCCGGCACGACCATCGCGATCCGCAACGCGACGACCCTGCCGGCGGCCGTCGCCGACCTGCTCGCCCTCTACCCGAGCGACATGTCCTACGGCTGGTGGGAAGGAGGCGTCCTGCGCATCCGCAAGAAGCCCGACGGCGCCTACGACCTGACCGACGAGCCCGGCGTCGACACGACCGGCGCCGGCACGACCAGCGAGGGCGCCGTCGACCTCGTGCTCGTCTCCTACATGGCGCCGGCCGCCACGCCGGTCGCGGGCAAGCTCGCGGTCTCATCGCCGTCATTCCTGACCGTGGATGCGGCCGGCGTCTACGAGCTCGTCGATGAGTGGTGGACGCCGCGCGCTACCGATCGCGTCGTGTTCGTGGACGGGACCGGCGCGAGCGGCATCCTCGCCGCGGCGCGCATGGGACAGTCGGTGGCCATCGAGCAGCGTCCAAATCAGGGCTGCGGGTCCGTGACTCTCAAGGCCATCGCCGGCGCCAGCCTCGTGCGTCCCGGCTGTCTGCTTACCGGCCCCGGAGTGGCGGCCGATACCGTCGTCACGGGCGTCTCCGTGGACGTGGGTGCCGACACCGTAAGCCTCGACCTCGGCCACTCCGGATACGTCGCGCGCTTCCCCTCGAACGCGGTCGGCGTGCCGCTCTCGACGACGCCGACGAACAGTGCCAAGTCCGCCACATCACTCGACCTCCGGCGCAGCGCCGGCTGAAAGGGAGACCAGATGACTGTCCTCTCATCCGACCTCAAAGCGTTTCTCTCGGGCGGCGCCAGCAACGCCGATCCGCGCATCTCCGTCGGCGGCGCGAAGTCTAGCGTCGAAGTCTCGGCGACCGCCCTCAACAACCTCTTCGACGACGTCACCGGCACCGAGGCCGGCACCGGCATCACTCGCTACCGGGTCATCTACATCCAGAACACGAGCGGCGACGTGGCCGGCTGGCCGGAGCCGGTCGCCTGGATCGGCTACCAGCCGCGCGACCCCAGCTCCCCGTACACCGCCGACGGTGAGACCTACGCCTTCGCCTTCGCCGCGGCCAAGAACACGGAGGTGGCCGCGCTCACCAACGAGAACACGGCGCCGGCTGGCCGCAGCTTCTCGACTGCAGCGAGCAAGGGCGCCGGCGTAGCCCTGCCGAGCCCCGACTACGTCGAGGATGACTACGTGGCTGTCTACGTGCGCATGGTGACGCCGAGCTCGCAGGCGCAGAACACCGGATGCGAGTACCAGCTCTGCATCGAGAACCCGTGAGCCTCGCCGGCACCCTGTAAGACATGCCGTACTCCGAGAACCTCATACCGACAATGACCGGCGACACCGCCCCCAGCGGTGTCGCCTCGGCGTCAGACGAGAGCATTCTCTCGGCGTACCTCGCATTCAACCACAGCAACGGCACCACCTCCGGCGACCGCTGGGTAATCGCATCCACGAGCGGCTGGCTGCAATACCAGTTCGCCGAGGCCGTCGCCATCGCGCAGTACACCATCGCCTCACAGGGAGATACCTCGGACGGCACGTGGACGCCGAAGACGTGGACATTCAAGGGCAGCAACGACGGCTCCACGTGGGACACCCTCGACTCCCACTCCGACGTCACCGACTGGGCAAGCCTCTGGGCAACGAAGAAGACCTACCAGTTCGTCAACACGACGGAGTACCTCTATTACCGCCTCGACGTGACGGCCGGCAACTACGGCTTCGGTCTCTACTATCTCTCCGTCGGCGAGATGGAGATGATGAGTTGGTCGCCCTACGCCGGCGAGACCCCTTACGAGGACGGCGACTATACCGTCGTCAAGTTCCTCGAAAGCGGCGACTTCACGACCCCGGAAGACGTCGACGAGGCCGATGTACTACTCGTCGGCGGCAGCGGCAGCGGCGGCAAGGGCACGCCTGGCACATGCTACGGCGGCGGCGGCGGCGGCGGCGGAGTCGTCGAGGACACCGTCAGTCTCAGCGGCGTAATGGAGATCGTGATAGGAGCCGGCGGCGCCGGCTCGGCAGCTACCGGCTCGACCCAGAACGGCGGAGACACGACCTTTGCCGAACTGACCGCCTACGGCGGACACGGCGGATTCAAGGCAAATCCCGAGCAAGGCGAAGGCGGACCATCGGGAGCGCCTCAGTCCTGCGAAGGCGGCCAGACCGCAGCTTTGCCGCACAGCTTCGAAGGCGGCGGCGGCGGCGGCGCCGGCGGCTCCCCCAGCGACCCCAAGAACGGCGGCCCCGGAGTCTCATCGTCCATCAGCGGAACGAGCGTCAGCTACGGCGGCGGCGGCGGAGGCGGCGGAGACTCCTGGT
>Ga0114951_10002494_pt1 | contig 20742 bp, 14 predicted proteins | sample AM7aDNAmetaG_FD_88677 | JGI IMG/M metagenome (GOLD analysis project Ga0114951, IMG submission 88677) | Freshwater microbial communities from Finland to study Microbial Dark Matter (Phase II) - AM7a DNA metaG | ecosystem: Environmental > Aquatic > Freshwater > Lake | place: Finland: Lake Alinen... | reverse complement strand
TTTCCAGGTTTTCATTGACAAAACTGACAGGGATGATCACGATCTCATCTGTATCCTTTTCTGCAAGACGTTTTAATGAATTTTTGATATCCGGGCCAATCCATTTACCACTGCTCATTCCCGACTGATAAGCCAGTTCATAGCGACAACCTGATCTGTCAGCAATTGCCCTTGCGGTTGACTCAATGGCTTGCGGATAAGTGTCCCCTTTGTTTACCTGAAATGCCGGTATGGAATGAGCGCTGAAAAGCAGGCAGGGATCAGAATAATCATTTTTTCTGGTATGTTCTGAAATAAGGCTGGTCCAGAAATTCACGAAGCCTTCACGCTGATAAAACTCTTTTATAAAATGAATTTTTATACCTGAAGTTTTTAAAGCAGCATCATAAACATCATGTTCCACACTTGAAGTAGTAGTAAAACTGGCCTGTGGATAGAGTGGAATGACTGTCACTTCATTTATGCTCTCGCTGATAAAAGATTCAAGGCTCTGGTTGATGAAAGGTGAACTGTAAGAGAATGCTATTTTAACACTGAAATTTGCTCCGAGTTTTTTTTGAAGGGCCAGCATGGTCTGGGTTGTTGCATCAATGATAGGGGAGCCGCCGATCATGTCATATTTTATCCATGACTTTTTGTAACGGACATTGCTGATAATAATCGATAATAAGTTTCTTGTGAACTTACCAAAAGGAAGGATATGAGGATCTCTGAACATGTTTAACAAAAACGTTTTCAGCTCCTTTGAGGACTTTGCCCCACCCATATTGACGAGTAAAACTCCTTTCATACGGTTTTGGAGTAAAGGGTATCACCCTGTTTCAGATCCGGGTCAAAGGCCATGGCAATGTTACGGGCTATCATCCGCCCGGCATCACTTATTGTAATTCCTTTTTCGGTAATGCTGATAAGTTTATCTTCCACAAAATCAGCAAGCTTATCAGTGTTAAAATGGATTATATTTTTTATTTCATCAACTGTCAGGTTAAATTGAACTGCAATTTCGTCAAACATCATGATCCCGTTACACATGATACTGTTAATAACCGATCTGACTATCTGATGCTCTACATCCAGCGTAAAACCACGCTCTGTAGCATAGCCTGTTTTTTCTATGGCGTCCATATACTGACCGATATTTTTAAAGTTCTGGGCATAAGCGCCCCATAGCTGGCTTATGGAAGAAGCACCAAAGGCATATACCTGTCCCGTTGTTTCCAACGTGCAATATCCCTGGAAATTTCTATGTAAGTTTTTATCTTTATAGGCTCTGGCCAGTTTATCACCGGGCTGTGCAAAATGATCAATACCGATTGCTTCGAATCCGGCATCCCGTAATTGCCGGATGTTGTTAATGAGCATATTCATTTTTTCTGTCGCTGTAGGTAACCCGGCTTTTTCAAGTTTCAACTGCTCTTTTTTTACCCAGGGAACGTGTGCATAGGAAAAAGTGACTATTCTGTCGGGATTGATTTCAATAGCTTTTTTTATGGTTTTGGAAAAACTTTCGACGGTTTGTAAAGGAAGACCATATATGAAATCAAGATTAATTCCGCTGAAACCTTTTTTTCTGAGGTAATCAACAACTTCTTTCACGGGTAACTTCGGCCCTTTACGGTTGACAATGTCAAGAACATCTTCCCGGAAATCCTGTATTCCAAGGCTCACCCTGTTAAACCCCATCTTCGCCAGGCTATCTATATGATCGTAGTCAAGATAAGCAGGACTGCATTCTATTGCAATTTCAGCATTTCTGTCGATGATAAAAATTTCTCTTATAAGATTCATTATATCCTCAATGAAATTCATGGAGATTGCATTGGGAGTGCCCCCTCCCCAATGTATCTGGGTTACTTTACGTTTATTCACGTCAAGGCAGGAAGAAACGTTTTTAATTTCCTGTTTTACAGCATGAATATACCTTTCAAGAACAGTTCTTTTCTGCCCCGATTCAGTGTTACAACCACAGAAATGACAGCGTTGAGGACAGAAGGGAATATGAATATAGACTGAAATATTCCGGGGATTCTGATTATTGGATTCTTTTAATTGTTCCCTATAATCGGAGGATGTAAAGCGGGTATGAAAAAAATTAGCAGGAGGGTAGCTTGTATATCTCGGTCCTGAAATATTATGCTTATTTAAAAATTCACTTGTTATATCCATTTTATCTTTATTAAAGCTCTCTTTTCCAGTCCGTTTGTTTTATCCAGTCAACAACCAGGCGGGCGTTTTCGAACGGTATTCCGGGAATAAAACCATGGCCCAGGTTGAATATCCAGTTCTGATATTCAGAACCAAAGAACCTGAATTTCTCAAGTTCTGCCAGAATGGTTATTGGATCAGCTAAAAGTATCCTTGGGTCAAGATTCCCCTGCAGACCAATTTTTGGATGCACAAGAACACGTGCATCGTCAATGGATATTTGCCAGTCAATACTCAGGAAATCAGTATCTTCCGGCTTGATGTTCTGCATACCGTATCCCAATCCTTTAGGGAGAAAAATTACCGGTACGTTTTCTTCCATAGCCGTCGCAGAGATTTTTCTCACATATGGCATGATCATTTCAAAGTACAGATCACAAGGAATAAGACCTGCATGAGTCTCGAATATCTGAAAAGCAGAAATACCATGTCTGCACTGTGTTCTGGCATATTCAACAGACAATCCGGTGATCATGTTCAGAAGCTGATGTGCCAGTTTCTTATTCTTGTAAAGCAAGGATACTGCATCGGGAAATGTATGGTTGGTTCCCAATCCCTGCACCATGTAGCATAGTGTTGTAAAGGGGGCCCCGCAAAATCCGATCAAAGGAATATTTAAAGGTTTAGTCTTCTGGATTTCGTCAATAGCATCATAAATATAATTGAGCTTTGACGGTTCAGGGTTCAAAACACGCATAGGATCAGAGACATCTTTGAGCGCTGAAGCAAATTTCGGACCCGAATCAGAGAATGACAGTTCCATACCTAAAGCTTCAGGAATCACGAGAATATCGGAGAATAGTATGGCTGCATCTACGTCCAGATCATATACAGGAAGCAATGTCACTTTTGCAGCGAGTTCAGGTGAATGCATCAGTTCTGTAAATGAATATTGTTCACGCATTTTAAGATACGATGGCAACACACGACCTGCCTGTCGCATAAACCATACAGGAGGCCTTGTTGTATTCTGACCTTTAAGCGTTTTTACAAATATTGAATTTTCCATATTAGATATCGTAAAAAATTAAATAAACATCCCGGTTGGGAAATATAATTGAGCTGATAGTGAATTGTTTAACAATGTTAATCCATTAAAGGTTTTTAAGCGCCTTAAGATTTGCAGCAAGAGCAGTTTCAATATTTTTGTCAGAATGAGCGTATGAGACAAACGCACATTCATATTGAGAAGGTGCAAGGTATATACCACTTTCGAGTGACATTTTAAAATATCTGGCATATTTTTCTGAGTCCGATCTCATGGCTTCATTAAAAGAAGATACCTGCTTCTCACCGGTAAAGAATAATGTCATCATCGATCCGACCCGGTTAATAATTCCCTGGATACCCGTTTCTTCCAGATTCTTTAGTATGCCTGTTTCAAGCTTTCTGGCTTTACGTTCCAGTTCGGTGTAAAAATCAGGAGTTTCTTTAATGAGCTTCAGCATGGCAATCCCTGCAGCCATGGCAAGCGGATTTCCTGACAATGTACCTGCCTGATAAACAGGGCCTATGGGTGCGAGCATGTCCATGATGTCTTTTTTTCCGCCATAAGCACCAACAGGAAGTCCACCCCCGATGATTTTACCTAAAGTAGTCAGATCAGGTGTGATATTGTAGTATTCCTGAGCGCCACCCTTTGCGAGTCTGAAACCGGTGATGACTTCATCAAAGATCAGTAAAGCACCGTATTCTCTGGTAAGGTTATACAATCCCTGAAGAAAACCTTCTGAAGGCAGCACAACGCCCATATTACCCGCAACGGGTTCTACAATCACTGCCGCTATATCTTTTCCCTTCGCAAGGAACAACGCTTCCACAGACTTCAGATTGTTGTATTCGGCTATCAGTGTATCTCTGGCTATTCCTGATGTCACACCGGGGCTGTCGGGTAAACCAAGAGTTATGGCACCCGAACCGGCTTTAATCAGGAAACTGTCGCCGTGACCATGGTAATTACCCGCAAACTTGACGATGCATTCTCTTCTGGTATATCCGCGTGCAAGTCTGACGGCACTCATTGTTGCCTCGGTACCTGAATTGACCATACGGACTTTTTCAATGGAAGGAACCATCTCAACAATGAGTTCCGCCATTTCAGTTTCATATTCCGTCGGTGCACCGTAACTAGTTCCTTTTTGTGCAGCTTCCTGGATCGCGGCAATAATGTTGTCATGTGCATGTCCAAAGATCAGAGGTCCCCAGGAAGCCACAAAATCAATATACTGATTTCCGTCAATATCTGTAATATTTGCTCCCTTTGCCTTGCTGATGAAGACAGGGTTTAATTTCACGCTTTTAAAGGCTCTTACCGGAGAATTCACTCCTCCCGGAATGATTTCCTGTGCTCTTTTAAAAGCTTCAATACTTCTGGTGAATTGCATGTTGAAAGTCAGTTTGTAGATTATTTTAATTTATTCAGGACCCGGGCAGCTTCGACAGCGAAATAGGTAATGATAATATCGGCACCTGCTCTTTTAATAGAAGTCAGAATCTCCATCATCACTCTTTCCCCGTCAATCCAGTTATTAGCAGCAGCGGCTTTTACCATCGAAAATTCACCGCTTACATTATATGCGGCAACAGGCATCCTGAATTCATTTTTAACTCTGTAAATCACATCAAGATAACTGAGTGCCGGTTTTACCATGACGATATCAGCTCCTTCTGCAATATCAAGTTCAACTTCCCTCATGGCTTCATTGCTGTTAGCAGGATTCATCTGGTAGGTAGCCCTGTTACCGAATTTAGGTGCACTTTCGGCGGCCTCTCTGAATGGCCCGTAAAAGCCGGAAGCATATTTGGCAGCATAAGACATGATCGGAATTTTTTCGAACCTATGCAAATCAAGCTGTTCACGGATCATGGCTACCCTACCATCCATCATATCACTAGGTGCGATCATATCAGCTCCTGCTCCGGCGAGGGAAACGGCCTGCTTTGCAAGTGTAATCAACGTACTGTCATTGTCAACATCACCATCGATAATGGTGCCGCAATGACCGTGGGTGGTGTATTCACAATTGCAGACATCTGCAATAATATAAATATCTTTCAGCTCCTTTTTAATGGCTCTGATGGCTTGCTGAACAATACCGTCGTGCTCGCAGGCAACGCTGCCATCTTCGTCCTTATGAGCCGGTATACCGAATAATAATACAGCTTTTACACCTGCTGCATATACTTCTTTACATTCTTCAACCAGGTTTTCGACGGAAAGCTGATAATTGCCAGGCATTGAATTAATGTGATTTTTTACATTTGTGCCCGAACATACAAATAACGGCATAACAAAATCGTCTGCCGAAAGTTTTGTCTCAGTTACCATTTGTCTTAAAACCCCGTTGTATCTGAGTCTTCTTAATCTTGTCACAGGAAAATACATAATTTTTTTGTTTTAGTTTACTATTAATTATTTTTAAAATATTCAGTAATGGCTTCAGTAAGGCCTTCGGTGCTTGATTTTTTTGCAGTGACAACAGGTGTGAACCCTGCATCCTCAATTGCGCTGGAAGTTGTAGTTCCGATACTGGCCATTTTCAGAAATTTAATTTTATCATATTCATAAAAAGAACAGAAATTTTGAAATGTTGACGGACTGGTAAATACAATAAGATCATATTTATCCTGCCGGATCAGTTCTAAAACTTCATCATCTGCAGACTCAGGTTTTTCAGTATGATAAACATTGATCCGCTTAACATCGTTTTCTTTCGATAACCTGTTTATCAGGGTGTCATCTGCAAGGTTGCCCAATGAGAGCAGGATCCGCTGGTTCTTTGAATTATAAGCTTTATAAAACTGGTCTAACAGATCTTCAGAAGTGTTCCCTGGGCTTATATAATCAGCGACATAACCATAATAATCAAGTTCAAAGGCAGTTTTTTGGCCAATAACAGCTTTTTTAAGAGCTTTTGGCAATTCGGTGTTTCCTTTTGTTTCAATTAAAAGTCTGAAAAAGTTCGCCACCCCGTTTTTACTCGAAAAAAATATCCAGTCAAACATTTCTATGTTTTCGAGAATTTCTTGCGAGAATTTATTGAGTCGGGAAGGAACGATATTGATCATTGGTAATGACAGGACTTTGGCACCCCTGGCGGTTAATAAATCGGGGAGTGAGTCCCCTGAACCGGTTGCCCTTGTGGATACGATAATTTTGTCTGATAATGTCATTTTTTCTGGTTTTATTAGATTGGATATTCTGATGGATTCAAGGATGTCTTTACCGCCATTCATATAAAGTGTTTCAGCAAGGCTGACAGCAGTTTCAACAGCTTTTTCTATGTGAGCAGAAGCGGATTCCTTTATAAAATTACTGCCATCGATACTCGAAATGAACCCTGTAATATGAAACTGATCTCCCTGAATACAGCTGTAACTACCGACCGGTATCTGGCATCCGCCTTCAAGTCTTCTTAAGAATGCTCGTTCGGCTGTTGTAGCAATCATGGTTTCCCGGTCATTGATAATAGAGAGCATTTCTTCAATGAAGGGGTCGTTTTCTCTGATCTCAATGGCAATTGCACCCTGGCTGCAAGCCGGTATAACCACTAACGGATCTATAAATTCCGAAATCAGATTTTCCATTCCAAGTCTTTGCAAACCGGCAGCAGCCATGACCATAACATCGCAATAACCTTCCTGCATTTTCCGTACACGGGTGTTAACGTTGCCGCGAATTTCTATAATGTTAAAGTCTTTATTTATCCTGAGCAGCTGGGCTTTTCTTCTTAAACTGGATGTAGCGATGACATCGTCAGGAGTAAGGTCTTTTATCTTCCGGTTATTAGAGCTGATTACCGCATCCCTGACATCACCACGTTTAAGCACAGCTCCAAGCCTGACTCCTTCTGGAAAAATTGTCGGTAAATCCTTCAGGCTGTGAATAGCCATATCAATTTCATGATTGAACATGGCTGTTTCGATCTCTTTTGTAAATAAACCTTTATCACCAATTTTCGAAAGCGGAATATCCAGTATTTTATCACCTTTGGTTTTAATGATGACGATTTCAAAACCGATTTCCGAAAAATGAACTTCTAATTCTTCTTTTACGCGGTATGCCTGGTACAATGCTAATTTACTTCCTCTGGTACCGATACGGATGGTTTGCATCTTTAATTGCGGATAAATAATAAATTTACTAAATTGATGTATTCCTGTTTTTTTCCGTTGTCAGTGAGGGATTTCACATTACTGATCATGGTACGGATTAATTTATTTGTGATATGTTCGCCATATTCCGAGGCTTTCGAGTAATCGATTTCTTTCCTGTTTTTTACAAATCCCTCAAATTCGTTCCTGTTAATTTCCTGGAAGCAATCACTGATGCTTTGAAAAGTGGGGATCAGACTTCTGGTATGCAGCCAGTTGACAAAATCTGTAACAACCTCTTCAATAATTTCTTCTGCAGCGCATATCTCACCGCGTCTTTTTCCAAAAGTATCCTCAACGATATTGTTTAAATTATCGATATCGTAAACATATACGTTTTCTATCTCAGAAACTCCGCGATCCACATTGCGGGGGACTGAAAGGTCGATGAAAAGAAGTGGCTTATTATTACGACATTGCATTACTCTTTCAACCATTTCTTTAATTATTAATGGTTTTTTTGAAGCTGTTGATGTAATTACAATGTTATTTTGAAGTAGCAAAGTCTCTATATTATTCATGTCATCCGCTTTACCATTATATTTTGCGGCGATTTCCAAAGCCTTTTCAGCCGTGCGGTTGACTATGGTAAATTGTTCACAACCTTTTTTCAGCAGGTTCTGGATGGTGAGTTCACCTGTTTGCCCGGCCCCGATGAGCAGAACAGGTTGAGAATTAATGTTGTGCAGTTTCTTAATTGCCAGGTCTACTGCTGCATAACTGATTGAAACAGCACCTTTCGAAATCCGGGTTTCCGTCCTGACTCTTTTACCTGCTTCAAACGCTTTATTAAATAGCCGAACCAATACGGGGCTGACTAACCCGTTTTTCTCACACACACTGAAAGCATCTTTCACCTGTCCTACAATCTGGTATTCGCCCAGTGCCATCGAGTCCAGACCTGAAACTACATGAAAAAGATGACGTGCAGCTTCATTTTGTTCTTTCCTGTAGAAATAAATCTCTGAGCCTTTATCTGCTGACCGGTATCTGAAAAGTATCTTATCTAAGATTCCGGCATCGGAATTCACCTTTTCATCATTAATTTCAGCATAAATTTCAGTGCGGTTACAGGTCGAAATTATCACTGCGCCTGTAATTCCTTCTTTCTGCAGCATAGGTACAAACCTTTTGATATCTTCTTCGCAAAAAACAAATTTTTCCCTTACATCTATCGGTGCGGATTTGTGATTTAATCCAAGCAGTTTAATCATAGGTATGAGTTGAAATTATTAAATTATGGGCAAAATTATTTCGCAAATCTGAGTTTTTTCTGAAGATTTTCTTCAGTATCCGGGAAGGGAGATTCTATAATTGGAATATTCACAATGAAAAGTGAATAAAGACACAGGCTAACTTGTCTTTTAAAAATTGTAAAAATCAGAAAAAGAGAGTATTACGTGGTTATTTTGAAAGATAATAAGTCTATTAAAAATCACAAAAAGATTGAGATATTATCATGCAGGATTGACAAATATCAGTGGATTAGGAAGTTTTAGATGTTATTATGGCTAACGTGAGTTTCTGTAATCAATACTGAACTTATGCATATTATGTTCATACAAATAACTGACGTTAAAGTCATATACATCACATATTTTCTGAACAATTGCAAGACCTAATCCTACTGATTCCGGCGAAGAGGATTGCTTGTTAAAACGCTCAAAGAGAGATTTCTGATCAATCTTTAACTCTGTTCCGGAATTTGAAATTCTGATTAAACCTGAAGATATCTGAATGCTTAATTCTCCTTCAGTGAGATTGTGACGGATAGCATTTTTAACCAGGTTGGAGAAAAGTATTTCAGCCAGGTAAGGATTCATATAGAGTACAACACCTTCTTCATATTTTCTTACCACCTTGATTTTCTTGGAAACGATTAAATCTTCAAGCGTTTCCAGTTGTGCATTAATAAGTGTCTGGGGACTGATTGATTTCGACTCGGGAAATTGCCGGTTTTCAATTTTAGCCAGCAGAAGTAGCGTTTTATTCAGTTTTGAAAGTCTGTTTGAAGCCTCATAGGCATCAGCAACGGCTTTGAACTGTTTCTCATCCAGGTTTTGCGACTGTAATAGCAATTCCATTTTCGAATTGATAATTGCTAATGGAGTCTGAATTTCATGGGAGGCGTTTTCAGTATATTCCTTCATGTTCGAATAATCCTTTTTGATCCGGTCGGTCATAGCTATCAATACTCTGTTAAGATCATCAAACTCTTTAACATCTGAGGGGCTCAGCGAAAAATCATGATGTGAATTGATGTCGTAACTATTGATCTTTTTTATCGTGTCGTAAAAAACCTTCCAGGCCCTGAGTGATGTCTGCCGGACAGTTATGAGCAGGGTGATAATGATTAGAATAACCAAAACAGCCATGATCAGAAATATCCTTACGATCAGATTATCTGTTTCTTCAAGTGATTTGAATATTTGTATGTAATAATCAGTATGGTTAAAACTGGCAACAAAGCCCAGCTGGCGGAACGGTACATATTTTTTTGCAGTGTAATCATAGAAAAGAGTATCGTAAAAACTCAACTGTGGAGAAGGTACTTCTTTTAGCAAAGAAATAATTACTTTTTCATTTTGGTTTGGAGGCGTTACCACGGATGAATGTGCTGAAAGCAACTGATTGATGATACTGCTCTTCCTTTTTTCCAGCTCAATTTTTATATTCTGATTTACCTGATGCCTGAGTTGGTAATAGAATGCAATTATTCCGAATAAAAATACAAACAGGGTTACAGATAAATAATTGAGCGTGGTTTTGGTTAAAAGTTTCATCTTCCTGAATTTAATTAAATTAAAGGTAAGACTATGAGTTTGTAAAACTACTTAAATCAAATTTATATCCGACTCCATAAACCGTTCTGATATAATCGGAACATCCTTCTTTTAACAATTTTCCTCTGAGGTTCTTGATATGGGTGTATATAAAATCAAATGTATCCGCCATATCCATATAATCACCCCATAGATGTTCAGCAAGACCTGATTTAGTGATGACTTTGTTTTTATTAGAAATAAAAAACATAAGCAGTTCAAATTCCTTTTTAGTAAGTTTTACTTCTTTATTGTGAACAAAGACCATATGTTCGTTATGCAATATTTTTATTTCATTGACTATGAGTTGTTCATTACCACTGAAATTAATTCTCCTGTGTATGGATTTTAAATGAGCATTGAGTTCAGCCAGATGGAAAGGTTTCGTCAGATAATTATCAGCCCCGATATCGAGTCCTTCAATTCTGTTTTCCAGTGAATTCCTTGCAGAGATAATAATGATTCCCGGAGATTTTGTGCTCTTTTTTACCCTTGTGATGATATCAAGTCCATTACCGTCGGGCAGGTTAATATCGACTACAATACAGTTATATTCGTATAATTCAATTTTCTCAACAGCCTTATCATAAGTGTAAACAGCTTCGCAAATGTGACCTTCTTCAACCAGATATTCAACGATGGAATCAGACAGGTTTTTTTCATCTTCGATGATCAGTATCTTCATTTATTCAATTACTAACATATTAACCCTTTAATACTTAGGAAAACTTTGACATCTTATTTTACCCTACGATAAAATTAAGCCATAATAAGCATAATGATATCAGGTTCTTATGCAAATTTACCAATTTATTATTTAAGAATATGACTAATTGCTGTATCTGTTATTCTACAAAAAATTTGTAGAATTCGAAAAAGGGGAAAAATATCAGGTGCAAAGTTATTGGTCAATCTCCTGAAAGAGAATTTATATCATTGATTTAAAATAAGATATGCTAAACTTTTAGCTATTTGCTTCATGTTTCTCAATATAATCTTTCAGCTCACTGTCGTTAGCCAGTTCATTGCTGACAAACTCTTCCATTTTAATACCATTCTTTTCGATGGCATTAATAAACAGCCTGGTGAAATTACTTATCTGAGAGGATTTGCGTTTACCATTCCTGATCTCCAGGTATTCAAGGATCACTTGATGATATTTCAGACGGTGTTCTCCTTTGTAATGTGAGACTGATATTTTACCATTGATGCTGGTAAAGTTTAAAGGATATTCTTTCGGATGGAATATAACAAAAAACCAGTGCCAGATAACAATGGCAAGTGTTGCCAGGATGGCTTCATAGAAATGCACAATTTCACTGACTTTTATTACCCAAACAGGTGCCCAGTTACCTATAATTGTCGGGAACCAAAGGATGAAACCAGTCACTCCCATTACAATAGTACCCCAGATCAATGCCCAGTATTCCATTTTCTCGATGTAGTTGTAATTGTCATACTCCGGATGTTTCTTGCTGAGATGAGAGTAATATAAAATAGTATCTATCATTTGAGTGATATCGCTGTATTTTGGGAACAGACTTTTAAGTACATCGCGGCCTCTTGAAGTTACAATTAAGTAGGCCAGATGATAAAAGGAAAGGACTATCATAATGATGGCAGCAATTCTGTGAACCCATTGGCGGATAATCTCATTAAAACCAATAGAATACAGTATCTTCCCGTATGCACTTTCAGGGAATTTCAGCTGAAACCCGGTCATGGCCAAAACAATAAAAGAACTCAATAACAAAGTATGCTGAATTAATTCATTCCTGGTGAAACGTGGAATTCTTATCTCATTCTTTGACTTAATATACCTTGAACGCATTTCATATATAAGTATCAATAGGTTGTGGAAAAACATCCAGCCAATAACGATAACAATTAACCAGAAATATATTGTCCTGACCAGAGATTCGATTTTAGCTGCAGAATTTACCTGAGTAGTATGAGTGTAGCTGTTTGCAAAGGTTTCTGTTGCGTTTGGATGGCATTTCCTGCAGGTAGCTAAAATATTGTTTTTATTGATAGAAGATTCAGCATGATCTTTAGGTAATATTTTATGTACGGCATGACAATCCACACACATGGCCACTTTTTTATCGCCGTGCGAAGCTGCGAGTCCGTGATAACTGTCCTGGTAATTCTTGACATTCATATTTTCAATGCCATAACGCTGGGAAAGTAATAGATTCTGATGGCACTGAAGGCAGGTATTATCCTGAATTTTCTTTATTTCTTCTCTTTTATTCAGGGTGTTGATTGCGTGGATGCTGTGTTCACTATGGCAATCGTTGCATGAAGGAGCACTGCGTATCCCTTTCTTAACGGCAATCCAGTGTATTGATTTTTCATATTCCTGGGTGACTTTTGAATGACATTTTGCACATGTACTGGGCAGGTTAATACTGGATATCATCGATCCCGGCTGAACCCTGTTCTTGATATCATGCTTGCCGTGACACGTTATGCATGTTGCGGCATTTTTACTGCCTGCCGCCACTAATTTCCCATGTACACTCAGAGAATACATTTTCCCGGGCTGATTGACAGAAAGTGAATACTTCTTTATAAATGCTGTATCATCATGACATCTGCCGCAGGTTGAGGCCAGATTCACAGGATAGACCCTGCTGTGTTTATTTTTTACGGAATCAATGTCGTGTGAGCCATGGCAGCTCCAGCACTGTGCCGCTTCATTGATCCCTTCAGTCAATGATAAACCATGAATGCTTTCTTTGTGTTCTTTGGCTATTGCATTGTGGCACAAATAACAATCTGCCAGCACACCGTCTTTTGGTGCTTTCTGATGATTAGCGAGGTTGTTGACAACGTAACTGTGGCAATTGGAACATGATAAATTCCTGTGTACTGATTTTGCAAGTTCCTGCTGATGGTTCTTTTCACTATGGCACTTTGAACAACTTTCGCTCACCTTACTTACAGTATGATAAGGAACAGCTATAATCCCGCTTTTGTGACACTTGCCGCAATATTCTTTCTCTTTATTTGCAACCGATGTAGGTGACACAATCTTATGAGTGCCGTGACAGGACTTGCAATTGGGCGCTTTTTCTTCGGAAAGATGTTTCAGTTTGCGGTGAACATCATTTTTCATTTGGGCATTTATAGCCTCGTGACATTTTTTACAATCTACCTTATGAACAACTTTACCGGCATGGTCATCGGTTAAAATATCGCTGTGGCAGTCACTGCATTTAATGATCTTGTCATGAACGGTTTTAGCTACCAGGTTCTCATGGCAATCAAGGCAGTTGATTTCCTGGGCTTGAATACTGAAGACGCCTGAACAACTTATAAGAATAAATATGAGATAGCTGATTAACGTTTTTTTCATACTGATTTATGTATTTTATTAAAATCAATCTTTAATTAGCGGAAGCTACAAAAGTATCTGTATAGATCATTTATTCTTCAGATAAATGCCCGGTTAGTATTTACCGGCAATTAATGAATAGATGATCAGAATTACAAGAATAACCCCGGTGAACAGGAAAAGGAAACCAAAGAATTTTACAAACTTCAGCCAGGAAACCGTAATTTCTTTTTTTACGATGTGATCTTCAATAGTGCCGGCTTTTTCAAGCTCTTCATATTCCTTTGGCCTGTCTGCTTTATATTCTTCCAGCTCCACATGTCCTGTAAATATTACGGTATCCATTGGAAATGCTTCAGGGCGCAAATGTGTGTTGAAAAAATGGATAGTGAAGATGAAAACAACGGCCAGCAGAGCTTCATCACTGTGTATAATCTGGGATACATTGATTAACCAGCCGGGGAATAGCTTTGTGAAAAATTCGGGGAACCATAATATCAATCCTGAAAAACCGATAACGGCGACACCCCAGAAAACAGCCATATAATCAAACTTTTCCCAGTACGTCCATCTGCCGTAGCTGGGACGTTTTCCTAAACCCAGGAACCATTTCACCGTTCCAATAAAATCTTTTATATCCTGCTTGTTGAACATCAGTGAATTGGGACCGAAGATAAATGATTTAAAGCTGGCCTGTTTTTCTCTTTTCATCTTCAATAATGAAAAAACATGAAAGAAAAAGTACCCGAAAGTGATCAAGGCGGCAAAACGGTGAATATTTCCAGCAACATGAACACCACCAATTAATTTCGCGAGGTTGTTAGCCCAACCCATGTGTGCAAATTTCAGCATCATGCCTGTCGTTGCCAGGAGCAGGAAACTGAGAATAACAAAAATGTGAGTAACCCTCTGACTCTTTGTAAACCGCCGGAAATATTTGGCTTCACCCTGTGGCAAAGGATGACGTTTCTTTTTTCTGGCTTCAATGATTGAGCGTGGTATCCATAATAGCGTATGAAGCCCGAAGAACCCGAATACACTGAATAATAACGATGTCATACCCCAGAATGTATAATAAAGGACGTTGTTATCGTTGTGTGTGGCATGCGTTAAATAACCTGTAAATTCAACATTGGCATTCTTGTGACATTTCTTACATGTTTTAACAATATTCTTCTGACCCACACTGGATTCCGGGTTTGAAAGATTCAGGATATGATGGGCACCATGGCAGTCAGAACACCTGGCAGCTTTCAGATCACCAAGGGAATAGGCTTTTCCATGATAGGTTTCCATGTAGGTTTCAGATAATTTTTTATGACATGAACCACACTGAAGCGTGATTTCCGTCAAAAACTTATCTTTATCTATTTCAGTTACCCTGTGTGCTGTATGGCAATTGGCACATGATGGGAATTTTTTATCACTGGTGTTGCTTAATATAGAATGGTCGCTACTTATATAATCATTGTAAATACTTTTATGACATTTTCCGCAGGTAGCGGGTATATGTAAAGGATTAACGGTGGAATTGGTATCTGATTCCTTTAAAATATTATGTGAGGTGTGACAATCGGAACACACTGCACTCGCGAGTAATCCTTTTTCCATCAGGCCTTTGCCATGAACACTCTGTGAATAATCACTGAATGCATCGATTTCTTTCAAATGGGTGTTAATGACCGCTTTCCCGTTTTTGTTATGGCATTTTCCGCAAAGCTTTGGAATATTTTCCCTGTTGGTCAGCGACGAGTCAGCATACCTTGATTTGATTTTATGTGTACCATGACAATCAGTACAATAAGGGGCGTTTGTCTTATTGCTGAAATATGCCTGTCCATGACCGCTGTTGATGTAAACGTTGGAAACTGCTTCATGGCATATAGAGCAATCAACCTTTTTTACGGTTATGCACGGGCGGACGGATTTATTATTAAGCGTAACGTCAGTATGACATTTGTTACAGGCAAAGTTTTTATGTGTGGAATTTAAAAAATCGGCCTTGTTTATTTTTAAAGAAACCCTTTTGCCATTGACGGTTTTATAAGCCTTATCGGTTTCATGGCAATCCAGGCATATCTGGTTCGAAATGGTTGTTTCTGTCTTCTGAGCTTTAATAATATGTGAAGAATGACAGTCATTGCAGGCAGGTATACTCCCGGCTTTCTTTTCCCAGAGTTCTCTTTTAATAACTTTTTTGTGAACATGCTCAATATTGGCATGGCATTTCATACAGGTGGAGGCAATTTTTCCACTTGACGTTGAAGCCTGAGGATTGGTATGAGGAAGGATCAGGTGATTACTGTGGCAATCGTTGCAGGTTGCCGAAACCATAAGTCCTTTTTCAAACAAACCCTTACCATGTATGCTCTCACTGTAATTGGTGAGAATATTTTGCATGGTGATATTGTACAGACGAGCAACAGGAGCCCCTTCTTTATGACATTTGCCACATAAGATCGGGATATTCATTTTGTACGTGGCAGCTTTTGGTGACGTATGTGAAAGTACATCATGTTTTCCATGGCATTCTTTGCAATCAGGAGCGTAAGGTGCATTAAATTTAAATGCCTGACCGTGAATACTCATCGAAAACTGATACTGGGCATTCTTATGACAGTCTCCACATTCAACAGATTTAAGGTTTTCCGGGTGAGGGAAATCAGCAACATTGGCATCTTTGTGGCAGGAGATACATTTTACATTTTTATGAACAGAAGTTCCTAAAATACTTTTATTGACAAACAATGAAACAGTTTTCCCGTTCGCCGATTTTGATAGTGTTTTGTCGCTGTGGCATTCCAGACAATCTTCATTGGTCTGCGAAAACAAGCTGCCGGAAAACAACAGCAAAACTGTCAGTAAAAATAATGAAGTCGATTTACTAAAATTGAACATCTTTGTTTTTAATTTAATCATCATCAATATATGCCGGCAAAGTAACTTTGCCCTTGGTTTATTACTTCGTTTTTAACGAGTAATTGAAATCCGAATAAATGCAGTGTAAATTAGCGTAATCTCACTGTAATATTAAACCCTAACATCCAGCCTTTTGAGTTTTTAAAATCAAACTGATTTTTTGTGAAATTCTGTTGAGCTATTATACCGCGGTAGTTAGATGCGAAAACCTGGAAGCAGTGGGTACTGGTTGCAATCTCATAACCTATTGCCAGGTTTGGTTTTGGGAAAAGCATCTGGTTCTCGCCCATCTTCAGGAAATACCCGTAATCATATTCCAGCAGGACAGACATATTGTTATAGAAATTAATTCTTGAACCCGCTGTAACACCCAAAATATCGTTCATATAAAGGCTTTTGTAGGTTTTCTCACTTCCATTCACGATTTTTATTCCATCCACTTTGTTGGTATGGCTGTAGCTTACTGCAGCTTCTAACGAAAATGCTTTGCAGAATTTTCTGGCTACAATTAATTCCGCAAAATAGGACAGACGATCAATAAATTTATAATCATTTCCCCACATTGCTTTTTCTTTACCACTGATCACGATATTTCCGAAAAATGTCAGTGATAAGGGGATCGAACCTTTTTTATTTTGTTCCAGAAGTTTGGCTTTGGCAAAGAATTCCTGGTACTTATTGTCTTTCTCGGTACCGAACCCTAGCATAAGCTGATCAATAACAGAATAACTCAGTGCCATGCGGATATTTGAAGCACCGTAAAGTCCAACAAGGTCTTTTATACCATTACTTAGATTTGAGAAACGGTGCTGAATAACAAGTTCCAGACTTCCTTTTTTGGGAAGGAAACGGGTTTGTGCATCAACAAGCATGGTACATCCCCATTCATCCTCAACGGGTTTTTTACCTTCAGCAATGACCTGAGCGATGCTATCGTTATTTTGAGAAAACAGAGAGGAAGAAATGATAGAAAATAATATAAGGGTAAAGATTTTTTTATTCATTTTATTAATGTTTAAGGTGTTTGAATCAATCTAATTGTAAATTAATCGTTTTTTGCTCCCTGAATGATCCAGTCAAGGATTTTGTCGCCTTCAGCCTGAAATACACCTCCGCCATGATGATTCGGATTCTCGGTGATATGTGTATATATCAAACTTGACTCAGGTGCGGTCTTATTGACCAGCGTCATAACGTTATCATATGCAACAGATGCTTCAAAACTGGGGGATTGCCCCGTTGAGTTATGACAGCCGGTGCATTTATTTGATAGTAATGGAACAATATCAGTACTAAAATGCAGAGTACCTGAAGGAGGTGAGCTCAAATCGATGAATTTTTTCTCGCAGCTGCTAAATAGAATACTTGTCCCTGCAATAATTAAAAATAAACTGACAATTTTTTTCATGGTAAATGTGTTATATAGATTGACGGAATTTATTAAACTGTATCGCAAAAATATAATAAAAATTGAAACATAATATAAGACCTTTTTTATTCAAATTCTTTAGAATCTATGTGATATAGTTAAATAGCTTATTATCAGCTTGTAAGATATTATATTCAGACAACAATCATCAAAAAACTGATATATATCAGCAGGCCGGTGGCAGCAACGGGTGAAGATGAAATCATTGAATTAAAATTGATCTGTTATAATGATTATTTGTTTGTACAGGTAACTGCAATTCAATGAGTGATCACAATCAATAGAAGCACAGATTGTTATTATTTATTTTTAAAAAAATACGATAAAATTGAAATAATTTTATATATTTGCTAAAGATGATATATGTCAATAAAAAAACGAATATTTATCAATAAAAAAAATAAATTGATCAGAACAAAATGCAATTTATTAAGTTTATGCATTATTTGATGGATTGATATAATTAATAATGATTAAAATAATAAATCTATGCAGGAAAAAAAGAATACGAAGCATTTCAGGGAAATAATCAACAGCCTGCCTATTTACAATGAGCTGAGCGATGAACAATTTGAATTAATTCAGCAGACCTGTTATGATGTAAAATTCCGCCAGGGAGAAACCATATTTAAACAGGGGACAGCAATGACACATATTGTTGTTGTTACAGAAGGCCTTGTTAAGATTTACCTTGAGGGGATAGCGAACCGTAACCTGATACTACGTTTTGCCAAACCGGTTACCATGGTCGGTGGCCCCGGTTTTTCCACTGATTTTAAACATCATGTTACCACGGTCGCCATTGAAGATACGGAAGCTTCGTTTATTGATGTTAATATCCTGACAGAAATTATCAAGCAAAACAGGGATTTTGCTTTGGGTATATTAAAATGGGCCAATAATCATACCGTTACTAACTACCTGAAATTTATTGAACTGACTCAGAAAGGCATGCATGGACGAATTGCCGGTGCACTTATTTATTTAAAAAGAGATGTATTTAATGAAAAAAATGAAAACATTCGCATTAACAGGCAGGACCTGGCAGATCTGACTGCTATGTCGAAGGAAAGTGCAATCCGTATATTGAAAGAATTAAAGGATGAGAAAACTATTTCTGTGGAGGGGAATAATATCATCATTAATGATATCGATCGTCTGAACAGGATCAGTATGAACGGTTAGTATTTTGAAAGAAATTTTTTACTTGAATAGCTTCCTGTCAGACATACCCGACCAGATCATTTCTGATATTGATATATATCATCCAAATATTGATTATTAATTATTGTATGTTAAAAAATGTCAGTTGTTTTTATCGCATTTTGTGATAATTGATCATTATGTTTGCATAGATTTATAAATGTTATCATAATATAGAATAATAATTTACTAACCCAAAATTATAAACGAGATGAGAAAACTAAGATTACCCATTTTTTTAACACTTATTATCGCAATAGCTTCCACTGTTATCATTTTCCTGAGTGGTTGCGGAAAAGAAGGTGCTGCCGGGAAAGATGGAAAGGATGCCAGCGAAACCTGCAAACAGTGTCATACCTCGACCGTTGTAGACAGGGTGGCTACAGAATTTGAGCTTTCAAAGCATTCTACCGGTGAAGCCGCATCTGAAGAAGCAGGAAATACAAGCTGCGCACCATGCCATGAGCAGGAAGGGTTTAAATATGTTTGCACAAACAACACCCCTGTTGCATTTGTATTAAATGCCGGAAAATGGACAAATCCATATGCAGCAACTTCATCTACTTCATATGGTGACCTGGGATGTTTTACCTGTCATAGTAGTCTGCATACGACTTATGGTTATTCCGATCTTTCTTCTTTGACTACTATTGCTCCGGTTCCGATGACCATGTGGGGAGGGGCCAAGACGATCAATCTTACTCAGGATGGCAGTAAGAGTAATTTATGCGTAAAATGCCACCAGCCGCGCCCTCTGACATGCAATGCCGGGTCAAATAATGGCAGGTTATTGAATTATGATACACTGAAAAATTACCCGATGTATGTTTTCTTTGATACGGCTGCTGCTGCAACAAATATTTACATTAAGCCTTCATACAGAATGCACGTCCATTACGGTGCAGTGGGTGCAGTTTTTGCAGGTGTAGGTGGTATTGAATTTTCCGGTAACTCCGGAGATTTGCCTTATACAAATTCAACGCATACCTTGGTTGCTTCATGTCAGGATTGCCATATGGCACCGATTACCGGAAAAGCAGGCGGCCATTCTTTTACAGCAAAAGGCAATTTTAACGGCTGCAACGTTTCCGGTTGCCATGCAGATGAACCTATAAGTGCTACCTCCACAAAATGGACAGGCACCAGAAGCGATGTTAAAGCCTTGCTGGATCAACTCGCCGCTAAAATTAATGCCTGCGGAGGTGGAAATGACATACTTCACAAAGAACCGGACGCTACATTAAATCTCTGGGCCGGATTGACAACGAATAATTATGACGGTTATCTCGATATCTACAGTTCATCAACAAACCCGCTGGGATATTGGAGAGATCCATATGGTTCAGGTTCTACCAATGCTATGAAGCCAAGATTTCCTGTTCTTTTAAATGTACATGTAGGAGCTATAATTAATTTCCAGTTCTGCCTGAGAGAATATAGTTTAGGTATTCATAATACAGATTATGTAACGGCATTGCTTACAAACTCTATCCATGCTTTGACAGCTGCGGGATTTTAAGATTTTGATTATGTTTTAGCTGAAAAGGGAGGCTGTCTCAAAAGGGCAGCCTCTTTAATTTGTTGACAATCAACATAATAGTGTTGATAACTTTTTATAATACTTTGATATTCAATTCTATAAGATTTGTATTTTTGTATTATGAAAAGTT
>Ga0114951_10002493_pt1 | contig 20746 bp, 38 predicted proteins | sample AM7aDNAmetaG_FD_88677 | JGI IMG/M metagenome (GOLD analysis project Ga0114951, IMG submission 88677) | Freshwater microbial communities from Finland to study Microbial Dark Matter (Phase II) - AM7a DNA metaG | ecosystem: Environmental > Aquatic > Freshwater > Lake | place: Finland: Lake Alinen... | reverse complement strand
GAAAAGTAATAGTATTACTACCATCAGGAGTTAAAGAAGCAATCTTTACTCCTGTCATTGTAGACGTACTATCAAATGTTTTATTTGTTAATGATTGAGTAGATATAAGAGATACTAAGGTATCATTTGCACCTGGATCAGGTAAACTATAAATCCTAGTTGTTCCTGTAGTAATTTGAGAAGCATCAAACCTCATTTGACGAGTAACATCCCCAAAATATTTAAGGGTGAATGTACTATCATTCAAACCAAGGCTAGTAATAGAAGCACCAAGGTTTAACAAACCACCTGAAGTAACCTGAATCGCATTACCTACGCCATCTATAAAATAAAGTTCATTATTTAATACATACAAACAACCACGGTCATTAACCCCAGTAGTAAAGGCTGAATTATTATACATTCTAATTGTACGTAGATTAGTAGCATTATTTGACGCAAATGTTAAGTCACTACTGATGTTTATACCACTAGGTGTTATCTTAGAACCTTTACCTGTAGTGTGATCATGTGCATCTAATAAGATTAATGAAGCATTTAATAAAGAAGCCCAAGTAGCTCCAATAGTTATTGATACATCAGGTAATACTAATGACATATTTGTTGTTGTGGTAGTCACGCAATTCTCCTTGTAAGGGAATTAGAAGAATAAAATATCAACGGTAGCATCCGCATTGGATCTCAAGCATATTCTAACAGTGGAGATTGTATTTGTCGAGGGTGAATCGTAAATTAAAACTGGTGTATTTGAACGAGTTACAAAATAACCAATTACTTTTCTATTTAGTTTATGATCTACTAAAAGATCAACCCCATTTGTAAATTTTAAATCTTTAACTAAAACAGGATTTTGTAATAAAGGGTGTGAAAATATAGAGTTAAAGACCCGTTGAACCGAGTCATTAAGATTTTGTACATCTTTATCTTTTGTGTGAGAAGGTACATATGGTATCATTAGTTACTAAACCCACTAAATGGATATAAAGCACCTGAGTTTATGGTTGCTTCATCTATAATACAAGAAGCTGAACCTTGATCTCTATCTTTAAGAGATACCTTTAACTGATCAAGTACTTCTAATCGTTTCTGATTAAGTATTGAGGGATCACTTTCTTCTTTTTCTAACATGGCACATGCAATATATAGACTCATATACTCATCGCCGCCAATAGGAACAGAAACTGTATCAGCTAAGATAGCTAATACAGCGGGTTCAGGGGTATACCACAATTGGATATTAGAAGATTGGTTAGGTAGTGGTATAAATTTAATTTTAGACCCTATTAGTACATATCTTAATACCATACCATAAGGAGCAGTTGACAAAGCCAAACCACTTCTAAATTTATTACGTTCTTTAAACATAAAAGGCATTAATGTTAAGTATCTACCACTATTATCTATTGCTAAATCAACACCATCTAGTTTATAGAAATCATCTGGCAACGAATATGAATCTACACCAGGTATTACGACCAATGTAGAGGTTGTACTAAAATAAAATTCCTTAGAAGCAACTATTTGAGCATATAAATCTCGATATGCTAGGTTTGTATATCTTATAAGTTCAGTTCCAGCTAAACCAGACTGATCAATAAAAGCAGACCTACGCATATCGGCAAGATCTATAGCATTATCAGTAATTACTTGTACTGTTGTATCCATAGATCTTATCCTTTATAAGCGTCTTTGTCCTTCATACCATGTTTTTCCATGAATTCTCCTAATTTTTCACCTTTAGGTTCTTCATGTTTTTTTAAGTGATGATCAATGAAACTACCCAAACTAGTCTTAAACCCTTCATGATCGCCTTTGGATATAGCGTCAATCATATGTTTATGATGTTCGGGGTCATGCTCTTTTTTTTCTTCACTTGGTGATTCTTTAGCTTCATGTTTCTCATGTTGTTTAGACTCGAGATGACGTTTAGCTATTTCTTTACCATCAACTTTCATGTCAGTCTCCGATTAAACAGAAGCATTCTTTAATTTAATACATAATATAATAACTGCACCATTATCAGGATCAGCAACAACGGGAGCAGTGTTACCAGCAGCAGTTGGAGAAACAACTTGAATAGTAATACTACCAGTAGCAGCATCATCAGACCATACTTGAATAGCACTTACTGTTGATACAGAACCTAGAACTACTGAAGAATTTAAATTTAGTAAGCGTACATATTTATCTAGTGAACCTTGAATAGAATCACCAAAACTAATTGTATAATTACCAGTAGAGTTACGAACTACACTTTTAATACCTTGATTTTTAGAAGCAACTAAGGTGCCTACAGCACCTGTGCCTCCAATTGGAATGTTAGCAAAAAGGGAAACAACACCTTTTTCTAAAGTTCCTTGGAATTGTTGAAACATTCTAGCAGCCATTTTTTATTTACCTTTAAAGTTTGGGAAACCACTTTACAACCTTGTAGAAGAAGGTTCCCCTAATCTCATTATTGAATTACCATTATGGTAGAGTAACTACTGCATTCCAACCAGGAGCGCGGCAGCTAAGGTTAGCATACGAGAAGCAACGAATTGATAGAGCATCACTAGATGCATCACGAATCATATTAAGTCCATCACCATCAAATAAACGAACAACTTCACCTAGAGATTTTAGTTTCCAAGTATCTATTTGTAGTAAAAATGCTGATCCAGCTGGACAGTTTTGGTCTGGTACAACTTTAATAACGCCATTTGCTCCATTGATAGAAATACCAGAGAAACCAACATTTACCTCAGCTTCACTAACGTTTATATCAACATATTGTACTTTAGAACCTAATGCTTTTACTAATTTACGATAGTCTTCATAAGACATAAATGCATGGTCAGTAGCTCCACCTTCACGTGCAACTAGACCAGCGCCATCAATAAGAGCTTCTTCGATAGAACTTGCAGAACCATCATATGTGATACCAGCAAGACGGGTTTTATCAGCAGTTCTGTCTACATTAAAGAATGTAGTTGAAGTAACAGCAGAACCAGGTAGCCATGCTTTTAAACCAGAGATTACAGCGTTACGGTCACCAGCAGCAGCATAAACATAGTCAGAAGCAGCAGGAGAAGTAACTAAAGTATTAAGTGCAGCAGCAGAACCAGAAGCAGTAGCAGCACAAAGGAATGAGCCAGCAGCACGGTCAACACTAACAATAAATGCACCACTAGTAGCACGTGCAGCACCGCCATCAGTACTCGAGAAAGCTACAGGCATACCAATTTCCAAATTAACAATATCCGAAGGAGTAGCTAATTGAACCATAGTAGAAGCACTACTAACAGTAGCAGAAGCGCTAAGACGAGCAACAGTACCAGTACCATTACGATACAATTGAGTAGCAACAGAACGAGTCAATGCCATAAGAGCATTATCAATTTCGAATTTAGCAGCTTTAAGGAAAGCGCCTTTATCAGATTCAGAAGCTAATAGAGTTTCATTAGCAATAGCTGCCATCGAATAGTTCTGAACACGAGTAACTAAGAAAGCTTTGATTACTGATGAAGTATTAATTGTATTTGCACCAGAAAAAGAAGCTGAACGATTTTGAGGAGTTCCAATGATTACTGGTTCTTTAGAACTATCACCATAGAATGATTCATCTTTAGGAATTAAAGCAAGTAGTGGGTTACGTTTGTAAATTAAACTCTTAATTGCTTCAGAAGGGTACAGTGTTTTTAATCCCGCTGCAAAGGATGTTTGATCTAGAGCCATTTAAGCATCACCTAAAATTATCGGCGTAAGTAGTAGTTCAATGACTTACTATCTAAGGCCTTGTAGTTAAAGAATTATCTCTAATCTTTCCCGTACATGTATTTAAGTGAGACTTAATAAATACAACATAACCTCATTAACCGTCGAGGCTTATTCACGTTAATAATAATTCCTAAAAAGATATTTGTCAAGATAGGTTGTTAGTTTATATTTCGACTTAATTATCTACTACAGGTTCATTATTAAACTAAAATTTAAACCTACAGGTTCATAATTAAACTTATTAGCTAGTATCAAGTGTTTTCTAAAAAACATCAAAAAATCGCTTATTCCTTTAATAAAATTTCATTTTGAAAAATCAACTTATTCAACTCTGCCTTATACCGATTTTGGGAATTCTCATATTCCTTTAATAAAAGTTTTTTTTAAGGTCGAAAAACATCGATTTAGTTAACACCCCAATGTCATCGTCAAGTCATTTGTTGTTCCAGCGCCTGAACAAAAGGGGTCATGTGTATTATAATGAAATTTTCGACCAAGTTATACCTATATATACACATACTGTCTTTATATATAAATTTAGAATCTAATATATATAATAAACTATTATAATACACATGGCACTTGTGAAGTCGTATCAACAACATGTGCCTTTTTAAAAACACCTCACAGTAAATAGAGGCCGTTTTGGAGGGTACTCTGATTTTTTATTAAAGAGTTAGACGATTTTTCAATTAAACATATTGGTATTAGCTAATAACTCTGGTGTGTAAAAAACATGAAAAAAGACTGCTTTATGATTAAAAACAGTCTTAAACTTGATCTGGATCAATTACTAGTCTACTTTCTTCTCAAAAGCTTCCTAAGACTTGATCTAGATCAATTATTAACCTATTTGCTCTTGGTAGCTTCCATAGCATGAATTGCCGCTTTCAGTCTGTCAGCATCTGTAGCTGGTTTCTCAGACCTCTTAATATCCATCGACTGAGCCATTTTATTTGTTATAGACTTCGATGATACCTCTTTAGGTTCCTCAACTTTAGGTTCCTCAACTTTAGGTTGAACCCATTTGCTTTTAGATGCTGTCTGATATAATCCTACAATATGATCAGTAACTGCCTTGCAGGCTTCATCAACGGATGGTACTTCACCAGTAGATTCATAAATCTCTTCCATGAAGTTTAAAACCTCTTTCTGCATACCTAAAGCTGGGATCAGGTCATAATCCTTTTCCTTGATTACTTTGTCAATCTCGGCATTTAAAGACACTTCAGCTCGATGCATTTGCTCTCTATTAGCAACTTCTTCAGAAGCCTTCTTTTGTTTCTTTTCAGATTGTAATTCTTCTTCTAATTGTTTCAATCTAGCACTTATAGGATCACTAGGTTGGTTACGAGCATTAAGAGCTTTATTTAATTCATCAACAGTAAGCCCTAACTTTTCTAGTACAGCTACTGGGTCAGATGAACGTAAAGCCTTAATAATTTTCATTTCTTCTGCTAATGAACGTTCAGACTCAAAAGCTTTCCTAGCTTCTTCTAACTGTTTACGTTGTTCACGAGTATGTGCTTCTTGTTTAGAGAGTCTATGAAACTGTTCAGTGAGTTTATCATCCTTAGGAGATTCCTCATTAACTTTAACTTCTTGTTTGATTTCTTCAGGTTTACTGTCCTGAAGTTGGTTGTCCTGGGACACCGCTACTTGTTCCACCATTATTTGCTCCTTGTGGTTGAACTGGTTGTTGGGCTACTGGCTGTATACGTTGTGACAGTAGATTTCTAACATCGTTAATAAACGATCTTAAAAGTTTAAGTTTTGAATCTGGTTCATGATGTAATTGACCAAAAGAATATTGCTGTAATGCGTGAGATAGAGCAAAATCAAGGTCATGATAAGGTTCAGGGTTAAAATAGGTTCCTTCTTCCAACATATCTGCAATACGTTCCTCGATTAATTGACGTGGAGCAGATTGCATAGTTAAATAAGAATCAAGATCAGGCATTTGAAATAGGTCAGGAACATGGGAAGCTGGAATAACCCCAAGTTTCATTAGTTTTTCTACAGCATCTATTTTATCTGGGATACTATCAGGTAATGCACTAATAGGAAATACTTTTAGAATATAACTATCATCAGTCTTTGGAATACGTTTAGTACTAATTTCAACCAACCCAATTTTCTTATCAAGAGCAGGTATCTTAATATTAGTTCCTTGTAACTCTTTAAGAATCAAATTAGCAAGCTCAACATGTGTACGTTCATAGTTCTTTTGTAGTAGTTGCCATCTTTCACTCTTAATATCATTCATAGTCTTAAGAGCTTCACCACTATCTAATCCAGCTTGTTTCTGTCCTTGTGTATCCATAGAAGTTAAGCCAACTCGAGCATAACCTTGAGCTATTAGAAATTCTAATTGAGTTGGTAGTTCTGGAGGCATAGAAGCACCATTATGAATAATAGGAGCTACACCGCTTTTTCCATCATATTCAATTATTACACCAAGTTTATTGGTTATGTGGTTCTTATTAACTTGTGAGTTAGTATCTACAAATACTCTAGGAATACTAATAAGTTTAAGTATTGCTTGCATTGTAATAAGTATACGGTCAATTTCTTTTTGAATGGGGTCAAGTTCATCAACTACAGATTGCCCCAACCAACCAATTACTGGTTCACTATAAGAACAACGTAAAATAGGAAAGTAATCCTTATCCCAGTCTTCATCAATTATAGTTTTAGTTTCAATAGCAATAACATGACGACCACCACCTACATAGGAATTCTTACACCAAGCTTCAATAACATTAATACAAGGTGTATAGTTACGAGTATTATACTGACGAACTTCTTGAATCTGACAACCTTCGATATCTTTAGCAAACTTTGGCCACTTAGCCAACGCTACATGTAGTGGTATAGCTTTACGATGAATCATCTTATATGGGTTGTTATAATATCCGTCGGCTGGATCTACTATAATCTCATCGACCATAACTCTATCGATTATTACATCCCCATCTTCAACAACAACTTTAAGATACCCTGCACGATTAATCATAGCATCACGATAAATTAAATTAATCATATGTGATAAATTCTTTTTATGAAATAATCCTTTAAGAATAAAGTTTAAGTCTCTTGCTAGGTTACGTCCTTTTGGATTACCTTTAAAAGTAACTGATTGTGGTATAGTATCAATAGATGCTAATTTAGCAGTAAGTGTATCTATTACACTAGCTGTTAGGTTGAAGTTTACTTTAGCTTGAGCAGGTGACATTCCTAATTGAGCATTAACATCAACATCACTCATATAACCAGCAGCATGTAATGATGATATACCTCTACCAGTATATTGACGTAAACCCTTTAAAGAGTTTTGAGCTACTGAGTTACTTATATTCTTATTATAGTCTTCTACTTGTGCTAGTAGAGCTACATGAGCCTCTTTAAATTTACTATCAATCCAATCTGGATAATGTTGGTCAATCTTGCCCATTAAGAACTCCTAATCTAAAATATTACTAATATCGGTGAAGAAATCATCATTCTTATCTTCCAGTCTTTTTATATCATAATCTATCTGAGATTGCAGCATCTCTTGTTCTATCATATGTTCGGTTTTAGTTATTTTTACAGGTATTTTTTCTATATAAGCCATTGCTTCACGATAAGCGTATAGTGTTGCGTCTAAATGGTCACATTTCATACCCTCTAACTCCCGGGTTCTATCTTCATTCCATACTACCTTTTTCATCTCTTTTTGTAAAGTTTCTGTTTTACCAGGGACTAATATTAAGTTATCATTAACTAAAGCATCATTAAAGATTTCAATATAGTGAGCCTTATTAGTCTTCTGAGCACTTTCAATAAATACTTTATACTTATCACTAAACTCAGCCATGATGATTTTAGATGAACCAGCAGGGTCACCTACTACCTTAATAGGTTTATATTTTTCTTTAATTCCTTTAAGCATATTACCTATTGTAGATACATTAGCATATTGAAGTCCAACAGTTTCAAGTACATACGCTGTAGGATTGTTTCTTCTCCAACCTATAACACTAATAGCTGTTTCATCATTAAACCCAAAGTCTACACCAACAACGCTTCTCCAGTCCTCTGTATTATACTGTTCACTAGGTAACCCTATAGTAAATGGACGTATCATCAATGCATCTTCATCAGTACACCACTCACCTAAGTACTCCCTGCGATATTTAGGATTAGTTTCATCCACCTTCTTGCGTTTAAGGAATTCTTTAGTTGCCTTATCATAGTTAACGGCTATATGCGGGTTATCAAAACCTGTCCATCTCTTAACAATCCAAGATTCTTCTTTAGTTGTAGCTGTTACATTATAAAACATACCTGAACAATGGTTTGCAGGTGTTCCTATAAGTATCAATTGACCTTGGTTATCAATCAATGCTGGAGATATGATTTCATCCACGAGATACTGTAAAATATGTTCAGTAAAGGATGCAGCCTCATCTATAATACAGAACACTAATTTAAATCCACGAAAAGTTTCTATTCTATTTATATGATTAGCTCCTGCTAGAATCAACTTACTACCATTAGAAAATGCTATTTCATCTTTTGTGACATTAGCGGTTATCTTATATTTCGCTAATAAGGGTCTAACTGTTGGCATAAATATACGTTCAACATTATCATCAGTAAGCGCTAGATATAATCCTAATGAGTTAGGTTTCATCATAAGCTCTTGAAAGGCTCTAATAGCACATACTGTTGTTTTACCAGCTCGACGTGAACAAATAGCTGCTATATACTTACTAGGAGATAATACAAACTCTAACTGTTTATCAAATAATTCTTGATAGAGTGGATAGATTTTATATATAGATTTTAGCAGCTCTTCACTCATAGATTATTGTATGTCTTTTACCTTAGATGTTTCTTTTACAATCCGTTTAGGAATAGATTCTTCTTCATGTTCAACCAACACTTCATAAACATGAGCAGAAGGTATTAGAACCTTATTATCAACAAGATAACCATCAACATCTTTAACATAAGATATAGCATGAACTAAACAATCAAACGAGGTTTTACTATTTAGATTATTTACAGCATGTGTTACATATATTCGTTTGATCTTCATCTACTTAACTCCATTATTTGTTCTAAAAATACGTTTCTAACTATGTATCCGCACTTTTTATGTAGTTTAAGGGCTTCTTTAGTTTGCCAGTTAATAGTAACTAACTGACTTGGGTCTATAATCAGAGGTAATAACATGTTCTGTTGTATACCAAGCTTTCTAAATGAATACTTAGTATAATTAAAGAATATGTGGTTACGTTTAGGGTCTCCTATTATATATCCTATGATTGTATCTGTATCATCTTTATTAGCCGCTATCCATGCACTATAATCTAGTTTAACCAATGCATATAATATAACTTGTTCTAAATGTTCATGAATATCTTTAGACAACCAACCTTTAAACATTGATTCATGATACTGAGACAAACAACCTATAAAACTACTTAATAAGAAGTTTATATCCCCTTCTTTAAATTCACGTATAGTAACTAAATCAATTAAATTTGTCATGTTACCACTTCACATCTTTAATATCTATTATCTTACAATTAAACATTTTTTCAGCCATCCGCTCAGCTTTTCTTCTATAATATCTATCTAATATAGGAATCTTTCTTAGAAGAGCCCGGATATTAATCTTTAATACCCACCATTTAATCTTCAATACTCCCCAATAATATTTCATAATTCTACTTCCTTTTTCTCAAGTTCATCTATTAAATGTTCCAGTAATTCATACTTAGCTACACACCTAGTATGATGAAACTTACAGTCAGGTTTATCCTTAAATACTGTTATATATTCCAACATATCTTTCTTATAATTTGAAAGATAAATGATAAGCTTCTGTTTACTGATAAATTCATCTATGTCTATTTTAAACATTACCACTGCCTTTCAATCTATCTGATAGTAGATTATATAGTTTAGTTTTAGCTTGATCTGCATCTTCTGAAGGTTGTTGTAATAACAATTGTCCTTCAAGTTTATTGTCACAACTAAGTTTGGTTATATCTGCTAGTTCTTTAAGTGCTTTGATTTCACTTACATCTAATGGAGCTCCTCTTGAGAGCTTTTCGATGTACTTTTCGGCCTGCATCTGAGCAGCAATAAGAATTGTATTTAATACTTGAGTATTAGTAACCCTACCTTTTAATGCAGCTTTCCTAAATACAATAGTAGTTTTACCATTTACCTCAGATATTTCAATATTTTTAGTTGGCTCTTGTAATTCATTCATTTTACTGGTTTAGTTACCTTATTCTTCTTAACTGCTTGATACTCTTTATATAAAAGGAATAATGAGATTGCAATTGCAGGTAATGATATCAATAGTTTAACTCGTGAAAACATGTATACACCCCTATTGTTTTTTAACAACACCTCTAATTTCATCAACCAACCCAAACTCTAGGGCATCTTCAGCTGTAAAGTCGAAGTCAAGATATTTGTGACTAGTCCAAAAATTAAATGGTTTGTTAGTGTTATTAGCTAATACTTGATTAACTAGTTTAGATATGAGTTTTGCTTGTCTAAGCTCTACGTCATGTTCTGCTATACTACTAGGATGGATTCCATATGAAATACTGTGCCACATAAACATACAATTGTTAGTAGCAATACGGAAGTCACAGGAGGCTAATATTGGTAGTCCCATAGATTTAACACCACCTGTAGCGGTTCCTATTACTTCGCAGGTACACATTCTAATAGCATCAATCAAAGCTAATCCATGTTCAGCATCACCACCACCAGTATTTATTATTAGATGTATAGGTTTATGATCTATAGATTCTAAATAGTTTAATAGTTTAATGGTTCTTAGACAAGATTTCTCAGATATTCCACCAGTTAGGTAGATTCTTCGTTGGTCTAAGTCATAGTTGTGTTGGGATAGATTCTTGAATTTAGTTTCTAGGTAGGAAATAATAGCAATATCATCTTGTTCGGTTGGTTCCTGTTCACTCATATCTTACTCCTGGTGACTGGTTCTACCTTAGTATACTGTATTACTATAGTTTATGTCAATTTCTTTGGTTCAACTGTCTAAACTTTATACACGTGTATTATAATGAAATTTTCGGTCGGTTCTATTCTATATATTACTATATCCTTATATATACTTTTTTTTAAATCTAATGTTAGTATATAATTTCATTATAATTGATATGGTGGGACTTGTTGATATTACTAGCAAATTAGGAGGTCAAAACACCCCAGTAATTGTGTGTTGCTGATGAGGGGACACACTACCTGTAGTGTTACGAAAGTATCCTTTAAAAAGCACAAATTGAACAAATCGTATTGTAATTCTATTATAATTGATGTATTATAGTAAAAGGTACTAACAATTATCTTTGAGGGAGGATATAAATGGGTAGTAAAAATAACGAATACACTGTGTTAAGTAAGAGCCGTGAGATTGAGAATAAAAAACTAAGTTATAAAGGTGCAGTAAATTGTATAAGTATTCTAACAGAGTACTCTTATAATACTGTAAGTTCTAATCTTAAGTCTATGGTTGATATAGTTAAAGCAGGTAATATCACATACTTCTATTTAAAAGATGAGATTAAACTTCCTACACATAATACTGAGTCTAACAAATATGAGTATTATCTAAAGGATGCAAATGGTGAGATAATAGTTTATAACTTAACAAGAGTACAAGCTATTGAGTTCCTTGCAGATTATCTTAAACTATCAGTGTCTTATCTTAGAAGAGCATACAAACAGTTTGTATTTGTTCAAAAATTTGGTAATTCGTACTGCTGGACTTTGAAAGGGGGTGTTTAATGGAAATGTTCTTAAAATTTAACAATGGTAAGTTTTACAATAAGAATAAGAAAGGGTCTAAAGCGCTATCCGATGAAGATATACTTCAAGAGGTTTTACTTCGTGATGAAGATTTGTCTATCAAAGCTGCTAGGCAAGAGGTAATAGAACTTAAAGAAGTTGCCCGTAAGATTTCTAATGATGGTGAAGAAGATACAGATAATCAAATAGAAGCTATTATATTGGCAGCACAGCCTCTTAAAAATTTCTTTATAGTAAGTGTCGTTGGGTCTAACACACTGGTCTATTATCGCTCTACAGAGCTTGTTAAAGGGGTAAATATAACTTCTATACATGGTGTTTGTACCTTAGGGGCATTTGACAACCCTAGATTTGCTTTAGAATACCTATGTAAATATGAAGCTGATTTGTTACAGGAATTATATACTAAATTATCACCTTTTTCAGGTAAGAAACGCCTAGCTAATGTATCGTTAGAGGATACAGTAACTACTATAATAAATACTACACACCCTCAATTAACCCTACCTAGGATTAAATTAGATAATGATCCTCAAACAGTAGGATTAGAAGGATTATGTGAATTTGCTTTGTCAACAATACCTTATAAGAAACAAGATGTAGTATTTACTGACTTAGCTAAGACAATGCAATCATTCTTATCTAGGGTAGAACATCATCAATATCTATGTGCCATTATTTGGTCACATCTAATAGGAAATATGTTACCCTACGTCAATTATATGAGAGGATTTGGAGGTGATGGTAAAACTGGGTTCATATTGTATTTAGGACAATTAACTAAGAGCTTTGCTTCTTTTGACGCCAATACTACTTTTAACTACTACAATATGTTTGGTAAAGCTATTATATCTATTGAAGAAAATACTACTACTCATCTTATGCAAAATAAAGTATTAAAATCTATCACCGGTGGTAACTTAGTACAGATTGAAGGTAAGAATAAAGATGCTTTTACTAGTCAAATTCGTGGGTTGTTATTTGTTGATAGTAACTATGACCTTGAATGTGCTAATACTGCAGATGAACGTAGACGTTTAAGATTCTTTCGTGTTAAACCTATTGTTGATTTAGATAATAACACTATGAGTTTGCAGATGTATTTAAATGACTTAAAAACAACTAATAATGAATTTTTAAATTATTGTCGTCAATGCTTTGACATCCTTGAAGTAAAAAATAGCGGTGGTCTTATACAAAAAACCCCTAATCATGATTCTGTATTCGAAAGTATGAGAGATCTAGTACAAGATAGTGTATTTGCTGACTTTTATAAGAAATATGTTGAACCTAAATACGAAATATGTAAAGATAGTGAATGTGATATGACCGATATCTTAATTAACCTAACTAAGCAATTTTCCAAGGATAAGTTTGCTAAAAATAACTTTAAACAATGGTTAAGAAGTGAACATAATGTATTATGCGACGGTAGATTATTCTTAGGAATGAAAGAAAAAAAACAACAATCAATTGATGAGGTTATGCCTCAATGCTAAAGTTTAAATTATTTTTGACGATAAGTAATATATAAGAAAGAAAAAGCTTGACAACAAGTTTCTTATGTGTTATATTATATAAAGAGGAAGAAATATCCTCTGGCAGATGAACCGGGGAAGAACAAACTTAACCAGGGATGCCGCACCGGATGGAGGCCAATGCCTACCGTGACCCGGACAGTGAGAATATCACTGACGTGCGAGTAATAATCAATATAGCCTACCAATATATATATATATCTGCTTTTAAATCCCACCTTAAAACAGACACTACTAATTACTTGCACATCAGTGTTAGCCTCATATTCAACTAATTAGGGGGAACAATATGGAAACACTATATAATGAAACTGTTAAACTACTGGTAAATGAGTTCGGTAGTCTATCTTCTATTGAAGACCTTGCAGTTGATATTGTTGATATGGGATTTGACCCGTTTACAGACAATCTAATAGATTTCTTAGAAACTATCTATGGATTTGAACACTAAGGAGATTAGTCATGAAAAAGAAAGAATCTGAAGACTTTGATGCAGCACTTGAATCATCAAATGATACAGGATTTGAACTAAACCATGATAAAGTTCTAGTTAAGACTATTATGTCAGAAAATCCTAAGATTTATGAACTTAATGATCTTGGACTTGCTTTAAGAGTAGAATTAAGTAATAAAGCATTTCTAGAACTTTTGAAGAAAAACCTATTTTCTCTAGTAAAGGGTGGATCATGACAACATATATTTTAACTCGTGCTTATTATTATGAAAAATGCTTCGGAGTATCTAAAACCTACTACATAAGAACAAGTACTAAAATAGAACCTGGGGATGTAATTGTTGATGTTGAACGAGATCTTGCAGGTTATAAAATTATTCCATTGGAATCTGAACAAGATGCCTTCTACAGTGTAGATTGGGATCATGGATATGAGGGGTAACAATATGTACCTAAAAGTAATGCTTAGAGATTATCGTAAATGTACTAAGAGTTGGTTAAACTTTCTTGGTAATCCTATTCTAACGGAACAAGTAAAAAAACGTGGTTGTTTAGTATATGGCAACACTTATAAACAAATGATGAGGTGGTTAAATGGAAAACCTTGGTAGAGCTAAGGAATTAGCTAAAAGAGCTATAGAGCTCTGTAACGATTGTAATTATTCTTTAAATACAGTTATCTGGGCTATGTTTAAAGATTTAGATAGAGATTTACAGAAACAAATTTCTTTTGAACTACAAAAATTAATGGAGAAACCTAGTGAAATTAAATGATATGACTGAGGCTGAGAAAGATAAAGCGATGATAACTATAAATGAAGTTACTAATCTACTTAGAGAAGATAAAACATTTATAGAGTTAACTATAGCTTACAGTACGGCTAAGAATAAGAAAAGTAAGAATTTTATCGGGGCAACTCTTTTTGAATATATGGACAAAAAATATATAGATTCACTAAAGAGACAATTAAAAGGGGAAGTGTAATGGTTTGGGTTATACTAATTGGGGTTGTTTTATATATGATTTTTAAAGGTGGTAAACACAGCGTTACAGTAGATAGAGAATACCTACAGAACCAAGTAATTGAGGCAGAGAATCAGCTTCTAAATGTTAAACGTGAGTTGTTTAAACTAGAACAAGAACGTTTTCAAATGGTACAGGAGCAAATAAAAAAGGATTTGTCATGAGCTTTACAATGTCTATAGGTGATTTTATATGGTCACTTTTCAATGAAAGAGAGAATGTAATATCCCTTAGTACATATGCATTAGAACGTATTAAAAAATACGGTAATGTACCAGTAAAAGATGGGGTTATAACAGACTGGGTTAACCATAAAAAATGGTTGAGAGAATGTAGTAATCGTAATCTAAGGGAAGAACATAACAAACGGGTTAGTATGTTATATAAGATACAACCTAAACCTACAACACCTGGTGTATAGGATACTAATATGATTATAAAAACTAGTGTCCTATATAGGACTAGGGGTGAAGAAGTAGAGGGAAAGATTCAAAATAGAAAATTAGTCTTACTTTATAAGGACGAACCAGAAGGTAATTATAAAAACAAGTATACTTTTAAATGTAAACTTACAGATTTTACTTATTCAAAAACAGGTAGATTTATAAATGATGAAGTAGAATCAAGCAAAGATATAACCGAAAGGGTTAAAATAGAACATGGCCAAGAATTCACATTAAAACATTATAATAGAACAGATTGTAAATACGTAGGAGTGGATATTGACAACACCATATATAGTGTGTTGGATATTGATTTATCAAACAGGAGATAATTATGGCTAAGAGTGCAGTACTAGTATTAGATATAACCGATAATTTTCCAAAACTGGTTCCATTAACAACAGATAGCGGTAAACTACTGTTAACATCTTCAGAAGATATAGCTAAAAAATATGTAAGAATTTTTAATGAAGCAAACCCTAAAAAAATATTTATTTTTTATGGTTTAATAGATGATCCTACCAGTTATTTCTTAGCGCTTAAAAAAGAAGTACGGGTGAAGAAATGAGACAAACGCATAAAATAAAATGTAAAATATGTAATAAGGAGAAGGTTGTACCTCTAAAGTATTGGTATTCGTGTGTACAATGTAAGATAAATATGAGTTTTGATTTAATAACTGAATGGACAACATGGGAAGGTTCATTCTCTCAAGAACATATACGTTCTCAAAAGAAACGTCATAGAACGGAGTAGTAACATGACTGACCAAAAGAAGTATTATCAACAAAATAAGGAAAGAATCAAAGCTAAGAAAAACCTAAGATATAAAGAACAAAAAGAAAAACTAAATCTATTTTCTAACACCTATGCTGGAGCTTACCCAGAAGTAGACGATCTTACGGGTATTCCTGATTTTTATTTGGAAGATAAGGAAGATAAACCTCGTAAAAATGTTATATGGAAATCTTGGAGTAATCTACCTTAAGGAATTTATATGGCAATTAATACAAGTTATGAAGATTTACTTAAAGACTTATATAAACAACTAGGTTCAGAGAATGTGTATCACGCTGATTTTAAAGCAGATACATTAAAGTTTAATATACCTACAGCCTTTCTTAAACAGCAAGGATTATCTACAAGAAGTTCTAAATCTTCAGGTAGAAGATTAATAATTAGAGATGGTAAAATTGAGGATGAAAAAGATCCTGAAGAATCTCTTAAACCCGGAGAAATAGAACGATTTAGTAAAGCTAATACTAACGTTAAAACTAAACCATCTTCAACCATACAATCATCTACTTACTGGGTAGATAAACAATACCTAGTAGTTAGTTTTAAGTCTGGTTCTACATATAGTTATTCAGGGGTTCCAGTTGATACAGTAATGGAATGGGAAGAAGCATCTTCAGCAGGCAGTTATTTTTACTATAATATACGAATGAGTTATTCCTATCAGAAGCTAGGATAATTGGAGGTTAGTATGGGACAAGCAACACCAGAGATGATAGCATTACAAACAAAACGATTTTTGAATTTTGTTCATAATAACAATCTAAACGGTACAATCCCATATATTTTACGTTCAATTTATGAGTCAAATGCCGGTGTGTGGCCTTTTAGTGTTAGGGTAATACCGTTTGAAAACCTAAATTTTACAGTGAGTTAACAATGGTAACAACTAAAGAACTTCTTTTAACTGAAACTAACTATACAGATACTAAACGTGCTAAACTAGTTGGCAATATGAGGATGTTACATGCTGCTATGGGTATTTCATTAGAAGCTGCAGAGTTTCTCGAAATCATACATAAAAACATATTTTATGATAAACCAGGGTGGAAATCCGAATTAGAAAATGAATTAGCTGATGTAATATGGTTTGTTCATTTAGCCTGTGATGAGTTAGGAACAGATATCAATGAACTTGAAGAAAAAGTATTTAAGAAACTGCAAGATAGACATAAGGGAGGTAATAAATGAACAATGAAAAAGAAATAGAAAGACTAACTAATATTAAAACTGCATTACAAACAATACCACCTGAACGACTAAATCCATCAATTCTAAGAGAAGTATTAGATTCACATACTATGTGTTTATACCACGTAATTAATGATTTAAAGAAAAAGCAAAATAAGGATGATTTTGTTGAATTTATCATCCCAGATGAGGATAATGAATTGAAAACACCTAGCCCAGAAGTGAGAGGAGAAATGAAATCTGATATACTCGGTATCACCGGTAAAGGAGATATGTCTGACAAACCTCACATGAGAGCATTGAACCCTAAATTTCTATTAGAAATAGGTCAGGTGTTCCGTTTTGGGCAGAAGAAACACGGTGTGGATAATTTTAGGCTGATGACTTCTGAAGCCGCTGGTGAGCTTATAGACGCTTCTATGAGGCATTTCTTAGCTTATATAGGTGGTGAGGAATCCGCATCTGATAGTGGATTGAGTCATCTAGCACACCTGGCAGCAAATATTAATATGTTATATCGTATTCAATCCAGAAGTTCATACGAAGAGGTTATTAAAGTAATCTCAGGAGGAGATTTATGAAATTTATAATTTTAGAGTTAACTGATGATAATAGAGCATTTATTGATATGATTTTGCAAGAAAACCCAAATCTTAGCAGGGATCAACTATTTAATGAGATGATTGAAGATTTGCGACTTGATCTTGAATATATAGACGATAAAGAAGAATCTTCTAATTAGTAGGTAGGACTATGAAATTTAAAATATGGATATCTAAAGAAGAAAAAACCAGGACATTTTATATGGAGGCTTTAGACCTTTCAGATTTTGATAAAAAACTAAATAAGATGCTTGCAACAACATTCAAAGGATGGTCTTTTGATTCGTGTTGGGGTGGAGGTGAACAATGAAAAATAATCAAAAAGTAATAGTGCGCATGTGCGCTCTTTTAAGTTTTGGACTGTTTTCTAGTTGTATTCAATACGAGTCTGACACCCTTCGACCGTATACAAAGGAAACAGCAATAAACAAAGCAGCTTTACAAAAATGTGAAAGATATAAACTAAATATATTGCCTAATGGAGATGTTTCTTTTTCTTTATATGGTAATTCTTATGTAGGACAACTGTCCGAAGTATGTAATGACACAAAGCTACTTAAACTGATTAAAGATGATCAGTAACGAGGAAGTAATGAATCTTATAACAGCTTGCCTACTTTGCGTATTATTTCTTATATTATCTGAAACACTAAAACTTTTTACTAAAAGGGATTTAACTGATTTATTTATAGATATAATCTACGTTATACTGGTTGTTTTACTTGCAATAGCAGTGTATTTTGGAGAAGTTAGACAATGACAATTTATAAAGAAGCAAAACATAATATACGAGAATTAGAGGATATTTTAAACTTTATTCTGGAACAACTGGAAGATGAAGCTCTTATAGAAGAAGGTAATAAAGCAAAAGACTCTTTAGGAATAGTATATATGTATGTACAGAAGTTACGTGGAGAGGGAAAACTATGACAGAAACTTTAGCTCTTGATACTGAGTTTTTTAACTCAAATGAAAAGAATCAGTTCAATGTAGCCGGAGTTATTTGTACATCTACAACTGAGACTTTAAAATTTGATTTAGTTAATCATAAACATAAATTTATAGAAATAATAGAAGGTTATAAAAATAAAAAAATTATTTTAGCATATGCTGCATCAGCTGAAGCTAGATCCATGTTAAGTTTGGGCTTAAATCCTCTCGAGTATGAATGGGTAGATTTATATGTAGAATTTAGAATGCTATGTAACAGTAACCATAAGTATCAATATGGTAAATATTTAGATAAAGAAGGTCTTTCTAGATATTCTACTCCTCCACCATATCCAGCTTTAGATGATGAGGACGATACGGAAGATCATTCAGAAACTCCATATAATTTAGTAAATGCTGTATATAAAATGCTTGATGTAAAATTAGACTCTATATACAAGGACGAAATGAGAAATTTAATTTTATCTAAAGATCTTGAAAAGATTCAAGAGCATATGGATGAAATACTAGAATATTGTGCTAGTGATACTAGATATCTTCGAGCTTTAGATGTTGCAATTACTAATGCTTTACTTAAGGAATCTATTTGTGATGTTCGTAAAGATCAATTAGAACGTGGTAGATACAGTGTAGCAACAGCTTTATGTGAGCAAATAGGAATGCCAGTTAACGTAGAACTACTTAATAAAATAATAGAAAAGACTCCAGCAATCTTAGATTCACATAAAGAAACAGTTAATAAGTTTTTCCCTTTCTTTGTACCTGAAACCTGTAAACCACCAAAAACATATAAGAATGGTAATGTATTCCACTATAAACCAGAACCAGCTCATAAAGATATGAATGCATATCAAGTATATGTAAGTTCTTTAAACATACAAAATTTCCCTAAAACTAAAACTGGAAAATACAAATCTGATTCTAAAACTCTAGAAGAGTTTGGTTATTCTACATATGGAGAAGGTTTAGAAGAACTTTGGAAGTTCAATAAAACAGATTCATCACTTAAATGGTTTAGGGGGGATAATGGAAACGGCTTTTTTACTAGGTTTGGTTCTGATAACAATATACGGCCTTACTTTGGTATTTTTGGTACACAAACTGGACGAAATGCAGCGAAAGCTAAGACGTTCCCACTCGCTATGTCATCCTGGCTTCGTGCAATCATTAACCCGGAAGAAGGAGAAATCATTGTTGGTTCGGACTTCTCACAACAAGAGGTCTATGTAGCTGCCATATTGTCTGGAGATCAAAATCTATTAGACGCTTATAATTCTGGAGATGTTTATTTAGCCTTTGCTAAGATGGCTGGAATGGTTCCAGAATCTGCAACTAAAAGCTCTCATAAATTTGAAAGAAACCTATGTAAATCTACAGTGTTAGGGCTCCAGTTTGGTATGGGAAGTGTTAAACTACAGACTAAATTAAAATTCGATACCAAAACTGATGTAACAATTGAACGAACACTAGAATTGATACAAGCCCATAAAAATACATTCTCAACTTATTGGCAATGGGTTTATGACTTATCTGAAAGATATAAAGACGGTGTTCCGTTAATTACTAATGATGGTTGGGTATTATTTCCCGATAATCCTGTTATGACAAGTGTTCGAAATTTCCCAGTACAAGGTAATGCTGCTTCAATTACAAGAAGAGCAATAACTTTACTAGTTGAAAAAAATCTTAAGGTTATGTGTGGTCTTCATGATGCTGTATATGTAAGAGGTGCCGCTAGAAATGAACGTATGTTAATACATTGGGTTGAGGAAGCAATGTTACAAGCTACTAGAGAGATACTACAAATACCAGTAACTACTATGAGAATTGATACTAAAGTTATTCATCATAATGAAATATGGATGGAGGAAAAAGGAGAAACAGATTTAAGAAAACTAGCACCTTTATTAGGATTGGAGATTAAGTGACACTTAATATAATTAAACCAGGATTAGCGGCTGCTTTAGAGGCTCGTAGTGAGTTTCTAAAAGAACATCCCGAATATGAAGAAATGCAATCTAAGATTGAACTTGCGCTAGCAAAAGCAGGAAATCAGAACAATAGACTTAATGTAATACATAAACTAATGATGGAATCAGTGACAGAGTTAAGTGAAAAAATAGGTAATTTACATAGTTTAT
>Ga0114951_10002492_pt1 | contig 20754 bp, 13 predicted proteins | sample AM7aDNAmetaG_FD_88677 | JGI IMG/M metagenome (GOLD analysis project Ga0114951, IMG submission 88677) | Freshwater microbial communities from Finland to study Microbial Dark Matter (Phase II) - AM7a DNA metaG | ecosystem: Environmental > Aquatic > Freshwater > Lake | place: Finland: Lake Alinen... | reverse complement strand
TGAGAACAATCAAAACAACTCGCATTTGCCATCATTTATCATCAGGATATTACTCATTGTGAATACCTGAAATCCATTCAGGATTATTCAATTTCCATAGAAAATATTTCTGTTAACTAAGCATCTGTAGAGCTGGGATTTCGTGCAACACGTCTTCATGTTGGGCTGCGCCACACGAAGACTTACTTATTGCAGGTCAGTTCTGCCATCGAAGGCATTTTAAAACCGCCTTACCCGGATCATTTGGGAGATATTATCTTTACATTACTGCCCGCCGGCTCAGTAAGTGGTGCCCCTAAAAGAAAAACAACTGAAATCATCCGGGAAACGGAAGGATACAGGCGGGGTTATTATACAGGTGTGTGTGGAATTTTTGACGGGAAAAATATCGACAGTTGTGTAATGATCCGCTACATCGAAAAAAGTGATAATGGTTTGATATACAAGAGTGGTGGTGGCATCACCTCGGGCAGTGATTTAGATTCTGAATATGGTGAAATGATCGACAAAGTATATGTGCCAATTGTTTGAGACCATACAAATTGTAAATGGGAAACTGTGTAATATCAATGCACATAACGAACGGTTTAACCGGGCGAGAAATGAGCTATTCGGGCTAAAAAACCATATTGACCTGACAGAACATATTAAAATTCCCGGTCATCTGAATAAGGGCATTATCAAATGTAGGGTATTATATTCAGAATCAATATATTCCATTGAATTTTTGCCGTATATCAGGAAAAAGGTAACCACATTACAGATGATCAACGCTGATGGCCTGGAATATTCTTACAAATACCTGGATCGCACTGATTTAGATAACATTCTTAAGTCAGTCAAAACGGATGAAATAATCATTGTTAAAAGCGGAAGGATAACCGATACTTCTTTTTCAAATATCATACTATATGATGGTAGTAAATGGATAACCCCGTCTGATTACCTTCTCAATGGGACATGCCGGTCAACGTTGTTAAAGAGTAAGCGTATAATATGTGGCGACGTATATGCCAAAGACATCAGGCGTTACAGGTACATCAAACTGATCAATGCCATGAACAACATGGATGATAACGAACCCATTCCCATACGAAATATAAAAACCTGAATCAATAAAATATTATTTTACCAGAGCATGTAGAATAATATTATGAAATTGACAGAAGCTGACAGATTCATTTTAAATTTGCATTTATATATAATTTTTCAGATATGAAATCCAAACTAATCCTATTGCTTCTTATCCTGCACTATAGCTCAGGATTTGGTTCAGGAGAGCTGGTTACCTACACTTATTTCACATCGGCCACGAAAGCAGATTTTCGAAAGGTAATGAAAGATCATCATGTACCTAAGATGTTTGCAAAAGCCCGTTATGATGTTGATGTTTATGATATAACATATATGACCAAATGGTATGACGGAACATCAATCAAAGCCTCCGGTCTGTACTTCGTACCTAAAAACTTCAAAGGGGCCATGCCTCAGGTAGTTTATCACCATGGTACCCGTATCAAGCCCGGGCGAATTCAAAATCTTGGAGGTGAAGAGTACATGTGTATGGCTATGGCTGTTGACGGTTACATCGTTCTGATGCCTGATTATATCGGACTGGGCAATGGTGAAAAGTTTCACCTGTATCAGCTTGCTGAAAGTATAGGTCAGGCTGCTGTGGACATGATCATCGCCGTTCGTGAACTGAATAAAAAACTGGATATTCTGACCAATGAACAACTTTTTCTGACAGGGTATTCTGAAGGAGGCTATGCAACACTTGCCACTCAAAAAATGATACAGGAAAAATACTCAGATGAAATTAAAGTAACAGCGTCATCTGCAATGAGCGGCGCTTATGATATGGCAGGTGCACAAAGTGAGGTCATGTTCAGGCCTTATTCACAGCCTCATTACCTTCCGTTTTTATTGAAGTCGTATAATGAGGTTTACAAGGTGGTTGGCAATGATATCAATGTTATTTATAAACATCCCTACGATACACTTATCCCAAAGCTGTTTGACGGGAAACACGGCATAGGAGACATCAACAGGGCGCTTCCTGAGGTGCCTAAGAATATGATCAGGGATACGTTCATTAATTTATTCGTAAACGATCCGAATTTCGCCTTTATAAAGGCTCTTAAAGCAAATAATGTCTATGACTGGAAACCTGAGAAGCCGGTTCAGCTATGCTATTGCAAAGCCGACGAACAGGTTACCTATAAAAACTCTCTGATCGCATACAGAAAAATGCGCGAGAACGGTTCCAGGCATATTCTTCTCAGAAATGCAGGTAAGAAATATGATCACTACAAATGCGCCATTTTTTCGAGCTTATATACCAAGATGTATTTTGATAGTTTCAGGAAAGGCAGTAAATACGGAAGGAAAGGACCATTGGGTAAAAGGATGGCTATTGACATTGCCAAGCTGTTCATAAAAAAATAAATTCCATGAATTGTCGTCGCCTATGAAAAGCAAATCTGTCATTTTTATCTGCTTGATAATAATATCATTATCTGCAAAGGCTCAGAGTATTTCGCTGGGGGATCAATGGAAGTTCAAAACAGGGGACAGTTTGCAATGGGCAAGACCTGAATATAATGATAATAACTGGAAAACGATAAGTACAGGATATAATTGGGAAAATACCGGCTATCCTGATTACGATGGATATGCCTGGTACAGAATTAAAAAGGTGATTTCCTCAACTTTGAGATCAGATTCCTATTTAAAGGACAGCCTGAAAATTAAGCTGGGTATGATCGACGACGCCGATCAGGTATATTTGAACGGTATCCTTATAGGGCAGAACGCAGGTCTGAAAAGCGACAAATTTGAAGAATTAATGCCATGGGATGCCGAAAGAAAATATGTTATCTCTGCTGAGAACCCTGCTATACAATGGGATAAAGAAAATGTAATTGCTGTCAGAGTTTACGATCAGGGCGGCCCCGGTGGAATGTATTCAGGCAAGCAATCTATTTCCATGACAGATGTTTCCGATTATATTAAAATAAACACAGCTGATGCAATTATTAATACAAAAAATGATAAAAGTGGAAGCTGTACGATTAGAATTTCAAATTCTTCACAAAATGTAACTTTTTCGGGTACTTTATATGAAAAAGCGGGTATTCACGGGAATAGGAATGAATCTTCAGAAACAGAAATTTCATTAAAACCTGGAACTTCTGTTGATTTCACCAGCAAATATACAGATGCTGAAAATCTTGTAGTGAATTACACCTTCAGGAAAAAAAAATCAGGTATTGCCATTAGTGCAAGCCTTGGAATCCCTTACATTCTGACGCCAAAACCTTCAAAAATGCCGCGTATAAACGGCGCTAAAGTGTTTGGTGTACGTCCGGGAAATCCTTTCCTTTTTAAAGTTGCCGCCACAGGAGAACAACCCCTCACCTACGCTGCTGAAAACCTACCTGCCGGATTGGTTTTGGATGTTTCAACAGGTATCATTACAGGGAAAGTCTTTGAAAAGGGAGAATACATCATTACGCTTTCAGCAGCCAACAAGTTTGGTCGATCTGAACGAAAATTAAAGATCATATGTGGTGAAACACTTTGCCTGACGCCTCCAATGGGCTGGAACAGCTGGAATTGCTGGGGACTCAGTGTAAGTGATTCCAAAGTTAAACAATCGGCCGATGCCCTTGTGAAAAGCGGTCTTATTGATCATGGCTGGACCTATATTAATATTGACGATGGCTGGGAACTTAATCACCAGAACGGAAAGATCATCACCAACGACAAATTCCCTGATATGAAAGGCTTGTGCGATTATATTCATTCCTATGGATTAAAAATGGGTATTTATTCATCACCGGGGCCTAAAACATGCGGCGGTTATGAAGGGAGCTATTCCTTCGAGGAGGCTGATGCCCGGTCGTATGCAGGATGGGGTATTGATTATCTGAAATATGACTGGTGTTCATATACAAAAATTGCCCCATCGTTTTTCCGTCTGTCAAAAGATGCTCTAAAAAAACCATACTTTGTTATGCAGAAAGCCTTGCTCAACTGCAAACGCGATATCGTTTTCAGCCTTTGTCAATATGGTATGGGAGATGTATGGGAATGGGGCGAAGAAGTCGGCGGTAATCTCTGGCGTACAACAGGAGATATTACAGATACATGGAAAAGCTTATCAGCTATTGGATTCAGTCAGTATAAATGTTCACCTTATGCCCGGCCCGGACACTGGAATGATCCGGATATGCTGGTCATAGGAAAAGTCGGATGGGGACCTTCACTTCATAATACACGTCTCACTTTTAACGAACAATATACCCATATCAGCCTGTGGGCGCTTCTTTCAGCTCCTATGCTTATCGGCTGTGACCTGAACCAACTGGATGCATTTACTCTAAATCTTCTCACCAATGACGAAGTTATCGACATCGATCAGGATCCTCTGGGTAAACAGGCTGTCAGGATTATTGAAAATAAAAACTATCAGGTCTGGATAAAGGAACTGGAAGACGGTTCAAAAGCCATTGGAATTTTCAATATCAGCGATGAAGCTATGAAAATAGAAGTTAGTCTGAAAGATATTAACCTTAACGGACATTTTTTAATTCGTGATGTGTGGAGACAAAAAAACATTGGTACATGGATCCAAAACTTCGAATCCCATATTGCCTCTCACGGCGTTACCCTCGTAAAGATTACAAAAATTGAATAGAATGTTTGGTTTGGAGGATACATTTTCCCCAAAAAAAACAATGAATCCGATATTCAAGAGTTTAACGGAAGGCCGAGTGCTAAAAAAGAATAATTTTGCAATGATGAAGAATGTATTTTTCAAGCTATTCATGTTAGATTTTCTTACAGTTACTTTTTATATGTCTCAGGTATATGATACAATTATCCCTGATTTCACTTCTCTGTCTAAACATTGCAAAGCCACAGAAAATAAAGGTTTAAGCCAAAAGCATTTTATTCCTTTTCCAATGCTGAACCTTTACTGCATTATTCCCAATCTCTTCAAAAAACATATTAAAATCATTTAGTAAACAATTTAAATTAATTCCTATGAAATCATTCATTTTATTTTTTTTAGCTGTAATATTTTCCAGTACAGCATGTTTTTCACAAAAACAAACTGAAGTCAAAGTTCCCGAAAGTGTTAGCAATGCATTTAAAACTCAATTTCCACTCGCAACGGTTGTAAAATGGGAAATGGAAAACAGCTCTGAATACGAAGTTAACTTTAAAATCAAAAGCCATGAGTGTTCTGCAGCATACAATAAGGATGGTAAATGGCTTGAAACAGAAACAATCGTATACGAAAGTTCTTTGCCGGTGGCTATTACACAAGCTGTTGTAAAAGCATTCCCCGGATTTAAAATTAAAGAAGCTGTAAGCGTGGAAACTCCCGATAAAGCTAAGTTATACGAGCTGGTTGTTGTAACATCAAAAAAAGCATATGAAGTTCAGTATTCGGAGACAGGAGTAATGCTGAAAAAGAATTCGGCAAAGGAAAAGAAAAATTAGTTTCTCCGAAGCAGCAGAGACCTATAACTCCTCGCTGGCTTGTTTTTTCAAAAACATCAGTTATAAATATTGTTTTTTTATTCTTCATTTATTTTTATTAACAGAACTTTAAAACCAGAGTTTTATTAATTTTATAATAAAATTTCTGATAAGGTTTCTGATATAGTATCATGTTGAAAAAAAATATTATTTTCTCATTTTTTCTATTATTTTATGCAGCAAGCATGGCACAAACCCTTGATGAATTCATCTCTAAGGGTATAAAGAACAGCCCGTTGCTAAAAGATTATCAAAACCGGATTAAAGTGACCGAAATTGACAGCATGTTGCTTAAAGCAGCATTAAAACCTCAGGTCAATGCCAATGCTCAGCTGATGTACTCTCCCGATTTTAATGGTTATGGCTATGATAATGCGGTTACTAATGGAGGCAATTATACGGCTGTAATAGGTGTTTCACAATCGTTTTTTAACAAGAGAATTCTTAACGCTAACCTTGAAGCCGTTGGAATTGAGCAACAGTTAATTAAAAATGCCGGTAAATTATCAGAATATGAAATTAAAAATTTAGTTACCACCACCTACCTTAGTGCTCTTGGTGATCAGAATGATATATCGTCCAATCTTAGCTTTCTTAACCTGATGATGGAGGAAAAAACAATTTTAAAGCAGCTTTCCGATCAGGGTATTTATAAACAAACTGATTATCTGTCTTTCATTATTGAGTTGGAATCTCAGAAAATTCTCGCAGAACAGCTGAAAATCCAATATGACAAAGATATCCATTTACTCAGGCAAATTTGCGGTATCACTGACACTTCCCGTGTAAAGCTATCCACACCGGTATTGATAAAAGAATCATCAGGAAGTATTTCCAAGTCACTTATATACATGACATTTACCATTGACAGCCTGAAAATTCTTAGCGATAAAAAAATGATCGATAACAAATACAGGATAAACTTGAACTGGTTTGCAGATGCCGGTTTTCTCAGTTCAAATCCGTTAAATATTTATAAAAATTTTGGCGCTAGCGCAGGCCTGAATATAGGTCTTCCTGTTTTTGATGGCCATCAGCGAAAACTCAACTATCAGAAGCTTGGGATACAGGAGGACAGCCGTTTGTTTTATAAAAATTTCTACATCAGCCAGCATAGTGAAAAGCTCCGACAATTAAATGATGAGCTTACAGCAAGTCTTTCACTTGCTGAGCTTCTGAAAAAACAGGAAAAAGCTGCAGGTGACCTGTGTAATCTTTACAGAGAACAGCTTGACATGGGGAATGTTTCAATCACTGAACTGGTCAATGCCATGAAAAATCATATCAGCTTCAGCAGTAACCTGAATCAGCTGCAGATTCATATTCTGCAGCTGATTAACGATTATAATTACATGCTGTCACAATAATGTTAAACCTGAAAGCTATTTAATAATAACCTCTGATGAAAAAATGATCGCATACAGAAATATAGCAAAACCGCTGATTGTTTCTTTATTGATGCTATCTGTTGCCGGATGTGGCAATCGTGAAACTGCAAATACAAAAACCATCCAGACGGGGGTTCCCGTATCTCTTACAAAAGTTATCACAGAGCCTCTTTTCGAATACATCGAGCTCAATGCCATCAGTGGATTCCGGAAGAAACATACAATACGGTCGGTAGTTGCCGGCATGATTGAGCAGGTTAATGTCAATGCCGGCGATAAAGTTAAAAAAGGTCAGTTGCTGTTTTCAATAAAAACAAAAGAAGCTGCAGCTGTTACTTTAAAAGAAAATACAGTTGACAGCAGCCTCAGCTTTAAAGGGCTGATAAATATACTGTCATCAAAGGACGGGATCATATGTTCCGTTGCTCACCAAAAAGGTGATTATGTGATGGAAGGCGATGAACTTTCATCGATGGCAGATATCGGCAGCCTGGTCTTTTTTCTTCAGTTTCCATACGAACTGATTTCCGTTTTAAAATTGAACCAAACGTGTGATTTAATCTCTCCAGACGGTGAAATTATCAAAGGGAAGATTTTATCGGAATTACCGGTCATGGACGCTCTGTCACAAACGGCAGGTGTTGTCGTAAAACCGTTAAAAGAATGTTTTTTTCCCGAGAACCTGATATTAACGGCACGTATTGTTAAAAAATACAGACAGCAGGCCCATACGCTTCCAAAGACTGCTGTATTATCGGATGAAACTCAAAGTTCGTTCTGGGTCATGAAATTGATTAATGACAGCACTGCCGTAAAAGTTGTAGTTGAAAAAGGTTTGGTCAGCGGTGATAAAATTGAAATTCTCAGCCCTTTATTTTCACCTTCTGACAGGATCATTCTGAATGGAGACTACGGTTTAGAAGATACTGCAAGGGTTAAAATTAACTAAATCAGATGAAGCAGTTGTTGCATACCCATAAAAACCCTATATCTCTTATACTGGCAGCAGTCATTCTGTTTGGTGTATTTTTTTACAGTCGTATTCAGGTATCACTTTTCCCGGAGATCACCTTCCCAAAGATAAAGATCATTGCTGACAATGGCGAACAGCCTGTCGATAAAATGCTTATTTCTGTTACGCGGCCAATCGAAAATGCTGTTAAGCAGGTTCCTGGCATATACCTTATTCGGAGTGCTACCAGCAGGGGAAGCTGCGAGATATCGGCTTTCCTGAACCGCAGCGCTAATATCGACCAAAGCCTTCAGATGCTTGAATTACGCCTCAATCAGATAAAAAATATCCTTCCTCCCACAGTGGAGGTACAAATAGAGAAAATGAACCCGTCCATATTGCCTGTGATGGGTTTTGCCCTCGAAAGTAAAACAAAAACACCTATTGAACTGAATTTTATTGCCAACTATGTCGTAAAACCATTTTTCTCACAGGTTGAAGGGGTTTCAGAAGTCAGGATTACCGGTGGCAAAACAAAAGAATTCCACCTGGTACTGAATCCTCTGAAGATGAGTGCCTATGGTATTACACCTGAAATGGTCAGCAATGCCATCAGTCAGGGCAACTTTATTATATCCAACGGATATTTGCAGGATTACAAACGGATGTACCTGACTGTTACCGATGCCGGATTGCGAAACATCAGTGATCTTGAACAAATGATAATAAAGAATGATGGCAGGCGGTTAATAAGAATGAAAGATATAGCAGGCATCGAAGTAAAGGAAAGAATAGAATACATGAAAGTAAATGCTAACGGAAAAGAGGCTTTGCTTATAGCCATTCTGAAACAGCCTGACGCAAACCTGGTGAACTTGTCCAGGGAAATTTTGTCTAAAAAGAAAGATCTGGAACACCTGCTTCCGAAAGGGGTATTTTTAACACCTTATTATAATCAGGCTGATTTTGTCAATGATGCTGTAAACAGCGTAAACGACAGTATTTGGCTTGGACTTATACTGGCAATTATCGTGGCTGTCCTGTTCTTACGTTCATTTAAAGCCAGTGTAACTATATTGATCACCTTACCTGTCACCTTGTTTCTGACCTTAATTATACTGTATGCTGTCGGATACACTTTGAACATCATGACATTAGGTGCAATTGCTGCTGCTATCGGGCTTCTCATTGACGACGCCGTGATTGTGACTGAGCAGATACACCGGAGCAGGGAAGAACTTCCTGATCTTGATATAAAAGCAGTGGTTCACCAGTCAATGCATTTTCTGTTGCCCTCCATGATAGGCTCTACACTTTGTACAGTTGTAATATTTATTCCTTTCTTACTGATGAGCGGAGTTGCCGGTTCTTATTTCAATGTGCTGACAAACACGATGATTGTGACCCTTATCTGTTCGTTCTTTGTCACATGGCTTGGTTTGCCTGTCATATACACCTTTCTTTCACGCATAAAAATTAAATCAAAACTGCTCAAACAACCTGAAATTACAGTTATTAAAAACAGGAAGTTTGTACCCTATTTCATTCAGAGACCTTACATCAGTATTGTTTTTGTCGTTATTTTAATTGCGTCTGCCCTATTCATTATCCCGGGACTTGAAACAGGGTTTTTGCCCGAAATGGATGAAGGTTCCATCGTGCTTGATTATAATTCACCGCCGGGAACTTCACTCCCGGAAACAGACCGTATGCTCAGGGAAGTAGAGAAAATAATTGTTAAAATACCTGAATATGAAAGCTATTCAAGACGCACCGGCACACAAATGGGCTTTTTTATTACTGAACCCAATAATGGCGATTACCTGATACAACTGAAGAAAGACAGAAAACGCAAAACTGAAGCAGTGATTGATGACCTGCGTTACAGAATAGAAACTGCACAACCGGCTTTGCGTGTTGATTTCGGTCAGGTTATCGGTGATATGCTTGGAGATCTGATGGAGTCGGTTCAGCCGGTTGAAATTAAAATTTTTGGTAATGACCAGAAAAAATTAAATGAACTGGCAACGAAGGTTGCCGCATTCGTTGAAAGAGTTCCCGGAACAGCCGACGTTTTTAACGGAATAACCATTGCAGGACCTTCAATTGATGTCAGACCGGATATAGAAAAGCTTGCTCTGTACGGGATAAGTCCCGCAAACTTTCAGGTTCAGCTCAAAACCCATCTTGAAGGAACGATTGTCGGAAGTATCCCCGAAAAAGAACAATATACAAATATCCGGATGGTTTATGCTGACAACTTTCTATCCGGTGTTGACAAAACAAAACAACAACTCATTTTTCTTCCCGACGGGAAACTAAAACCTTTTTCCGAATTTGCAGAAATTAAACTGAACGCTGGCTCACCTGAGATAATAAGGGAAAACCTGCAGTCGGTGGCTATCATCACTGCAAGGTTAAATGAACGTGACCTTGGAAGTGTGATGAAAGATTTAACTGCTTCGATCAGCAGGCTTGTGCCTTTACCTAAAGGATATTACTATTCTTATGGAGGAGCTTATTCTGTACAGAAAAAATCATTTCAGGAGCTTTTACTTATACTTATTGCTTCCGGTTTGCTTGTATTCAGCCTGATATTATTTTTATATAAAGATTTCAAGGTGGCTTTGACGATATTATTTGTTGCTGTTCTGGGTGTTTCAGGAAGTATTATTGCGCTGTTTTTAACAGGAACACCTTTAAATGTAGGAAGTTACACCGGGTTGATTATGATTGTTGGAATAATCGGAGAAAATGCCATTTTTACTTTTCAGCAATTTAACAACAAGCTTCAGAATGCAACTGCCGACGATTCTATTATTTATGCCATTTCTACGAGACTCCGGCCCAAACTGATGACTGTGTTAAGTACGATTACTGCGCTTATTCCTCTTGCAATAGGCTTAGGCGCAGGGGCTCAGATGCATCAGCCTCTTGCTGTTTCTGTAATCGGAGGGCTTATTGTTGCACTTCCTTTATTGCTCGTCGTTCTGCCCTCCATTTTAAGGTATATATACAAAAACAAAAATATCTCGTTATAAATCAAAACACGGGGCAATCCACACACCACATCCATTTTTCTTAACATCGCTGATTTTAACGGTTATTGTTAGTTTTTAACGAATTTGTTTTCCAGAGAAGAATTTCAGTCTGTAAGCCGGGAAATATATAACCCTTCCGGCAAGCTGCTTGTTGATGTCTTTTTAAATTTAATCTTTCATTGCAAGGGTTGATTTAATTTCCGGAAAAATATTAATTTAGTTGTATTATCCCTGATTATATGAAAAAAATCAAACCTTATAAAAAACAGGCAGCGAAGCCGGGTACTCAAAAAACTAAACCTACAACATCTTCAGGTAACAATAAACCCTCGTATTACCTTAAACCTGGAAAGAAATTTATGTGGATTTCATTGTTTTTAATGATCCTCATCACCTTTATAGCCTATTCGCCTTCCTTAAGAAATACATTTACAAACTGGGATGACGAATCTTATGTTACTGATAATATGACATATAAAAAAGTTTCTTTAGAAACAATGAAAGACCTGTTCATCGGCAAGAATAAATTTCAGGCAGGTAACTACCATCCTCTGACTATGATAAGTCATGCAATAGATTATCAGCTTGGTAAGATTAAAATATTCCGTGATTTCGGTAAAAAAATGAGAAAAAATGAGATAGTAGTAAAGAAATACAAGGATGAACCCATTGTAAGTATAATGAATAATATCTTCCTTCATCTGTTCAACTGCCTGCTGTTATTTTGGCTGATATACAGACTTTCTGACAAGTTCTGGCTCAGCATGATCACCGCTGCTTTGTTTGCACTGAATCCGATGCATGTTGAATCCGTTTCCTGGATAGCCGAACGTAAAGATCTTCTTTACACCTTTTTCTTTCTGGTCTCATTAATTTTTTACGTAAAATTTGTCAATGTGAAGAGCCGGTCATTATATATACTCTCCCTGCTCTTTTTTATATTTTCTCTGTTTTCAAAAGGTCAGGCTGTGACTCTCTCTTTATGCCTTATTCTTATTGATTATTTCAAGGGGAGAAAACTGAAAAGCAGGGAGGTAATTCTTGAGAAGCTGCCTTTTTTTGCACTTTCTCTCATTTTTGGCATAGTGGCCATTATTGCGCAACACTCATCAGAAGCCATTCAGGAGATTGGCCGATACGGAATGGGAACAAAAGCACTGTTTGCTGCCAACAACTTCACTGAATACCTGCTCCGTCTTGCAGTTCCTGTTAACCTCGCAGCAATTCATCCGTATCCGCCGGGAAATTTGCCTATAAGCGGGAAATTCTATCTGAATGCACTTTTATGTCTTGTTTTTTTCGTTCTTTTCATCTTTGCCATCCTGAAACACAAAAAGGAAGCGGTCTTCGGTATGGGGTTTTATCTGGTTAATATCTTCCTGCTGCTTCAGATCCTTGCTGTCGGGGGTGCAATCATGGCTGAACGATACACCTATGTGTCATCTATCGGATTTTCATTCATTATTGGCAGCGGCTTTTGCCAGATCATTGAGAAAAAACAAAAACTGGCCCCTCTTGTATTTTCCGCCATGCTTGTTTATCTTACAACATTATCCGTACTTACATATGGGCAGACAAAAGTGTGGAGAAATTCTTATACGCTCATGTCAAATACGGTCATCAGGCACCCAGACTCAGTGATGGGTCTGCTAAACCTCGGGTCAGCAGAACGGGACATGGGACATTTCAGTGAAGCCGTTGATCATCTCAATGCTGCGGCTTCTATGCTGAAAACATTCCCTATGTTATTTATTACAAGAGGTGGTGCCCTGCGTGAACTAGGGAGGAATAAAGAAGCTGTTGAAGACTTCACACAGGCCATATTGCTCAAACCGAAGAGATATTGGCTCGCTCAGTCATACCACAGCCGCGGTGTATCTGAATTTAAACTGGGCATGATGCAGGAAGCTTTACACGACTATAACCTCTCCATTCAACTGGACACTACACGTGCCGAGTTCTATATTAACAGGGCCCGGTTGTTTGGTAATATTAACCATACCGACAGCGCAATCATTGATGCAAGCAAAGCAGTCAGACTCGAGCCTGAAAATGGAGAATATATCGGCACCAAAGGGGCTATTCATTATTTACGAAGGGAATATGAGAAGGCCCTGACGGATTATAATACAGCCCTGAAGATTGATCCGACCAACCCGACAGCTTATCTGAACAGGGGAATATTAATGATCGACAGGAAGGAATATAAGGCTGCTATAGAAGACTTCACCAATGCCTTACAAATTCAGCCATCTTTATCAGAAGCTTATCTTAATCGCGCTTTATGTAAAAAAAACCTGAACGATTTTGAAAATTCAGTTAACGATTACAATATGGCTATTTCCTTAAATCCGAATTTCGGATTAGCTTATTTCCAGCGTGCCCTTTTAAATATACAAAGAAAAAAGTTTATTTCAGTTTGCAGTGATCTGAAACTGGCGATGAATCTGGGAGTCGGAGGCTGTGAGCCCTACATCAGCAATTATTGTAAATAGGAGTTCCATTCGATATCATTCGCTAAAATTATAATGATATTATTGATTTTTTAACGGCTTTTGTTTTTTAAATTGTATCTGCCATCCCAAACCTGCTGAAATACGCAACTCATCAAGAGCAATGGCTTTTCCATAGTCAGAAATATGATTTCCGTGTACAAATTTTATTGCGACAAACATATTCATGTACCTCCAGAAGAAATAATTTGCTCCGACAGCCACGGTTATCAATGGTGCAACTTTAATCCGGGGATTATTGATAGAACTGTCTTTGTATGAGTATGGGTTTTGCTGAACCAGAGCGGCACCTGGCTGCAACCCGATATAAAAATCACCTTTTTTAACCGGAAAATGGTAAAATGCTCCAAGCAGCAGACTATGATTCATTTTAAAAGGCTTATTGTCGCCCTGGGTAGTAAAAAAATACGAACCATCAGAACGGATAGATACCCTGTCATCAAAGCACCATTCCAAAGTTGCATGGAAATAAGAGTTCCACAGGCCACCATTAGTGAACATATAGCCCGGTGAAATAGTAGCCTGGCATATCAGCATCCTGTTTAATAATGATGCTTTTTCCTGTTGTTGCGCACCGGCAAAATGAGGAATAAACAGAATAATAATAATTCTTATAATTGTTTTTTTTGCCATAATCTGAAGAGTTTAAAATCCATACTTAACGCCAGAACAAAATGACCTTCAAGATTGGTCCCCTGTTTTCTGATGAGCTGCACATCACTCCCGTTCATTTCTATATCAACATCGGTTCCTATGTGAACCATATAATGTGCTTCAATTGAAAAGTCGAGCCTTTTTGAAACAGGAACAGTCGTTCCCAAACCTGCCTGCACCGCAAAACTGTAACGATCTACTGAACCGGGTCCTGAAGAAATATTTTTCCCGCTTGTAATACTGAACTTTGTATAGTCAATACAAATTCCGGCAAGAGGAAATAATGAAATATGAATTTTCCCAATCCTGGGCGCAAACACTTCAGGCATCATGGAAAACCCACTGTGAAAATCTACCCTTTGAGCGAGGTTATCAATATTACTGACAATCCAGTCTGCAAACCAGTGTGAATTGAAGTTCTTTGCAATCCTTAATCCAAACTGTCCCCCTGCCCCGACTCCAACAAATGATTTCCCGTTAGTGGAAAATACACTGATGCAGTTTCTGGCGCCCATGGAAAGGAACCCTGTATAATCATGTATGCTGTCCTGCTTTGTCTGTGCTTCTGCTATTGTATTAATTAATAAAAACATAATAACAAAAGGTATATTTTTTACAAATGGAAATTTCATTTTTTAATAGGATTATTAATTTATTTTCTCCTGTTTGGTTCGAAATGAACTGATTTATAAACAAACAGACTTAAAAAAAGTTAACTGGTGTAATTCAAATAAAAGTAATGCTTACACTTCAAATATAACTTCTGTACGCAAAGTACTTTATTTCTTTAGTGAAGACTGTAAAAAAAATTATTTTTGCACTTCTGAATTCAATCATGCGAAATCAAACCCTGACTATAATTGTTCTAATTTTTTTCTTCACAGGAAAAGTCACCGGTCAGGATACTTCCTGTACAAAAACATGGTACGCCGATGCTGACTTCTACTACGGCTTTGTGATCGCACATCATGACGAAATGAAAAGATTTGCTCCTCATAACGTAACAAGTTTTGAAGTCAACATAGGCAGACAAACTACAGGTAAACATGACTGGGAGCAATACTATCATTTTCCATCCTTTGGCATTGGATATTTTTTCGGTGATTTTCACAACCCTCAGGTTCTGGGAGTGACACATGCCGGGTTTGGATATCTCAACTTTTATTTTTTCAGGAAAAGGAATTTTTATATTACGTCTAAAATCTCACTGGGGCTCTCCTACTTCAAGACGATATACAATAGAGAGACGAACCCTGTCAATTCTGCCATAATCACCCATCTGAACGTCTACTTCAGTATAGCCATGAAAGCAAATATAAAGCTTTTTGAACGGCTTTACCTTACTGCGGGTGCGAGTATCACCCATTTCTCAAACGGTGCTGTAAAAGTACCTAATTACGGTCTAAACCTGATGAATGGAAATATCGGGCTGAGGTACTATCTAAAAAAGAGAGAAACTGTGTTTCATGATCATACTCTGGAAAAGCCTTATAAGGGATTTAATATGGCATTTATAGGCTCGGCAGGTATTTTACAAAGGGAAAAAGACGGCCCTCAGTACTTTTCTTCCACTTTTACTTTAAATGCGACAAAACAGCTTGGTTATAAAAACAACATCGGACTGGGCGCAGATTTCTTCTACGATGAGTCAGTAAAACCCGAATTGGTTAAAAACAATAAGTACACTTCTTTCTTTTATACTATGCGCCTTGGTGTTTATGCATCCACTTCAGTGATCATCGACAGGCTTTCTTTCTTCTTTAACACAGGAGCTTATATTTATTACCAGACGAAACCCAGGAAACCATTTTATTTCAGGGTTGGGATGCACTACAGGCTTATGCAACATCTGCTCATTAACGTGAGCGTGAAAGCTCACATGGGTGTGGCTGATTATATTGAATGGGGACTTGGATATACATTAAGGTAAGCGGATATAAAATGTTGAGTCTGAATTACAATTGAATATGATATTTGTCTCAAATAGGTCTAGCTGAAATTTACTTCTTCTTTTTCTTCTTTTTAATCGTAAACAGTTCCTTCAGGTTTTCAAACTCACGCCTGTAGAATACGCCAATTCCCTGTGTATAAGGGGCATCGTTGATGGTATATGTGTTGTTATTCGACCGGTTGAAAGCTTTAACTCTGAATGCTCCGTCGTTGGTCACTTTATATTCAATATTTACATCGCCAACGATGTTGCTTGAGCTTTGTGTGGAACTGTTTTTCTGTGCTCCTCCCATACCGATGTTACCGTCTATCAGAAGACGGTCATTAAGCAACTGCGTAGCCAGAGCCACCTCCAGCTCATCTTTGGATACCTGTGTGCCCGGCCTGTATTTCACGCCTATATCAAAGTTCTTACTTATTTTCGACAACCAGCTGCTCAGCTGGTTCGACAAAGCTTCTGCCGCATTGGCTCCCACATTGGTGCTGCTTCCTGACCGGTCAGTATAATTACTTTTATCCGGATTGTTATCAATGAACTGACCCAATACCAGCAGGGATAGAAACTGAAAGTTCAGATTTGAATTGACCACAGTAACATATTGTTCTTTCAACATCTCAGGCAGAGTTGGAAAATCAATTTCAAAAGATACAGTAGGATTCAAAAGGTTATCCTTGAGATGAATGATACAGTCAACGGGCACTCTTTTTCTGGAAGTGTCGGGTGTGACTAAAAGTGGATTATTACGCAGGTCATACAGTGAGGCCCTGGTCCTGTAAACGGCATTAATATCAACCATAGCGCCGGTCATGTTTCCGTTCCATTTGATGCTACTTCCCTTGTCAATTTTAAAGCTTTTATTAAACAGGTTCTCAAGATTCAGGAAGTAACTACCATCATCAATAATATAATCTCCGAAGATCTTAAAAGTGCCTTTGGTATCTATACCTAGCTTAATATTTCCGCTACCATTTGCCTTAATTATACCTCCGGCTTCATAATTCAGATCGATCTGAATAGTGGCATCAGGAGTGACATTGAAATTAAAATTCAGGGAGATGCCGGACAATTCCTGATCGTTCTTTTCAGGCTCGATAATAGTATCTTTTTTTTGTACAAATTTTACAAAGTAATTTTCCGATACTGAGGTATTCGAAGATATCGGAATGAACAGTTTAGTGTTGGGTTCCGTTTTCGCATCTATATCAAATACAAGGTTGTTGGCAGGACCGTGAATTTTCACCCGCCCCGTTGCATAAGCTTTTCCGTAAAATGTTTCGTTCTGAGCTGACGAAGTGTTTAAAAGCAACAAATTTTTCGGATTGATGTCCAGATCTAAACGGATATCCTTGAAATGGTTGTGGTATATTTTCCCGTTAAACAAGGCCTGTCTTCCCTGGGGATCATTAAGTACAAGATCTTTAAAGCTAAATCCATCCTTTTCAAAAAGCATTTCATGACCAAAGGTATATTCCGTATTCAGATAATTGATCTTAATTTTCACACCCTGCAAACTGAGCTTGCCGGTCAGATCCGGCGCATCAGAAGCACCTGTCAGATATAACGTGCCTGTTGCTTTTCCTCTGTTATCCAGGGTACAAAAACTGGAAAGAAAACCGGAAAACAATTGAACCTTGAGTGCAGTAATGTCTATTTTCAAATCAAAGTTATTATTTTCTTTGTTTTTCACAGGGTAGTAAAATCCTTCAACAGATACGGGTGTATTCTTACCCTTATTACCTGTATAAATTATGTCAGTTTTTATATACAGACCTTTTTTTGCCTCATTCCACGAAGTGTTTACATAAGCGTCACCCACTTTATCATTGTTGATGCTCAGGTCCAGGATCTTCAGATCGGTGAAAAAATTAGGATCTTTATAAAGATTGTATAAGATCACATCCCCGTTAATAAAACCGCCAAAATTCAATCCGCTTTTCTTAGTAAAAACGTTGAAAACAGAAATATTGAAGTTTCTGAAAGCTACTTTCAGCTGATCACCTTTCGTAGCTGAAACAGTGCCGTTCACCAGCAGGTTTTGCAAATTGTTTGTAAAGCTTAGCTTATCTATCTGAATCTTATTACTGTCAATCCTGACCATATTGCCCTCATCAATAGTCCAGAGAGTGTCATTTATTGTCGCCCGGGAATGAAAAATATAATTCTCAGTATATGGTTTATTGACAAAGGACAACAGCCCTTTGACATCGCCATTGTTTTTAATTTTCCTTGTGTCATCCTGCATCCAACGAATATTGTATAATATACTGTCATTACCCACACTGGCAGCAAGATGAAGACGGTCAATTCCGATGCTGTCTGACAGCTTAAAATGATCCGCTCCTGTTTCAATGAAAAGGGTCTTGTCTTTTGTAAAACCTTTCAGATTCCAGTTTCCAAGCCTTAAGCCCGAAATTATAATTTCAGAAGCACTGCCTGCAATAGTCCATCGGCCGGACTCAGAATTATATCCTCCTTCAATAAATGAGTTCTTTGAGATGTCCAGAACAGGTAGAAATAACTTCAATGCCGGGTTTATATTTTTTAACTTAAAATTAAAACTTATGTTTTGATTTTCCATATTCTGAACAACATGATATTTACTGGTGTCTAAAGTGATCGAAGGAATATAGGTTCTGATGAAGCCCCCGATGAGGTCGGTCAGTTTATTCAGTTTAAAATTGCCCGAAATGTCTGCATCGATGTAGTCGGTGTTCAGAATAATACTCCTGGACCAGTTAGTGGATAATATACTGTTCAATTCCAGCTGTTTGAATGGTAAAATACTGTTATTCTCTGTTAGTATAAAATCGGTAATCTTCAAGCTGCCATTGATGTTGTCAGCATCGCTTCCTGTAAGGTCGATAGTCACATTGCCTTTCAGTTTAAATATGGAATCTGATCTGATCAGATGAAGGCTGTTGGGATTGAAAGTATGGATGGCTGCAGTGAAATTATACATTGGAACATCCGTACTGAAATCGAGTTTGCCATTGAGTTTGAAATTAAGGTTCTGGTCGTTCATGCCGATCTCACCGTTAAATGCCTTCCGTTTGTAATCTCCGTTGATGAGTATATTTTTATAATGGTAGTTTCTATAAAACAAGGTATCCACTTTTCCTTTGATGTACAGGGAAGCATTTTCAGGCTTCATACCGCTACCATCGATGGAAGCCTGCATGCTTACATTCCCAAGATCGCTCAGCATAAACATTTTACCAAGGTTGAAGTTCATAGTGGAAACATTTCCCGTGTAGGATGTCACCCTGCTTTTTTTATCCGTGTTCATATCAAGGTCTGCTGTTACAAACCCAATCTGGGTCCGGGCTTCAATTTTGCTTTTAAACCTGTCATAATATCCTGAAAAATATCCTTTCAGTGATATATTGCCAAGCGGACTAATCTGTTCCGGCAGTTTTAAAAGCTGATTAGGAATTCTGATGGCTTCAATATCTGCTTTATCAGCCTCAAGTCTGGCGATACTCACTTGAATGAAAGTTCTTTCTACATCCGGAAGCCCCCTAAGGTAAACATTGGCATGCAACATTCCTTTACGACCGAACTCGACGTAAAAATTCTTCAGTTTTATATTGGAAACAGGACCACTAATCTCAGTGGCCAGCTTTATTTTATTAGGCATGCTGAATAACGGATGTGCAAAATAGGCAATGTCGGTTATATCAAGCTTCGAATAACGGATCAGCGAATGTATTTCCACTTTATTTAAAAAATCCGCGTAACTTTGAAAGCTTTTATAAAAAAAACCGAGATCAAGATCGAGGTCAGAATTAGAAGTGATTATTTTAAGATTCTTAGCTATCAGGTACCGTGAACTGATAGAAAAGTCAGATGAAAAGCGGTAAACGTTAAACCCACTCTTTTCTTCAAAAACGAGGGTCTTGATCATGGAACTGATCGTATCACCTTTTATACTGAACCTGGCGAAATCAGCATCATGTATAATAATGTTAAGGTCATTAAAATTAATACCCTTTATACTGTCAATTGTGATTTTATGCTCGTTTCTGAAAGTAAAACGGGTATTTTTTATGATGATTTCAGGGCATCTGATGATCCATCCCTTGCCACCCTCTGAAGTTTTTTTCGTAGTATCATTCGATGACAGATAAGAAATAATAAATTGCAGATTGATAACGCTGTCAGTCTTGTAATTGGCCAGATTGATCTGTGCATCCTGAAGTGAAATTTCGTGCAGGGTAATGATCCTTTTCTTCCTTGAAAGTCCGCTGATACCTGCTTCTAACCGGTGAACCTTTAAAAGGTAATTGTGATGAAGATCTTTGATGGTAACATCTTCCAGAACAACTTTCATGAACCATGAGATATCAACACCGCCCACTTTAACTTCTGTCTTCAGTTCTTTCGAAAGGTAGGCGGCTGCTTTCCCTGTAATATAGGTCTGAAAAGCCGGGCTCCTTAAAACAAGGTAAGTGAACAGGGGAAGGATCACAAAAGCGACGACGGCAGCAATTAATATTTTGTACCTGTTTTTTATACCTTTGCAGATTAATTTTTCAACTTCATGAGTGTTTATATTCTGGCAATTGAATCATCCTGCGACGATACTTCAGCTGCCGTTAGTTGCAATAACAAAATACTTGCCAACCTCATTGCCGGTCAGGATATTCATCAAAAATTCGGAGGTGTGGTTCCTGAGTTAGCTTCAAGAGCGCACCAGCAAAAT
>Ga0114951_10002491_pt1 | contig 20783 bp, 12 predicted proteins | sample AM7aDNAmetaG_FD_88677 | JGI IMG/M metagenome (GOLD analysis project Ga0114951, IMG submission 88677) | Freshwater microbial communities from Finland to study Microbial Dark Matter (Phase II) - AM7a DNA metaG | ecosystem: Environmental > Aquatic > Freshwater > Lake | place: Finland: Lake Alinen... | reverse complement strand
GGGGGGGGGGGGGGGGGGGGGGGGGGGGGTGGGGGGGGGGGGGGGGGGGGGGGGGGGGGGTGGGGGGGGTGGGGGGGTGTGGGAGTATGGGAGTGTCGGGGTATCGGGGTGTCCACTCCGATACTCCCACACTCCGATACTCCGATACTTCTCTCGCTCTGCGGATATGCAGTGCTCAGGACTGTGGCGGTGCGGTGGTTGGGGTGGAGCGTGTCGAGGAATCGGCCGGTGTAGAGGACGGCTTGGACGACGGAGCGGCGGTGGCTGATGAGTTCGACGTGGCCGGGCGGGAAGGTGGCGAAATCGGCGGCAGGGCTGAGCTTGATGGCGACGGCGGGGAATCTCTCGATGAGGGCCAGGAGGATGTCCGGGCCGGGGAGAAGGTCGGCCCATTCGACGAAGCGGTTGCCGGCGGAGCGGCGGGCGGGGTCGATGTGGATGAAGGATGTTGGCGGAAGCACGGTGGAAGACTCAAGAAGCGTGCGGATGTCGGCGGCGCGGGTTTCGAGGGTATGCGGGAGGGGAGGGGAGAGCTGGGCGGTGTTGAGCTCAAGGCAGCGGAGGCGGACCGGGCTGAGATCGACGGCGAGGGTCGGGGCGATCAGGGCGAGCGAAAAGGCGTCGCCACCGATGCCGGAGCAGAGGTCGGCGATCCCGGTAGCGCCGGCGGCCAGGAAGCGGCGGGCTTTGTAATGGGCGACGGGCTGGGCGGTGGCTTGTTCGAGGGCTTCGGGAACGCACCAGAGCCAGGCGTCTTGTGGCAGGTCGGGGAACTTGAGATGGGCATTTTCCTGCAACTTCGCGAGGGTGAGGGCGGCGTGCACGGCATCCGTCGGGAAGGATTTTCGGAGGCGGGCGACATCGGAGACGGAGGGGTCATGGGGGGTTCCGTCCTGGGTGAGGAGGGCGAGGACGGCGGTGCGAAGGGCGAGGCCGGGCTGGCTGGCGAGAAAATTCAGGGAATCGAGAGTGATCCTCGCGTCGTCGGGAACGTAAGAAGATGTAGAGAAGGTGTTGGCCATGAAAAGCCAGTGTACGTGGTTTTCAACATCATGCCAGCGGGTATGATTGGGTAACTGTTGGGATTGTGCATCATCCTTTTACGAGGACGCCCCGGATTTCCGTCCAGGGTTAAGGGAGCAACCATGCGGGGAGCAAAGTTGATCGTGGCGGTGGTGTCGGTGCTGCTGGTGCTGGCGGTGGCCGGTGGGGCGGTGTGGTATCTCAGCACGCCGCACACCGCCGAGGCCCAGTTTCAATATGCAGAGAAGTTGGAAAAGGTGGTGCGGGGGGATGCACTGACCAAGTCGGTGAAGGAATTGTCGCCGGCGATTGAGCGCGTGGCGGACGAATATCGGAAGGTGGGGGCGAAATACGGGAAGAGCAAGTTTGCGGCCGAGGGGTTGAAGCGGATTGCGGCGCTGCAAGAGAGGGTGGGCCAGGATGATGAGAAGGCGATCGCGGCGCTGGAGCAGTTGATCAAAGATTACACGGAAGACGACAACGCCGGGTTTGCGTTGATCGAGGAGGCACGGCTGATCCGCAAGGCGGCCGAGGCGCTCAAGACCGCCAAACCGGAGGAGGCGGAGAAGAAGTATAAGGAAGCAATCGCCAAGCTCGAGGAATATCGCAAACGGTTTGAGAAGGGGAGCCAGGGGGATGCGGCGCTGATGGAGATCGGCCGGATCTATCAGGACGGCCTGGGCGATCCGATGATCCGGGCGATCGAATCGTTTGAAAAGTTGCTGAAGGATTATCCGGCGAGCGATTATCGTGCCGAGGCGATGTACAAGTTGGGGCAACTCTACGAGTACGCGAAGGAATTCGATCGCGCGATGATGATTTATTCGCAGTTGCTGGACGAGTTTCCCAAGAGCGTCTGGGCCGACAAGGCGCTCTTCGCGCGTGGAAAATTGCTGGCTGAGAAAATGGACAAGCCGAAGGATGCGGCGCAGGATTTTCAGAAGTTGCAGGAAGAATTTCCGCAGAGTCCGCTGCGAGAGGCGGCGGGTGGCGAGGAGAAGAGCGCCAAGAGAAATGAAGCCAAGAAGGAGGGGGAGGAATACGGAAAATCGCGGTACGGGGGAAGTTTGCCGTACGACACGCTGAGGGACAAGCCGGTGCCGCCGTCGGCGATGTTCAGGGAATTCAAGGCCCAGAAGCTGGATGCCCAGAAATATGATTTGAATGTGGACATCAATCCGGTGGATCATCGGTTGACAGTGACGGGGACGCTGGATTTGGTCAATCGGGGCGAAGACAAAAAGAAGATGCTGCTGATGCTGGGGCATGAGTTGCAGGTGTCGGAGTTGAAGGTCGGTGGCGTGGCCGCCAAGGTGGACCATCGGGGCGAGACGCTGGAAATCGAGTTGCCGGCGGAACTGAAGAAGGATGCAGCGGCAACGGTGCAATTTGCCTATACCGGGCAATATTGCGAGCCGATTCCGAATATGGAAGACCTGATGCCGAAGAAGCCGGAGAAGGGCACAGCCACGGCGCCGGCGACGGGTCCAGCGACGGAGCCGGCGAAGAAAGCGTTGCCGAAGTTTCCATACAATCCGCAGTTGGGGATTGGGGATTACGGGTTCGGGCTTTCGGGGGCATCGTGGTATCCGGTGACGATCATCGGGGATATTTTTGATGCGAAGATCACGATTCACATGCCGCCGCATTTTGAAGCGGTGGCGAATGGTGCGATCGACAAGAGCCAGCGGAGCGACAAGGACGGCGTGCCGGGGGAATTTGTATTTCACACGGAGAACCCGGTCTTCGGGCTGTACTTCGCCTACGGCGACTACAAGGTGCAGGAGTCGACGGTCGGCGGCGTGAAGTATTACACGTATTTCCGCGCGGAGAACGCGGGCAAGCATGATGATTACGTGAAGGTGGCATCGAATATCCTGGGGTTGTACAGCGAGAGGTTTGCGCCGTTTCCGTATGAGAAGCTGGCGATTGTCGAAGTGCCGCTGCCGCCGATGCTGGGAGGCGTGGGCCCGGCGAGCCTGATGTTCTTGCATGAGCGTCTGGTGGCGCCGAAGGAAGTGCCGGAAAATCTGCTGGCGCACGAACTGGCGCACCAGTGGTTCGGGAATCTGATTCCAATCAACATGATGGATGACAATTACAACCAGTGGTTGTCGGAGGGATTTGCGACGTACTGCGATGCGCTGTACACGGAGAAGACCGAAGGGGCCAAGGCGATGGCCAAGCACATGCAGAAGTACGGGCAGTTGTATTTTCAGTTTGCGATGATGATGCCGCCGGGGAAGGGGTCGATCAAGATGACGTTCATGAACTCGCCGTTCTACCGGGCGGTGGTTTACGAGAAGGGGGCGACGGTCCTGCACATGCTGCGGAAGGTGATGGGGGATGAAAAGTTTTTCCGGATGATGCAGCAGTATGTGGCCGCGTATCGGAACAAGCCGACGACGGTGGATGATTTCCGGCGGCTGGCCAGTGCGGTGCATGGCGAGGATCTGTCATGGTTCTTCGCGCAGTGGATCGATCAGACGGTCTATGCGCACTGGGCAATCGATGATGTGCAAATCACCGGCGGAGAGAAGGCGGGAGACCCGGTGAAGACGCATCTGGAAGTGATGCAGCCGGACGACCTGATCAAGATGCCGGTGGACATCACGTTCATCGGCGCCGGCGGAGAGCGGCAGGTGGCGGCGAACCAGATGATCGACAAGAAGGAACAATCCTTTGATGTGACGATGCCGTTCAAGCCGGTGAAGATTGTGCTGGATGAAAATTTCTGGGTGTTACGACATCCGGGTTCGGGTAATATCTGGCCGGCGGAGAGTGCGGGGGTCCCGGGACCTTGAGACATGCAGCGAGGCAGGACGACATGATCGCGGGTAATGACAAAATTCGAATGCAGCATGACGATTCAAATCCGAAGTCGAGAATCTCAATGACGAGACCGCGGATGAAGATGATGGCAAGAGCAGCGAGGATGATGCGGGGTCGGTCATTGTTGCCGGCCTGGTTTTGTCTGATGCTGATGGTGCTGGGGGTGATGGCGCCGGTGGCACAAGCGGCAGATGTGATTCGGGGTGGGATTATGTCGGTGGGGCTGGGAGGAGTGCGCGGTCGAGGAGGCATGTACCGGGCGGGGTCATGGGTGCCGGTGCGGGTGCAATTGGAGAATCGCTCGGGCAAGCCGTTCGAGGGATACATCGGCGTGCAAACGCACGATCTGGATCAGGATCGAGTGTTTTCACTGCGGCCGATCACGCTGACGGCAGACTCGGTCAACGGGCAGGAATTCTGGCTCTACTACTGGCCGCAGCCTGATGACGACCAGGGCGGCATACGCACCGTGGTGGTGCTGGACAAGGCGCGGAACCCCGTGGCGACGATCGGCCTTGCGGACAGCACGGCGGCATCGGCGGCGACACCGGCGGTCGGCGTGTATCCGCGCGATGACAAGGCGGAACGGTCGGTAAAGGTTGCGGTGGTGCTTGGTCCGCGGCCGGTAGGCATGGGGGCGTATATTGATGCTTCCGGTGGGGCGGAGGGATTGCGATTCACGTGGTTGCAGAATGGCAGCGATCTTCCGGATCGCGTGCTGGGATTGGACGGGGTGGACGTGCTGATCTGGGAAGCGGATCACGTGCGGGTGCAGGATGTGCCGGCGGATTTTCAGATGCAGGCGGTGCAGGAATGGGTGAAAGCCGGGGGGCACCTGATCATTTCGGTGGGGACGCAGTGGCGTGATTTCGGCGATGCGACGACGAAGCTTGGGGCGATGCTGCCGCTGAAGTTGGAGGGGACGCGCGATCTGCGGGTGGCGGATCTGGCGGCATTTCCGGGGATGACGGATATGCGGCAGGCGCGTGGAAATATGGCCGGCAACGCACCGACATTTATGCCTCAGGCGATCGGCAAGGCAGCGGATCAGGATCGGCCGGATGTGAACCGGGTAAGAAATATACGCGCCCAGGGCGAGTTCGAGAAAAATCCACTGGTGCTGACGTGGCAATACGGCCAGGGAGCGGTGACGTTGATCACCGTGGATGTGGCCAATCCGGAGTTTGACCGGCGGGTGGCGGACGGAAACTGGCTGGTCTTCTGGGATTCGGTGGCCGGATGGCCGGGGCAGACGATCACCGCCGTGGAAAGAAGTCGGCTGATCAAGGAAGAAGAAAAACGCCCGAACAGCGAGAAGCGGAACTTCGGCGGGAGCGAATTGGAGCTCGGGACGAAGATTCCGGTATCGATCGATGTGTCGGATATCACTGCGGTGCGGTTTCTCGTGGCGCTGGTGTTTCTGGCGTTTTACTGGCTGGCGGCGGGGCCGATCGGTCACCTGGTATTGCGCTACTATAAGGTTACGCACTGGAGCTGGTGGGTATTTGGGGGCGTTGTGGTCATGGCGTCGGCCGTGGCGGGAATTGCAGTGACGTTGCTGCAACTGACGACGCATGAGATTCGACATCAGACGGTGGTGTTGGGCACGGTGGGGAGTCCGGAAGTATCGGTGGTGGGATTCTACGGCGTGTTTGCGCCGTCGAGCGGGATCGTCAATGTGACGCAGCCGGAATCGGCGGGCATGAATTACCTGGCGCCGCTGAACGTGCCGACGTTGCTGGGGATCAAGGGATTCCCCGATCAGCAGAGTTATTGGCTTTCGGATGATCATGCGAATGAAGCGGGAGTGATTTTCCGGCATACGCTCAAGAAACTGGAAGGGCGTTGGACCGGAAGCCTGCCGGGGATAGCAGGAAAGGTTGCCTACACCGGGAAGCCCGGACATCCGCTGGCGGGAAAACTTGAGAATCAAACGGGCTACAGCCTGCATCACGTGGAAGTGGTGCTGCTGCCGGCCAATGGCGTCATCCCCATGTCGCAAGTGTATAAAGTGAGCGACTGGAAAAAGGGCGCGGCGCTCGACATGAGCAAGGCAATGGAGGCGGAGAAAGTTCCGGGAACGCGGCGCGAACTGGATCTGCGCGAATTGTTGCGCGCGATGGGCCAGGCAAGGGCCGCCAGTGAAGGTACGATGGGCGCGCATCTTGCCGGCGTGGGAAATCCGGAAATTCAGGAGGAAAAGGCCATAGCGGAAGGCCGCGGCGAGGATCTGCTGTATGCCCTGTGGGATGCACGCCAGCCGGAATCGTTCGCCAGTTCGTTTCGCGTGGAAGTCGTGCGGCATTTTCCGCGGCTGATGGATCGGACGAAGGCGTTCCGGTCGGCAGGCGCGCTGCTGATCGCGCGGGCCGGAGATGTTGACGCGAAGGATTTTGTGAAGACGCCCGTGCCGCTGAAGGTCGATGGGCAGGATGTTGCCGGCAAGGGCGAAGTGTTGTTCCTCTGGACGCTGCAGGTGTCGGGCAAGGCGCCGGTGCAAGAGGAAGATTTGCCGGGCATCGGCGGGATCAATTGAAGGTTTCTAAGAGAAGCCTATTCACAGGCGCGCAAGAGGCGGTCGAAAGGTCTTTGGAGCAAGTAAATTTAGAGCCTCCCAGAACGATCAAGGAGTAACCGTGGCCGTCAGCATTCAGACCATCAATCTCACGAAGCGTTACAACTCCGGCGGCAAGGCGCTACTGGCATTGAACAACTTGAACTTGACGATCGAGGATGGGGATTGTTTCGGGTTCATCGGGCCCAACGGCGCGGGGAAATCGACGACGATCAAGATTCTGGCGACGCTGCTGCAGCCGACCTGGGGTGAGGCGCGGATCTGCAATTACGTGGTGGGGTATGAGTCGCGGAAGATCCGGCCGCTCATCGGTTACGTGCCCGACTCGTTCGGTGCGTACGAAGACATGGTGGTTCAGGAATACCTGGAATTCTTTGCCGCGGCATACGACATCAACGGGGCCAAGCGCAAGCAGATGGTGGATGATGTCCTGAACCTGACGGACCTGGCGTACAAACGGGACACGATGGTCGATGCGCTGTCGAAGGGGATGCAGCAGCGGCTGAGTCTGGCGCGGGTGCTGCTGCACGATCCGAAGGTGCTGCTGCTGGATGAGCCGGCGTCGGGCCTTGATCCGCGGGCGCGAATTGAGATCCGGGAATTGCTCAAGGAACTCAAGAAGATGGGCAAGACGATCTTGATCAGCTCGCACATTTTGCCGGAACTGGCGGATCTGTGTAACAAAGTGGGGATCATCGAGCGCGGCGAATTGATCTTTGCCGGGACGGTCGAGGCGGCGGTGCGGAAGGCTTCGCTGGGGCAGATGCTGTTGGTGTCGGTAACGGAACGCACGGCCGATGCGGCGAACCTGCTGCGGCAGACGGCGGGCGTTGCGGGAGTAGCGATCGATGACGGCGTGATGCACGTAACGCTCAACGCGGACGTGACGGAGATTTATTTCGTCGCGGAAAAACTGGTAGCCGCGGGCTACCGGCTGACGTTGATGCGCGAAGAGGAAGTGAATCTCGAAACGGCGTTCATGCGGCTGACGAAGGGCGCGGTGCAGTGACGCACAAGCCAGTAGCCAGTGGTCAGTAGTCAGTGGTCAGAAGGAAATTTCGGATATGGCATCAGCGGTGAATGAGATTCTCAAACTGGGGCCGGGCAATCCGATCCTGCTGCGCGTGGTGACGGCGGGGGGGAAGCGGTTGCGGCATGCGTTTACGCGGTGGGGGTACCTGGGATTGTTGATACTGGTGCTGCTGGTGGCGTTGCTGACGAGCAGTGCCGGGGAGGGTGCGCGCAGCCTGTCGGATCTGGCGAAGGCTTCGGCACAGGTGTTTGCCTATATCTCGTATGTGCAGTTGGGGATGATCTGTCTGCTGGCCCCCGTGTTTTGTGCCGCGGCCATCACGCAGGAACGCGATGCACAGACCTACAACATTCTGCTGGCCACGCCGCTGACGAATCTGCAGATCGTGCTCGGATCGCTCTTTTCGCGGTTGTATTACATCGTGGCGCTGCTGCTTTCCGGGGTGCCGGTCTTTGCGATCACGCTCTTCTACGGCGGCGTGACGGCCGGGGCGATCTCGACCAGTTTTGCGATTGCCATGTCCACGGCGTTTTTCACGGGCTCGCTGGCGATAGCGATCGCCGTGTTCCGGCTGGGATCGGGCAAGACGGTCTTCTGGTTCTACGTCTTCAATGCGATCTACCTGGTGGGAATCTTTCTGATCGACGTGAATATCAGCGGCACCGGCGGGACGGGGCCGGCACAGACCACCTGGCTGACGGGGATCCACCCGTTTCTGGCCCTGCAGTCAGTGGTCAGTCCCTCTTCCTACGTGACGCCGGACCCGACCAGTTTGACCGACACCTGGTGGGGTGTGCGATGGTATTTGGCGTATCCGGCGCAGGCGTACATTGCGATCACGAGCATCGCCAGCCTGCTGCTCGTGGGGCCGTCGGCGATCGTGCTGCGGCGAATCGCTCAGCGGTCGGAAGTGGGGTTGTGGTCGTTTGTCCGCAATATCCTCATGCGCGGCAAAGAGGCTCGCGGACGCAAGTCGCGGACGGTCTGGAACAATCCCGTGGCATGGCGCGAAGCGGCGACGCGCGCCGGTTTCTCGGGCCGCGGCATTGCACGTTGGACCACGATCTCCGTCGGCCTGTCTGCCGCCGCGGTGATCCTGTATTTCTACCATGCCGGCAAGCTCGATGTGGCGGCGACGCGGCGCTTTCTGATGGGACTGTTCGTGGTCGAATTTTCCGTGGCGCTGCTCGTGGCGACGAACACCTCGGCGTCCGCCGTGACGCGCGAACGCGAATCGCAGACGTTGGATCTGCTGCTGGTGACGCCGATCACCAGCCGCTATTACCTCTGGGGAAAACTGCGGGGGTTGGTGTCGTTCATGCTGCCCTTTGCGGCCTTGCCGACGCTGACGGTGCTGGTGGTGATTCTTTACGATGTCGCGGTGGGAACGGCACTGGGGATGTCGAAGGAAACCGTCATGGGATTTGTGCCGCCGTCGCCGACGCCGGTGCAACTGGTGGGGTTCTGGCAGAGATTCAATTCACGGGAATGGGTGGTCTGGCCGGAGACGCTGATCAGTCTGCCACTGCTGCTGACGGCAATGATGGCATGGGCCTGCATGCTCGGGCTGCAGTTGTCGCTCAAGTGGTCGAAGACCATCGTGGCCGTGATGGCGTCGGTGGGCATGCTCGCGGGCATCTGCTCGCTGCTGGGATTATGCGGCTTCACGGCCGCTTCCCACGTGAAAGGGTTCGGCCTGTTCGTCGCGGCATTCTCACCCTTTACGGCAATCTGCGTGATGATCAATCCGCAGGAGTATGCCGCCGAGTCGTTCGGTGCGACCGGCATGTTCAATCCGGCGTCAACCGACGCGTATCCGGAAAGCATCGGACGAGCGATCCTCTTCATATCGATCCTGATGGCCATTGCCGCCTATTGTCTGCTGGTCTGGACGATGTACCGCTCGATGGTGAAGAATTTCGATATGATCATCCGGCGGCAACACTCCTGACGTGTTCGCCGTCGAGCGATGGATTCATTGAGTGGAACGTTTTCGCGATGTCATTTCGATGGAGCATTTTCGGATTTCTGGTTCTGCTGGGCCTGACCGCCGGCGCGCTGGGCGCCGAGCCGCTAAGCACTAAGCTGCCGCCCGACACCCTTTGCTTTATCGAGATCGATCCCACAGCATTTCCTCCCGGACAAGTGAAAAATGCAGATTCGAGTGTCCTGCTGGAACTGGGCGTTCAGACGATGGCTTCGCTGGGCCTGGTGCCGGATCAGGCCTCCGCGCTGGCCGATGGCCTGGCCCTGGCGGCCAATGCGGGAACGAATCGAAATGTCGTGGCATTGCTGGATGCGGACCTGCGGGCAACGAACGATGGCGGACTCGATTGCCGCTCCGTACAGGTGGTGTGGCTTCTCGATGTGAAGGGGCGTCCGCAGCCTGTGCTGGACCGGTTGGGCGGAGTGCTCAAGACGCTGAGCACGCAGAAGACGGCGCGTCAATCGATCAAGAAGACCGCGGAGGGAAAACGCCAGTACGTGGAATTCCGCGACACCTCCTGGCCCGAATGGTTGAAACTGGCGTGGATGCAGGATGGCGATCTGTTCGTGATCACGCTGGGCGATGGGGCGATGGAGCATTACCTGTCGGATCGGCCGGTGGGGGGCGTCCCGTGGGCACCGACGCTGGCCAGCGGCGATGCCCTGGCGGCCAAACAAGGATCGGCCGGCGCGGTGGCGCTGCGCGCCTACACCACATTGAAAACGTTTCGCGAGCGGTTTCCGGAAGTCGCCCAACGGACAGCGGTGGGGCGGTTGATCGACGCGCTGGAATTGGGCGGAGCGTCCGAATGGGCGCTCACCGCGCGGATGCGTCAGCGTCTGATCTCTGTCGATGCGAGCAGTATTGACGCGAGTCCGGCCGGCCGCATGACCGTTACGCCGTGGACGGTTCCCGAGGCCGATACCGTGGCGCTCGCCAAGCTGGTTCCGGATCAGTCACAAGGATATCTGGTGGCGGATGTGGATTGGCCGCGGTTATACGCGCGTGTGACGGCATTGCTGGATGCCGTGCTGTCGGATCCATCGGATGTGTCGATGCGTCAGAAGGTGGATGGTTTTTGTTTGCCTCTGAAGGTGGATATCTCAAAGGATATTTTGGAAAACCTAGCGCCGCGGATACTGATTCACGATTACCCGCAGCATCCGCTGCACCTGCCGCTGATGGTCACCATAGTCGGAGCAGCGAAGGAAGATCGGCAGGAGCGGGTACAGTCCGCGACCGAGACGATCTTCAAGGCGTGGGGTGAAGTGCTGGCAAAGAAGTCAGCAGAACAACGCTTGACGTCTGATAGCACCGGAGGCTCGACGCGCGTGCAGATAAGAACCGACAAAAGTGGTGAGACGTACCTTCAATATGGTTTGATCGGGCCGGCGTGGAGGTGGTCGGACGGGAAATGGATATTCAGTTGGTCGCCGGCGGCGGTGCGCTATAATCTGCCAGGAATAAAGGGGGCATCGGCAAAAGATTTCGAGACCCGGCAGCGGTAAATGCAGTGGTAAGTGAACGCGAGGCTGTTGGCTGGTCGAATCGGCGGAATATGTTTAAGATGAGCATATCCAGATCAAGAGTTACGATTTTTAAAAGTGGAGATATTCATGGCTGAGGCAACCGCACCCGCTGCACCACCCGCCGGCGGCGCTGGACTTCGAGATGTCGTCGCGCTTCCGTCGTCGATCACGTCGATTGAGAACGGCGTGCTGTCGTACCGCGGAATCAACATCGACGAACTGGCCGACAACGCATCGTTCGAAGAGGTGATTCACCTGTTGTGGCATGAGCGATTGCCGACTCAGCACGAGCTGGAGACGATGCGCGGCCAGTTGGCGGCGAACGCGGATTTGCCACAGGGCCTGATCGATGTGATGAAATCCTTCCCGCGGCGGACCACGCCGATGGAAGGCTTGCGAACGGCCGTCTCGGCGCTGGCGATGTTCGATGCCGAATCGGAAGACATGTCCGACGCGGCCAACCAGCGCAAGGCGATTCGCCTGCAGGGGCAGATGGCGTCGATCGTGGCGGCGTATGAGCGGATTCGTAACGATCGCGAGCCGATTCCGCCCCGGCCGGAACTTTCGCTGGCGGCCAATTTTCTGTACATGCTGCGGGGCATTCTGCCGGACCCCCTTTCCGTGCGGGCACTCGATAAGGCGTTCACCCTGCATGCCGATCACGAATTGAATGCATCCACATTCTGCGCCCGCGTGGCGGCGGCGACGCTGACGGATATGCACTCGGCCGTGACCGCGGCGATCTGTGCGCTCAAGGGCCCGCTGCATGGCGGGGCCAACGAGCAGGTGATGAAGATGCTCAACGAGATAGGGCATACCGATCGCGTGGAATCCTACATCCGAAACAAACTGCAGAACAAGGAAAAGGTCATGGGCTTCGGGCATGCCGTCTATAAGGACGGCGACCCGCGGGCCAAGCATCTGCGCGAGATGTCGCGGCAACTGGGTAAACTGACCAGCCAGGAAAACTGGTACAAGATGTCGGTGATGATTGAGGAACTGGTGACGGGCGCCAAGGGGCTCAAGCCGAACGTCGATTTTTACTCGGCATCGGTGTACCACTATCTGAACATCTCCAGCGACTTGTTCACGCCCATCTTCGCGATTTCGCGCTGCAGCGGGTGGCTGGCGCACGTGCTGGAGCAGTATGCCAATAACAAGTTGATTCGTCCGCGGGCGGAGTACGTGGGGCCGGTGGACCAACATTATGTGGCGATTGAAAAGCGGTAAGACGTATGAACGTTACCGTCATTGGGCCGCATCCTGACGATCAGGAACTGGGGATGGGGGGCACCATTGCGCTGCTGGCGGCGCAGGGGCACCGGGTGACGCTGGTGGACATGACGACGGGCGAGCCCACCCCCCATGGGTCCGAAGAAACGCGGGCACGGGAGGCGGCGGCAGCGGCCAAGGTGCTCGGGGTCACGCGGATCAATGCCGGCTTCAAGAATCGCGAGGTGCTGTATTCGCTCGAGGCGCGGCATCGCATGGCGGGGTTGTACCGACAACTGCGGCCGGAAATTCTGTTCATGCCCTATCCTCACGATGCCCACCCGGACCACATTGCGGTGACGCGGATTTGTGAAGACGCACGGTTTGACGGCAAGCTGACCAAGTCGGCGATTCCCGGTGAACCTTACTACTGCCAGCGGATTCTTTACTATTTCTGCACGCACCTGCGGATCAGTTTCCCCGCGACGTTCTGCGTAGATGTCTCGCCGTACTGGCAGAAGAAGATCGAGGCGGTCAACTGCTACCAATCGCAGTTTTACGCGGGACGCACGGGGGCGGAGCAGGGGGCGGTCGTGCGTTATGTGACCACGATTGCCGAGTATCTCGGCGGAACAATCAACCGCTCCCATGCCGAGGGATTCTATGCAATCGAGTCGCTCGGGCTTTCGAGCCTCGATCATCTGGTGAGATGAATAAGGATAAGTCCCGGTCTTGTCTTGTGGCGGAAAGGTTCTTGACGGATACTGGTGAACTGTGGCGATGACCTGATGACGAACCGGGTGATGGTAAGTTATTCCCATGTGTTTCATGACCGTGACCTTCATCCGGTTTTCTTAATAGACGGCAGGTGTAAGCATGTCGGATAAAACCACGATCTCGGAAGACGCACCGAATCCTGCGCTGGCGGTCACTGCAGGCGAGGGACGGGCGAAGAAGCCGGGGCTGCATTCCTTTCTTAAGACGGTGGGATCGGTGAATGCTTCGGACCTGCACCTCAAGGCCGATACGGTGCCGCGGGTGCGGATCGGCGGCGACCTCAAGACGCTCAAGACCGAAGCGCTGAGCAACGACGACATCGAACGGCTGGTCGAGGAAATCCTGACGCCAGCACAATTGGATGAATACCGCGCACGCGGCTCTCTGGACCTGGCCTATGCGATGAACCGCACGGAACGCTTTCGTATCAATATTTTCCGGCAGCGCGGCTACACCTCGCTGGCGGCAAGGCGGATCAATCCACGCATTCCCAATTATGCGGAACTGCACCTGCCCCCCGTGCTGCACAAGATCGCCGAGGTGGAACAGGGACTGATCCTGCTTTCCGGCATTACCGGATCGGGAAAATCGACGACCATCGCAGCGATGATCGAACAGATCAACGCTTCGCGGGCCGTGCATATCGTGACGGTTGAGGATCCGATCGAGTATTCCTACGTGGATAAAAAAGCGTTCATCAATCAACGCGAAGTGGGGATCGACTGTGAGTCGTACGAACTGGCGGTTCGCTCGCTGATGCGCGAAGACCCGGACGTGATCGTGATCGGCGAAATGCGCGATCGCAACACGCTGCAGGCAGCGATCCAGGCTGCGGAAACCGGGCACCTGGTGTTTTCGACCATCCACGCGTCGTCGGCGCCGGGGGCCATCACGCGCATTCTTGAGCTGTTCCCGCAGGACCAGCACACGCAGATACGGCAGGCCTTGTCGGCAAACCTGCAGGCGATCATTTATCAGAAGCTCGTTCCATGCTTGGACACAAAGATCAAACGCGTGCCGGTGGTGGAAGTGATGCTTCAGTCACCGAGTGTGCGGAAGTTCATTCAGGAAGGCCGCGAAGACGAATTGACCTCCGTGATCCGCAACGAGCGCGGGACGGGGATGATCGATTTCAATGACATGCTGGCGGAACTGGTGCAGAAAGAGATCATTGCGTCGAAAGAGGCATTGCTGGCCTCGCCCAATCCGGACGAATTGCGTATGCGGATGAAGGGCATCAACACGTCGTAAAGGCTTGCTGACCGAAAGGGCCGGGAGTGTTGCTTGAACTTCCCGGTCCCGCGATGATAGGGCACGACAGTTGTTTACTGAACCCCGGAACCGACCATGTACGAATATTTTAACCTGATTTACTGGCTGATCGCATTTGCCGTACTGGTGGCATGGGCGCGTTTCGCGACGCAGATATCCCGTGATGCCCACGAGCGACTGGTCAACATCCCGGAGTTGCCCTGGAAGCTCATGGGCATGGGGATTTTGCTGGTCATGTTCCTGGTGTTCGTGCTGATGCCGTCGTTCTGGATCGCCCTGCCGCTGAACCTGCTGATCGCCGCCGGCGGCATCGCGGCCTTCTGGCGGGTGCGTGTGCGGGAGCTGGGTGAAAAAGGGCATCTCTTTCGCAACTTCATACAATCGGCGAGAGGCGCTTCCCGCGCGATGGAATCCCGCCGCGTCAATCGGCAGGTGCAGCTTTCCTACATGTACAATGACGACACGCCCATCCCACTGCCGACTCCTGAATCCCCCGTGGCGGCGGGCCTCGCGTCAGCCGACCAGATGATCATCCAGGCCCTGCTCAGGCGCGCCTCGCAGGTGGAGTTGTCGCCATCGGCAGGCAATTACGATTTGAAATTGTTCGTCGATGGCGTCTCCTATCCCCAGGCGCCGTTGCCGCGGCCCGTCGCCGAGGGCGCGATCCAGGCGCTCAAGACCATCGGCGGGCTTTCGCTGGAGGAACGCCGTCGCCCGCAGGTTGGAAAATTCAAGACCCGCGATGCCGAAGGGGTAACGACGATCTGGTCCGCGCGCTCCTCCGGGACCACCGCCGGAGAGCGCATGATCCTGGTCGCCAACGAGCATGACCAATGGGATATGCGGCTCGAGCAACTCGGGATGACCGCCGATCAGTTAAATGACGTTAAGAAAGTGACGGAAGATACGCAGGGGGTGGTGCTGATCGCCTCGCCGCGCCATGCGGGGCGTTCCACGACGTTGTACGCGCTGCTGAGATTGCATGATGCGTTCACCAATTCCGTGCAGACCATCGAGACCAATCCCCAGGCGGATCTCGAAGGCGTGACGGTAAATCGCTTCGATACGCGGAATCCGGATTTGAGTTACGCCAAGGTGCTCAGTTCAGTTTTCCGGAAAGATCCCAATGTCGTTCTCTCGGCGCAGTGCCCGGATGCGACGTCGGCGGAAACGATCGCACGCTTTGCCGAGGAGGGCCACCGCGTGTACGTGGGTCTGCCGGCGTTTGACGCGATGGCCGCCCTGGAATTGTGGCTCGGTCTCAGTCCGGACAAGATGCTGGCCATCAGCGCCCTGCGGATGATCGTCAGCCAGCGCCTGGTGCGCATCCTGTGTCCCAACTGCAAGATTCCCTATCAGCCTGACGAAGGCACTTTGCGCCGGCTCAACCTGCCGGTGGGGCGCAACCTCCAATCCTTCAAGGCGAATACCGAACCGCTGGTGGACAAGAAGGGCAACCAGATTTTGTGTCCCGATTGCGGCGGCACGGGCTTCCACGGCCGGACCGGCATTTTTGAAGTGCTGATGATCACCGACGAAATGAAAAAGGCCCTCTCCTCCAATGCCAACATCAGCCAGATCAAGGCTATCGCACGCAAGAACAACATGATTCTGCTGGTCGAGCATGGCATCCGGAAGTTTGCATCGGGCATCACGGCCATCAATGAAGTGACCCGCGTACTCACACCGGAGAAAGGGACGAACCCCTCGGCGTCCAGCGGCGTATTGCCGGCGCAGAAATAGGCTGGAAAAAGATAAACGGAATTTAATTATGATCCTGAGCCTGCTAGTCCTTTTGATCATCATTCTGCTGACCCTGTACCTGGCCACGCAGGGCGCCTTGAGCGCGGCGCTGGAATTGGTGGCCGCCGCATTCGCGTCGATCGCCGCCATGGCCTTGTTTGAGCCGCTGCAAGGGATTATTGCCGGATGGCGACCGGAATACGCGCGGGGCGTGACGTTCCTGGTGCTGTACTTTCTCATTTTCTCCGGCCTGCGCCTCGCGACGGACCAACTGGTTCCCAAGAACGTGGTCATGCCGGCGTGGATCGACCGTTCGCTCGGCGCCGTGGTGGGATTCTTCGCCGCGATGATTGTGATGGGTACGACGGTCATTGGGGTTGAAATGCTTCCGCTGGGCACCACGCTGCTGGATTTCGACCGATTTCCGACCGCCAACCGGATGCGTCCCGAGGCCGATGCGGCGCCGGGCGCGTTTGCCAGTCAGAACGGCCTGTGGCTGAATCCCGACCGCTTTGTCCTGGGATTGTGGGGCCTGACCAGCGGCCGAGCACTCGGCGGCAGCCAGTCCTTCAGTCGGATTCATCCGGATCTTTCGGTGGAATCCTACGGCTATCGTAATGTGGTGCAGCAGGGCGCGGGGCAGGCCCTTCAGGACAGAATCGTGAATGTTTCGGGCACCGCGCTTGTGAATAAGGCCGATCCCCTTTGGAAAAGAGTTTCCGGCGGTTCGTCTGAGAATGTGCTGCTGGTGAGAACCACGATCGACCGGGGAAATATCCGCGTGGCCACCAGTGCCGACGGCGACGGCCTTTTCCGCATCACGCCGACGCAGGTGCGGCTGGTGACTTCCGCCGGCCGGCAGTATTACCCTGCAGGGTATCTGGATCGCGGTACGGAGTTGGTAAAGACGCCGTGGGATACCGGATATGTAGTGGATAACTACAGCGATACCGGAAAGGTTGTCTACGACTGGGTGTTTGCCATCGGCGAAAATGAAGATCCGACGTGCATCGAAATCAAGCAGCTCGCGCGATTCCCATTGCCTGCGCTGGCCAGCCTGGAGAAGGCGCCGGAGTTGCCGGTGCTGGAAGCTTCCGCATATCCGCCCCGGCGCGAGAGCCCCGCGGAACTCACCGTCACCGTGTACCGCGCCGGCCTCAACGATCGCAAGACGCCCATGGCCAAGGCGGACGTCTGGGTGCTGTCGCCGATGGTGAAGAAGCGCGATGTAAGAGCGGTCGTGGATCATGCGTATGACCTGGTCCTCGAACACAAGAAAGCCTGGGAAAAAAATGAAGGCGGCTGGGGCGATCAACTTGCCGGTAAACCGGGCGTTCCGGGATTCGGACATTTGAACGCGGCCCAGAATCACGGCCTGCTGATCAAGAACTGGGGACCGGAGGAATTGATCCATTGGGAGAATCTGCTTGAGTTGTTGCTGGTTTCGGAGATGACGACGAACGGTTCGCAGAATCTGTCCTCGGTGAGCAAGTATTTCAATGACACGGTGGTGCCGCTGTTCGATGCGACCAAGTCCGTCAATTACCAGGGCACGACCAGCGCCGATGGAAAATTCAGCGTGAAACTGCGCCGCGACAGCTTTGTGGTGGTGGTCCGGGACCTGGAGTCCGATGCCTTCTTCATCTGGGCCAATCCGATCACAATTTCGCCGAAGGAAGGCGACGGGAATACCGTCTCGATGGACTGCTCCTCGGCTCAGGCCACTTTCAAGATAGACCTGAAGCCCTGAGCGCCGGCACCGGAAAGTGCGCCGCAAAAGTCGGCCGAAAATCATCCACCGATGACGGATTGGATGATCCGTTTGTCCACCTCACGAAATCACGAAAAACTCGCGCTTGACCGCTGCATTGCAGCTACTATAAAGAACTCATCTCATGGGAGAGGGCTTTGGCGATCGTGCGATCGCGGCTCCCCGGACCACGCTTGAATAGGATCTTATCATGGCTTTCACGCTTCCCGCTTTACCGTATGGGTTCGATGCACTTGAACCCGTCATCGACACGGCCACCATGCAGATTCACCACGGAAAACACCATCAGGCCTACATTACGAACCTGAACAACGCACTGGCCGGCAAGGATGATCTGGCTGCCAAGTCGGCCGACGATCTCATCAAGAATCTGGCCGCCGTTCCGGACGACATCCGCCCCGCGGTGCGGAACAACGCCGGCGGCCACGTGAACCACTCATTGTTCTGGACGTTGCTGGCCCCCAAGGGCCAAGGCGGCGAACCAACCGGCGCCCTGGCCGACGCCATCAAGTCGGCCTTCGGCTCTCTGGCCGATCTCAAGCCGAAATTCCAGGAAGCCGGCGCCAAGCGGTTTGGATCCGGTTGGGCCTGGCTGGTGGTCAAAGACAGCAAGCTGGTCATCGGCTCGACGGCCAACCAGGACAATCCCACCATGGGCGACGGCGTGCTGGCGACCTCCGGCGGCATCTCCGGCAAACCGATCCTCGGCGTCGACGTGTGGGAACACGCGTACTATCTCAAATACCAAAACCGCCGGCCGGATTACCTCACCGCCATCTGGGATGTGATCAACTGGAAGCGCGTGGGCGAACTGTTCGCCGCGGCAAAATAAATCACGGATGATTGTTTACGAAATGAAGCCTCCCGCGCATCGGCGCGGGAGGTTTTTTTTGTGAGAGGATGGGACAGTCAGGGGACCCAGGCGAGGCGGCCAATCTTGCCGGCCTTGGCTGCCGCCAGGCGCGCCGCTACACGGTTCCACGCGATATGACCCATGAACGTCTCAACGTACGCCAGGCGATTGTTCCCGAAATCATAGAAGTATGCGTGACCGTAGAGGTCGACCGCGAGGATGGGAAAGGTATTCCAGACGGGCATGCCGTTCTGCGCTCCGGCCTCGTAATTGAAGAGGTACCCCTGATCGAGGTCATAGGCGGTCCAGGCCCATCCGCGGCCCAGCAGGGCCGTTTGTTTAAGGTCCAGCAGGTATTGGGGAACGCTGTGGAAACTGCGTGCGATTTCCTCCGCCAATTCCCCGGTCGGCTCGTGTCCGTCGTTGCCTAGAATATCAAAGTAGAGTTCGTGATTTTTGATGGCGCCCAGGGCGAAGGCAATGTCGACTTTCAGACTTTCCTTGTCGCCGCCGGCACGGACGCTTCCCAGCGCCTGCAGCGACTCGAGCTGGGCAAAAAGCTCGTTGTATTTACGAACATACCCCTCATAGAGGTGGAAATGGTCCTTCATGCAGCGCTCACTGAGGCCGTCGAATCCGGCGAGGTGCGGATACTGCTGAACCGGAATCGAACTCATCGCGAATGTGCCTTCCTGTCGCCCACAACCGGCCCCACAACACGAGTCTACAGGTCCGGAAGGCGGCGGGTCAACCCGGCAAGGGCCGACCGGTCCGGCATTGTCCCAAAAAGACCCCGCCCATCGCCTTGACCCGGTGCGCGTCCGGTACGTAAGATGCGTGGTGAGATGGCGTTCCGAGAGTCCATGTGTCCGACAGATCCACATTTCCGGCGATTGGCCTTGTGCACTCGCGGGAAGCGCAATTCGCTGGATCGCAACCGGCGCTTGGAATCCAATTTTCCGGCATAGAAGCCAATACCTTTTTGTGGCAGGTCCGACATGGCACGCAAGCGTAAAGAACTCACCGATATTCTGATCGAGATGGGTGTCCTCAAGAGCAACGATGCCCAGCGCGCAGTTGACGAGGCGACCAAGAAACGACGCCATGTTCATGAAGTGTTGCTGGATCTAAAACTTGCTTCGGAAGAGGACATCACCAAGGCGCTAGCGCTTCAGTACGACATGGAATACATCGATTTGGATAAGTCGATGCTGGCCGCGTCAAACTTCGATCTGATTCCGGCGGACCTGATCAAGCGCCACCAGGTGCTGCCGATGGAGAAGAAGGATGGCCGATTGCGCGTGGTCATCGGGGATCCGACGGATCTGGATGCCATCGACGCACTGACGTTCCGCCTGAATACCAAGCTGGAAACCTGTCTTGGCGCCAAGTCCAAGATCAAACTGCACATTGAACACATGTTTGCCGAGGAAAACGCCTCGATCGACGATGCGATCAAACGCGTCTCCTCAATGGACCGCGGCCAGTCGATCGATTTGGCCAAGACCGGCGGTCAGGAGGCCGACGACGCGCCGATCATCAAGCTGGTGCATGCGATCATCTCGGAAGCAGTGAAGTCGCGGGCATCGGATATTCATATCGAACCGATGAAGGATCGCGTGCGCGTCCGTTACCGCATCGACGGTGTGTGCGTGGAACGCGACAATATTCTCAAACGCATGCAGGGGCCGGTCACCGCGCGTCTCAAGATCATGTCCGGAATGGACATTGCCGAGAAACGCCTGCCGCAGGACGGCCGTATCAAGATGGAAATCGATACGCGACCCATCGATTTCCGCGTGAGCGCCTTGCCGGGATATCACGGCGAATCAATCGTCCTGCGTATTTTGCGGCCGGACAACGTGAAAATCGGCGTCCAGGCGATGGGCTTTGAAGAAGACGACTATGTCAAATTCAAGCGCATCATCTCGCGTCCCGCCGGCATCTTCCTCGTGACGGGCCCGACCGGCTCCGGCAAGACCACCACGCTTTACGGCGCTCTCCAGGAACTCAACAAGTCCGACCGAAAAATCATCACGGCCGAAGACCCGGTGGAGTATAACTTCCCCGGAATCAATCAGTGCCAGGTGCGCGAAAACATCGGATTGACGTTCGCCAAGATTCTTCGCTCGATGTTGCGTCAGGCGCCGAACATTATTCTGGTCGGTGAAATCCG
>Ga0114951_10002484_pt1 | contig 20814 bp, 15 predicted proteins | sample AM7aDNAmetaG_FD_88677 | JGI IMG/M metagenome (GOLD analysis project Ga0114951, IMG submission 88677) | Freshwater microbial communities from Finland to study Microbial Dark Matter (Phase II) - AM7a DNA metaG | ecosystem: Environmental > Aquatic > Freshwater > Lake | place: Finland: Lake Alinen... | reverse complement strand
CGCGGTCGCTGCTGGCATGGACTGCCAGCGCCGTGGCTGCTTGAGGACTGACAAAGCGCTTTCCGGCGGCCACTCGCTGAATAGCATCGAAGAGCACATTGTGGAGTTCCCGCTTGGTCACGTATCCCAACGCACCGGCCGCAAATGCACCTTCCACATGTCTAGTATCGCTGTGCATGGAGTAGACCAGAACCGGCACACCGCGTTTCGCAAGGTCGGCGACCAGAACGCCGCCGTCCTCGCCATCCAATGACAAGTCAACAATCGCAAGATCGGGCCGGTGCCTTTTCACGTGCGCCAAAGCGTCGGATCGTCCCTCGGCCTCGGCACAAACCTGAAAGCCCACGGATGCCAGCAGAAGAGCCATCCCCTGGCGTACCGCAGGATGGTCATCCACCAGCAGTATACGGATCGGCAAAGAAGGGGTCACTGGTTCGGATCCCACTTCAGTCTCCTCAGTTCAGTTGAGCCGCCTGAGTCCCGGGCGAGCGCGGTACGCGACAGGAGACGCAGGTTCCGCCGCCAAGCGCAGGCCCTATTTTCAGTTCACTTTCCAGCATCTGCGCCCGATACGCCATTGTGCGCAGGCCGATGCCGTCGCGGGAAGGCGAATCGGGCAAGCCGATGCCATTGTCAGCTACGCTCAGGACCAGTTCGGTTCTGTCTCCGTGTAGTTCGACAGCTATCCTGCTGGCATGGGCGTGGCGCACCGCATTGCTCAGAGCCTCCTGGGCGATCCGATAAAGATGCTGTGCCATGGCACGATCTGGAACTTCCCCATTTCCTGTGGCTTGAAACTCGCACTGCACCTCCGCCATCTCCTGGGCTCGCCGGGTAAGCGCCCGCAGCGCCGGCGCAAGGGCATCCGGACCCGCATCCAAAGGACAGAGCCCAAGTGCAACGTTGTGCGCCTCGTCCAGAGTTGCCGCTAATAGTGTAGAAAGAGGCGCAACATCCGCTCCGGCAAGTACACCGCCACGCTCCGCGCGCATTTCCAAGGCCTGGCAGCGGAGTAAGGCGGCTGTGACCTGCTGGCATACCCCATCGTGCAAATCGTGCCCAAAGCGGCGGCGCTCGTCGTCACTCATATTCGCAAGCTCTCGTTCGAGGCGACGCCGTTCCTGCATTTCCCGCTTCATCTTCCGCTGAACAGCGCTCTGCTCCACCGCCTTTTGCTCCAACTTCAACTTCGCATGGGATTGGGCAGCAAGCGAATCCAACAAGAAACTGTGGAAGCTGTCCAGCAGGAGCATCAGGGCGAGCAAGAATGCCATCTCGACTGCCGCCTGCATCCAGACAACACTTCGCGAACCTGCGATAAGCGCTGGGTCGATTCCAAGCATCCGGTTGATGACCGGCATCGCACGCAGCCATGGAGCCGTCGCAAGAATAAGCGCGCTGATGAAGACCGCGATTCCCGCTGCCCGGGCACCAACGAGCACCAAAGCCAGGACGGGCAGAATAACCAGCCCCACCTGCGCAAAAGGACCGTGGGGTAGAGCCACGTTTACAACGGCTATCCCCACATATGCCACGGAGAAAAATGCTGATAACCGAATCGGATGCTCAACCCGGCGCAGGAGGGCGGCGGCTAATATGACCACATAAGTGGTGACGCCGACAACTTCCACGAGCAAACCCATTGGTGGGCCGAAGCCAAGCAGCAGCAGCACAAACACGGGCAACTGGCCTACGGCAGCAGCGGCCACCAGAATATCGGTCGCCTTGCGCCGCCACGTGATGAGTTCCTTCTCGCCCGGAAAGCCTTCCCTGCCAGGCTCAGGATCAGTTGCAGAGCCCGGATCGGCAATACCTCGCTGAGTAGTGTTCGCAGGCTCAGGCACCTTACCTGGCGTATACGCCGTCAATGACGATTCAGGTCCGCCATAGTTACCGATCATGATCAGCAAGCCTCCGAATAGTGCAACCCAGACATAAGCGCAGAGTGGACTCTGCCTGGAGAGGCGACGCAGACCACTTTGCTCCCCTTCAGGCGAGCATGCCGCACGGTTTTGCCCATTGCCAGATGATTCGCCCTGTCAACATTGCTCAATTCAAAATACTCCAGGTCGCGCAGACAGCCCTTTCGATCATTCGTTGTTGAAAGGATTTCCTGCATGATGCGTAATCTTAATCGGGTCTTTGGAGATTTTCCAGCATAAGTCGCGGATTGCCGCAGCGTCACGGTATCAAATCGACTTGCGAAGTGATGGACATTCCCAAAGGTGCCATAACCAGTGTCTGTGGTGACTCGCACTATATATGCCACTGTCTGAGAACGAAGATATGTAGTCTGGCTGCTATAACTCCAGGGATTGCAGCCGATTGGACATATCCATTTTGCAGCGAACACGCCCTTTACCTCTGCTCGCCGGAACGAGGACATTGGGCCCTTGCAATTCGGCACTTGGCGAGCCCACATAAGGGATGCAAGTGGGCCCGCCGAAGTTAGAGATCTACATCCTTGCGGGGAATGCTCGACTAGTTGATATCTCCGTTCGAGTTGATGCCGTCGAAAATTGCGTTAAATGCCGTCGCGTTAAACGCACCTAACTGCTGCTCCATATTCGCCTGTTGCAGAAGTTGCATGACGGTATAGGCCGCATTATTCGAGAGCCCAATTGCTGTGCCGTAGCTGCCGACGTTGTAGGACTTCGTCCCGGTTCCGCCCGGCGATACATTGAAGCCGTACGCTGCTGCGCTGCTTGAGCCAGCAAGATTCGAGTTCGTAACATATGCGGCCAAAGCACCTCCCAGGATCTGGGCGTTCGTTTTGGCGCCTGTAACTCCAAAGAACCTCATGAACAGCGCTGCAACGTCAGCATTTGTCTTACCCGTCAGATCGCTTCCACTCTTTGCTCCGTACAAATACGGGAAGTTCGTCGCAAGCCAAGTTGCGAGCTTGGTTGCGGACGGCCCACCGTTGACTCCGACAATGAGGGCCTGTCCGTTGTTGTTATGCCAGAATCCAATAGTCGCAGTGTCACCACCGCAGAGCGAGAGCTGCGGCGTTACCGCCACGGAGCAGCTTACCGTACCCTTGTTGCCCGCCTTGTCTTTGATGGTAAGCGTGTAGTTAAAGGTTCCGCTCACCGTTGGTGTGCCAGAGATGGTGCCACTCGATGACATGGTCAATCCGGCAGGCAGGCCTGTAGCCGAGAAGGTGTACGGACCTCCCAGTCCACCGCTGCCGACAAGCGTTACAGGTGTGATCGCGACTCCTTTGAATGCATTGATGCTCACGCAGCTGGCACTCACCGGGGGAGCCACCACAATGGTGCATTTCAACGTGCCGTTATGAGAGCATCTCCCCGATCCCTGGTAGCCACCGGCATCGTGGATTGTGACCGTATAGGTGTAAGTGCCGCTCGCCGTCGGAGTACCGCTGATTACTCCGGAAGAAGACATGGTCAGCCCCGGAGGCAGCCCGGTGGCCGTGAAGGTGTATTGTCCGCCCGAGCCTCCGTTGCCGACCAACGCCACCGGGGTGATCGCCACGCCCTGGATGGCGCTGAACGATACGCAACTAGTGCTGACCGGAGGCGCCACCACGATCTTGCAACTGACCGTGCCTTGTCTGCCTTTGCTGTCAGTGATGGTAACCGTATAGTTGAACGTTCCGCTCACTGTCGGCGTGCCGGAGATGGTTCCGCTCGCGGAAATGGTCAACCCTGTCGGCAAACCTGCAGCCGTGAAGGTATAGGGTCCCGTACCTCCGTTAGCCACAAGCGTTACCGGCGTGATTGCATTGCCTTGCACAGCGTCGATCGCCACGCAACTGGCACTGATAGGGGGAGCCACAGCCACCGAACAGTTCACCGTTCCGGTGTCGCCCTTGCCGTCCGTTAAGGTCACCGTGTAATTGAAGGTTCCACTCACCGTCGGTGTGCCGGAAATGGCGCCATTCGAAGACATGGTCAAACCGGCAGGCAGTCCAGTAGCCGTGAAGGTATACGGGCCACCCGAACCGCCAGTGCCCAACATGGCCACCGGTGTAATCGGCACGCCCTGCACTGCGTTGATCACTACGCAGCTGGCGCTCACCGGGGGAGCAACCGTAACCGAGCAGTTCACAACGCTCCAGTTCCCTGCGCTGTCCTTCACTGTCACCGCGTAATTGAACGTTCCACTCACCGTTGGTGTGCCGGAGATGGTCCCATTGGAAGACATGGTCAAGCCGGGAGGCAGGCCAGTGGCCGTAAGGTATATGGGCCACCCGAACCGCCAGAACCCAACATGGTCACGGGCGTAATCGCGAGACCCTGCACCGCGCTGATCACCACGCAACTCGCGCTCACAGGAGGAGCCACCGTAACCGAGCAGTTCACAGTACTCGTGTTTCCTGCGCTGTCCTTCACCGTCACCGTGTAACTGAACGTTCCGCTCACTGTCGGTATGCCGGAGATGGTGCCATTCGAAGACATGGTCAAGCCGGCAGGCAGGCCAGTGGCCGTAAAGGTATATGGGCCACCCGAACCGCCAGAACCCACCATGGTCACGGGCGTAATCGCGAGACCCTGCACTGCGTTGATCACCACGCAACTCGCGCTCCCCGGAGGAGCAACCGTCACGGAGCAGTTCACCGTGCCAGTATTTCCCTTGCTGTCCGTGACGGTCACCGTGTAACCGAACGTTCCGCTCACCGTCGGCGTGCCGGAGATGGTCCCATCCGACGCCATAGTCAAGCCAGCTGGCAGGCCAATAGCCGTGAAGGTATATGGGCCACCCGAACCGCCAGAGCCTAAAATCGCGACTGGTGCAATCGCTATGCCCTGCACCGCGTTGATAGCCACGCAGGTCGCGCTCACCGGAGGAGCCACGGTCACCGAGCAGTTCACTGTACCGGTGTTGCCGGCGCTGTCCTTCACCGTCACCGTGTAACTGAACGTTCCACTCACCGTCGGCGTGCCGGAGATGGTGCCGTCCGACGCCATGGTCAAGCCCGCTGGCAGGCCTGTTGCAATGAACGTATATGGGCCACCCAAGCCGCCAGAGCCCAGCATGGTTAATGGTGTGATCGCTACGCCCTGCACGGCGTTGATCGCCACACAGGTCGCGCTCGGCAGCGGATTTACCGTTAATGAGCAGTCCACCGTGCCCGTGTTGCCGGCGCTATCCGTGACAGTCACCGTGTAGTTGAATGTGCCACTAACAGTTGGTATCCCGGAGATGGTCCCATTCAAAGACATGCTCAAGCCGTCAGGTAGACCCATGGCGGTGAAGGTGTATGGTCCACCCATTCCGCCGGAGCCGATCATGGTCACCGGCGTAATCGCAATGCCCTGCACTGCGTTGATCACCACGCAGGTGGCGCTTACCGGCGGAGCTACCGTAACTGAGCAGTTCACTGAGCCGGTATTTCCATTGCTATCCGTGACAGTCACCGTATAACTGAACGTCCCGCTTACCGTTGGTATGCCGGAGATGGTCCCATCTGACGACATGGTCAACCCGGCAGGCAGGCCTGTTGCCGTGAAGGTATATGGGCCTCCCGCTCCGCCTGAACCCACCATGGTCACTGGCGTAATCGCATTGCCCTGCACAGCGTTGATCACCACGCAAGTCGAGCTCACCACGGGCAGAACAAAGCCGAAGTCGATGGTCTCGTCGTTGGTCACGTCGCCGTTGTCATTGATCACAGAGAGAACCACAGTCGAAGGGCTGGGGTTGCTGTCGTTGGCTGGAGTACTGCCGGGAGCATTGACGGTGGCAGGTAGGTACCATGCCGGAGGAACCACCTCAACGGAATAAGTGCCCGCACATAACCCAGTGAACTGGTAGTAGCCATCGGTAATCCCGTTATTGAAGGTGGTCGTGCTGTTCAACAGGGTATGATTCACGTCGAAAAGATTCACCGGCACCTGGTTCATGCCGGGCTCGCCCTGATTCTGTATCCCGTCGGAGTTCAGATCATTCCAAACAAAGTCGCCGATCGCACCGTCGCATGGCGATATGTATCCGAAATCGATGGTCAGATCAGAGGTGACCGTGTTGTTGCCACCAATGGTCAGCGTGACCGGGGCAGGGCTGCCGTTACTGTCGATCACCGGATTGTTGCTCACACTGAATGTCGGAGTGAATTGGGGCGGCAACGTGGAGTCCTTGACCTCTACGTCGAATGTGCCTTCGCAAAGGCCGGAGAAAACGTACTTGCCGCTCGCGTCGGTGGCCGTTGTCTGAATCAAAGCATGTGCGCTGTCGAATAGGTTCAACGTCACGCCCGAGATTCCCGGCTCGCCGTCATCCTGCAATCCATTGCGATTGAGGTCGTGCCAAACGAAGTCGCCGATGGTGCCCGTACAAGCCGTTGCATAACCGAAGTCAATGGTCTCATCGACGCTGGAATCCTTGGGCAGGCTCACCGTTGCCGGGCTGCCGTTACTGTCGAGCGTCGTATCACCGCCCAGAAGCGGAGTTGTCGGCACGTAATTTGGCGGCAAGGTCGAAGAATCGACTATTACTGTATAGGTGCCCTCGTCAAGGCCAGTGAATTGGTAATAGCCGTTCGCATTAGGATGGCCGCCCATCGCGGTTATGGTGGTGGCAAGCAGATTCTTGCCGGTACTATCGTACAAATTGACCACCACGCCATTGATGCCGTTTTCGCCCGCGTCTTGAATGCCGTTGCGATTCGCGTCATACCAAACGTAGTCCCCGATCGCGCCTTGCATGGAGACATAGCCAAAGTCTATTGTCTGATCAACGGGTGAAGTGCCGGTGAGCGTGACAGTGGCGGGATTGGTGTTGCTGTCAGTCGCAGGAGTGCTGCTTGGAGCACCCCAAGCAGTTAGCTCAAAGTGGATCTTGCCGTCCGACCCTTTGGGCAATGTAGTCTCATCGACTTGAACGGTGTAAGTAACACCGGGACACGCAGTGAATTGGTAATAGCCCAGTTGACCACCGGTTGGACCTGCAGCAGTTACCTGGGTATCTCGGAGGTTGTTATTGCTGTCGTACAGCCTGACGGTGACACCGTTTATGCCTGGCTCGCCGGCATCCTGAATCCCATTTCCATTCAGATCATTCCAAATGAAATCCCCGATCTTGCCAGCGCACATTGCCATCGGGACCACAGAGGCCATTGCAACGGCGTTGCCTTTTGCGGGAGTCGGAATTGAGTTGTTCTGAGCGAATGATCCGCCCGCAAACAACAATCCGGCCAGAATGCACAAAACATTCCTCATTCTCATCACACATCTCCTTCCGGGTTTCGGCTGTCCGACTTGAACTCGCGGACAAGTGCCATGCATTCAGATGTTCCACCGCGTGCGAGTTCGGGTGGCAGTTGATCGCCAAGAAGCCCTGCTGACTTGCTGTTTATTGCTTTTGTCTTGAAATACGAGGATTCCGAACGCCTCAGGATATGGGCATGGAAGGCGGCTTGTTTGCCGGCAAAATAGATATCAGCCACAGGTGAGGCGCAGCGCATCTCAAAATCGTTGGGGCTTGCCTTTGGCGAGGTTGAACCAGCACCGTCCGTCGCCATCGATTCCACAGTGCCGTTCAGGGTGCAGTCGGGCGATCTGAAATGGTCTATGAACAGATCCGGCGTGGAATCGAGCGGGTAAACTTCAGCAAGGACCCAGTTGGGCAGGCAAAAGAAACAGACAGTCAAGAACCTTTTGGCAACGTGCGCCATGGTGCTTCTTTCCAGCTCAGTCCACTTAGCTGCGCTCGCCTATATGCGGCGCGCCGTAGCCCACACTCCCACCCTTCGGTGGTTACCACATCCCCAACAAACAGACCTGATAATCCTTAGCGTTTAAATATGCAAGTTTAATGCCAAAGTCAGTCATTTTCGATTCAATAACTTGCGAGACAACTTTGATGCAGTTGCGCAAAATCTTGCGGACAATGTCGGAGGAAATGCCACTTTTGAGGACGCTATGCCGACTTCCTTTGTGAGCGCCCATCCGCTGGCGAATGGCTAACACTCGCTCCATCCCAAACTGGACCAAGCCTCTTTCGCGGTATGTCAGAGTTTGACAAGTTTAGGAGGGGGGGGTGGGTAGGGAGGGAGGGTAGGGAGGGGGGTGGGGGTGTTCCTTGCCTGGGGTCGCTTCCGGCTCGAGCTTTGGCGGTTTCGGAGAGGTCGGGTTGTCCCTTTGTGCCCTGTTCTAACTTCATACTTCAATTGTGCGCCAATCGAGGGTAATTCTCTGCAAACTTTCTCGATGGGTTGATCGATGGAATCTGGTGCGAACGGCGGCAGGCAGGAGATAGGGAATAGAAGGGCGCGGGGTTTAGTTTGTTGCTTTCCCACCCTCGAATCAAAGGACGCTTCAAGGATGGGGCACCCTGACTGTGGTGCCGAGGTCAAGGGTGGGCTATCCGCCTTCGAAGTAGTCGTTGCCTGATTCGGCGTCACGCTCTTTGCCGGTGCAGTGGCATGGCGAAAAACACACGTGAGATGCACACACGGCGGGTTCCGTCATAGTCGCGCCCTCTGAATCGTACCGACATCACCGGTCCCCAACTGCGAGGGACCGGGGGCACCCTCATTGTGGTTTGGAAAGGTCACCGGGACCGGGGCCACCCGCCATTTCGGACCGAGTAGACGCCTGCCACTACAAAACCCAACGAGATTACGATGGCAAACCAATTGTGGTCTTCAAACCCCGACCGAAAGATGATTCCGCCAATCAACAAAAAAAACAATCCCACTATGCAAACCCCAAGGCGTTGGACCAGCGGAGCGTGAGGCGAAATATTCCAAAATGGATCTTCCACTCTCTTGCTTTTTAGGAGCTTTTCCGCAAGAGCTGCCCTTCTTTGTTCTGCCTCAAACTCGCGAGTTTCTCGCGCGTGGTTTCGACTTGTTTCTTTGCGTCTCATGGTCATTGTCCTGCAAGGCAGTGGGCGACATCACTCCCGTAAGCGGCAAAAACCGCTGCTGCATTCGTTGCCGCAGCTCCCTGTACGTTCGCGTTGGGTACCGTTGCAAGCGGGCTTGGCTTAAGCTTGTAAGCCCTATTTCCAACGTAAAAGGTCCGTGAGCCCGTCGTGGTTAGGTATGTCGCAGCAACGCCCTCGCCACCGTTGTCATCGGCGGGGCTCGATGTGGAGGATGGAACACCATTTTGCGCACTCCACACTTGCATCGCTGCGGCATGAATTTCCTGCGCCGCTGAAGGACTGCTAAGACAATCCGAGAGATCAGGCGGTGGTGGAGGTGGGGTAGGATGAAATGCACTGACTGATGCCTGCGGCAGGTTTGCCAAGTAGTTGTAATTCGGGTCTGGCTTCCAGAGGGTGATTCCGAATTGATTCGTTGCAATAGATTCTTGTGGGTAAGCATCCGAGGTGATTCCGGGAGCGAGCCAATTCTGAGCCAGATTCGAATTTGCCTGATTGCTCCAATCGCCGTAGTTAGACGTCCACTGACCGTTGGTAAGCATCGCATTCTCGAATAACTCCGGGTTGACCCAAGTTCCGCCCTGACCGGTGCACTTTTCCGAGCTCCCGGTGCCTTTGTCATCGGCGGAATCAAAGCTTCCATCATCCCAGACACACTCTTCTCCGCTAGGATCGGTATAGATCAGTGGGTTGTTGAGAACATATGCGTAGCGGTTCAATGACTGAGGATTGGTCAGGCTGCCCCCGAGGAGATCGGGCGACATGAACCGCCCCATCGTACTTGCGTAGTATCTGGCCCCGAAGTAGTCGTTTCCTGATTAGGTATCGCGTTCTTTGCCGGTGAAGTGGTATTGCGGAAATTGCGTGGTGGTTGCACAAACGGCGGAGTACGTCATAGATGTAGAAACTTCCGTCGTAGGTGAATCCCAGGAACTTGTCATTTGTACTGTCTCACGGGTGGCTTGTGTTCAGTGCCGGCTTGACGATGGCTTTGGGCCGGGCGGGGGCTGGCTGCGGAGGCAGAGCCGGTTTGACTTGCGGAGTGATCGTGGCTGGCTTGATTGGCGGCATGGCGGCGGGTGGGGCCGACGGTTTGGGGCCCGGCAAGGCGGCTGGGGCTGTGGGCGGCCTGGGCACGGTGATGGGCTTTGGCGGCGGGGTGGCGGTCCTGGGCTGGGGAGCGATGGATGCGGGTTTGGCGGGGGTGGCGGCGGCGGCTTGCAACAGGGGGCTGGGCTTTTCGTCGCCGGGGAACTGCTCGTTGGGCTTGGCGGCGATGGCGGCGCGCATCCAGGTGATCCAGATGGGGAGGGCGGCTTTTGCGCCGGTCTCCTTTTCGCCGAGGGGCTCGCGGGTGTCATAGCCGACCCAGACGCCACAGGTGATTGAAGGGGAGAAGCCGAGGAACCAGGCATCGGTGTAGTCGCTGGTGGTGCCGGTTTTGCCGCCGAGAGGATGGTTCAACTGCGCGGCGGCAGCGCCGGTGCCGTGCTGGGTGACGGCGCGGAGCAGGGTCATCATGGTGCGCGCGGTCTGCTGGTCGATGACTTCGTTGACGGAGGGCTTGTCTTCCCAGAGCGTGATGCCGTCGGCGTTGGAGACCTTGCGGATAAGGCGCGGGGTGACGCGGATGCCGTCGTTGGGGAAGACGGAGTAAGAGGCGACCTGCTCGTCGAGAGAGATTTCAACGGCGCCGAGGGCTACGGGGAGATAGGCGGGAATGGTGGTGGTGACGCCGAAGCGGTGGGCGAGGTCAATGACCTTGCGGATGCCGACGTGCGCGGCCAGCTTGAGGGCGGGGATGTTGCGCGACTCGGCGAAGGCCTCGATAAGGGTCATGCGGCCCTTGTAGTCGTTCTCGTAGTTGTGGGGGGTGTAGCTGCCAAAGCTGACCGGGCCATCGACGATGAAGTCGGTGGGTTTGGCTCCATCCTCAATGGCGGCGGTGTAGACGTAGGGCTTGAAGCTGGAGCCGGTTTGGCGCTGCGCCTGGGTGGCGCGGTTGAATTGGGAGAGTGCGTAGTCGCGCCCGCCAACCATGGAAAGGACGTCGCCGCTGGTGTTGTCAATGGCCATGAGAGCGCCCTGCGCACCGGAATCCTGCTCGAGAGTGGCGCGGCGGGCTGAGCCTTCCATGGCGGCGGTGAGGTGGATGTAGATGATGTCGCCGGGCTTGACGAGGGCATCGGCGAGCCGCTGGCCGGTCCACAGCCAGTCTTCAGGGAGGAGGACGACTTCTTCGGCGCCGATGCGGGCGTGAATCTCAAGGGGCAGGACGCGGGTGACGAGGGCGTGGACGTAGTCGCCGGGGAGGGATTGCACGGCCCAGTCGGGATGCTTGTAGTCCTGGAGCGAGACGCCGGTGGGGAGGACATTTTCGAGGCGGAATTTCCATCCACGGCGGCGCTCGTAGACGGCAAGGCCATCAGAGACGGCGCGGTTGGCGGTGAGTTGCAGGTCAAGGTCGAGCGTGGTGTCAATGCGGAGGCCGGCCTCGTGAACCTGCTCGGACCCGAAGCGCTTGTCTAGCTCGCGGCGCACTTCCTCCTGAAACCAGGGAGCGACAGAACCTTGCGGCTGGGCGACGTGGAGGCCGAGGGGGGCGCGGCGGGCCTGCTCGGCCTGGGCATGGGTGATGACGCCGTCGGACTCCATCTCAGAGAGCACCAGGTTGCGGCGGCGGAGGGCCTTGTCCGGATTGAGCAGGGGCGAGTAAGCGTACGGCCCCTTGGGCACGCCGGCGAGCAGAGCCGCCTCAGTGAGCGAGAGGTCTTTGGCGCGCTTGCCGAAGTAGAACTGGGAGGCGGCCTCAAAGCCGTACATGCCGCTGCCGAGATAGATCTGGTTGCCGTAGAGGGTGAAGATCTGCTGCTTGGTGAAGGCGCGCTCGATCTGTATGGCGAGATAGGCTTCCTGAAGCTTGCGGGAGGCGGTGCGGTCGGCGGAGAGGAAGAGGTTACGGGCCAACTGCATGGTGAGGGTGGAGGCGCCCTGGGAGCGGCCGTGGGTGCGGAGGTCGTGCCAGAGGGCGCCGCCGATGCGCAGGACGTTGACGCCCCAGTGGGACTCAAAGCTCTTGTCCTCGATGGAGAGGACGGCGGCGCGGAGGATGGGAGCGAAGTCGTCGTAGCCGACCACCTCGCGGCGTTCAAGGGCAAAGGAGCCGATGACGCGGCCTTTGCGGTCGTAGAGATCGGTGGTGGTGGAGGGGCGGTAGTGTTCGAGCTGGTCGATCTGGGGCAGGTTGGCGGAGTAGACGAGAGTGAGGCCAGCGAGGGAACCGGTGACGACCGCCAGCAGGAGCAGCACAACCAGCGCGGAGCGGCCGGCGAGCTTGCGGCGGCCGTGCGAGGGGACCAGCGGCCGAGGAATACGGCGGCTGCGGGTGAGGCCGCGCGGTTCGACACCCGGTTGGGGGGACTGATTGGGGGTGGCAGCCAAGTGGTTCAGGCCTCGTGGACATTTCTCAAAAGGCGCTGGTGAGAAAATGCTTCAGCCTTAGGCTAGCATTTCGGCGGTGCGTGCGGATGTGCGGAAGCGCAGGGTTGAACCACGGGGCGCAAGAGTGGGCTACGCGCATCCTGGCCGCGCCCTTTTTGAACAGGCGAAGGGTTTTCGACTCAGCGGATCTGACGTGGGGCGCCGGGATGGAGTTGCCATACCTCATAGATCTTATTGAAACCGTCTGCCGAGATCTGGGCATAGAGCTTCCACATACCGTTTGACTTGACTCCGATGATACTTGCCGCATGTCCCATGGCCAGATTCTCACGGCCAAATGTCTTCAAGGGCAGGCGGGGAAAACCCTCGAAGTGCCCGGTAGTCCGGACCGCCAATTGCAGGTCGCCGCCGGTGATTTCTGCTCCGTTAGGTGCAAGTCCCTTCGGCTGGATATGGACACAATAGAGTGCGCCGGCAACGGCAACCCATGTAAAACAACACCCGGACAATTGCCCTGTGGTCATGAAGTAAGCGCCAGCTCCGGCGATATAGTACTTCATGGCAGCGATGTTACCGTGCAAGTTTTTGGCGCCATAGATATCAGAGTTGTAGTTGACCATCGGCACACCACAGGTATCGAAGGCCGCGGAATTATCACCGGCGCCCTGTTGCCCATTTGGCTGCAGCTTGAATGAGGAAATGTTCTTTTTGGTAAAGCCGAGAGTTGTTCCGGGCCTGGTAGCTCCTTGATGGCCCAGTTTGCCGCCATCTTTCATTGAGGCCACTCTCGACACTCGATAGGACTTGATGGTCTCAGCATTCTCGGTGAATGGCGGTGGCCCACCGAACGACTTCACTGGGTAATATTTAAAGAAAGAGTCAGGATCGGAAAGCATCTTATCTTTCGCGCTATCGGACGTCATGCTAGCCTCCAGAACGGATTTTTCGACTACCCATAATACCTCCGATTCATATTGGCCGTGGAGCAATTCCAAGCCTACCGCATTTTGCCGGAGTTCATGGGAGGCAGACCAATCCGGGAGCCATAAGGGGGGACAGCCCGCTGGTCCTCGGGTGCCGCCCCGGCAGAGAAGCATTTAGTTGGGCGGAGATAGACCATGGAACTATGGTGCGCCAATGGGCCTTAATTATATGCAGTTAAAGTGGAGTCTAAGTAGCTTAAATTAAGCGACTTGAAAATAGGCCGTAACTGGGTATCCATCTCACCCAGGCAACACCAATCGGTTGAGGTGGCGAAGAAAGCGGGATTCTCGGTTGCTTTGTGTCATGGCACCACTTCAGGCGTGGCATAATGCCAACAAAAAAGAAGGCTTAAGCCACTGAAGGACGGTGCTTTCTCTTCGCGATACGACCGGCTTGGAGAATTCTGAACCCACAGTATCTAGTGGCCACCTGAGTCAACTGGATACCCAGTTATGCCTCATTTTCATCCTTTCTGTGTGCAGCAGGGCTCCATGCTCGACTGCAAAAAGGCGGTGGTTGGCTTCGTGGAGATGGAGTTCATGCTGTCCCCCCTTCCCATTGGAAAAACGGAAAGGATGGCACCCAAATGATTGTTCAAACTCGCATTGAAAACGCTCTAGCCGGCTAGGTTGCGTGGGCTATTCCTGTTCGACATCATTCGCGGCGATTTCGGAAGTGTCCGTCAATAAAGGCTGGGACCATTCCGGCGATCTCATCTCGCGAATCTCGACCTGCAGTTTCGATGTTTCCTCCAACTCCTCTTTGGAACTGGTCAATTCGCCGATCTGCCGTCCGTGGGAGAAAACGCCGCCCTTGCCTTCGATGGAGCCGAGGAACTTGTTGTAGCTATCGACGCTGGTTCTGAGCGAGTTGCCGAGCCTTTCAATATGCCCCTGGGCGACCACCAGCTTCTCGTAGATTCTTTGTCCGACTTCCTGGATGGTTTTCGCATTCTCGGTCACCTTGGATTGCTGCCATCCGAATTCGACAGCACGCAGCAGGGCGATCAAGGTTGTCGGAGTGGCCATGACGACATGGTTCTGGGCGCTGAATTCAATGAGCGAGGGGTCGGCCTCAAGCGCTGCGCTAAACAACGCTTCACTGGGCAGGAAGCAGACGACGAAGTCGGGGGCCTTCTCGAATTGCTTCCAATAGGCCTTGCCGGCCAACTCTTTGAGATGCGCTTTTACCCGCGCCGCGTGGGCCGCAAAACGGAGCGTCTGCGCGGCCGGCTCCGTTGCTCCGCTGGCATCAAGAAATGCATCGAGAGGGGTCTTGGCGTCGACGACGATCTCGCGTCCGTTGGGCAGTTGAATGGTCATATCCGGGCGGAGAATTTTGTCGTCTTCGTCGCGCGCGGTGACCTGCTCAGAGAATGAGCAGTACTGGACCATGCCCGCGTACTCGACGCAGCGCTTGAGTTGCAGTTCACCCCAGTTGCCGCGGGTTTTGGGCGCACGGAGCGCTGAGATCAATTGGGCGGTCTCGTTCTTCAGCGCATCGAGCGAAGCGGGGATAGACTTCTGAATATTCTCGACCAGGGTCTCCACTTTGGAATATGCGCCCGAGCGTTGCGCCTCCATGGCCTGGGCCTGCACATCGAGGGCTTTGAGCGCGGCTCCGAGCGGGTCAAGCATATTCTTGATCGCGAGTTCCTTGGCCTCGAGGGTCTGTTTGGCGACGGCGCTCTGGCCGCCCAACTCCTGTTTGGCCAGAGTGAGGAAGCTGTGGTTGTTGGCGCTGAGCGCCTTCGCCGCCAAATCTCCAAAGGCTTTTTCCAAATCCGCCTGCATCTGGACGTACTTGCTTTTCTCGGCGACGACGTTTGCCTCGGCAGTCCGGAGATCGCCGGTCAAGTGCGTAACGGAGTCCTGTAATTCCCTGGCGGCCTGGGCTTGTGCGGCTTTTTCAGCTTCAAGGCCCATCACTCGCTCGCGCAGCAGGCGGCTTTCGGCCTGGGCAGAGGCTTTTCCGAGCCAGTAGCCGAGCAGGACCCCGGCAAGTACCGCAATCGCTCCGACAATCAAAGTCTGCATTTTCTTCCCATTTCCTCTTCGCCGAATATACGCCCTTACCCTGTGTATTTCCCCCAAAATGCGGAGGGATTTCACCTGCAGGTTGTCTATGCGGTGGCGGGTGAGAGCGGTCTTTGCGGGTTGGGGCGGGTTTTCCATATACCCTTTCTGCTGCGCGGCTTTACACACCCAGACCTGCCCGGTAGACTTGAAGCTTCGGGACCATGCGCAACTTTTTTCGCGCGGTGGTTGTGCAACCATGCCGTGGGCCGTTATTGTAGGCAAGCGGAATGGGGGCGGACCACAAGCCCCGATAGACTTCTGAGTTCTGAATACAACGAGGAGAAGCACGCATGGCCGTTGAAGAGAAAGTCAAACAGATTATCGTCGAGCAGTTGCAGGTGGATGAAGCCGAAGTTACCCCCGGCGCGAGCTTCCAGGAAGACCTGGGCGCGGACTCGCTGGACGTGGTCGAACTGGTGATGCAGTTCGAAGAGGCCTTTGATCTGGAGATTCCCGACGAAGACGCCGAGAAGATCAAGACCGTGAAGGATGCGGTCGAATACATCGAGAAGAACGCGAAAGGCGGCAAGTAGCCCTTGACCCGCAGAGTTGTCATCACCGGCCTGGGGCTGGTGTGCGGTGTGGGCAACACCGCTCCCGAAGTTTGGCGGCAGCTTCTGGCCGGCGCCAGCGGTATGGGGCCGATTACGGCCTTCGATACCACTGGCTTCTCGACCACGTTTGCAGCCGAGGTGAAGAACTTCGACGCGCTGGAATTTGTGGACAAGAAAGAATCGCGCAAGATGGGGCGGTTCATCCACTTTGCCTTTGCGGCTACCCAGGAAGCCATGGCGCAGTCGGGTCTCCAGATCACCCCGGAGATTGCCGAACGCGTTGGTGTTTTCATAGGGTCCGGGATTGGCGGTTTTGAGATCATCGAGCGCGAGCACTCGAACCTGCTTGCAGGCGGCCCGCGCAAGATCTCTCCCTTCTTTATTCCTTCAGTGATCGTGAACATGGCGGCGGGACAGATAAGTATCCGTTACGGAGCGCAGGGCCCGATATCGGCCACCGCTACGGCCTGCGCCACCAGCGCCAACTCGATTGGCGACTCGGCGCGCATGATTATGCACGGCGATGCCGATGTGATGATCGCGGGCGGAGCGGAAGCATCGGTCACGGCGCTGTCGGTGGGCGGTTTTGCCGCGATGCGCGCGCTCTCGACTCGCAACGACGATCCGACCCGCGCCAGCAGGCCTTTTGACAAGGACCGCGACGGCTTTGTCATCGGCGAAGGCGCAGGCATCCTGATTCTTGAAGAGCTGGAGTTCGCGAAGGCACGCGGCGCAAAGATCCTGGCCGAGGTCATCGGCTATGGCATGAGCGCGGACGCCTATCACATTACCGGTATTGCTCCGGAAGGAGCGGGCGCACAGCGCGCCATGAGGGCCGCTCTGAAGGACGCAGGCCTTAAGCCGGAAGACGTAGGCTACGTGAACGCTCATGCGACTTCGACGCCGGCGGGCGACGGCAACGAATCGAAGGCGATTGAACTGGTGTTCGGCGAGCACGCGCTGAGCCACAAGCTGAAGATCTCAGGCACCAAGTCCATGACCGGGCACCTGCTGGGCGGCGCGGGAGGCCTTGAGGCCGGCATCACCGTACTGGCTTTGCAGAACCAGATGCTGCCGCCAACGATCAACCTGGACAATGTCGATCCGGAGTGCAAGCTGGACTATGTGCCGAATACGCCGATTGCCCATAGCTTCGACATCGGACTCTCGAATTCATTCGGGTTCGGCGGGATCAACGCGACCCTGATTATGCGGCGCTGGACGGAATAGTCCGACAATCACTTTAACGTCCATGCAAAGAGCGCGCATCCGACGGGATGCGCGCTCTTTGCATGTGGGGCAGGGAAGTGAGGCTCTTCAACTCCAGGGCCGCGACCGCGCAACAGAGATCCCGCGCACTTCTTTCCCCTCGATCCGCGATACGGCGCAGTAGAAGTGGTAGAGGTCACCCTTCCAGGCGATCAAGGAAGGCTTGTGCGCATACACGGAGTCCACAGAGCCAGCGGGTCCCACGTCCACCACCGCACCGGCGCACTTGGTGGCATGCTTCAGGTCGGGGCCAGTTGCGACCAGATCGCGAGCTACGCCCTTGGCGTCCAGTCCAAAATAGAAAAAAGCCCAGCGGTTGCCATCCTGAAGTACACATGGATCGCTTGCAAATTTCTCGTCCATCGATCCGGTGGACCCGTTTGGAATTACGGGATTCCCCTCGAACCGGGTCCAGTGGATGAGGTCTTTTGACGAAGCCACCCCGGTCTGTTCGTGCCACGGCCCCTCGGTCTGGTTCTTGGCGTTGTAGAAGAGGTAGTAGGTTCCGGCTTTCTCGACCAGGCAGGGCTTGTAAAGGCCGCCCCGTTCCCATGCGGTGCCGTCCTCTGGCCGCAGAATTGGTGGTCCGCAGACCCAGGTGCGTAGATCCTTGCTGCGCGCCAGGCCGATGACCGCCGCGCCCTGCTCGTAGCCCGCGCCCGGATACGCGTGATAAGCCCCGAGGAAATGCCCATCCACCTGCTTCAACTGCCCGGGCGAATAGAGATCGTTCTCGCGCAGGATCCAGTTCATTGCAGCGTTGTACTTGAGGATCGGCGAAGAGGGATCGCGCTTGAGAATGACGCCCTCTTTGGTCCAGTCGGTCAGGTTGGACGAAGAGGCGAGGCCGGTTTGGTAGCCGACTCCATCGAAGGCGACGAATGTCAGGTAGAAGCGGTCGTTGTGCGAGAAAACAAACGGACAATCGACGCTGATGCTGTCGTAGCTGCCCGGTTTGCTGGAGGCTCTCAGCACGAGTTTGCCCAGCTTATGCGGAGTGGCCAGCCGACCGCCGTCGCACTGCCCCCACAACTTCGCGCCTAGTGCAAGAGTTCCTAATGCGGCGAACTCCCGCCTGGTCAGATTGATCGACATGGATGCTTTCCTTCGCAATTGAGTTTTGGGAATTTTCGGCAAAAAGTGAACAGCGCGAATCCCATTGGGATTCGCGCTGACTATTCGATGCCGGCATTCACACCAGCGAGTGGCGGCAAGCGCATTGCTGACAAGTCGCGCAGGCTAACTCTTAACCCGTGACTGCCGCAATACCAACGCCGAAGAGCACAATAACAGCCCACCACCCGAACACAGCAATATAGCCTGATCCGCGCTTGACTCCGGCCACGGCCGCAGTCCCCATTCCGAGCAGGATTAGCGTCCAGATGGTCACAGCGTCCAGTGAGGTTGCCAGCGAGTACAGTGCCGGGTTGGTATCGGCCGGATTCAGAAATGCGCCCAAGTTCGTCGGAGCAAAATTCTTGATATTGAACGACTCGGGCGCCATTCCCGCGTAGATGACCACCGTCCCCAGCAAGGATTTAACGATCGACGGGAGGCTTGCGTAAAACCAGACAGCAAAAACGCCGCCAAACGTGGCTTTGCCGCCGAAGACGAAGTTAATTGTGCCCCAAAGCACCAGCGATATTACGGCAGCCATTACGATTACCATTACCGGACTGGCAATGAAGACGCCTTCGGTAATGTACATGGAAATTTTTGCGCCCATCTCGCGCTGTTCCGGCGGCGCCTGCGCCAGTTTTTCCGCCGTTTTGGGGTCCATTTTGATTTGATTATCGACTACCTGCTGCATGCCGATCTTGGTGTAGATAGCGGCAAACAGGACGTAGCCAACCAGCGCCATGATGATCAGCGGCATCCACCAGCTTTGGTTGCCGCGCTTGATGTCTTCAAAGGTTTTCGACGGCGCCATAAACGTGTTGGAAACGCGCTCCCACTGGGAAAGGCCGGGTGCCGGGCCGGCTGCAGCCTGTACTTCTAAGTCGCTCATGATTTCGCCTCTTGGAAAAGCCTTTGTGGCTTTGCCCGCGATTGTAACCTTGAAAGGCGTAAGAGACGAAATCAATTTCTGTTGGCCGCAACATTCCCGCCATCGAGCGGGGCGTCTACAGTCCGGCGACAGGCCTCTCGGCTGTATCTCTAGCCGCGGGAAGTTCCGTTTCTGGCGGGGAGGGCTTGCGGTGGCTTGAGGAGTCGCCGAGGGAAGGGCGTTGCACTGCTTTTGCCCGCGTGGCCTTGTGCGGGGCTGCTGGCGGGGCGTAGCTCTTGTACACCGTGATGTGGAAGCAGGACTGCTGGAATTCTTCTTCCACGTCGATTTTGCCAGCCTGCTGAAGGTCGAGCAGTCGCTGGCGCATCCAACTGAGTTCCTGACGGCTGAAATCGTCTTTGGCGATATCGACGGCAGCCCCGGTCATATGCGGGCTGACGACGTCACCCTCGGCCGGTGCGGCATTGCCGTTGGTGGTGATGAGCCGCTTTTGGTACTGGACTGTACGCACTGCCGAGCTTACCTGCAAGGGGCGGTGAAAGGCAGTTACGTGGGCGCGCGCGAGGTCGGCCAGGAAACGCGCCGTCCAGGGGCGGCAGTAGCGGCGGTGCGGAGGCAGGTTCGGGTTGACGGTGAGGGCCGCCGAGACCGGTACGGGTACGAGAAGCTTATGGGCGATGCGGCCGGTCAGGTCGAGCTCATCCTCAATTCGCTCCAACCCCTCGGCATCAAGGCGGGCGTTTTGCCGTTGCAGCGATTCCATCGTTCCCCGAAGGGATGGCGGTTTCCCGGCGCGCCTGACGCTGAGCGATACGGGCTCCGCAATAGCGGGTAGATCAGAGGCTGAGGTGGCCGCAGTTTCATCGACGGTATTGTCTATCGCCGACTGGCTGGGGGCGTCGTTTTCAGTTTTCTGGTTTGCGAGCTGCCTGCGTGCCGCGGCGAGGCCGGCCTTGTATCCCGCCTGGTAACCACTTGCGCAGAAGGCTCCAAGCGCCACCGCACGGGAAGCCTTAGCTTGGGTCGCGCGATGCGCGTTTGCCTGGTTGTGGGTTGGCCGATGGGAAGTACGCGTCCGCGCCGCAGAAATGCCACGCGCCGTCGCCGGCTGTGCCTGCGAACCGCTGACCGAAGAAGAAACTGCGACCAGCAATAATGCGGTAATCAGTGTCCTGCACATAGAGGAGAGTGCGGACAGTCGAGAGCAACTTCAGTGTACGGCGATCCGGCAATATGTCCGAGTGTCTAACCGGATGCGGACTCGTCTGATAACTGGACGCGCCGACTAAACGGCTATTCACTTGGGAGGATCCTCGGCTTTGGTGGGGAGGCAGTAGAAGTGAGCGCCGTCCCTACGGGACTCCGCAACGATTTTGGTTCGACCTACCCAGCGCTTAAGCGCTGGGCTAACTTGCACTGCGCCTACGGCGCGGGCGATGGGCTGCAGCCTGCGTGAAGCGCTACTACACAGGCCCCTTTGAAAGCCACCGATCAAAAGCCTCCGACTCTGCCGGAGGCCTTTTACTTGTGCGCCCAGCATGGGCGCACTCTTACGGGTGCAAGTCCCGTCACAAGCTGGTCACAGTGAGTGAAGTGAAGCGCAACTGCATGAGGGTGACCGATT
>Ga0114951_10002483_pt1 | contig 20819 bp, 16 predicted proteins | sample AM7aDNAmetaG_FD_88677 | JGI IMG/M metagenome (GOLD analysis project Ga0114951, IMG submission 88677) | Freshwater microbial communities from Finland to study Microbial Dark Matter (Phase II) - AM7a DNA metaG | ecosystem: Environmental > Aquatic > Freshwater > Lake | place: Finland: Lake Alinen... | reverse complement strand
TTTTTTTTACTTTTCCTTGTCCCAAGCCTCGCAACGTCCTATAACCACCGACACCGAGGTAGCGCACCCCCAAGATCCCTTCCCCAAGATCCCCATGCCATACTCCCCCACCGGCATAGACGGATTGAGTATCACAAAATCTCGCCTTTCATGCCTTACGCGACATTAGCGACATAGAAATATGGAAAGATCTGGCACGAGCTAAATCCATGATTTTTCTGTCGGGACCACGGCAAGCCGGAAAAACCACGCTCGCTAAGCGGATTGCAGAAAGCTACGCTCAATCCATCTACTTCAATTGGGATTCGCCAGCAGACAAAAAAAGTTGGTTGAAAGGCCGGAATTTTTTCAGGAAATCGAGCGCAAGGTCCCCACATCCGTCCCGCTTGTCATCTTTGACGAGATCCACAAGTACCGCAAGTGGAACAACTACCTGAAAGGTACTTACGATAAATTCTCCGGACAGTATCACTTTTTTGTGCTTGGCAGCGGACGGCTGAACATCTTTCAAAAAGGCGGCGATTCTCTTGCCGGCCGTTATTTTCAGTTCAATCTATGGCCACTGACACTGGCCGAGCTTATCGGTAAGCGGCTTCCGTTCCAGATGTTCCTGAAAGACCCGCTTCAAACCGTGGCCGCTGACATGAACGCTGACATGCTATGGGAACAAATGTCGCGGTTGAGCGGATTTCCGGAGCCCTATCTTTCCGGCAGCGAAAGCATTTACCGACGGTGGTCACAGAACTATCGCCAGCAGATCATCAGGGAAGACATCCGGAACCTCACGGGGATTAAAAACCTCGATGAAGTGGAAGTGCTGTTTTCACTTCTACCCGGCCGTGTGGGAAGCCCGCTTTCGGTCGCAAGCATGGCCCGAGACCTGCAGATCTCGCCCACCACAGCACAAGCATGGGTCAGAACCCTCGAATCTTTTTACATGGTCTTCCTGATCAAGCCCTGGACAAAAAAGATCGCGCGAGCGATCACCAAGGAACGGAAGCTCTATCTTTTTGATTATGCGGAAATCCCCTCTCCTGGCGCCAAATTTGAGAACATGGTCGCGCTTGAACTTCTTCGGGCGGTGTCGAACTGGAACGATCTGGGACTCGGACGTTTCGACCTGCATTACTTGAGGAACCGCGAAAAAGAGGAAGTGGATTTCGTGATCTCCGAGAGCCAGGCCCCGGTCCTACTCGTGGAAGCAAAACTTTCCGATGCCAATCTATCCCCGACCCTCGCCAAATTCCAAAACCTGCTAAAAGTTCCAGCCATTCAGCTAGTCCAGGGAACGGATACCTGCAAGGTCATCACAAATGGAGATCAAAAAATTCTGGTCACGAACGCGACCCGCTGGCTACCCTCCCTTCCTTGATTAAGATCGAAATTCCGCTCAGGAGCTTGGCATTCATCATGATAATCGCCGGAATAGTCAGCGGGTGACCGCGGACCATGGACGGCAGCCAAATCATGTCGATCGGGCTGTTCCTGAAATACTCTGGGCTGGAGAGGCCTTCTAAGAAAAATCCGGCCAACTGCTCAGCGGCCCGAAGTATTACTTCCCCAAAACGATTTGGAAAAGATGAGTTGTCCCTATTTCCTTTGACATACGCCGATCCACACCAGCGAGACGCGAAAACTCCGGCCACAAAGCCACAGCCTCCGCAACTTCCTTCCTGATCTTTGCCGCGCCGCGAATATCATATTCTACGGCCGGGACTTCAAGATCGCCAAGCGCGAAACCATCCCGCTTCCCGTGGATACTCATCTGATGACGGTCCGTCCAACGCCCCGACGGATTGTAAGCCCACACCATATCAAATGCCGGCGAAAGACGCCACGCCCCGTCCCGCCCCATCAAAAAAGCGATGTTCCGCGTGTGATCATCCTGATTACGCGCTAACACATTAAAGACCATCCGCCGGTACATTTCCTGCAGAGCTTCATGGCCGAGATTGAGACGCAAAATAATGTTAAACGCCTGTTCGTAACCGTATTCTCCGGCGGCGTTGAAATCGAAATGCGCCATCGCGCAAAGCGACTGGGTATGGATTTTACAACCCTCTTCATCGCGATCAAACCGCCGGGTCATGAAATGCGCCCGTTCGTTCTCCTCAAGCAGCCGACAAGAATTCATCCGGATACCGGCTTTAACGGCCATCAGGTAATACGCGTATTCAACGCGTCCGAAACCCTTTGGGTCTCCAAGTGATTCGTCATTTACACCGTCAAATTTCAAGATCCACGGTTCAAACCCGGGAGAGACACCGACTTGGCCTGAGCGGACCTCCCCGGTCTTGGGATTCCAGGCAATGACCGCCTTGGCCCGGTTTCCCCCGGCGGAAGTTCCCACGCGGATGATCGTTTTTATAGCCTCCTGCCGGTTCTCGAGGAAATTCGTCGTGAGTTTTTTCTTGTGATCGAGGATGCGGGACGCAAGCCCGACAAGTTCAGCTATTTCCAACCGGACGGATCCTTTCAAGCTCGGCTCCAGCGCGGGTTGAAATTCGAGCGCCCCCATGGCCCGTGTCCCCATATAACACAAACGCTCCACTGGAGAAAAATCGCCGAGCGCACGGCCCTGCCCTGCAAACCACAGATCAATAAGCCTGTTACCGAACCGGTCAGGCAGCGCGTCCGCCAACATTCCCGGAAGACCATGATAAGTGTCTATCTTAAGTGCCGGGAAAGAATAGACCTGTTTCCCAAGAGGCATCATCAGGGGAGAAACTTCAAGCCCTTGTTTGAGAAACGCGGGATCATATTCAAAATCAGCGCATCCGCGCTTTTCATTCCAGGCCACCGCCCCCAAACATCGTCCCCAAAGCTCGACATACGCGACATCAACACGCCCGACACTCGTACGCCTCACGATCCACCGCCTTTTGCGCCAGGATCCGCCCGACGACCGGAAGCCCTCAAACGCTCCCGCCCTTTCAATCTGGCTAACTCCAGAGGGCTCGGGCCCGGTTCAGGAAAAAGAAGCCCCAGCTCTGTCGTAAGTCCCAAAGCTCTCAATGTGCGGACCAATCCTTTCAAAGTCGAACCCCGTCCGCCTTCGATATTTTGTATCACTTTACGCGCGACACCCGCCATGCGCGTCAATTCAGACTGGGAAATATTCATCGCTAAACGCCGGCGCTGGATCCGGACTCCTAATTCTCCCAGGATTGCTTTATCGTTCATGCTCGAGAAGTCCATCACCGCCTCCTGTCCTCGTAGTAGGTTGCCCTGATAGAAGCCTACCACACGACACATTACATTTCAATCCATATTGCATCTTTTAAGATGCTAAATGCATCACATTTATTGCTTGCGCCTCTTTTTTGGTGCTTTATATGAAGTTTAGATAGCGAAGTATAATAACGCAAGCGGTCAGTCCTGCGCAAATTGCAGAGAATCGGATCGCACCTTTGTCTCAATCGTCCCGCATATCTTCTAACCTGCAGGATCTGGAGATGTAAAAAAGAGATGGCTCTGTGCAAAGGAAATCGAAACCGTTTAGATGCCTATTTGCATCTTCTTCACTCTACAAAAATACTTTTCCAGACCACGAAACAAGCGCTGTCCATAACGGAACCAGCGAACATCCAAAGGTTTTTAACAAGAATGACGCAACAGGGCGATACGGGGCTTCGTTTAAAAAAAAAACACTAAAGCCTATTCGTTTTTTCCTCGAACAGAAAAATCCTTGAGAAGGCCCCGTAAAGCAATCAGAAGAGAATCCGAAACGCCCGCTGTCAAAGGATAATTTAAAACCAATTTTTTATCGGCACAATGATCTGGCCGAAACAATTGAAGCACATGCCGCGTCGCACCTAAAGAAACCAATTCGCGAATCATGGCGAGCACATCATCATCCGAAAGAAGTTCCGGATGGATAGTCGTACGCAGTTCATACGGCACCTGACTCGCCATCAGCATTTGGACGCTCATTCGAGCAGCCGTTCCACTACCCGGAATCATCGTTATCTTTTCATAAAGGTGAAAAGGCGCTTTGACATCCATACCGACCCAATCACAAAATGGCAGGATGGCTCTCAAAAGCTCAGGATTCGCGCCGGCGGTGTGGAGTCCTACCTGATACCCCAGGGCCCTGACTGCACTCATCCAAACAGGAAGACGCTTATGGATCGTGGGCTCGCCTCCGGAAAAGACTATGCCATCAAGATGGCCCTTCCGAGCAAGGAGGAATTGTTTCATCTTTTCGGGTGAGACTCCAACTCCAGACGTAGGCGCTGGAACACTCGCATGATCTGAGGGAAGTGAAGCGTCCGGCAAGGACCAAAACTCGGAATTACAGCAGTAACGGCATCGCCAAGGACACCCCTGAAGATAAAAAACTGCGGCTAGCTTGCCTGGAAAATCTATCGTAGTAAAAGGTGTAATACCCGCCACGCAAATATCACTCAAATCGCTCGAACCGTTTTTCATTGACCCCTGTCAGCCTGCGGTTCCACACAAAGCTGAAGCTGTGGCTGCCCCATCACCGCATAAACGCGCATCAACTCAAAATGAAGACAACAAACTAAAATGCCGATCACGAAACGTCAGGAGCAGCCGCACCCCACTTCTTTAGGCTCGGAAAAATACTTCCGCTCATTAAATTCACCTTTTTTGCCAACGTTAAACCCGGCGACAGGACGATGGTACCCCATCACACGCGTCCAAACTTCGCAACGGGTTCTCTCTTCATCTCTCAACACAACCTGATCTCTCGTCATTTTAGGTCTCCTTAAAGTTTCGCTTCAGCCTCGGCACCCGCCGTGGCATCCGCCGTGTTTCGCTGAAGCAACATTTTCTGATTGATCAGTTCTTCATCACATTTGGGACAAAACTCATGTTCACCGGGCAGATAGCTATGTGTCGGACAAATTGAAAAAGTCGGCGTGATGGTGATATAGGGGATCCGGTAACCTTCGAGCGCCCGCTTGACAAGCATTTTACAGGCATCAGAACTTGAAACGCGCTCCCCCATATAAAGATGCAAAACCGTTCCGCCCGTATATCGCCGCTGCAAAGCTTCCTGGCGCTCAAGAGCTTCAAACGGATCGTCCGTGAACGCTACGGGGAGCTGCGAGGAGTTTGTATAATAGGGTCTCTCGGCAGTCCCGGCGTGCAGGATATCCGGAAAGCGTTTGATATCCTCTTTCGCGAAACGGTAGGTGGCGCCTTCAGCAGGAGTGGCCTCAAGGTTGTAAAGATGCCCTGTTTCCTCCTGAAGAGCCACGATTCGCGCCCGGATATGATCGAGCATCTTGAGTCCGAACTCGAACCCGGCGGGCGTCGTAATATTTTCCTGATCCCCCGTAAAGTTACGGATGCACTCATTGATCCCGTTGACGCCGATCGTCGAGAAATGGTTGCGCAAAGTGCCGAGATAACGCTTGGTATAGGGAAAGAGCCCCGAATCCATATGACGCTGAATGACCTTGCGCTTAAGCTCAAGACTCGTGCTCGCGATCTGAATCAGCGTATCGATACGGTTGAAGAACGCGCTTTCGTCCCCTTTCGACAGATAACCGATCCTCGCGCAATTGAGCGTCACAACACCGAGTGAACCCGTCTGCTCCGCAGAACCAAAAAGTCCGTTCCCGCGTTTCAATAGCTCCCTAAGATCGAGCTGAAGCCGGCAGCACATCGAGCGGATCTGGTTGGGTTTGAGATCGGAATTGAGAAAATTCTGAAAGTACGGCAGACCGTACTTCGCGGTCATCTCGAAAAGGGGTTCGCAATTCGGGTGATTCCAGTCAAAATCCGGCGTGATATTGTAGGTCGGGATCGGAAAAGTGAACACGCGCCCTTTGGCATCCCCGCGCGTCATGACTTCGATATAAGCCCTATTGATCATCGCCATTTCTTCGCTGAGATCGCCATAGGTAAAGTCAACCTCTTTACCTCCGATCAGCGGATGTTCATTGCGGAGATCCTCAGGACAAACCCAGTCAAACGTGACATTGGTGAAAGGCGTCTGCGTTCCCCACCGGGATGGAACATTCAGGTTGTAAATAAATTCCTGAATGCTTTGCTTGACGACTTCATAGGGCAGTTTGTCAACGCGGATATACGGCGCGAGATAAGTATCAAAAGAGGAAAAAGCCTGAGCTCCAGCCCATTCATTCTGAAGTGTGCCGAGAAAATTAACCATTTGACCAACAGCGGAGCTCAGATGCTTGGGGGGCGCGGACTCCACTTTATCCGGCACGCCGTTAAAACCTTCACGAAGCAGCATCTTAAGCGACCACCCAGCGCAATAGCCTGAAAGCATATCCAGATCATGCACGTGGATATCACCGTGTCGATGGGCATTTGAAACTTCCTCGGGATAAACATGCGAGAGCCAGTAGTTAGCAATTACTTTGCCGGAGATATTGAGGATCATCCCTCCTAACGAATACCCCTGATTCGCATTGGCATTCACGCGCCAGTCAAGCTTATACAAGTATTCGTTGACTGATGACGTTACATCGACCACTGTTTTCTGATCGCGGCGCAACTTTTTGTGCTGCTCGCGATAAATAATGTAAGAGCGTGCGGTCTTAATATGATTGGACGTGATCAGAGTTTGTTCAACAATATCCTGTATCTTTTCGATATCAAGAAAGCCGGGAGAATAACGGTTATCAATAACTTTTATGACGGCTAAGGTTAAAAAATGAGCTTCCGTACCGTCATATTCCACTGTCGCTTGCCCCGCCTTGAGGATCGCGTTATAGATCTTTACGCCATCAAAAGGAACGATGGTTCCATCACGCTTGCGGATGCTAGTGATCTTTCTTGAAAGGAACTGCTCTGCCATGGCCAATCCTCGCTTTTGGTATTCTCTTTATCGTCACGTAATCAATATATTGTAGTTTTATTTTTTATACCCACCATACCTAGCGCTAATGACGTTGTCCTTCTTTTAAAAGTTTCCGGGCTTTATGTTCGGTTGGGGCAAAACGCCTTGAGCGGGACGCTCTTAATCAGATTAAAAATTATGAATTAAATTCGCTTAAAACTTCACCCTGAATTTCTAAATCGGGATGAATAATATTCGCATTACGCGGAAGATTCAAGCGGAAAATTTCTCTCATTTTACACAGAAAGCGTCGGAAACATTTTTTAAAAAAAAGAGCTTGAATCGGAACCCGCGCTGTTGGGGAAAAGCCTCTAAAACGACCCGGCCGCCTTATCGCGGATGATCTCGACAAGGATCTTCGAGATCTCCTCGATGGAAACACGGTCCGTATTCCAGAGCATGTCATAATGAAGCGTATCGCGGACGTCTTTACTGAAAAAAGTTTTCACCAGTTCCGCCTTCGCTTTATCTTTTTCATCAACCATCTCCCGGGCTTTTTTAGCGTCAAGATTGAGAGAGCGCATCAATCGCTTCACGCGGGATTCAACGGAGGCCTCAAGGCGCACATGGATCCCCAGAGGAAGATCCCGGGTAAGAAGCGTGGCTCCGTGCCCGACAAAAATCGCCTTACCATGAAGAGCGAATGCACGCATAAGATGAAACATTTTCTTGATCACAAAATCCTGCGATGTTCCACCGCAGATAAGCTGCGAGATCATGTCCTCAGCATGCGAGTGATATTCCGTATCCCGCAGTCTTTCGAGAGTCTTTACAAGAGCCGGATCCTGACTAACGCATCGAAAAAGATCCTGGTCGTAATGCCAGTTTTGGAACAGTCGCTCTGCATGCAATTTCTGGATTTTCCCGGCAATGAGCGTCGCAAGCACGTGACCTCCAGCTCCGGCCTGACGCGAGATCGTCACGAAAGGAAAGCAGCCTTTTTTAGGATCCACCTGAGGGCCTGTGGTTTCCCTGTATTGCAGGCTATCAATGAAGGAAGCGAGCTTCTGTATCTCGGGCATAAGGCCTCTCTTTAAATCGTTCAGAGATAACAAACTTGCTTATTTTTGTGTCACTTCAAAATGATACGGGCGTCAATAACTCCCGCGCCCTTCCCCTCACCGTACACCATGAGAGGATTAATATCGATCTCATCGATCTCAGGATGGTCGCAGGAAAGCTGGGACAAACGCTTGATACAGTCGGCAATCGCCTCGAGATCCGCAGGCGGTTCACCACGGACACCCTGAAGCAGCTTGAAAGCACGGATATCGCGCAACATATCGTAAGCGCTAAGTTCTCTGATGGGCGCAACGCGGAAAGTTACGTCCTTCAGCACCTCCACATAAATCCCTCCCAAGCCAAACATAAGGACCGGTCCAAAGTGCGGATCCCGCTTCATTCCAAGGATCACTTCGCGACCCTTGGGTGCCATTCGCTGCATAAAAACCCCGTCGATTTTAGCTTTCAACCGCTCACCGACCGCCATGATGTCCTTGAACGCATGCTGCACATCGTCCGCAGAATTGAGGTTCAGCCGAACACCGCCGACATCCACTTTATGAATGATCTGCTGAGACACGACCTTCATGACCACGGGAAAACCGATCTTCACAGCCTGCTCCCAGGCATCTTCAGCCGTACGCACAAAAGCCCACGGCAATACGGGCATTTCATAAGCACTAAAAATATCCATCGACTGATTGATCGGTAGGAATTTCTGCCCTTCCTTCGTTGCTTGAAGGATCACGCAATTCGCCGCCTTACGATCGACTTTATAATGTTTTACTTCGGTCCTTGACCGGTGTAGCCACTGCTGATACCTCGTCATAGACGACAAAGCGCGTGCCGGATCTTCAGGAAACCTGTAAGTCGGTATCTGGTTTTCCTTAAGCACCTTCACACCGGCCTCAACATCCGAATGGCCCATAAAACACGCCACGATGGTCTTGTCGGACTGCTTATCCACATCCACAATAACCCGGGCTGTCGCTTCGGCCTCGGTCATCGCCTGAGGCGTCAGAAGCACAAGGACAGCATCCACGTTCGGTTCTGCGATAACACAACGAAGCGCATGCTCGTATCGATCGTGCTGCGCGTCCCCAATAACATCGATAGGGTTTGAGAAGTTGGAAGTAGGAGGGAGCTTTTCTTTAAGCTTTGCGATCGTCCCGGCACTCATCTCAGCCATCTGCAAACCAAACTTCACGCAGGCATCCGTCGCCATGATTCCGGGACCGCCGGCATTCGTCACGATCGCCACGCGATTTCCTTTCGTCAATGGTTGATTCGCGAAAATTATCGCCAGATCGAACATCTCCTGGGCGGAGTCCATACGCATGACTCCCGATTGCGCAAAGACAGCATCGTAAACTTCATCGGCTCCCATCAAAGAACCGGTGTGTGAGCTCGCCGCTTTGGCACCCTGGGCTGTACGTCCTGATTTAATCACGAGTATCGGCTTCGTTTTGGCGCAATCGCCTGTGATTTCCCGGGCCAAATTAATGAACTCCTGCCCTTTTCCTATATCTTCCAGGTACATCATGATCACATCGGTATTCGGGTCATCTTTAAGATACTGAAGGACTTCAAGTTCCGTCACGTCCACTTTGTTCCCTAGACTGATGAGCTTGGAAAGACCGATATTTTCACCGCGGGCATAATCCAGAAGCGCCGTTGCGAGGGCGCCGCTTTGAGAGATAAAAGCGATATTACCATTCTTTGGGATAGTTCCGGAAAAGCTCGCGTTCATATTGAGTTTGGGATCGTTATTGATAAGACCCAGACAATTCGGACCCAGCATGGCAATTCCATATTGATCGGCTATTCGCTTGATCTCAGTCTCAAGCCTGAGGCCCTCTCCGCCGATCTCACGAAACCCCGCCGAAATAACAATGGCGGCTTTTGCTCCCTTTTTCGCACAGGCCTCAAGTTCGGCAGGAACCGAGGCTCCAGGAATGATGAATATCGCTAGGTCCACGCTCTCCGGAAGCATCGTCGCATTCGGAATGCACTTCACTCCAAGAATATCTGCGGCCTTGGGATTGACCGGAAAAACCTTTCCCGTGTAGCCCCCCTCCACAAGGTTCTTCATGATGGCATACCCCACAGCTTCAGGACGCCTTGAAGCTCCCACAACGGCAATAGCCTTCGGCTCAAACAGGGCTTTGAGGTCTTTTTTTCCGGATGTCATAGCAGCTCCCGTGCTCATTTTCATTTCTCCTTAAGCCGTTAGGGGTTTGGGTGATTCGATCGAGGGCTTTGCCTGAGCTAAATACTCAAAACGCTTCCAACGGGCTGTAACATCTTTTTGAGCTAGCTGGAAAAGCTTCTTGGCTTCATCGGGATTACCCTTCACGATCATTTTGAAACGGTTTTCCATCATCATATACTGATCAACGGGCATCGTCGGCGCCTTTGAATCGATCACAAGGGGGTTCTCTCCCTTTTCAATCCTACGGGGATCGAACCGGTAAAGGATCCACTGTCCGGAGGCCACTGCGGCTTTCTGCTCCTGAAGGCCGTTGATCATGTTGATACCGTGCGCGATACAATGACTGTAAGCGATAATGAGCGATGGCCCGTCATAGGACTCAGCCTCTTGAATCGCCTTCAACGTTTGCTGATCATTGGCGCCCATCGCGATCGTTGCCACATAAATATTTCCGTAAGTCATGGCGATCATACCGAGGTCCTTCTTGGCAAGCGTTTTTCCGCCCATCGCGAACTTTGCGGTTGCTGCAAGCGGCGTGGACTTGGAAGCCTGTCCTCCCGTATTGGAGTAAACCTCTGTATCAAGAACGAACACATTCACGTTTTTTCCGGACGCCAACACGTGGTCCAACCCACCAAAACCAATGTCGTAGGCCCAACCGTCCCCGCCGAAGATCCAGACGCTTTTCTTGACGAGAGTGTCTGCGAGGCTCAACAACTGAGCGACATCAGAATCTCCGCTCAATCCAGCCAATTGCTTTTTAAGGGCCGCAACACGCTCCCTTTGATCATAGATCTCGGTTTCAGTCTGTTGGCCCGCGCTCAGAATCGACTGAACGAGATCAGCCCCGATCTTGCCCTGAAGCTTAACGAGGAGCTCCGATGCATATTCCTTTTGCTTATCGATCGCCATCCGGAAACCGAAGCCAAATTCGGCATTATCTTCAAAGAGCGAATTCGACCATGCCGGACCGCGCCCGTTCTCATCTTTGGCCCAAGGCGTCGTCGGAAGATTTCCACCGTAAATGGAGGAACATCCCGTGGCATTCGCAATGACCGCACGATCGCCGAACAGCTGCGAAACGATCTTCACATAGGGCGTTTCGCCACAGCCCGCGCATGCTCCCGAGAATTCAAAAAGCGGGCGCATCGCCTGCTGTTGGTTGATCATGGAAGTCTTCAATTTCCGCCGGTCGTATTCAGGTATCGCAAGGAAGTGATCCCACTTCGGCTTCTCCGTACAACGCAGTGGCATCTGAGCGTGCATATTAATCGCTTTTTTCTTCGGATCCGTCTTGCTCTTCGCCGGGCAGACGTCCACACAAAGTCCGCAACCGGTACAATCTTCAGGCGCCGGTTGGATGGTGAATTTCTGGCCTTTAAAATCCGGCATCTTAGCATCCGCTGACTTAAAACCCTCAGGTGCGTTCTCCAAATGCTTCGGATCGTAGATCTTCATGCGGATAACTGCATGAGGGCAGACAAAATTACACTTACCGCACTGAATACACAGATCAGACTCCCATACGGGGATCTCAAGAGCGATGTTCCTCTTTTCATACTGAGTTGTCGCTGTCGGGAAGGTTCCGTCGACAGGCATAGCACTCACGGGAATTTCATCCCCGCGACCCTGGATAATCAATCCAAGAACATCACTTACAAACTCCGGAGAGCCAGCGATGACAGGCGGCAATCTCCGAACCTTACTGTCAGCGACACCAGGAACTTTTACTTCAAAAAGATGCGCAAGAGTTGTATCCACAGCCTGGAGGTTCTGCTGCACGACATCTTCGCCTTTCTTGCCGTAGGTCTTTTGGATCGATTTCTTGATCTGCTCGATGGCCTGCTCGCGCGGCAATACTCCCGAGATCGCAAAAAAACAGACCTGCATGATCGTATTGATCCTCATACCCATGCCGCTCTCCGCCGCGACCTTATAGGCATCGATCACATGGAATTTCAGTTTCTTGGCAAGTATCTGCTGCTGGACTTCAAGCGGGATATTCGGCCATACTTCGTCGGCGTTCCAAGGAGCATTCAACAGGAAGGTCCCTCCCTGAACTAGATTTCTCAGCATGTCGTATTTTTCAAGGAATACAGTCTGGTGACACGCCACAAAATGCGCCTTACTGATAAGGTAGGGTGAACGGATTGGTTCAGGCCCGAAGCGGAGATGACTAACGGTGATCGCGCCGGATTTTTTTGAATCGTAAACGAAATATCCTTGCGCATAATTCTCGGTATTCTCTCCGATGATCTTGATGGAATTTTTGTTCGCTCCCACGGTACCGTCCGCGCCAAGACCATAAAAAAGCGCGCGCACAACCTGGTCAGACTCAATGGAATACTCCGGATCATACGGCAGACTCGTATGCGTCACATCGTCGTTGATACCGATCGTAAATCCATGTTTGCTTTTACCGGACGCAAAAAAATCGAATATCCCCTTCACCATGGCGGGAGTAAATTCCTTAGAGGAAAGCCCATAACGCCCTCCAAAGATCTTGGGGGTTTGCGGAAACTTGACCCAGCCGTTCTGGGTAGCTTCCTGAAGCGCAGCAACGACATCCATATAAAGAGGCTCGCCGATGGCCCCGGGCTCTTTGGTCCGGTCAAGAACGATCAAATTTTTCACTGTCAGCGGCAGCGTGCTGATAAAACGCTTCACATCAAAGGGCCGGTAAAGCGAAACCTTAACACAACCGACCTTGGCACCCTTAGCGTTCAACGCGGCAACTGTCTCGTCTGTAACTTCCACGCCAGAACCCATGATCACAATCACTTGTTCGGCATCTTTGGCGCCGTCATACTCAAAAGCTTTATATTGACGCCCCGTTAATTTCGCGAACTGGTCCATCGCCTCCTGAACCTTATCCGGACAAACGTTATAAAACTTGTTGACCGTCTCACGCCCCTGGAAATAGACATCCGGATTCTGAGCCGTACCGCGAAGAACCGGATTTTCAGGTGAAAGGGCCCGTGCGCGATGCTCCAGCACTTTGGCCATATTGATCATGCCCCGGATCTGATCGTCAGAAAGAATGTTGATCTTCTGCACTTCATGGGAAGTCCGAAAGCCATCGAAAAAATGGAGGAAAGGAATGCGCGTCTCAAGACTTGCGGCCTGCGCGATCAGCGCAAAATCCATAGCCTCCTGAACCGAAGTCGATGCAAGCATCGCGTAACCTGTCTGACGCACGGACATGACATCGGAATGATCCCCGAAAATCGAAAGTGCTTGCGCCGCCAAAGATCTCGCTGAAACGTGCATGACCATGGAGGTCAGCTCCCCGGCGATCTTATACATATTCGGGATCATGAGGAGAAGACCTTGTGAAGCGGTAAAAGTCGTCGTCAAAGCACCGCGCTGAAGAGCTCCGTGAACCGCGCCGGCTGCTCCGCCTTCGCTTTGAAGTTCAGCAACGGAGGGAATAGTCCCCCAAATATTCTTCTTCCCCTGGGAAGCCCATTCGTCCGCCCATTCCCCCATCGTTGAGGAGGGCGTGATGGGATAGATCGCGATACATTCATTGATGCGGTACGCCACATGCGCAACCGCCTCTCCACCATCCATGGTGACAAATTTCTTGCTTACGGTTTTCGCTTCTGATTTTTCAAGTGTCTGCTCGGTCATTTTAAGATTCCTTCTGTTTCTAGGTTTATGATTGCAATTAATCGATCACAGATTCGTTTTCAAAAAAGGCAAGCTCAATGCTAAGCTCTGCGCACACTCCGGAAATTCCAAATATGAGGTCTGGAACGAGGAGTTCTGAAAGGCTTCACAAGTCGTCTAAACGAACGCTGAAATTATTCCCGACTTGCGCGTGCATTGTAGGGTTTTATCGCTTATTTTTCAAGGATATTTCAACGCCGCAACGCGTCAAAATTTCGGAGCTTGCATCGGAGCGCAACATTCATTAGTATTTCCCGGCATGAGTCACAATACCATACAGCTTCTTCAATTTGTTGTTTGCAAGGATTTTGAGACCGGAGAGCAGGACTGCTATACCGCGAACCTCGTACGAAGCAATCTCCACGTCCCGGCTTACCCCTATCACTTCACGAATCTTTACGCCGTTACATGCTGGCGCAAAGACAAGATGTTCCACAAAGAGGTTATCGAATACACGACAAGCGACGGTCGTGTTCTCAAAACGCCTCCCATGGACATCGAGCCTGTCACCTCCAGCGTCCTCTTCCGCTGGCACAAGCACGCTTTCCCAAGAGATCTCGAGATCCGCGAAGACGGCCTGCTCCATATCCGCGTCATTCTTGACTGGAAAATCAATTTTGAGTCTTATCTCATGATCGAAAAAAGAGCATGACCTCAAACCGCGTAACGAATCGATCCCTCTATTTTTAATACCGGAATTTTTCCAACTCGCGCCATAGGCAGCAAATAAAATGCATCATTCCTGGCTTCCGGAAATCTGGATGGCATCACCCTTTCTGGCACTACTCATTTGCATCGCAATACTTCCCGCGACTTTCCCGAAATTCTGGCATCCCCTCAAAAATCAGGCCATCGTCGCAACTTTATTCTCTATCCCCGTCATCTATCTTTGCCTTGTCCACAATCTCCACATACTGATCGCCGGACTGGAACATTACCTGTCATTCGTAATTCTGCTCGGCTCTCTGTTCATAGTCTCGGGCGGCATTTGCCTCAAAGGCGATCTCCCGAGTACTCCGCTGATGAACACCTTCACGCTGGCCGTGGGAGGTTTTCTCGCGAATCTCATCGGAACCACAGGTGCAAGCATACTACTCATCCGCCCGATGCTTTCCGCCAATCATTACCGCAAAAACCACACCCACATTCCTGTTTTTTTTATTATGATCGTAAGCAACATCGGCGGTCTTCTGACCCCGCTAGGAGACCCGCCTCTTTTCCTGGGATACCTTCTCGGCGTGCCGTTTTTTTGGACTCTCAAACTCTTCCCGTTCTGGCTCTTTGCCATGGTCATCCTGCTTGCACTCTTTTACATCATCGACTGCCTTGCGATAAAAAATGGTGGGGACACTAAACCCAACACGACCTCAGCCGCTCCGATTCAATTCAGAGGACGCCGGAACATAGGTTGTCTACTAGCTGTCATTTTAGCGGCATTCCTGCCGGTTCCTTACAGGGAAATCCTCATGATCGTTGCCGCCATTACGTCACTTAAAATAACGCCCAAGGCCTACCATGACGCCAACGGCTTCAATTTTTATCCGATCCTGGAAGTTGCCATTCTCTTCCTCGGCATCTTCATCACCATGGCACCTGCGCTGGAGATCCTTTACCTGAAAGGCCCGGAGCTTGGCATCACTCAGCCCTGGCAATTCTTCTGGGCAACAGGAGGATTCTCTGCATTTCTCGACAACGCACCTACTTACCTGACCTTTGTAGCTCTTGGGCAGGGACTGAAACTGACGGGGCCGCATCTTAATTTGCCTGAAGTTATCCTTACGGCAATAAGCGTCAGCGCGGTATTCTTCGGAGCAGCGTCTTATATCGGAAATGCACCGAACTTCATGGTGCGGTCCATTGCGCAGCATAGCGGGTGGAAGATGCCGAGTTTCTTTGGATACATACTCTGCACAGCGGGACTGCTGCTCCCTCTATTCCTGATCATTACACTAGTATTTTTCCGCTAAAAGATTCCTTGATCTACTTCACTTTCTTCGACGCGCAACCTTCAAGACACACTTAACAAAAAAACCACACGCCGCAGCCTGAACAAAACTAAGGAGACCACTGGAACTGAAGAGAGATTAACGGGGAAAAAATAACGGGGATATTTACATCCCCGCCTCTTAAAGCTAGCGGATCTTTCGAACCTGATACTTATTCTTGATATTAGACTCAAAAAAACGTCCATGAGATGGCGCTGTAAGAAACTCCTGATACACAGTCTCCGGAACATTTTCATACTGATAGATGGCGCCGACAATAAATTCAACTTGAAGCATGTTGCGTTTATGTTCATAACCGATCCACTCTATTTCGCGGGATAATACCATATTGTTTATCATGGGGCCCTCCTTGGCTGCTACTATTAACGGACAACCCGGATCGAATCTTGAATGTTTTGTGTGATTTTTCTCATTTTTCTTATCAAAAACCTTCCTTCCGATATTTAACGAGCTAAAAGAAGAAGGTCGAATAACCTTGGCCTTGAAATTTCTCACTAAAAATCCCTCAAGAGCCAGGCTGTCTGCGCGCATCTTCAAGAAGAGCTCTGATCTCATAAACGCCGGCGCCAAACTCCGTAGCGATCCCGATGAGATCGGCGCAATCTTCAAATCGCTGGCAGATTAACGCCTCACGAAGATAGAACAATGAAGTCAACTTCACCGGGTCCCTGGCTCTTCTCTTGAATTTCGCAGCAATTCCCGGACTTGTTATCGGTTTCATACGCACTACTCCTTTCCGTGTTATTAACCCATTTCTACTTTGTGATAATGCCAATCCGCCTTCAGCCATAGAAACAATTCGCGATAATCCGTGACTAAAACGATCCTTACACTGAACAGGCGAGAAACAAAAAAAACCACAACCGCTATCGCAGCTGTGGGCTTTTGAAGAATCGCTTCTTCTAGTTACGAATTACGCCAGTTCCTCCGGAACGATCCTCAAAAGCCCACAGCCGCGCATCGCGTGGCGGCTGCCTGAGGAACCAGGCGACACTTCGTGGACAGAGACCACGCCTGCGCCATGACAAAAGCTATGGGATATTCCGTAAGGTTATGGTCCTGCTTGAGTGAGCGTTTATTCATACTTTCCCTTATTAATATCTGCAAACGGACTGTAACAGATTTACCGATTTCGCCAAAAAAGCGACAGGTGTTTTTGGCAATCAGAGGGAAACTGCGGGGATATCTACGGTGATCAGTACATGCGTACGCGACGTTTAAACTCATTCCAGGGGAAGAACTTTCCGGGACACTCTGTCGCAGCACCCGGAACGTCTCGATGCCCGACAATATTTTTATCCGGTATCCGGTAAAAGCCTTTCAGCGTGGTTACGAGAAAAATCAACGAATCCATCATTTTGTCCGGCAATCCGGTTTCGCTGTAATTACCGACCATAGCAATGCCGATGGCCTTCTTATTCCAGTCCCCCTGCTTGACATGGGCCCCATCCATCTGCTTCATCCACCTGGGTCCTACTTCGATCTGACCGATTGTCTTTCCCCGAGTTCCGTTATCGATAAGAAAATCGTATCCCATACCATTGTCCCACCCTCGCTGATGATGAAGGCCGTCGATACTGTAGGCGCTCCCCTGATCCGTCACGGTATGGTGAATCACGATATATGTCCATCGCGTGGTTACGAATAGCGGAATATTAGCCCTAGGGCCACGAGTGTTCGGGATAAGAAGCTTCATCCCTTTCTTAAGTTGCGTCTTGTTCGTCAGATTATTGACGCGCATGATCGTCGCCATATCGACGCTGTAAATGCTCGAAATGCGCCACAAAGTCTCATAAGGCCCAACCTCATGGTAGACATCGTGAACAGCCCCAGAGGGCGCCGGCAATAGCGTACTGATGGGAGAGCCCACCCGGGGCATGGATGTTGTCATAACAGGCGCAGGCCTATGGATTGACGAAGCGCAGCCGGAGAGAAAGCAGGCGCTCGCAACTAACACGATTAACGCCCACGATCGCATCATGGAGTAGGTTTGTCTGTATTGGATTAAAAGCATTCTATAGACCTTTATGAGTAAATAATAACGCCCACAACAGTCACAGACTTTAGGACATTATTGATCACCCGATCGCGAAACAAGAACATTCAAGCTTTCTTAAAATACGCCGCTATCTTTTTCTGAAAAGACCGCAACCCGGCCTCGAGTCCAGGCCCCAGATCTACCGCAAGTATCGGTAGGCCCTTACTTGAGATAGCTTCGTAGTCCCCCATCGCCTGAGCCCTCTTTAACTGGCTAAACCCATATACCTCGCCGGGGATCTTAACATCCTTGGAATCCTTGACAAAGAACTCCAGAAAGATGCCCTGTTTGGGTCCTCCCTTGTACAGCTGACCAATGGAGTGAAGATAGCGCGGTCCGAAGCCGGTAAGAACCGGTACTTTAAGCGCCGAGGCAAGCTGTTTCTGAATACTCTGGAGAAGCCTTTTCGCGGCAGGTGAACGGTCCACATAAGCGAGGAGCGAAACAAAACCGTCCGCAGGCAGTTTGGCGAAAAAAATTCCAAGGGTCTTGATCTCGGCCGCTTTCAGCTTGGCGCCTTTGGCGGCAAAAACCGTCCCAGGCTTGGGTAAAGCTTTGTTCTTTTTGACATCTTCAAGAAGACGGCTTGTGATATTCTTGGATTCCGTCACATTCGGCTCATCAAAGGGATTGACTTTGAGAACAACACTCGCGAAGCTCGTCGCGACTTCCCAACGGAGAAATTCGCCGCCAACATTCACCCCATCGCTCCAGACGAAATCAAGGACCGGAAAACCTTTCGCCTTGAGCGCTTTGATACGCACTGCCCAAAGTTTTTCACTTTCGCCTTTGAGGCGCAGCATTACAAATACACGGTCGCTGCCATAACGGTCCAGATTAAGCGGCAATTCCCCTGCGACAGGGGTGATCCCCTTTCCGTCCTTCCCGGTACTCTCTGCGATGAGCTGCTCGGCCCAATCCGCGAAAGACGTCAGCGTCGGAGAGGTCCAGAAGGTAAGCTTATCCTTGCCTTGCAGAGCCAAAACTCCTAATAAAACGCCCAGCGCGATACCTTCATTTTTCGCAAGATCCCTGGTTGAGATCATGGCATCACGAAAACGCTGCGCATCCGCGAGCACTTGGCGGACATCGCGCCCCAACAATGCGGCAGGAACAAGCCCGAAAAAAGACAACGCGGAATAACGGCCGCCGATATCTTGAGGGTTCAAAAAGAGTCCGCCGAAAGGCTTACTTCGCCCCAAAGTCTCCAAAGGCGAGCCGTGATCAGTAATGATCACAAATCGCTCAGCAGCCTTATTCTCATCGTTCTTATAGAATTTCTTAACACGGTCAAAGAAATATAGGTACTGGGAACGGGTCTCGATCGTGGATCCGGACTTACTCCCCACGAGGAAGAGAGTGGATGCGTAACGCACGACCTTTTCAACTTTGAGAATGCTGGCAGGATCCGTCGTGTCAAGCAAATGGAAGCGCACCCCTTTGAGGGCACCCTTCACTCGATGCGAAGGCTTGTTCAGAATGAGGGATAACACTTCAGCCGCAAGACTCGAGCCCCCCATGCCGAGGAGAACGATGTCACGAACCTTGTCTTTAAAGACTTTCTCCTGAAGCTGGTCAATCTCATAAAGCTTCCCCGTGATCTTCTCACAATTATCTACCCACCCCAAGCGGTTGTTGATCACCTTCTGATGCTGAGGGTTCGTCGACCAAAGCGTCGGATCTTTTGAGAGCCACCGGGAATGTACGTCTTTTTCGGCAAGTTGCGCAAGAGCATCCGAGGATTTTTTTTCAAGGTCGGAAGAAAGCATCACACGAACTTTTACGGACGGAGCCATTTTTGTCTCTCTTTTCTTTTCCAGGGTTGCCATAAGGGATTCGAACGAACTCACAAAAGATCTCACACCCTCGTGCTGAAGACGGTCACAGACAGAATGGATATCGATGCCAAACTCTTTGAGCCGCGCCAAACTGGTCTCGGACTCCAAAATATGCTCCTCCACGGAATCCATGCGGATCTGACCATGATCAAGCAATGCTTCAAAGGTCCCCTGCGGCAGAGTGTTTACCGTGTTCTGCCCGATCAGGTTTTCAACATAGATCAGATCCGGGTATGCTGGATTTTTGCAACTGGTGCTGGCCCACAGAGTTTTCTGGACATAAGCGCCCTGAGCCTTAAGAGACTGAAACCGGGGAGCAAGAAAAAGCTCCTTGAATATCTGATAGATCTTTTTTGAGTTCGCCAGCGCAGCCGCCCCTTTCAAACTCCCAAGAAAAGCTTTAGCTTCGACATCCTTTTCGGCCGCGATCAAAAGATCGAGTTGTTTATCAATATCGGTGTCAATGCGGCTGACAAACACGCTCGCCACTGAATGAACGCTCGAAAGATCCCCTCCTTTTTTTGCGAACATCTCAAGCCCATCCAGATACGCATTCGCGACAGAACGATAACCCTCCTGAGAAAAGATCAGCGTTACATTGATATTAATACCCTCGCCGATCAGACGACGAACCGCACACACCCCCTGAGCGGTCGCAGGCACCTTGATCATGACGTTGGGCCGGTTCACAAGACGGAAGAGCCGCTTGGCTTCCAATACTGTCGCCTCCTCATTGAACGCCAAATTCGGAAGCACTTCGAGACTGACAAAGCCATGTTCGCAACATGTCTTTTTGAAGACCGGGAGGAAAAGATCACAGGTTTCGCGGATATCACTGATCGTCAAAGCATCATAAATTTCAACTGTGGAAGCTCCGCGCTTAAGCAACTTTTGTATCTCCGCCTCGTAACCTTCCCCCTGGCTGATCGCCTGCTGAAAAATGGACGGATTAGACGTGACACCCAGCAGACCGCTTTCGTCAATAAATCGCTTCAGATTTCCGGAATTAAGAAGTTTCCGGCTGATCGTATCAAGCCACGGTCCCTGGCCAGCTTTGTAGAGGTCAACGCTTGGTAAAGACTTAGCCACAGATTGGGTAGACCACTCGTCTTTAAGATGTCCAGGTCGAAGTTTGTGTTCCCTGTTTCTCACTCTTTCGTTTGTGAGTGTCACACGATCTCAACCATCATCTATATGAACGGGGCCCCCTCTT
>Ga0114951_10002479_pt1 | contig 20838 bp, 16 predicted proteins | sample AM7aDNAmetaG_FD_88677 | JGI IMG/M metagenome (GOLD analysis project Ga0114951, IMG submission 88677) | Freshwater microbial communities from Finland to study Microbial Dark Matter (Phase II) - AM7a DNA metaG | ecosystem: Environmental > Aquatic > Freshwater > Lake | place: Finland: Lake Alinen... | reverse complement strand
GGTAAAACGGGTCTTCTCATAGCAGTCGGATCATTGTCCGGATAAAACTACCATTTTTTTTTGAATTGAAAGTTCATGCCCACACCTTTGGATTCAGGTCGTTGGGTGGCGAGTTTTATTCAATTAAGCAAAACTTTCTATATTTGAATTATACAAGCAGAATTCTTATGAAAAAACCGAACTCATTCGTTCTTATTTTATCGAAGATTTTAGCTTTTAAAATAAGGGTTCTGCTTCGCTTCCGTTACAGGGTCACCATCAAAGGATCAGAACTTTTACAAAACAATTCACCGGTACTTTTTTTACCCAACCACCAGGCTTTGATCGATCCGGTCATTTTACTGAGCCAGATCTACCGGTTCTCAACTGCAACTCCGGTTGTGTCGGAGAAATATTTCAATATACCTGTAGTAAAATGGTATTTTAAACGTCTCGGAGCAGTCCGTGTCAGCGATCTCGAAACAGGCAGCCGCGATACCCAGGTTTTGAAATTAATCACCCGCTCTGTCATTAAAGGGTTTAATCGCAGGAACAATATTGTGATCTACCCCAGCGGGCAGATTGCAGGGCAAGGGTATGAAAAAATCTTCAATAAAAAATCGGCCTATCATATTGTTAACTCAATCCCTGATGGAGTGCAGATCACAGGTGTAAGGATAACCGGCTTATGGGGAAGCATGTTTTCGAAAGCAAGGGGTGGAAAATCGCCGGATTTTTTTGTCCAGTTACTGAAAGGGATTTTTTACGTTTTGGCAAACCTGTTCTTCTTTGCCCCCAAACGAAATGTCACCATTGAATTAGAAGATATCACTTCAATCGCCAAAGAAAAGGCGATCCTGGGCCAGAAACCATTCAATACATTCCTGGAAGAATTTTATAATCTGCGTGGGGAGGAACCTGCACTTTTTCTGAAGCATCTTTTCTATTTACCGCAAAAGAAAAGAGAAGTAGCTTATAAGATCTCAGGTTCGGCAGAGGAGGTCAATGATCAGGCATTGCCGACGGACGAGGGGTCAATTCCAGAAGAGACATCAGAAAAGGTAAAAAGTATTGTTTCTGGGGTTTTAAACATCGCTTCCGATCAGCTGTCGCTGAATTCTAACCTGGTATTGGACCTGGGAGCCGACTCACTCAATATTGTGGAAATTATTTCAGGTCTTGAGGATCAGTTTAAAGGGTTTTCTTCTCCTGAAATCAATGAAATAAAAACCATTGGCGATTTATGCCTGGTGGTTTCGGGTCAGTTCAGTACAAGCTCTGATTTAAAACCCTCCTATCTTGATCCTGCATTGTCCAGGGAGGGCTTTATCCAGGTTGATCCTGAAAAAAACATTCTCTGGCAATTCCTGGATACTTTCACTACCAATCAAAAGGAGTATTTCGTTTATGATGCAATGCTGGGGTCTACCAGCAGGAAATCATTCCTGCTGAAGGCAGCAGTTGTTTCTGAACTTATTAAAAAGAAGGTGAAAGGTCAGCATGTCGGAATAATGTTGCCGGCACTGCAAAGCACAACCTTGCTGATCATTGCCACTTATATGGCCGGAAAAATTCCGGTAATGCTTAACTGGACGGTGGGGAAAAAGGTGCTGGAGCATTGTACTGAAACTGCAGAAGTAGAAGTTATTCTTTCGGCCGAAGGCTTTATTAAAAAAATTGAAGAACTGCTTCCTGAGAGTATCAAATCAAAGCTTCTGTTATTGGAAAAAGAAATTCCCCAAATCAGTATTGCCTCAAAATTAAAGGGATTGATCGTTTCCATGTTTCCCAAACTAATCCTCAGGTACAAGCAGATCAATGACACAGCCGTAATCCTGTTTACCTCAGGAAGCGAAGCAATGCCCAAGGCGGTTCCTTTAACGCATCTGAATATCACCAGCGATCTGCATGGCACCTTTGAACTGATCCGGATCGGGAAGAATACGATCTTTCTTGGATTTCTTCCGCCTTTTCACAGTTTTGGATTTGCGGCACTGGTGGCTCTGCCGCTGATTTCAGGGGTAAGGGTTGCCTACACCCCCAACCCGACGGATGCCAGGGAAGTATTGAAAATCCTGAAACATACCCGATCGAATATGCTGATCGGGACTCCCGGGTTTTTAAAGATGCTGATGGCTGCCGGATCTGCCTATTATTTTAAATCTATCCGCTACGTTATCTCCGGAGCGGAAGCAATGCCCCTTGCAGTAAAGGAACTTTTTGACAGTCTCACCACTGATGCCAGATTACTGGAAGGCTACGGAATTACAGAATGTGCCCCGATACTTTCCGCCAATCCTGTGGATAAGCAAAAAATGAACAGCGTCGGCAAATTTATTCCTGGTGTGGACCACCTGATCATGGACCTGGCGACAGGGAAAGAGTCAGAGCCGGGTCAGGCAGGAATGATCTGTGTCCGGGGGAAAAATGTGTTTCACGGGTATTTAGGTAAAGAATCAATTAATCCTTTTGAAGAAATCAATGGTAAAACCTACTATAAAACCGGAGATCTTGGATACATGGATGAAGACGGATACCTGTTCATTACCGGCAGACTTAAACGGTTTATTAAAATTGCCGGGGAAATGATCAGCCTTCCGTTTATTGAAAAAATATTGTCGGAGAAATACGGCGATCAGGAGAAACAGGTATTGGCAGTGGAAGGGTCGGACAAAACAACGCCTGCTCAAATTGTGCTGTTCACCATACTCCCCGTCAACCTCGAGGAGATAAACGACTATCTTTTAAAAAATGGCGTCGCTCCGATAGCCCGAATAAAACGCATCATTGAACTGGATGAAATTCCAGTTCTGGGAACTGGTAAAACTGATTATAAAGTTTTAAGGAAGATGCTTGAAGAGGAATGAATCACGGCCTGATTTATCTATCCTCCTCAATTTTACCCGCATGCCTGTACTTACATAAGAAATCCTGAGAAAATTTGTAACGTCTGCGTAATATTGCAATCTAATTGCGTTATTCAATCAATTCAAATCCCATGAAAATGATAAAAAATTTCTTTTTGGCCATGACCATGATAATTCTTGCAAGTTCAGCATCAGCCCAGCAACCCCCGTTGCTGGACCGTGATCTCTTTTTCGGGAATCCCGAAATCTCCGGGGGACAATTGAGCCCCGACGGAAAGTTCATTTCGTTTATGAAACAGTACAACGGCATTATGAACCTGTGGGTAAAATCTTTTGACGAGCCGTTTGAAAAGGCCCGCCCGCTTACCAACAGTACACGTCCTTTTTACGGATATTTCTGGACCAGGGACAGTAAATACCTGCTTTATGTGAAGGATAAGGACGGCGATGAGAACATGAATATTTTTGCCGTTGATCCCAAGGCCACTCCGGCAGAAGGGGGAGTACCGGAATCGAAAAACCTTACGCCCCTGAAAGACGTTGCTGCACAAATTTTCCTTGTGAGCAAGAAGGATCCGGATCTCCTCTATGTGGGGCTCAACGACCGCGATGCCGCCTGGCATGATCTGTATAAACTGCAGATAGCCTCTGGGAAACTGACGAAACTTTTTGAAAACAAGGATCGCATCACCGGGTATGATTTCGACTGGGATGAGACAATGCGGGTCATGAGCAAGACCGATGAAAAGGGCAACACCACTATGTTCCGGGTGGATGAAGGGAACAAACTTACGCCGATCTACGATTTCAATGTAAATGAGCAGGCCTATATCGCCGGATGGAACGAAGACAACTCACAATGCTACCTGGTCACGAACAAGGGAGACATTGACAAATCGACCCTGTTTTTAATGGATCCCAAAACCAGTAAAATGAAGTTGATGGAAAGCGATCCCAACAACAAAGTCGATTTCGGCGGTCTGATGCTGGATGACAATACCCGGAAGATCATCTCCACAAGTTACACCCTGGATAAGACTGAATATTACTGGAAGGATAAAAAATGGGAATCGACCTATAAATACCTGGAGTCGAAATTCCCGGGCCGTGAGGTTTACCTGCAGAGCACCACGAAGGATTACTCCAAACTGCTGATCGCCGTCAGCGGGGATAAATATGCCGCTGAGGTTCATTTTTTCGATGTGAAGTCGAAAAAACTGATCCATCAATACACCCCGAGGCCGGCCCTCAAAGCGGTGGAACAGCACCTGGCCACGATGAAGCCAATTTCCTTCAAAAGCAGCGATGGTCTTGATATCCCCGCGTACCTAACCATGCCGGTGGGAGTTGAAGGGAAAAACCTTCCGCTGGTTGTACTGGTTCATGGCGGCCCCAAAGGTCCGCGCGACAACTGGGGATACAATGCGGAGGTCCAGTTCCTGGCCAACCGGGGATATGCTGTTTTGCAGCCCAATTTCAGGTCCAGCGGCGGATATGGAAAAAAATTCCTGAATGCCGGCGACATGCAGTGGGGAAAACTGATGCAGGACGACATCACCTGGGGTGTGAAGTATCTGATCGAATCAGGTATTGCCGATAAGAACAAAGTTGCCATCATGGGTGGCAGTTACGGGGGGTATGCAACCCTGGCCGGTTTGGCTTTCACCCCGGATGTATATGCTTGTGGCGTTGACATTTGCGGGCCGAGCAACATCTTCACCCTGCTCGAATCCATACCTGCTTACTGGGAGTCCGGCAGGGCTTTTCTTTACGGCATGGTTGGCGATCCCAATACCGACGAGGGCAAGAAGTCCATACATGCTGCAAGCCCGCTGTTCAGTGCCGAAAAAATCAACAGGCCACTGCTGATCATCCAGGGAGCAAATGATCCGAGGGTGAAGAAGGCGGAAGCCGACCAGATCGTGATCGCGCTGAGGGAGAAAGGGAAGAAAGTGTCTTACCTCCTGGCGCCTGATGAAGGACATGGCTTTATTAAACCGCTTAACAAGAAGGCGATGTATGCAGAAACTGAGAAGTTTCTCTCTGAAATCCTGGGAGGCCGTTACCAGGAAGGGATGGAAGAGGATGTTAAAAAGAACCTGGAAAAGCTCCAGGTGAATATTTCAACGGTGACTTATGAACCAAAGGCAGCCCTGAAAACGGCAAAGAACCTGCCTGCCATTCAGAACGTATGGAGCGCCTCAACCATAGAATATAATGTGTTATTTGAAGTTCAGGGTCAAAAAATAGCTATGGAAATGAAGCGGACTATTGAATCAAAAGACAACAACTGGCTGGTTACCGACCTTGTTACCGGCGCCATGGGTGAGATGAAGGATGCGATACTGTATCGTCAGGATGCGACCCCGGTTTCAAGGGAGATGGAGCAGATGGGTCAGAAGATCAGCACAACAACGGAAGGCAGCAAGGTGTTCGTGGATATGCAGGGAAAAAAGATGGAGATGGAATTTACAGGCGCCATTTTGCAGGACGGACCCGGCGTGGATCAGATCATCGCCAGATGGCCGCTGAAAGAGGGCTTCAGCCTTGTTGCTGAAGTTCCCGATATGACGAGTATGAAAGCCAAACAGGTAAAAATAAGCGTTATAGGTACGGAGACCGTTAAGACCGTTGAATGTGTGAAAGTTGAGATGGTAAGCACTGACAATGCCAGCGATAAAACCACTTTCTGGATCAACCCCCAAACGCTGTCAGCCGATAAAATGGTCTCCGTGATGCCAGCAATGGGTAATGCGGTGATGACGGTTGAAAAGAAATAGCCCGGGGGTTCCCGAATTATTATCCCCGCAGCAGAGAGGGTGACCTTCAAGGCCACCCTCTCTTTTTTTTCCAGTAACAATGGAAAAGGTGATATGTATTTCAGGGATTTTTTTGGAAGTGCGAGTATTAAGTACTAAGTGTAAAACGAAAAGTGCAAAGTGCAAAATATTACACTTTGCACCTTGCACTTTGCATTTGAACGTGTACCCGGAACCGGTTTACTTGATATTTCACTTTATTTAACTATATTTTTCTGTATCAGTTGTTTATCAGTCACTTATTCTTTAGACATTTTCTAAATAAACTCCATTTTACGCTATTTTCTGAGTTTTCAGATCTTCAAGACTATTGTAAAAACTCATAAGACGGAGGTCATTCCTTTGAATCAATTTGCCCGGGATATTCTTGCAAAGTATGAGCAGCTGGAAAACTATCCACTGCCGAAACTCTCTTCTCAAAAACTGAATGACCATATTAAGGATTGTTGTGAGGAGGCCGGAATTAAAACATTAGTCAACTATGTTGACTATTCTGGAGGCAAGGCACGGGAACATTCAGAACCCCAATGGAAATTGATTACCAACCATACCGCCAGAAAGACTTTTATCACCAACAGTATAGTCTTGGGGATGAATACCAAGACCATCAAAGAAATCACAGGTCACAAGAAAGACAGTGTATTCAACAAATACGTAAAAATCTCGGAAGAGTTTAAAAAACTGGAAATGGAGAGGACCTGGGATAGTATTCCGGGTAATCAAAATAAAATGACGCCGGAAATCAAATCATAGTCATATCCACAAGCATATGAATATCTGTATAATATGATCAAATATTTGCCAGTAAACCGACTTTACTGGCCATTCTTTGATAACCGTGAATGTATTGTTTTTACATCTTGATTCGAAAAATACATATATTTGCAATTCGCGATTCGCGAATCGCGAATTGCAAATCAAAAGCATGAGAGATGAAAAAACATAATGGAATGCGTCCTCAGGATGTTGCAATTTTATTAAAAATTGCAACCTTCAAAGACAAGCCATGGATGGGGAAAGATTTAGCAATTGCACTCTCAATAAGTTCCTCAGAGGTAAGCGAATCCCTGACTCGTTCTGCTTTTGCAGGATTATTGGATTCTTCACGAAGCAAAATCATGAAACATGCTCTTTTAGAATTCCTGGAACATGGGTTCAAATATGTATTTCCACAGCAACCCGGACCACTTGTCAGGGGATTGCCGACTGCACATTCTGCACCACCCTTAAATAAACTTATTCAAAGTCAAGAGTTTTATGTCTGGCCTGATGCGACCGGCGATCAACGAGGGCAAGCGATAGAGCCTCTTCATCCTGGTGTTATCAAAGCTTCAAAATCTGACGAGGGTTTTTATGAATTAATGGCGTTAATAGATTCAATAAGGCTTGGCAGAACGAGAGAACTATCCTTTGCAATCCAGGAATTAAAAAATAGAATCCTTTAGCGGATGAGAAGAAAAATAGATATTGAAAGTATTAAAGAAATTGCCTCTGGTCTTGGGGAACTCAATTATAAATCAGTATTTGTCGGTGGAGCGGTTGTAAGTCTATATGTTGACGATCCAGCTGCAGACGAGGCACGTCCTACAAAAGACATTGATATCGCCCTTGAAATAGTTACCCTGGGCCAGCTGGAAAAAATCAGGCAAGAGTTGGCGACCAGGGGATTTTTTCCTGATCCAGAGGAACAAGTTGTTTGTCGGTTCGTATATAAAGGCATCCTCGTTGATGTTATGTCAACCAAGGAAACTGGTTGGGCCCCTGCGAATTTTTGGTTTAAGGAAGGATTTCAACATTTGCAGACAATTACCTTGGATGGAGATGTTGCAATACAAATTTTACCTCTTGCCTATTTTCTTGCATCGAAGTTTGATGCATACCATAGCAGGGGTAAGGATCCCAGAACAAGTCATGATCTTGAGGATGTCATTTTCCTATTGGATAACAGGGTTAATCTTGTAGCGGACATCATTACCTCTCCTCCAAATGTATTATCCTATCTTCAATCTGAGTTCGCATCTTTAATAACAGAAGACCTGGAGGAGGCTATCCTTGGCCACATGAATCCTTTCTCAAGAAAAGAAAGGTACCCATTGCTGATTGAAAAGTTGAAGACAATATTGCAAACGAAGAAGTAAGTTTTTATTGGGAATCAAATGTTCATGATAGTGAACATGGGCATTATTCCCATCTTTTTACCCACGTTTTCATATGATTTATGGATCAATCTTATCTGGCAAACCTTTCGATATTCAAATCACTCTTCCGCGGTAGGGATGAAATATTTGCAATTCGCTGGGAAAAAGGTGGAAAGTCAAACTACTTCCCAGCCTATGACTATGATCCTTATCAATTCAGGTTGCATAAAATTAAGGGTGGCACGATCCAGAACTTTTCCGATAAAAAACTTCTTTCACTTTCAGATCAGCAAATTACCAAGCACCTGCAGGGTGATCATTTCATTGGCATCTATCCTTTACTAAAAGATAATACCTCCTGGTTCATTGCAGCTGACTTTGATAAAGCCAACTGGATTGAGGAATGCAGAACAGTTCTAACATTTTGTCATGACCAGGGCTTACCCGCATACCTTGAACGGTCCCGGTCTGGAAAAGGAGGTCATGTGTGGCTGTTTTTTGAAAGACCTTACCCGGCGGCAAAAAGCAGAAAGATCATCATCACACTGCTGGAAAGAATTGGTTTGTTCTCAAGCTTTGATAAAAATTCAAGCTTTGACAGGCTTTTCCCCAATCAGGATTCCTTGTCGGGGAAGGGATTTGGCAACCTGATTGCTCTGCCGTTAAATAAACTTTGCACAGAACAAGGGAATAACTGCTTTATAAATCCTGAGACATTAGAGCCTTATCAAGACCAATGGGATTTCCTGCAAGGTATTCAAAGAGTATCGGTTATGCTACTCGATCAACTTTATGAACAAATTCTTAAAACAACGGGGTTACAGAAAGACCTGAGAAACCAACCGACACAGGAAACCGGTAAAATAAAAATAGAACTCACCCAGACTGTAACAATAACAAAGAGGGGTCTTCCACTTCCCCTGTTTAACTTTCTAAAAGATGGCCTTAATTTTCCAGGCAGTGAATATGTTATCAAAAAGAAACTTGGCAAAAGCACCTGGGGGTCGGAAAGGTATTTCAATTTTATTGAAGAAACAGCCGATTGTGTTATCATCCCCAGAGGTATGGCTGGCAGTTTGCTTCGCTTTTGCCGGGATAACAGCATTGAATATAATTTCTCGGATGACCGGAAAAAGGTCGAACCGGTATCCTTTACTATGGATGTTCAGCTCAGGGAACACCAAAAATTTGCTGTAGCCGCTGCTGCGAAAAAAGACATGGGAGTCATTGTTGCTCCGCCGGGAACAGGGAAAACCATTGTGGGACTGAAGATCATTGCTGAAAAACAGCTACCCGCTCTAATCATTGTTCATAGGAAACAATTGGCCGAACAGTGGATTGAGAGGATCCAATCGTTCCTTGGAATTCCAAAAAATGAAATTGGAAGTATCGGACAGGGAAAAGGCAAAGTTGGTAAGAAGATTACAATAGCTCTTATCCAGAGTTTATCCAGAATGCTTGAAAGCGAAGATCAAAATGGGTTAACCAACAAATTCGGAACGGTTATCGTTGACGAATGCCATCATATTCCGGCTGAATCCTATCGAAATATCATTGGGAAACTATCTTCATTTTATTTGTATGGATTGACTGCAACACCATTCCGGAAATACAACGATGGAAAACTGATTTTCATCCATCTCGGTGAAATTATTTCTGAAATAAAAGCACCGGATATCTCTACCCTCAAGACTGCAAAAATCATCATCCGCAATACAGAACTCGATGTTCCTTTCAATTCGAAAACGGATAAGTTCGAAACCTTGTCAAAGGTGTTGGTCCATGATTCTGCAAGGAACAAGCTGATTCTTAAAGATGTGATCTCGGAGCTTACCTCCGGCAAAAAGGTTGTGATCATTACCGAAAGAAAAGAGCATCTTGATTCCTTAAACCAATATCTCAAACAATCGTACGAAACGATTGTCCTGTCCGGTGATGATCCGGAAGGCAGTAGAACTTTGAAATGGAAAATGCTGAAGGACGGCAGTTTCCAGGTATTAATCACAACCGGACAATTCTTTGGGGAGGGTACTGATCTTCAAAACATCGACCGTTTGTTTCTTGTTTATCCCTTCTCTTTTCAGGGGAAGCTGATACAGTATATTGGCAGGGTGCAGCGATCAGAAATCGCCCCGGTCATTTATGATTACCGTGACATCAAGATCGATTACCTGAATAAATTGTTTCTGAAAAGAAACACCTGGTATAGAAAACTTGAAAAACAGGCTTCCTTGTTTGACGAACCTGAACCAGATTTTCTGCCTACCGGAACCACATTATCAATTGAAGAGACGATCCCCATTGCCATAGATGGTCTTGAATTCAGATACGGAACAATTGCGTTCAGGTACCAGGTAGACAAATTAAATCAGGAACTGGAATTTGAAATTGAAAATGATCAGATCCGGCCGGAGTTTGATGTGTTGAAGCCGTATTTCTCAAAGATTCTGAAGAAAAAGACTGTCAATGTGCTTATCCAGGCTGAGTTTCAGGAGAAAACATTGATTTCCCAATTGGCGACTTCTTCTGACCTGGAAAAAATAAACGGTGAGATTATTGATATTGCCCGGTTCCGGTTTGTATCAAAATTCATACTGGGCGGTAGTTACAACAAGTTCAAGGGGAACCTAATGGATATAAATCAACTCCAATCCCAGGAGGATACAAAACCTTCATTGTATGAATCCGGCGAACAACTGCTCGAGGACCTTTTGAAAAATAAAAAAGTAATCCATTACCGGCAGCTCTGGTATCTGGCCGAAAAGCACGAAAGTGATATTCTTAAACTGCGTTTTGTTCTGAATCCGTTTTCATTTGTTTTCCTGTTAGCCGGGGATGAACAATATCATTTGGCAATGGAAACGCTGGACACGAGAGAGGCGACCTATGTCTGGCATATTGAAAAAGACAAACAGGAACTCCGCAACCAGTTACAGGTGATAGACCGACAACTGAATATGATCCGAAATGATGGGCGCCAGGCTTTTCTTGAATCGCAGCCATTGAATTTTAGTCGCGTCCTACATGATTATTCAGACGAGCAGAAAGGATTTATTCTATGGAAGGATTTGTTAGAGGAAAGGTTGATATAGGTCAGAATTTTCAGTGATTAGACTAATAATTGAAAGATGAGAATTACGTTACAAAATTTTGAATCGCAGATTGATGAACAAATTGTTGACCGTGGTCTAAACTATTGGGAAGACGAATTAGTAAACAATTTAGAACAAACTGAAGAAGGCCTTTTTGAAGCGGTGGTATCGGGAACTCAGGATTACGACGTTAGTGTCATAATTGACGGCAGTGAGGTGGCGGACTTTGACTGTAATTGTCCGTACGACAGGGGCCCCATATGTAAGCATGTGGTCGCTGTTCTCTATGCTATCAGTGAAGGAAATAAGAAAACAACCGCAACCCCGAAGAAAATCGTGAAACCTGCTATGATATCGGTTCATAAAGATCCATCCGAAAAACAACTGAAAAATATTCTTTCCGCTCTTGGAAAAGATGAGTTGGCGGACTGGATAACAGAATGGGCAAAAAATGACGATAAGTTCAGAAGCCTTTTTCTTGTCAGGTTTTCGAAGCATGACGATAGGATCGATATTGAGAAATATGCACGGGTTCTTGTAAATGTCAAAAAATCCAGAGGAAGAAATAATCGATACGATGATTTTTACGATGACCTTCCGGATGAAGAGAAGGCGGGTGACCTTCTACATGAGATGGAGACTAATTTTTCAAGAACCAGTGTTTCAGAGATTATTTCTTTCTGTTTTGCGGTTTTCAAGGTCATTACTCCGTCATTATATTATGTTGATGATTCCGATGGAGCTTTTAGTGGGTTGATCGAGGAAGCAGTGGGCTTATTGAATACAGCCATTCATCAAAAAGAGATGCGGGAACCCATCCGGAAAGAGACATTTGATCTTTGCATAAAATACTACAATGAAGACGGGATGGAAATTGATGGTTGGGATTTCGATGTATTAGAAATTGCCGGTGATCTTTTAAAAGACACTATCGAAATGAAAAAACTTTTTGTTGTTCTTGATGACCTGGAAAGATCAAATAAAGGAAATTACCAGGAAGAAAGAAGTGTTAAAATAAGGAAGAATGTGATTGAGCAGTTTGAAGGACAAGAGGTATCTGAAAAATATTTGGAGACGAAAATCCACTTACCGGACATCCGTAGACAATTCGTTGAAAAAGCAATATCTGCGAAAAACTATATAAGGGCAAAAGAACTTTGCAATCAGGGATTAATCTCAGATAATAAATTTTCGGGAATTGTTCACCAGTGGAATGAATTCCTGTTAAACATAGCACAGCGGCAGAAAGATAACATTGAGGTAATTCGCCTTGCTAAGATGCTCTTTCTTTCAACCTTTAATTCACAACAATTTTACATCATATTGAAGAAATTCACTCCTCCAGAGCAATGGTCAGAAACGGTTGAAGATCTGATCTTCACACTAAAGAAAAACAGAGACAACGGTTATATTCCATGGATTTACATTCAGGAGAAGATGTTTGATCGCTTACTTACATATGTTCAAAATGATCCTCATCCATCGATTATTTCAGAATATGATAAATACCTGATCCCTTCCTTTGCATCAGAAATCGCTGATCTTTACGAGACAACCATCCGAAAGTTGTCAAAACAAGGCTCCGGCAGAAAGGATTATGCCGAGTGTTGCCGTTGGTTACGACGATTGAGGAAACTTGGTGAAAAGGATCGTGTAACTATCCTGATCAAGGAACTTGTATCAGCCAATCCACGGAAGCCGGCGTTTTTGGATGAACTGCGTAAGGTTTAGCTTGGTTTCCTTGACATGCGCCCGATCTGATGTGAATTTCTATCAAAGATCAGCATCGTGCTGAAAGAATCAGATGAATCAAAATTCTGGATGGAATACCTTCAACGGATAAGTGTTCTCAAAGAGCCAGAAACCACTTCTAATTATATTGAGATTGATGAACTTGTCCGGATATTTTCGGCAATCAGGAAGAAAATGAATGAGAAGTTGAACCTGGGAGGGAAATCTTATGTGTAAAATCATAAGTGCAAAGTGCGGAGTGTAAAGTGTGAAGTAAATATTTCAGACTTCGCACTTTACACTCCGCACTTGAACTTGTACACTTAACTGACCAATTATCTAACTTTAGAATCATTCCAGATTGCCTGAAAGTGGTTGATTTTATTAAGGAAATGGAAGATTCTCTAAAAATTTCCTGACGATCAACCTACAAATATGGTTTTACTAAACTATCTGTTAAATCCCAAAGTCGGCTTTGGTCGTCTGGTTTCATTTCAACCTTTGGAAACGACCTTTCTTTTTTCCATGAATAACAAGTTCCGTTTTTTTTGTTGGCTACAATATCGTTCACGACACTGAACACATTTTCGGCTGATTTCTCAACCGAAATTCCGACAAGAACATTCATTAGTTTGACAAAGGCCCTCATGGGCTGTGGTTCGTTTGCCAGAATTTTGGTTTTAACCAGTCCCGGCATGTATAAATTCAGAGGAATGGTTTGTTTTGAACTGTATTCCCTTGTAAAAACATTCATACACCACTGCCATCGACCCAATGCTTTTCTGCCGGTGAAGTTGTTCTTTATCGCTATGTCGTCAAAATCCAATCGTGCTGTATCTAATCCTACAACAGTCAGAATTTGAGAATTGGGAGTTGCCTTCAGAACATTCTCAAGTTTTTTAATCATTAATGCTCTTGACAGGTATCCCAAAGCAAAATTCTGTTCAAATCCCGCAGAGGTAATTGTTCTGTCATTCTTGATGGCATTGGCATTTAACATCAGGAAATCAAGTGAATGGTTTCCCTCAAGAAAGCTGTCTGAGGCATTTTTTACTTCATGTAAAATGGAAAGGTTTGCAACTATCGCAGAAATGTTGTTGTTCCCTGTTGAATCTATTAATTCCGATACGGTCGCATTGCATCTTGCCGGGTTTCTCCCAATAATTATCACTTTCCATCCTTCTGAAAGTAATTTTTTGGCGGTGGCTTTTCCGACACCATCAGTCGCTCCTGTAATTAATGCTGTTTTCATCCCAAAGAGTGTTAATATTAAAACCAAAAAGTTCCCTGCCCGAAGACAGGAAACTTTTAATAAATTCATTTTAATTCAGTTAAGGATTTACCAATGTATAATGCTCTTGTCTTGCACTGGAAAAGTCCATTAGTCCGCCAAATATAACACAATATAAAAATAATTATTCCTTACTTTTTCATTGTATAGCATCTCGCTTTTGTATGACACCAACCAAGGTTCTGATAATGAAAATTTCCACGATTAAAAATACCAATGGCATTAAAATCATTGCTGAAATATTACCAGTTGTTATCATTGTAATAATGGTTTGAATTTCAACCAAAGCTCTTATAATGACTACGATGGTAATGCTTTCAGGAACTCCTTTAGTCGCTACAATGGCAAGCCCTAAACCAATGGCAAGATTTCTTGCAGCAAATTCATAACTGGCATTTTTTAGAATAGCATTTGTAAGGTCAAGACCTGAACCGTCTTTGAAAAGTAAAGACATATCAAAATAGCCCATTACGCCAAATAAGATGTTGAGTGCTGCCAAAGCGCCAACTAAAATTCTCAACCATTTTGGGACGATGTCGATGTGCTTGCTCATAGGTTTACGATTTCAATTGTTTCATTGCCGTTCCCCAATCTTCCAAATGATGGACGGAAGTTAATTTCCCATCAATAACGGTGTGAAAATCAATTGACATGATTTTGAATGATTTTGTGCCGTCAGTTGGTAATCCCATAAAGTCGCCATTGGGTGTTCCGCTTACCAAACTGCGAACTACATATTTATTTCCATCGTTAGCGATGTCTTGTGGTTCCCACTTCAGGTCTGGAATCAATTTCCAAAAAAATTCCACTTGTCCCATCAAAGCGGGTTTTCCTTTGCTCTCAACGGAACCATATGAAATAAAACCATCAGCCAATACTTCTGACAATACGGCTGTTGGTGTGGTTTCTGTGTTTACGGTTAATGCCTTTTTGTAAAATGCAGTTAACGCTTCGCTATTTTTGTCCATTTCTTAAAAGTTTAAAAGTTTTATAATCATGCAAAGATGAAGCGGTTTCATTTATTGCACAATGGACAAATCAGCTTTTATATGGCACTTTTGGGAATGCTACTTTTTGAGGTAAGTTTCTCTGAACTCAACGGGTGTAGTTGCTGTGTGTGTTTTAAAGTAGCGAACAAAATAAGCAGGGTCTTCAAACCCTAAGTCTTGTCCAAGTTCTTTGATTGATAAACTAGTGTGTACTAAAAGTCTTTTGGCTTCTAATAAAATTCTATCGTTGATTATTTCTTTGGGTGATTTGCCCAAAACTTTTACAGTAGCTTGTCCTAATCGCTTTTCTGAAATACAAATGATTTTAGCATAATCAGTTACGCTTTTCAATTTGGTGTAGTTGATTTCCAGAAAATCTCGAAATAATAAAGTATAATCAAGGTTTGCCCCCTTTTTCAATTCTGTGAAGCCCTGTTTGCGTTTTTCTCTTTCGGAAAGAAGTAAAAAGTTATGAAGTAGGTTTTTCAATAAAACAGGTTTTGAGTTGTCAGGTTGCAAACTCAATTCTTCTGTTATGTTTTCGCAAATATTGATGTATTTCTCAAAATCAATTGTAGTAAGTTTAATTGTTGGCTTGTCTGCAAGGTCGTTAAACAAGATGCTACTTCTCAAAAACTTGGTGTCGTTTTCTGTTGTGCAAAAAAAGTCATCGGTAAAGATTAAAACTCGTCCTTCATATCTTAGTAGTTGGTCAAACTGATGTACACGGTCTTTATTAATAAACAATAGCGAGTACGGCTCTATTTTTATCGGCTCAAAATCAACAAAATGTGTTGGCTGACAATTTTCAAACAAGAAGATGTGATAAAAATTTGTGCGATGTGGGGTAACTAAATGGGCTTTGCTTACAATTGTCAAAGTATGCAATGGCACGACCTCAATTTGAAGGTCAGCACTTCTCTTAAAGTTAAGTGTCTTTATTTTGTCAGCCATTCTTTAATTCCAAAGGGAAAGATAAGTTTTTGTTTGTCAATCGGTATTAGCATGTTAGCTCAATATTACCGACAATAGTAGCAAATTTACCTTTTCCATTGATAGAATGCCCCATTCAGCACCCTGATTTTCTGTAACATGCAGTATCTGAGCTACCTTATTTGCCGTCGCTGCACACTTAACTGACCAATTATCTAACTTTAGAATCATTCCAAATTACCTCAAAGTGGTTGATTTTATTGAGGAAATGGATAATTTGTGTTAGTAATGGATTAAATGGAAGGAATGTCAAGCTGCTTACAAATCTTCTTGCATAAAAGGTTGGACAATTCCTGATGTCGCCCGACTGTAGTTTGCTTTCTGTTTACCGGATTAATGAAGATCGAGTGATTTGCTCCCTCCCTGACGAGCGTACAGTTATAGGATGCAAGATGTTTGAGAAACTCCGTTCGTTTCATCAGGCAAAGCTCAGTTTTCTGCGAATAAATTTCTTGCCTTGATAGAGGCTGAGGGTTGTTTCTCTCTGGTGAGAAATGATGAGTTCCAGCGCATCCTGAAGGTTAATTTTTAATTCCTCAATGGTTTTACCTTGTGAAATAACCTCCGGAAGTTCTTCCAGCTGTCCTACGTACCATCCATCTTCACTTTTCTCAATAATCGCTGTAAAATCTATGTGTTTGAGCTTCTTGGGTTTCATTTCTGTTTTTCTTTATACAAAATTACGACATTTTTTTTAACTCTTAAAATTTGTGGCTGCCGTGGATGACCAATCTGTAGATGGATTGGCAGGAAGGAATTGAAATTGGAAAGAATTATGAACGATTTAAAGCCAAAAAGACAGGCAAAAACCTGTCTTTTTAAGTTTTATTACATAAATTCTTACATCTAACTTTTCGAATTTATGTACTTAGCTAATTGTTAGCCAACTAATTAAAATCGATTGTACCCGGGCATGGGGTACAAAAAATGGCACCACAACTACCGCCACAACCAAAAAAAAATCTCTGTAACCAGCAAGGGTCCAGGGGTTTAGAAGATTTGTATGTACCCGGAGCCGAACTAACCATCCTCAATCCTCAATTGACTGAAAATCTGATGTATTCATTGTTTTTCTAGGCTTTCATCGAGTTTTACATAATCTATCTACGGTTATTAAAAACCATTAAAATTCATCCATTTCCAAAAATGGATATACCTCTACATATACTTCTGCATATACCGATTGTATCCCATTTTGGGGTAACTTTGAAAAAATTTCTTAGCCTATGCCAACAGTAACATACAATCTCAAGGCACCGAAAGCGATTGGGAAGAATCTTACACCAATCAGAATGGTCTTTGCCTTTGGTAAAAAGCACATCATTCTCTCAACCGGCATCATGATTCTTCCAAAGAATTGGAACCCGGAGAAAAACAGACTTCGGATCTCCCGTCTGGATGATATGGAAAACGTTAATATAAACACCAGGCTTGATAAAATAGAAAAAAGGGTTTTAATGCGTTACAGGGATCACATCTCAGAGAATGACACTTTGTATATCGACAAACTTACAGTGGAGTTGAGAGAGATCTTGCGCCCCTCTGGAACAATTTATGCAGAACGAATGACATTTGTTAAGGCGATAGAGGTGTATATTGAGTCATGTAATAAAAAACCAAACACAAAGAAGCATTATGTCACGACATTAAATGCTATTAAGGAATATGAGAAAACACAAAAGAGACCGATTGAGTTTGAAGATATTGACCTAACCTTTTATGATAAGTTTGTCAGATGGTGTGAAGCAGTGCCTTATGCGATGAATACAATCGGAAGTCATATCAAACAGATCAAGGTATTTATGAACTATGCAATTGATCAGGGATGGACTAGGTGGACCGGGCATTTAAATAGAAGATTTAAGATCATTGAAGAAACGGCTGATACTATCTACCTGAGTGAAGAAAAAATTATAAAAATTTATAACCTTGACCTAGCGAAAAGAAAAAATCTTGAAAGAGAGAGGGATCTTTACGTTATTGACTGTTATACAGGACTTCGCTATCAGGATCTGCACCAGATAACCCCGGATAAGTTCATCAAAGAGGGCTCACAAATAAAGATAAAAACATATAAGACAGATAAGACGGTGGTTATACCACTTCATCCGGTAGTAAAGGAGATTATTAAGAAATATAATGGAACACTACCAGCTCCTTCATCTGATCAGCAAATGAATCGCTCTCTGAAGATTTTTGGCTGGCTGGCTGGTCTGAAGGCTCGGATACCCAAAGCGATTACAATTGGTGGAAAAAGAATACAAAAAACATATTTTGAGTGGCAGCTTATCACGGTTCATACAGCCAGGAGGTCATTCGCCACAAATGCTACTTTAGCTGGAGTGCCAAAAGAAAGAATTATGTTAATCACTGGCCATACTGTAAAATCCGGTGATATTGACCACCTAAATCCGGTTGAACGTGACCACCTTCTTTCCGGTGCAAATTGACCACCCCCATTTTTCCCTCATTTTCATTTGATTTTATCGGTTTTAGACGGTTATACAAATATACATTTTTTCATTCCTGCTAATTTTATTCGATTCAGTTCAATAATTGGTGCTTTTTTCGTAATGATTCCCCGACCATTTCGATCCGGTGTGCATTGTGTACGATACGATCCAACACCGCGTCAGCAATGGTTTTCTCACCGATTACATCATGCCATTGTCCAACCGGTAGCTGTGCTGCTATGATGGTAGAACGCTTCCCATGGCGGTCTTCAATGATCTCAATGAGTGCCGATCGGTTATGACTGTCCAGGGGCTGCATACCAAAATCATCGAGTATCAACAGGTCCATCTTCTCGATTCTGGCAGTTTCCCTGATATAGGACCCATCTGCCCGTGCCATTTTCAGCATTGCAAAGAGTTTGGATGTACTGGCATAGAGGACCTTAAATCCGAGCATGCAGGCCTGGTTGCCAAGTGCCGAGGCAACATAGCTCTTTCCGATACCGGTGCTCCCGGTAATGAGGATATTCTCGTTTTTTTCGATAAAAGTGCATTCAGCAAAACGGTTCATAAGGTTCTTGTCCAGGTTACGCTCTATTTTAAAGTCGATCAGTTCAACATCCGCCCTGTAACGGAAACGGGCTGTACGGATACGACGTTCAATACGCCGGTTATTGCGGTCATCCCATTCCGATTCGATTAAAAAAGAGATCATCTCATCGGCTGTAAGATTAACTTTCCCGCCATCTTCCAGGCTGGTTTTGAAGGCGCTGGCCATGCCATGCAACTTCATTTGTTTCATTTTCTGCAGGATTGCTTCGTTCATGATTTATTTGGTTTTAGGTGATTGGATTTTAAGGGAACTCACCCTATCCGATCAGGATCTGACTGACCGGACAAGGTGAGTTAAGCATTCTACCATTATGCATAATAAGTGTTGCCGCGGATATTACCGTGTTTTGGCATAGATACACGATCATTATCCGGATCTATGGGCACACTGTCAAGATGCTTATCCAGGATGGCCAGGATGGTTTTATAGCTGTAGTCCTCATAGAAGTTTGCCCGCAGACATGCTGCATTGAGACGTTCGTTACCGACTTTGGCGGCATAGTTCAGAATGCCCTGGCAGGTTTTATAAGCTTGCTCCGGGTGCTGTCTTCGCATCAGGATCTCGGTGATGTACTTCTCGGTCTGTTCTCCGATTGCCTTTGCCCGTTCAAGGAACTTCTCCGGGGTCCAGTCTGCCTGGAACTTGTGTTTTGTTGCCAGATGATCTTCAACCGTGGTGAACATAAATGGCCTGCGGTTGCGCTTGTGCGTGGCAATATGTTCATAACGGTAATAGATATCAACCTGGCTCTGACTGTAAAGGATGCTGACCTTCTTGCCGATAAAGTGATATGGAACACTGTAATAATGCTTGTCTGCACTAAGGCATACATAGTTGTTCTTTGATACCGTTGCAATCCGTTTGTTTTTCAGTTCATAACGATACAGTGACAATGGCTGCAGCACTGACCGCTCGATATCTTCAAACATCTGGCGGCGACTATAAGGACGGCCCCTGAGCGGATTATTGTTATGGATATCCAGCAACACCCAGATCGCATTGTTCAACGCTTCAATCGAAGTAAAATCCTTCTCCCGGATGATCGTATAAATCACCTGATAGATGATTTTAACGGCACCCTCAACCAGCGCTTTGTGACGTGGCTTATAGGGCCCGGCCGGGAGTGCAGTCATTTTGTAGTGTTCCACAAAGTCCCGGAACGACTCATTGAGCGTGGGTTCATATTTATCGCTCTTGATAACCGCAGACTTCAGGTTATCCGGAACAATGGCCTGGGGAGCGCCTCCGAAGTAATGCAGCGCATTTTCACAAGCGCCGATAAAGTCTTCCTTGCGCTGGGTCATCGTCGCTTCTACATAGGTCAGTTGGCTTGCTCCAAGAATGGCGACAAAAACTTCCACCTTGCATACTTCGCCAGTATGAGCATCTATGATCTGTAGCTTCTCCCCGGCATAGTCCACATACATCTTGTCACCGACCTTATGATCAATGTGCATCGTGGCATTGCTCCGCTTGGACCATTGCCGGTAATGTTCATTAAACTGGGTGTGTTTAAAACCATCCGGATTTGTTTTTAGATAATCCTTCCAGAGCTTATGCAGGGTGTTCCCCTTCTTCTTCAACGCTTTATCTACCTCTGGAAAGAAGGCTATCAGCTCTTTTAGGCGATGTTCCGGTTCTTTTACAGGCTTGGATAAAAATAGCTGTTCCAGTTCACTGTCTTTTAAGCACAGGATCTCTTCCAGCGATTTATCCATGGCGATAAACTGCCGGATGTAACTCTTTACGGAGTTGCGCGATACGCCAGTCCTGAGGCTAATCTGTAATTTAGGAACACCCTCGGTGTACCATTGCAAAATCTGTTTAACTTTGTTCATAGCGATTAAGTTGTTTGACATAAATGGTTAGTGTT
>Ga0114951_10002477_pt1 | contig 20848 bp, 20 predicted proteins | sample AM7aDNAmetaG_FD_88677 | JGI IMG/M metagenome (GOLD analysis project Ga0114951, IMG submission 88677) | Freshwater microbial communities from Finland to study Microbial Dark Matter (Phase II) - AM7a DNA metaG | ecosystem: Environmental > Aquatic > Freshwater > Lake | place: Finland: Lake Alinen... | reverse complement strand
CGAGTAATCATCGTTTACGGCGTGGACTACCAGGGTATCTAATCCTGTTTGCTCCCCACGCTTTCGTGCCTGAGCGTCAGTTACAGTTTAGTGAGCTACTTTCGCTATCGGTGTTCTGTGTCATATCTAAGCATTTCACCGCTACATGACACATTCCGCCCACTTCATCTGTACTCAAGAATGACAGTATTAATGGCAATTCTACAGTTAAGCCGTAGGCTTTCACCACTAACTTATCATCCCGCCTGCGCACCCTTTAAACCCAATGAATCCGGATAACGCTTGGATCCTCCGTATTACCGCGGCTGCTGGCACGGAGTTAGCCGATCCTTATTCTTACGGTACCATCAGCCCTGATGCACGACCAGGGGTTTTTTTCCGTATAAAAGCAGTTTACAACCACTAGGGCTGTCATCCTGCACGCGGCATGGCTGGGTCAGACTTGCGTCCATTGCCCAATATTCCTTACTGCTGCCTCCCGTAGGAGTCTGGTCCGTGTCTCAGTACCAGTGTGGGGGATCATCCTCTCAGAACCCCTAGACATCGTAGCCTAGGTGAGCCGTTACCTCACCTACTAGCTAATGTCACGCATGCCCATCTATAACCGCCGGAGCTTTAATTATAAAGCGATGTCGCTTCATAATGTTATGAGATATTAGCCTCGATTTCTCGGGGTTGTGTCTCGGTTAAAGGTAGGTTGCATACGCGTTACGCACCCGTGCGCCACTCGCCGGCATCCATTGCTGGACCCGCTGCCGTTCGACTTGCATGTATTAAGCCTGCCGCTAGCGTTCATCCTGAGCCAGGATCAAACTCTTCATTGTAATTGTATTTTAAATTGTCTCAAGATTTACTTTCCCTGTTCCTAATTAAAGGAACGGAGATATTCACTACTTATGGCTTCTATCAATATTTTCAAAGAACTTTTTCAAAAGGATTGCAAAGGTATTTATTTTTTACTTTCCTTTTATTATTTCTGTAATTTTTTTCAAGAACATTTCCCCATTTCCAAATGGGAGTGCAAAGGTATAACTTTATTTTTAATTAGCAAAAAAATATTTAATTTATTTTTTTTCTTTTTTAAGAATAATGTCAAAGTACTTTGCTGTAAATCGGACTGCAAAATTACATCATTATTTATAATAAAAAAACATTTTTCAATATTTTTTCTAACATTCTTTTACACGATAGATATACAGACATATACGTGATAAAATAATGAGCGATTTGTTACGTTTTAATTCGTAATTTTGTCTTTTAATACATTATACGATGAAAAAAACATCTAGGTTCGTCATTTTTTTCTTCTTATTATTTGCCGGTTTCAACTTTTCTTCTGCCCAAACTGAGCTGCCTGAGAAAAAAAACAGCCTTATTGACCGTTTTTATATTGGAGGAAATCTGGGGGCACAGTTTGGAACAATTACAAGTATAGATGTATCTCCCCTTATTGGCATTAAAATATATAAAGGCCTGACGGGTGGTGTCGGGTTTACTTATCAGTATTTCAGCAATAAGAATTATGTGCCGAAATTTCAAACCAGTTTATATGGAGGAAGGCTATTCCTCCGGTATTATCTTCCTATATTAAATGAAAGTCTCTTCCTGCATGCTGAATATGAAATGCTGAACTACGAAAATATCAGGGAAGTTTCCGGGATAGTCGTTGATCAATATAGGGACTGGATGCCCAGTTACCTGGTGGGCGCCGGTTTCAGGCAAAACGTAGGAGGCAGGGTGTTTATCGATATTGCTGTACTATGGAATCTGAATGACAAACCTGATTCGCCATACAAAAACCCCATTATCAGGGCAGGAATCAATTTCGGCTTATAGGTAATTCCTTTTTAAATACTCTTCATAATCTCAATCAGCAATTCCCAGAATTTACTGACTGACTCAATATGCAGTCTTTCGTCAGGAGAATGAACTCCTTTAACTGTAGGTCCAAAAGAGATCATATCCATATCGGGATATTTCTCGCCGATCAGGCCGCACTCCAATCCTGCATGAATGGCTTTCACCTTGGGATCAATATGAAATAAACGTGTGTATGCTTGTTTTGCAATTCCTAGTATTTCAGAATTGACGTTGGGGTTCCAGCCGGGATAACCATCACCCTGTTCCACTTTGGCACCACCCAGCAAAAAAGTACATTTTATCATATTACATATATCGTCCAGGCCAGAAGCCACTGAACTTCTCTGGCTCGATACAGCTATAATCTGATCGACATTAGTTTTAATGGATGCCAGATTGGTAGATGTTTCCACCAGATCCTCCAGGTCATCAGACATACGTATTACTCCATTAGGACAGGCGTACAGTGATTTCAGCAGTTTCGACTGGATATTTGGGTTCAGTATAACAGCAGGGATTTCTGCCGGTTCACAGGTGATTTCAACATTCTTTTCAACGGTTTTCAATTCTGATTTGATGATGCTGTCGAATAATTTTACCTGATCAAGGATATCGGATGATTTTATTGAAGAAACGGTAAAAATGGCAAATGCTTCACGGGGTATGGCGTTGTGCTTTTTACCACCATCCATGTAAGAAACAGCAATATTCATTGATGAATGAAGTGAATACAATAATCTGACAAGGATTTTATTTGCATTTCCGAGACCCCGGTGAATGTCATCCCCGGAATGTCCTCCCTGCAATCCTCTTACATCAATTCTGAATGCCGTATGATGTGACGGCACCACTGCCGACTGGTAAGGGTAATATGCCATTGTACCTCTGCCGCCTGCACAACCTATAAAAATTTCTCCTTCATCTTCAGAATCCAGATTCAATAATATTTTACTTTTCAGGAACCCCGGATTCAACTCATTGGCTCCTGTAAGCCCGGTTTCTTCATCCACTGTAAACAGGCACTCAACAGGGCCATGCTCAATACTGTTGTCGTCAAGAAAGGCCAGTTGGGCAGCCACACCGATGCCGTCGTCAGCGCCCAGAGTAGTTCCTTTTGCTTTCAACCATTCTCCATCAATCCATGTTTTAATAGGGTCAGTCTCAAAATCGTGAACGACATCATTGTTTTTCTCACATACCATATCTATATGCGATTGCAAAACAACCATCCTTGAATTTTCTTTTCCTGCTGTAGCCGATTTCCTGATCAGAATATTACCAATATCATCAGTAAGAGTTTCAAGATGATGTGATTCGCCAAAATTAACGATGTAGGCGGCAATTTTTTCTTCACTCTTTGAAGGTCTTGGAATTTTCGTGATTTCATTAAAGTAATACCACAATTTTTCGGGTTTCAGATTAAGAACTGGATCATTCATAAGAATTATTATTAAAAACTTTATTAATATTGTATATACGCTTCACTTGGGTTTCCCTGAAAAAACCATTTAAATCCGAATTTGTTTCAGTTTTAAAACAGATTCTGCAGGATCTATACTGTCAAATATGGCAGAACCAGTAACCAGGACATCCGCTCCTTCCGAAATCAAGCGGGGTGCATTCTGATGATCGACACCACCGTCTATCTCAATCAGTGTTTTTGCCTGTTTACGTAAAATTAAATTTTTCAGTTCTGAAATTTTATGATAGGTGTTTTCGATAAACTTTTGTCCTCCGAAACCGGGGTTAACCCCCATAATGCAAACCATATCTGTATCCTGAATGATATCTTCAAGCAGAAACACAGGAGTATGGGGGTTTAATGCAATCCCTGCTTTCATACCACAATCCCTGATCTGATATACCAGACGGTGCAAGTGAGTAGCAGCCTCATAATGGACACTCAGAAATGCCGGATTTAATTCCTTAAAGCGTTCGATATAGTTTTCCGGATGCAAAATCATTAAATGAATATCCAGCGGCTTTCCTGCATCCCTTCTGATGGCTTTAAGCACAGGGAATCCGTATGAAAAATTAGGTACAAAATTGCCGTCCATAACATCCAGATGAAACCAGTCAACTTCTGAATGGTTTATCATATTAATTTCCTCACCCAGCCTGGAAAAATCTGCTGAAAGAAGTGATGCTGAAATCAGATGTCCCATAAAAATATTTTTTCAAAATTAACAAAAAAGCGGATGTGGTATCCGCTCTTTTCATTAATTAATTCCTTATCCGAGGTAGGTTTTGAGCATTTTACTCCTGGACGTATGTTTTAATCGTCTTATTGCTTTTTCTTTTATCTGCCGCACTCTTTCGCGGGTCAGATCAAACTTCTCACCGATTTCTTCCAATGTCATAGGGTGCTTGCCGTTCAGACCAAAATACAGCCTGATCACATCTGCTTCACGCTGTGTCAGTGTTGAAATAGCCCTTTCGATTTCTTTTCTGAGAGAATCATATATCAGGCCTGTTTCAGGTGTAGGTGTATCATCATTGCGCAACACATCATACATGGTATTTTCTTCATCCTGAACCAGAGGGGCATCCATGGATACATGCCTGCCGGAATTTTTCATCGATTCTTTCACTTCATTTTCGCTGATATCGAGCAGATTGGCAATTTCTTCTGCATTCGGAGTTCTTTCGAATTCCTGTTCAAGCTGTGCATACGCCTTATTAATCTTATTGATAGAACCAATTTTATTCAGTGGCAATCTTACAATTCTGGATTGTTCAGCAAGGGCCTGAAGGATGGATTGCCTAATCCACCAAACAGCATAGGAAATAAATTTGAACCCTCTCGTTTCATCAAATCGCTGAGCTGCTTTTATGAGGCCGAGATTTCCTTCATTGATAAGATCCGGAAGACTTAATCCCTGATTCTGGTACTGCTTTGAAACAGAAACAACAAAACGAAGATTAGCCTTTGTCAGTTTTTCGAGGGAATGCCTGTCGCCCTGTTTGATTTTCTGGGCAAGGATTACTTCTTCCTCGGCGGTAATCAATTCTACACGCCCAATTTCCTGAAGATATTTATCCAGTGAAGCGGTTTCACGATTGGTTACCTGTTTTGCAATTTTTAATTGTCTCATAAATATTATTTAAACATCAAACTGATACGACAAAAAAATGATCGGGTTACACTTTTATCTTATTATTTATACATTTATCTCAATTATCAGAAGTTAAATACTTCTATTTGATAAATATAAAATTAATTTTCCCAGTGTTTTTAATAAAAGGGTTCAGAAAAGTGTTAAAAGTATTAACCCTCTTTATAAATATATGTAATAAAAGAATTCAGTATGATAAAAAAAGTCCCGGTTTGAATAAGCAACCCGGGACCTTTGAGAAAAATTTAATGTATTAGGATTTTTCCGGTCTGGGCAACAGCACTTTTCGGGATAACTTCATTTTTCCGGTTTTGCTGTCAATATCAATCAGTTTAACTTCCAGTCTGTCACCGACCTTAAGAGCACTTTCTACCGTATTCAGTCTCTCCCAGCTGATTTCGGAGATATGAAGAAGACCATCTTTTCCCGGTAATATTTCGAGGAAAGCACCAAAGGTTGTAATATTTTTAACAACACCTGTATAAACTTCTCCAATTTCAGGAATAGCAATAATGCCTTTAATGCGTGCTTTAGCTCGTTCTATCGAGTCAAGATCAACAGCCATAATGTCAATGATACCGAAAGCTCCAACTTCTTCAATAACAATGGTAGAGTTAGTATCTGCCTGAATTTCCTGAATGATTTTTCCTCCGGGACCAATGATCGCGCCGATGAATTCTTTAGGAACAGTCATTTTAATCACTCGAGGTACAAATGGTTTATAATCAGTACGGGGTTCTGAGATTGTTTTCATCATTTCACCCAAAATATGAAGTCTTCCCAGCCTGGCCTGTTCTAATGCTTCAGCCAAAACATCGTATGAAAGTCCGTCAACTTTAATGTCCATCTGACAGGCAGTTATACCATCGCGAGTACCTGTAACCTTAAAGTCCATATCACCGAGATGATCTTCATCGCCCAAGATATCAGATAATACAGCATATTGTTTTGTTGCACTGTCTGAAATCAATCCCATTGCAATACCGGCTACCGGTTTTGGTATCTGTACACCGGCATCCATTAAGGCAAGAGTACCTCCGCAAACCGTGGCCATAGATGATGATCCGTTGGATTCCAGAATATCGGAAACGATTCTGATAGTATAGGGATTTTCTTCCCCTGTTGGAATAATAAATTTTAATGCACGCAAAGCAAGGTTGCCATGACCAATTTCGCGCCGGCCTGGGCCTCTGTTGGGTTTTACCTCACCTGTTGAAAATGAGGGAAAATTGTAATGAAGCAGGAAATTTGTTTTCCCTTCAAACACCGCACCATCAATTGTCTGCTGATCGAGTTTTGAACCTAAAGTTACAGTGACAAGTGCCTGTGTTTCGCCCCGAGTAAAAACTGAAGAACCATGAGCTGAAGGCAAATAATCCACTTCGCTCCATATAGGACGGATTTCATCGAGTTTTCTGCCATCAAGTCTTATTCTCTCAATAAGAACAGCCTTTCTCACCGCTTCTTTCTCAACAGCATGGAAATACCTGTCGATCATAAATGCTTTAGCGGTTCTGTCTTCGTCGCTTAATGTTTCAATAAAAGCCTGCTTAACCGCTTTGAATTCGTCGGTACGTTCGTGCTTATTGTTATTGCCTTTTTTAGCAATTGAATAAAACTTATCGTAAGCATATTTTTGTATAGTTTCTTGTAATTCCTCATCGCTGGATTCATGACAATATTCTATTTTCGGGCCTGTGCCAAATAACGCCGCCAGTTCAAGCTGAGCATCACATTGGGTTTTAATAGCTTCATGGGCTGTTTTCAGAGCAGTGATCATATCTGCTTCTGAAACTTCTTTCATTTCGCCTTCCACCATCATGATATTATCTTTTGTTGCAGCTACCATAACATCGATATCTGCATCAGCCATTGCCTGTATGGATGGATTGACAATGAATTCACCATTAATTTTACATACCCTGACCTCAGAAATCGGCCCATTGAAAGGAATATTGGAAACCGTAAGAGCAGCTGAAGCAGCCAGAGCAGCCAAGGCATCAGGTGCGGTTTCTTTATCAGCAGAAATAAGCATGATACTAACCTGAACTTCCGCATGATAATCGTCAGGAAATAAAGGTCTTAAAGCTCTGTCTACAAGACGTGAAATAAGAATTTCATAATCGGATGATCTGGCTTCTCTTTTAAAGAAACCTCCCGGAAAACGACCGGCGGCTGCATATTTTTCACGATAATCAACAGAAAGTGGCATAAAATCTACATTTTCTCCTGCTTCCTTTTTTGCTACTACTGTAGCTAATAACATTGTATTGCCCATTTTTACCACAACAGCACCGTCAGATTGTTTTGCCAGTTTGCCGGTTTCCATCGAAATTGTCCTGCCGTCAGGCAGTTGAAAAGTTTTTGTTACTCCTAAATTTGTCATATTGTTTATTTGGTTTTTACAAAAAAAGGCAATTTTGATAATTGCCTTTATTCAATCTGAAACGTTTTCAGATTATTTTCTTATATTTAATTGTTTTATTATCGTTCTATAGCGTTCTATATCATTTTCCTTCAGATAATCGAGTAATTTTCTTCTTTTCCCGACAAGCCTGACCAATGAGCGCTCAGTATTCATATCGTTTTTATTTTTCTTCAAATGCTCTGTCAGATGCTTTATTCTGTGGGTAAAGAGAGCAACCTGTCCTTCGGGAGATCCTGTGTCAAACTCTGATTTTCCGTAATCCTTAAAAAAGTCTTTCTTTATTTCTGGTGTTAAATACATAGCAATGATATAATTTTTAAAATGGTTTGCAAAGTTATAGAAAATATTTTAATTGTTAAAAAAAATATATATTATTTTTGAAATTTAATTCAAAGAATAACAATCAAATAGGAACACTGCATGATTGCAACAACAGTTACCGTTTATGTAAAGACAGGTTTTACAGAGGATTTCATCCGTCACACCATTGAAAATCATAAGAATACGAAAAAAGAGCCCGGGAACATCCGCTTTGATTTTCTACAGTCAAAAAAAGATCCGTGCAGGTTTCTTCTTTATGAAGTTTTTATTGATGAAGATGCCATTTTACAGCATAAAAAAACCACACATTACAACAAATGGAAAGAGGCAGTTGAGAGCTGGATGGCTGTGCCGCGCGAAGGAGTTCCTCATGATGTCATATGTCCTGCAGGAGAAGAATCATGGTAATTCAGCCCTTTGAATTTCAAACAAACCGCAGGCTTGTTTTTGGCCCCGGAAAGCTTAATATTTTACCATATCTGGTTAAAAACTTCAATGATGATATACTGGTCATCACAGGTGTCAGGACTTTTTCAGCTAATCCTAACATTCAACATGTTATCGATATGGTAAAGCTTTCAGGGAAGAAGGTGTTTCTGGAAAAAATTCATGGAGAACCATCGCCCGGGCAAGTTGATACAATTGTCGCCGCATATGTAAATAAAGATATTGGTCTTATAGTCGCAATAGGTGGAGGAAGTGCTGTTGATACGGGTAAAGCTGTATCGGCAATGCTTCCGGCAGGAGAGTCAGTTGTAAATTACCTCGAAGGAATTGGTACAAAAAAACACGACGGGCAAAAAATCCCTTTTATTGCAATACCTACGACAGCTGGGACGGGAAGTGAGGCGACTAAAAATGCTGTATTGAGTGAAATTGCGGAGGACGGGTATAAGTGTTCCTTACGTCATGATAACTTCATTCCCGACATTGCTCTCATTGATCCTTTGCTTACTATAAACTGTACTCAGGAAGTCACCGCAGCAGGAGGGCTGGATGCATTTACCCAACTACTTGAATCATATGTTTCTCCCAAGGCATCCCCTATCACAGATGCTCTCGCGTTCAGCGGAATGAAGATGATAAAAAACGCAATGATCACAGCGTATTCAACGGGTAATGATGAAATGGCAAGAACAGCCATGGCATACGGAGCATATATTTCAGGAATAACATTATCGAATGCAGGCCTCGGCCTGGTTCACGGTTTTGCTTCTTCCATCGGCGGAATTCTCCATATTCCACATGGAGTAATTTGCGGAACATTATTAGGCGCTTGCACTGAAGAAACCATCAAAGCCCTGTTTGCCAACGGCCAGTCTGAATATCTGGATAAATATGCAGGGACAGGATTCCTGCTCAATGGATACGAGACTACTGTCAAGAATGAAAACCAGCGGTTAGAAGGATGCGAACTTCTTATAAAGACAATTGGCTTATGGATCAGAAAAATGAACATACCGCTACTCGGACAATATGGTCTTCAGGAAAGGCACATCGATCTGGTAGTAAATGGAACAGATAATAAATCAAACCCGGTAATTCTTTCAAAGGAAATTATTAAGAAAATATTGTTAAAAAGAATCTGAATCTCTTAATTTTACACTTATATTTCTTGCTGATCTTTAAAAAAGAATTATACTAAAAACTAAAACAGCGTTTATGAAAAAGATCATTATTTTTTCTGTATTTATTTTTAGTGCTGCTGTCCTCGGTTATTCTCAAAGTGTCAGGGTTGCAGGAGCATATGACAGCTTCATATTGTCTTTCTCCAAACTGAGTATTGACGGGAAGTCGGTAAGTTCAAAACCGCGTTTCACCTGTTTTTTGCATCTCGGCTTTACTGTTCATGTTGAGTTCAGTAAAAACATAGGTATTTATTCAGGACTTGGTATTAAAAACATCGGATTCATCAGTACAAGCAGTGTTGCAGGTACACCCATCATGATGAAACGGAGATCCTACAACCTGTGTTTACCTCTGGGACTGAAAATCGGAGCCTTTCATAAAAACATAGCTATTTTCGGGGGGGGAACGATTGAACTTCCTTTTCATTACAAAGAGAAATACTTTGAAAATGGTGAAAAGAAATCTAAATTCACGGAATGGTTCAGTAGCAGGACTCCGCTATATATGTATTCCGCCTTTGGAGGCATTGAATTTCCCCTGGGATTTTATTTGAAATTTCAGTATTATTTCAACAATTTTCTCAATAAAAGCTTCTCAGGAGATGGAATTACTTTTGCAAAATACGATGCTGATGTCTTTTACATATCCTTTGGTTTTAATTTTTATAATAAAAAATACAAAGGTGACAAGTCGACAATAAAAAACACCTTATCTCCAAAAGAAGCACTAAGGACCATTTAATTATGAATATTATCGTAACAGGCGCCGGAAAAGGGATAGGCTATGAAGTTGTCAGACATTTTACCTCTGCAGGAAAACATAACATTATAACAGTTGCGAGAAATTCGGGCAGTATGGGTGATTTAATTCATGCTGCTGGAGAAAGCGGCTGCAATGTTTTCCCGCTGGAGGCAGATCTGCTGGAAAAGAATGTTCCGGAAAAACTATCGATTTTAATAAATAAGCATTTTCCCAAAATTGATATTTTTATCAACAATGCGGGCCTGATGATAAAAAAGCCGGTTGCTGAATTAAGCAATGAAGATTTCGACAGGTTATTCGCGACAAATGTAAAAGTGCCGTTCAGCCTGATCAGGTCTCTCCTGCCCTTCTTTAATGAAAATGCTCATATTATTAATATAGGAAGCATGGGTGGATTCCAGGGAAGTTTGAAGTTTACCGGTCTGTCACTGTACAGTGCATCAAAAGGAGCTTTGGCTATCTTATCCGAATGCCTTGCCGAGGAGCTGAAAGAAAAGAAAATTTTTGTTAACTGCCTCGCGTTGGGATCTGTTCAGACTGATATGCTGGAAGAAACCTTTCCAGGCTACAAGGCACCTGTCAACGCGCAGGAGATGGCCAACTTTGTTGTTAAGTTTGCATTAAACGGTCATCATTATTTTAACGGGAAGATCATTCCCGTTTCAGTTACAACACCTTAATAATATTTTTAACCCCGGAGTTATGAATAAAGAAATAATTATACAATTTACTGGCCTGTGGAATAAATACTTTCCAAACATCGACCTGCCAGTTACGGCTTCTCTTACTGGGGATATCGGTGAAGCAAGGCTTGTCTCCAAATCAACAAAATGGAGCTGCCTGGTATGTGAACTGGCCAAAGTGACCAAAGGACAATCCATTGCTTACAACGAAGATTCTCTTGGTTGCGGAGGGGCAAAAAGATATCTTGGATATACAGGAAACATCATGCCCAATTTCGATTATTTTCTTTCATACGGCATTGAGGGTATAGTTGAAGGAGAACGGTATAAAAAATCGCCTGAGATCGTAAATGAAACACAAAAAATCCTACAGACGCTTCCGGCCAAAGGTAAATATTATGTTTTTAAAAGATGGGACAAACTGGATGAGAATGATTCACCTGATGTGGTTATTTTTTTCGCCAAAGGACCGGTTCTGTCCGGTTTATTTACCCTTGCCAATTTCGACAGTGTTGATCCCAATGGAGGTGTAATTGCTCCTTTTGGTGCCGGATGCGGTACCATTATTCATTATCCTTACCTCGAAATAGCAAAAGAAAACCCGAGAGCGGTCCTCGGAATGTTCGATCCCTCAGCACAGCCCTGTGTCCCTAAAGATTCGCTGTCATTTGCAGTTCCATTCAATAAATTTGAAAAAATGGTCAGTTATATGGAAGAAAGCTTCCTGATAACCGAAACATGGAGCAAAGTGATGAAGCGGTTCTAATCAAAAGTAAAAAGTTGATTATAGGTAAAAGAGCAAATGGTAAAATAGTGGAATCCGGAGTATAGGTTTCCGGAAAAAGGAAAGGAATCAGTTGTTAAAAAATTATCATACCATTATTTGCCCATAATAACAAAAACTGTTCTGCGGTTTTTTGCTCTTCCGGCTTCTGACACATTAGAGGCAATAGGTTTAGCTTCTCCGTAACCTTTATAGGTTAACCTTGCAGAACTGATACCTTTTATTATTATATAGTCGTAAACCGATTTAGCCCTGTTCTCCGACAGCACCTGATTTGACTTGTCATTGCCCACATCATCGGTATGCCCCTGAATTTCTATTCTTATGCCCGGATTTTCTGATAAAAAATCAATGAACCCATCAATTACACTCCTGGATTCCGGCGAAAGTTCAAACGAATTGGTCGGAAAATAAATATCGTTCAGCTTATAGGAAGCCCCAATTTCAATAGGTTTTACGTCAATATTGACCGTTGCAGGTTTTTGAAAAGCAGTGTCTTTTTTGGCAATATACTTCGATTCATAAGCAAAACCTTCTTTTTTGACCGTCATAATATAATCGTTCTTAAACGGAAAAACCGCCACATATTTACCGGTCTTAGAATCCACAGGTATCTCGGTGACTTTCAGTGTATTCAGATTTTTCATCTCTATTTTCGCCTTCACAGGTTCCTTGGTTGATTCGTCTTTAAGTTCACCTTTTACAAATAACACTTTCTCAGGTTTGGCTTCTTCGTATAAAGGGAAGGAATACAAATCCCAGCCACCCACGCCATTGTATTTATTGGAGGCAAAGTAAGCATAGTTGCCGTCAGTGCTCACAAAGAGGCCTGTTTCGTCATCCGGTGTATTGATAGGGTAACCGATATTTTTGGGTTTGGTCCATTTTCCTGTGGAATCTTTCCGCGTATAAAAAATATCGTACCCGCCCATGCCGGGTAACCCATCGGACGCATAATACAGTGTCTGGCTGTCGGTATGAATGAATGGTGTTTTTTCGTTGCCTTTGGTATTCACAGCCGGGCCAAGATTGACGGCAGTGCCCCACTCGCCTTTTTCGTCTTTCACTGAGTAGTAGAGATCATAACCGCCATAACCTCCGGGGCGGTCGCTGGTAAAATAAAGACCTTTGCCATCAGAGGTAATGCTGGGTTGAGACTCCCAGGTTTCAGGAGAATTTATTTTTTTCCCCAGACTTTTTATATCTGTCCAGAAACCGTCTTCATCGAGTTCAGAGTAATACAGGTCGCACACAGCATTGGCACCGTTGCCCTCACAAACAGTATATACAAGGTATTTATTATCAGCTGTAATAGTAGCACCACCTTCATTGCCTCTTTGATTAAAAGGTTCTGGCATGGGTTCACCTGCTGTAAATTCATTCGGACCGGTGCGCTTACTCACCATGAATGTTTCCTGAAGGGTTTCCCGCTGTATCAGGTCGCCTTTTTTCGGGCCGATCTTTAAAGCACGTGTATATAAAGCAAGCTCGTTGTCAGGAGAGATGATAAAGAGGTACTCATCCATCGGTGATGAAACGCCTCTAACAACCTGTGGTTCGAACGGAACAGGGTTTTTCATCAGCTTAACAAACACATCTGCATATTTCATCATATCATTGGCGTCGTTATAATCCTTATCGGATTTCACTTTATCAACATCTTTTATGAAGAGCTTGAGGTTTTTAACAGCATCATCCCATTTTTCTGCTCCGAAATAAATTTTACCCAGATAAAAATAAACGTAGTTATCATAATCGGGGCAGAGCCCGATGACTTTCAGAAAATTCTGCTCGGCAAGTTTAATATTTCTTTTGCTTTCGGTTGAATAGATCACTCCTGTAAGGTAGTATGCATCGATATAAGCGGGTTCAATCTCAATGACCTGTTTGCAATATTGCAGTGCCTGGGCAAATGTTCCTGTTTTGTATTCTGTCACTGCTTTATCGTAAATTTTTGCTGCTTTTTTATTTTCCACTTTAGGACAGGGGCTTTCCTCTTTCTGTGAATAAGCCCTGCCGGCTGTCAGCAGTATAATCAGGAATACAACACGGAAAAGTGTTTTAAAAGTTGCTCTATGCATAATCATTGTTTTAACCTGCCAACAGAACTTAATAATATCTGGTCAACCAAAACGAGTGCTGCCATGGCTTCAACAACAGGAATGGCTCTGGGTACAACACATACATCATGTCTTCCGCCGGGCTTCAGGATGACAGAATTTCCTTCCGTATCAATTGTTGACTGTTCTTTCATAATAGTAGGTACGGGTTTAAAAGCCACTCTGAAAAAAATCTCCTCACCATTGGAGATGCCGCCCTGTATGCCACCTGAGAAATTTGTCTTTGTTTTAATCCTGCCGCCGGATTTATCAGAAACAAATTCATCATTCACCTCAGAACCCATCATGGAAGCCATTTTAAACCCCAGGCCATATTCAAACCCTTTTGCAGCATTGATAGAAAGCATCGCGTGAGCAAGTGCTGACTGCAATTTTCCAAAAACCGGTTCTCCCACACCAGCAGGGACATTTCTGATAACACAGTTAATGACACCGCCTGTCGAATCTCCTTTTTCTTTCAGCGCCGTCAGCAAGGCCTCCATCCTGGCGCCTGTTTCCTTATCCGGGCAATACAAAGTGCTTTGGTTAACCAAGGATTCATCTGCAATGACTATATTATCCGGAATACAAATGTCTCCAATTTGCGAAACAAAAGCAATGATGTGAATGCCCTGCAGTTTAAGAATCATTTTGGCCAGGGCACCAGCAACCACCCTGACGACAGTTTCCCTGGCAGATGACCTACCCCCGCCCCTGTGATCACGGATACCGTATTTAGCCATATAGGTATAATCAGCATGCGAGGGACGGAAAATATTTTTCAGGGAATCGTATTCATCCGGCTTTGCATCTTTATTCCGGATCAGGAAAGCTATGGGCGTTCCCAATGTTACTCCTTCAAAAATTCCAGAAATGAATTCCACTTCATCATCTTCTCTGCGGGCAGAAGCTGACAGGCTTTTCCCGGGTTTACGCCGGTTAAGTTCTGAAAAAACGAAATCAAAATCCACTTTAAGACCGGCAGGGCAGCCATCTATTACTCCACCATAGGCCTTACCGTGTGATTCGCCGAAAGATGTCAGTTTGAAAAGAGTCCCAAACGTATTACTCATAGTAAAACAAAATTACTACTTTTCTCAGAAATCAAAGAGATTTCAATGCCATAATTACAGGATAAAACAATGCCACCATCAGCAGAAGGGTAATAAAGGGCCTGTTGATGTTCTGCCACGTATAGTTTTATATTTTATCGCCTCAATGCTATGATTGACAGCTGAAAATATATAAAAAAAACAAAATGTAAAAAGCACAGTAAGCTCGGCATGTATGCCCCAGTCAGTAAAATAAACCAATATCGCTATAAAAGTATATGACAAAGAGGCTATTGCAGATTGTTTCTGGTAGTTGTTCCCGGTTTCAAACCCCTTGGCTTCAGCTGTTTTTTTTCCAAAAAAAAGTCCTTCGAGACCTGAAATACCGGCAACGGCTGTTATCAAAACCGGTATAGTAAAATGCAATTGTGCAACAGGGTTATATCCATTGCGGAACCCGATCAGGTAACCAAAAAAAAATGCCGAGAAAACAATCAGAATTCTCAGGACGTCGATGATATTTGAAATCATAAACTGCAATTAATTATATAAATATTTCTATGGTGCATAACGGTTGTCTGAATTATTTTCCTGCCTTGTACCGGATCACTTCGGCTTTCTCGATCGTAATCAGGCCACCGGAGTTCGATTGTTCGAACATATGCTCCACCGTCATAGTAAACTCTTTTATTTTCTCTTCGGTATCCACAATTTCTATGACTAAAGGAAGATCGGCTGAAATTTCGAAAAGCTTAGCTGAGTGTACTCGGGAGTTTGCACCAAAGCCCATTATTCCCCGTGTTACTGTAGCACCTGACAATCCCTGTTTTTTGGCTTCAAACACAATAGCTTCGTATAAAGGCAGATGCTTTAATTTATCAGACTCGCCGATAAAAATCCGTAAAAGTTTTGCGTTGGGATTATTTTCCATAATCAAAAAAGTTTAGTAATTGAAATACCAATAAAGGTTGCAATAAGTCCAACAATGACACTTAAGGCAACATATGCGCCTGCATAGCCGAGCTGTCCATCGTGAAGCATGCCAATGGTTTCGTTCGAAAAAGCAGAAAAGGTTGTGAAACCGCCCAATAAACCGGTTGCAAGGAATAAACGCCATTCCTGAGTAAGGTTACCTCTGTCGCTGAAACCATAGACTATTCCTATAAGGAAACAACCGATAATGTTAACGGTTAACGTTCCTAACGGAAATACGACAAAAAATTTCATCTGAACAAACTGTGAAAGCAAATAGCGCGAAATGCCCCCGATGAAGCTTCCTGCACCTATGGCTAAAATCAATTTCATATTTTATGTGAGTTGATTTGTCAGTTAATGTTTTTCATTAAAATCAAGGCGCAATTTACGAAAAGTCGGATAAAAACCATACATAAACAAATTAAAGCCTATGTAATGGTTGAAAATAAAGTTTAATGATTTCAACCTAATATTTCCCAAAAAATTTTGAAATATCAAAATAGATATCTTTCTCCACCCCCTCTACTGTCCTGATTTGTATATCATCATAGGGCTTTCTATTATGTTCCAGCAACGACTGCATAATAAATTTGTAGCCAGGATAATTTTTTTCAAGCCAGGCATATTCAGCCCTGACACCTTCCGTTTCTGTTTTTTCATTTATCAATATTGCCTTTTCATAAGATGATCCATCTTTTTTTGCATCGACAGATGTACTTCTATCTGCTGAATTACCGGTTATTTTACCGCTGATTTTACAGGAAGTAATTAAACCAGTAAGAATGATAATGAAAACAATCTTTTTCATAGTGCATTTGTTTAAATTATGACAGGTCCGTTTTGGGACAGAAATCAATTTTAACTCATTTACACTATAAATATATAAATATTACTAAACCGTTTAACGTTTGTAATAAAAAAATAAAAAAAATAAAAAAAAGCATGAAACACAATTACCTCATACCTTGAAATTGGCTATCCTCTTTTTTTCTCTTCCCGCTTAGCTGCTTTGGCAGCACGCTTTTCTTTCAGGTTTTTTGTTGCCGGCTTTTTAACCGATTTTTCTTTTCCTTCCTTTTCTTTTGACATTGCTTTATTTTTTAAGAATTGTATACCAAAGATATGATTTTTTTGACAGGAATACCTTAAAAATTCACAGAAAAAAGACTAAAGACAAAATACGGAAAGTGTAAAGCCGGATACATGTTTAATTTACCGGATGAAATTGTTTTTATTACTTTTGCATAAGTCTCAGAAAAAAGCATATTTAATTGGGTGCAGTTTATCATCTTGGAGCAGTCATTTCAGTATTTCTTGCTATTCTTGTCCTGATCAAGAAAGAGAAACTACTGTCTGATATTATTCTTGGTACCTGGCTCATCGGGGCCGGGCTCAACCTGTTTATATATCACCGTATCAATGACCACGAAGAGTTTTATCAGTTTCTGATCATCATTTATTATTTCGTAATATTAATTCAGGGTCCGTTATTTTATATTTATGTTCATTGTTTAACAACCCGGCGACATAAGCTGACTTTAAAAAACCTGCTGCATTTTATACCCGCAGCGCTATTTCTTATATATTTATTGTCACTGGTTATTACCGGCGATGTGCAAAGAATCAGCTCCCTGACTGACAATATCATCGAACAACATTACTGGCAATGGTGTGTACTGATTGTCTATGCTGTTATTTCAATTCCCTTTTATATCATTTTAGCATATTACAACCTCAGGCTTTATGACAAAAAAATTCTCGACAGCTATTCTTCGCTTGAAGATGTTGAACTCGGCTGGTTAAAAAGATGTATTGGAGGTATTGCCACTGCCTGGATTGTCTTTATCGGGCTTGAAGCTATGATCAGGTTTACCGGTATCCTCCCTGAAGGAGAATCGCTAAAATATTCCTATTACATTTTCAGTATGGTTTTGTTTTATCTTGGCTTGTTTGGCATCAGAAAAACCAACTTTTTCAATGAGAATTATATCAATCTTGGCAATGAAGAAACCAGCCCCATCGACAGAAAAAGAATACCTGCCAGTAACAATATGCGTACTAAGCTGGTAAACATTCCGGAAGATGCTGTTATTCAACATATCACGACGCTGAACTTTGTCATGGAAACCTCCAGGTCGTACCTCAAAGCGAGATTGACGCTCAAAGATCTTTCAGATGAAACTGAAATCCCTGTTCCTGTTATATCATATATCATCAATGAGAAATTCAATAAAAATTTTTATGAATTTGTAAATGATTACAGGGTTGAAGAGTTCATCAACCGCTTCACTGAAGCCGACAGGAGCCGTTTTACCTTACTTGCTATTGCCATGAATTGCGGGTTCAGCTCAAAATCATCGTTTTACAGCATATTTAAAAAACACACCGGTTTCACACCTTTAGAGTATTTCAGCAAGTTAACTTAGCAGTGATTCTGATTCCAGAATAAATTTGCACCCAAAAACTTGTCCAGAGTATTTATCAGGACTTGTTTTTCACGGATTATTATTGAAAGTATCTATAAATTTGATTTCAATTTTAGTCAGAGTATTTAACATGATGTATTATATTATTACAAATAAACTATTTTAACCTGAATAAAGAATGAAGAAAGTCTTTACCATTTCGATCCTGTTATTATTATTTATGAACCATTGTTTTTCTCAGCTTACGCTCACGGGAAAGATAATGGATAAAAATACAAATGAAGCTTTATTCGGTGCATCAGTTTATATTCCTGATCTTCAATCAGGAAGTGATGCAAAAGAAGATGGGACATATGAAATAAAGAATCTTCCCAAAGGAAAATTTCTGGTTCAGGTTCGCTTTATAGGATACGCAACGAAGATAGTGTTAATTGATTTTTCTTCCGGACAGAAATATGATTTTTTTTTAGAACCATCATATATAGAAGCACAAGAGGTTGTAATCACCGGCAGTGCAACATCAAGCGAAAGCAACCGCTCAAGTGTGTCTGTAGTTACAATTGGAAAAGACATCTTGAAGACCATATCATCGACTAATTTAATCAATGCATTATCGACTATACCCGGCGTTTCTGAAATTACGACCGGGGGTGGAGTTTCTAAACCCGTGATCAGAGGACTTGCTTACAACCATGTTGTGACGATAAACGAGGGAGTAAGGCAGGAAGGAAACCAGTGGGGGCCGGAACATGGAATGGAAGTTGACCAGTTTGCAGCCGAAAGGATTGAAATATTAAAAGGTCCGGCCAGTTTGTTTTATGGTTCCGATGCGCTGGGTGGAGTAATCAACATACTTGAGCCTCCTGTACCTTCACCCGGAACCGTAAAAGGAGAAATACTTTCAAACTTTTCGTCTAACAACCTGTTGACGGCAAACAGCCTGATGCTTGAAGGAAATCATAATGGTTTTGTATGGAGCGCCAGGGTAACATATAAAAACGCTTCTTCTTTTAAAACGCCGGGCTACTATGTATATAATTCCGGTTTTAATGAAAACAATTACAGTGCTCTGATTGGATTGCATAAGAAATGGGGTTTCACACATCTTCATTTCAGCAGGTTCTGCGCCTATATTGGAGCAGTTGAAGGTGCAAGGGATTCAATAACTCATCAATTTATTAATTCGGATGGCCAAATTGTTCCTTCCGAAAAATTAAACAGCCGTAAATTGGATCTCCCCTTCAATAATGTGGTTCACACTAAATTCACCAGTGTTTCAAACATTATTATTCATAACAGCCAGCTGAAAATTAATGTCGGGTTTCAATCCAACCAAAGAAAAGAATTCGGTGAGGACAGGGATATTCCCAATGTATATTTTTTATTAAATACCCTCACTTACGATACTAAATTATTACTTCCTGAAAAGAAAGGCTTTGAAATTACATTCGGGCTTTCTGGTATGACTCAGGCAAATCAGAACAAAGGCAACGAATATGTTGTGCCTGATTATTTCCTTCAGGATCTGGGCTGCTTTGCCTATGTAAAAAAATCTTTTAATAAATTCACACTGAATGCCGGTGTCCGATATGACTTCAGAAGTATCGCCGGAAACTCTTTATATCTCGATACACTTGGCCAGCCAGTCAACATAGGTGGCGATACAATATTCCAGGCATTTAACAGTGATTTTATGTCAGTTTCCGGAGCACTAGGATTTACCTATACCATTAATAAGAATTTTAATATAAAACTTAATGTTGGAAGAGGCTATAGGGCTCCAAGCATTTATGAACTTGCAACTTCTATGAATGGGGCAGCGCCTGATCCGGGAACTTTTTGTTTTAATGCCGGCAATTACGACCTGAAACCCGAAACCAGCATACAGATAGACGCAGAAATCACGGCTGTAAGTAAATATGTGGATGCTACCATAAGTGGCTTTTATAACCATATCAATAACTATATTTACCAGCGAAATGTGAACAGTGAAAGAAAACTATATGACGGTCAGTGGGTCCCGGTTTACCGCTTTGTACAGGGGAATTCATTACTGACCGGGTTTGAATGCGGAGTGAATATTCATCCAGTTAAGAGTGTCAGCTTTGAAAACTCCTGTGCTTATGTCCATGGAACGAATCTTTCAACAAAGGTTCCACTGCCGTTTATTCCTTCACTGAATTCACGACATGAGATTAAATGGATAATAATAAAAGGTAATAATTCTTCTCAATTTTCGAACGTATTTATTAAGGCTGGGGTCAGGCATATATGGAGGCAGAATCGTTATGATCTTTTTGAAACTGAAACAGCTGCATATACTCTCCTAAATGCCGCTATTGGATGCGACATTAAAATCGCAAATCAAAAGCTCACCATTTATATTAACGGAGAAAATCTGAGTAATAAAGCCTACTTTGATCATCTGAACCGTTTTAAAATACTTGATATATATAATCCGGGAAGAAATATTACTTTCGGAATTTATCTTCCCTTCTCCATTACACATCATAAAAGATAAATATTGTTTTTTTCTTTCTTCAAAAGTCAGGATAAACTCCTTATATTTTATTTGGTAATTCGGGAATTTTTATATATTTCCTCTATAAATCATTTTTCAACTTTATCAAAGGATTGTTTATTGTGCAGACATTCAGTATTCTGCAAAGCAAGAGGCGGAAAACAAGGCAAAATAAATTAGCATCCGAAAAAT
>Ga0114951_10002475_pt1 | contig 20863 bp, 24 predicted proteins | sample AM7aDNAmetaG_FD_88677 | JGI IMG/M metagenome (GOLD analysis project Ga0114951, IMG submission 88677) | Freshwater microbial communities from Finland to study Microbial Dark Matter (Phase II) - AM7a DNA metaG | ecosystem: Environmental > Aquatic > Freshwater > Lake | place: Finland: Lake Alinen... | reverse complement strand
CATGTACAGACATGTATAATGCCTTTTTTTGCCCAGGTAGTCACAAAAGGAAAGACCGTCGTATTTGACCGGGAAACTTATGGTTGTCCTGGTGCCCGTGCAGGTCTTGGTTTTGGGAATGGTTACTATGATGCCTTCAATGGAGCCGGCACTGAGTTTATGGCAGCATTTTTTGTGAAGGGTAAAGAGAGCAGTAAGGACCCTGAAACCTATTGTGCAGCTGTGCAACATATTCCTAAACGTGAGCAACCCAAATTTCTGGAGGGTGAACGCCTCCATAAAAACACGCAAAAAGCAAAAAGGTTCATGATAGAGGACCTGCCCATAACTGATATTGCAGAAAAATATGTTATCTTCACACCTTTGAGTGAAGTAAAGAATGGTGAAAATCCAATAGTCGTTATTTTTATTGCTAATCCTTTACAGATTACCGGACTCATAACACTTGTAGGTGCAATCCTTGAGGGAACAGATCCAATCAGGGTTCCACCGATGGCTGCCTGTCAACAGATAGGAGCATTCGTTTACGATGAGGCAAAAAAGGAACACCCTCGGGCAGTTCTCGGGTACACAGACCTCGCCGCGCGAGTAAATGTAGGAAAAATAATTCCAGATAATATGTTTACATTTGCCGTGCCATTTTCCCTATTTCTGGAGATGGAAGAGGAGGCAAAAGACGGGGTATTTGATGGTCCTATCTGGAAGGAACTAGCAGAAACATGACATTTGCAATACAAATTAATCACCTGACCAGGAAATTTAATGACCTGGTTGCGGTGAATGACATCTCTTTTGAAATTAACGAAGGAGAGATCTTTGGACTTCTGGGTCCGAACGGTGCAGGAAAGACGACGACCCTCGCCATGCTTTCAACAATGTTAAAACCAACATCAGGCTCTGCAACGGTTAATGGTATGGACATTAAAAATAATGAGGATGGGGTCAGGAAATCTATCGGGATTGTATTCCAGGACCAGAGTCTTGATGAAGAACTTACAGCCTGGGAAAACATGGATTTTCATGGGAGGCTGTACCGACTTCAGAGTGATGTGCGGCGTCAGCGGATCGAAGAACTACTGGAACTCGTAGAGCTTAAGGACCGGAAAGACGATATCGTCAAGACATTCTCAGGCGGCATGCGCCGCAGGCTTGAGATAGCAAGGGGACTCCTACACTATCCTGCAGTACTTTTCCTCGATGAACCTACACTCGGCCTCGATCCACAGACCAGGAACCATCTATGGCAGTACATAGCAAAACTCTCCAAAGAACACGGTATCACAATTATCCTCACTACTCACTACATGGAGGAAGCAGACCGGCTCTGCAACCGGGTAGCAATTATTGATCATGGAAAGATTATTGCACTTGACACTCCTGCGAACCTTAAGGACGGGATCGGCGGTGATGTGGTCAATATCAGATCTCCGGACCCTTCTGCAGTTGTATCAGTATTAGAGGTGCCCTGGATATCACGAATTGAGAAGCAGTATGATGGGCAGGTGACCATCAGCCTGCAGAACGCAGAGCAGCATGTAAGCACAATTGTGATGCTTCTCAACAGTAATCAGATCGCTATCGAATCAATTTCAATTCACAAACCTACACTTGAAGATGTTTTCCTGTCTTTTACAGGAAAGACCATTCGCGAAGAGGAAGCGGATGGGAAGGCAAACATGCGGATGTACCAGAAAATGATGAGGCGGTAACTATGGATATCATTTATACCATCTGGCTCCGGAGCATGAAGCGGTACATTCGTTCAAAAAGCCGTATTATTGGCAGCATCAGCATGCCCCTTTTCTTCCTGCTTTTCCTTGGTTTCGGGCTGAATTCTGTAGTGCAGATTCCAGGTATGGGTGGAGATTATATCACTTTCCTGATTCCGGGCATGGTTGCGATGAGCGTACTCTTCACGTCAGTCTTCTCAGGTATCCAGATAATATGGGATAAGCAGTTCGGATTTTTAAAGGAGACACTTGTTGCACCTGTCTCCCGTCTGGAAATTATGCTGGGGCAGACTGTTGGCGGTGCAACGACTGCGTTCATACAGGGTATGATAATTCTAATACTCTCAATCTTTTTGGGGCTTAAAAGCGGAAACGTCCTGGGATTTTTAATTGCGTTTGGTTTCATGGCTCTGATTGGATTGGCCTTTACAGCATTTGGTATTGCCATTGCATCAAAGATGGAAGATATGACCGGCTTTCAGCTCATCATGAACTTTGTTGTTTTTCCAATTTTTGGTCTTTCAGGTGCCCTTTTCCCCATAAGCAGCCTGCCTCCGTTTATTGTCCTGATAACTCTTCTCGACCCGCTTACATACGGTGTAGAAGGGATACGATACGGTCTGACCGGTGTTTCACAAATTAACCCCCTTATATGCTTGGTTGTTCTTGGCGGGTTTACCGTTGCTACAACATTTATCGGAGCATACCTGTTCCGTACCATCAAGTCATAATGTGTAATAAACGACAAATATCAGGGCGCTCTTGCCCGTGGGCGAATGAGGTTCCACTTATTTATACAATTTTAGGACATCTGGCTGCCTTTCCATGGCAATAGCTATGGATTGACATCTATTCTGGTTGAATTAATATATAATATGGCGTGGAAAGTTAATTCAGGATTAACACTTATTCTATTCAATTAAGAAGAGCTTATTAATCTGTGATGGTAAGATTTCTATTATGAGTATATTAGATAAGATGAAGCAGAGCATCGGCGGTACTTCAGATGACAATACTCCTTTGACACGACCTGATTTTGTGAATGAAGTGCTGACGGTAGAAAGAGAACTTGAGAAGTTTCAAGGTCTCCTTGCAAATGTTGAGAAAAGTTATGGTGACGGACAGATTGACAGAGTAGATTATGAAACACTTAAAGCTGACCATGAGAGTAAGATAACCGCTCTCAAAGCGAAGATAATGAGCTGGAGCCATGAATATCTGGACCTTAAAAACGGGCTTAATTCTGAACTCGCAGCACTGCGAAATGAAAATACAGAAGCTGAAGGGAAACTCGAAAAGACAGAGAAACATTTTTCGCTCCAACTTATAACTGAAGAGGAATATAATACAAAGAAAAATGTCCTTGTAGCCACGATTAAACGGACATCATCTGCAATAGAAAAGAAACAAAAGTTTTACGATGAGATAATTGTTATTTCACCTTATATTGAAGAAAAGCAACAGTAGGTAAAGAAATAACGGAAAAATTCCCTTCTCTCAACTAATAATGTAATTAAGATATGTAAGTCTCTGGGATTAAACCGATGTACATATATCTGATGTAGGAGAGAAAGAATAATATGGCTGAAATAGCTCGACCATTAGGTGTAACAATCATCGGAGTGCTCTATATAATTATAGGGCTTTTAGCTCTTTTTGGTGGTATCGTAGGTGGCTCAGTTCTGGCTATTGCTGGATTGGGGCCAATTGGACTAATTATCGGCTTTATCTTCATTATCGTCGGTATTATTGATATTATTATTGCAATCGGCCTCTTCATGGCAAAGGGATGGGCATGGCTACTTGCTGTCATATTTGCCATCCTTAATATTCTCGCAAGCCTTATCCAGGCAGTAGCTAGTATCTGGGCTATAATTGGGGTTATTATTCCAATCATTATCCTCTGGTACCTGTTTCAGCCAAATGTCAAGGCCTTCTTTGGAAAAGGCTGAATTTAATCTTTTTTTTATTTATTTTTATAAAGGCCTTTTGCGTAAAGAATATTTTTTTTTACACTTTTTAAAAAAACAAGAATAAAAAGAAAATGCGCCGACTGGGACTCGAACCCAGGTTTAGGCGTTGGCAACGCCTAGTGATAACCACTACACTATCGGCGCTTACACCGTTGCCTTATTGAATTGGTGTGCTTCAGGTTTAAGGATATCGTATTAATCAACAACCATATCAGGAATCATATTTAGGACAACACCATATTCTATTACTACTCATATGGTCCCACTAATGCTTGATCTCACAGGCAAACTGGTTGTTGTTTTTGGTGGAGGTGAAGTTGGAGCAAGAAAAGCCCGTTATTTTGACGGAGAAGCCAGGATAACGGTTGTCAGCAGAACTTTCCATGAGGCATTTGATACACTGAATGTCGAAAGAGTAATTAAGGATCTATCTTCGATTGACGAATACTCTTTATCAGTTTTAATAGAAAGATCGTCCCTTGTAATTGCTGCGACTTCAGACCAGGGACTAAATAAGCGAATCGGTATTTTGTGCAATAATAAAGGAACACTCTTCAATTGTGCCAATTGTAAAGGAGACGTGGTAATGCCCTCTATAATAAAAGGAAAAGAGTACCTCATTGCAGTCAGTACTTACGGAAAAAGTCCTGCCATGAGTAAATACCTAAGAGAGGGAATAACTTATTATTTATCTCCTGATGCAATGATCCGCCTTCAAAACAGGTTAAGGAACGTTCTTAAAGAGAAGACAGGTTCACAGGAGGGGCGTTCAGAAATACTTGGCAATGTTATGAAGGACAAAGAAATATGGGAGATGTTACGCACTGATGAAGATACTGCATTGAGGATTGCGTTGGAGCGCTATTCAAGATGAATGAAGAGTATCATATCCCATTTGCAGTGGCTGGCATAAGTCACAAGGATGCGTCAGTTGAAGAGATAGAAAAGGCGGGTTTTAGGGACGAGAAAGAATTTTACTCTGTTTCCCGGGAATATTTCAGGGGTTCAATACTTCTCCAGACATGTAACAGGGTTGAAATAATAGTTGAGGGGGAGTCTGAAGACCTCAATCAGTTTCTATTTGAAACTGGAAGAGAGAATTTTTCAATTTATGAAGGATCTGACGGACTGCGTCACCTGCTCCTGGTTTCATCCGGTATCGACTCGATGATCGTGGGTGAAGATCAAATCCTGGGCCAGCTTAAAAAGGCACTGGAAAACGCAAGAGAAAATGGGACGACAACCAGTCTATTAGAACTTTGTGTCAACAAGAGCATCAATATAGGTGTAACCGCGAGAAAGGAGACCAATATAAACCGTGGGGCAGTCTCTATTGGTTCAGCGGCTGTAAAACTTGCAGAAAGAGAAATTGGAAACCTTAAAGGCCGCCATATTCTGGTCGTCGGAAGCGGCGAGATGGGGATGCTTGTCACTCAGGCATTATCTGAGAAAGACCTGACTGCAATATATGTTGCAAACAGGACATATGGACGGGCATGTTTTCTTGCAGACAAGATAGGCGGGAAGGCAGTCAGGATGAACGAACTTGACCGCTATCTGGTCCTGTCTGACGTTGTGATAACATGCACTTCGGCACCACACCCGGTCATTAAGAAAGATTTCATCAAGGACATTATGAAAAAACGCTGTTGGCCACTTGAAGGCCACCCACGTCCACTCATTCTTATTGATATTGCACAGCCAAGAGATATTGAAGAGGGGGCAGACCTGGTAGACGGAGTCACACTATTTACTATTGATGACCTTCGCAGCATCAATGAACTTACTATGGAAAACAGGAGGGGTGCTGCTGACCGTGTTTTAGTGATGATTGAGTCTGAACTCCCCAGACTTCAGAAACTAATAAACCGAAAAGTCTCAGATTATACCGTTGCTTCCCTTTATTCCTGGGCAGAATCGATACGTATAAGAGAAAGAGACAGGGCTCTTGTGAGAATTGATGGAAGTACGGCAGATTATTCTCAAATTCTTGATGACCTCACGCGGTCCCTGACCAAGAAACTTTTATCTGATATCACATATGCCATACGCGAAAGCACAGAATGTGGGGATGTCAAAACCGCAGAAATCATAGTAAACGCAATTATTAAAGGTGAACCCATATGTTTCCCAAAGAGAGAGAGTTAGTGACCCATATATTGTGTGTATTATGTGATGTTAGGGTAGTATGAGATCTTCCGATACATAATATCTCAAAGAAAAATCTATTAAATCATTCAAACTATTTAGATAATATTATGACAATTGCAATTACAATTAAAGTTCATGACGGCGTAGTTATTGCTTCTGATAGTGCAACTACACTTGTTGAAAACACTAATGTAACCACTGTTTACAATAACGCTAATAAAATATTCCATTTATATAAATCGAATAACAATATCCCCCATGGATTGCCTTTGGGAATAGTAACATATGGGCTGGGAGGTATAGGAAATTCTTCAATTTCTACATTAATAAAGGATTTCAGAAAAAATTTATCTAACGGCAAAATTGAATTTAATCCAAGTGAATATACGGTTCTTGAGGTCGCGAATAAAATAAAAGAATTTATTTATGGCGAGCAATATTCTAAATATTTTTCTGGAACTGAAAATCCCCCTCCTTTAGGATTTATACTCGCAGGATATTCCAGCAATGAAATATTAGCGGAAGAATACCGTATTGAAATAATCAATGGTCAATGTAAAGAGCCACAATTAATTCGTGAGAAAGAGTTATGCGGTATTTCATGGGGTGGTGAAGGTGAAGCTGTACATAGATTAATCAAAGGAATAGGTATGAATACATTATATTCTTTATCGCAGATTGAGATATCAGAGCAAAGAATAATTGATTCAATTAAAAAAATTATTGATGCCTCTGAATTGTACTTAGTTCCTCCCCCTATGCCAATTAAAGATGCAATAGATCTCGCGGATTTTCTTGTTACGACAACGATAAATTTTAGTCGATTTACCTTTGGCCCCCCTACTGTTGGAGGACCTGTAGAGATAGCTGCAATTACGAAACATGAACAATTTAAATGGATACAACGCAAATTATACTATGATACTTTATTAAATCCTGATGATTATGTCCTCCGAATATAACGAAACTTGGAAAATTGCAGGGTACAATTATCCAGTTCAATGTGCCATTCCTTGTATTATTATTCAACAGTCTACTTCTCCCTCTCCTTTCGTTTATACAAAAAGTCAAATATTTTGCGAAGATAATGAATTTTTTTCTCCTGAAGAAATAAAAAGAATTGAATGCGGAATTTTAGACATTAAACGAGGAAATACAATTTCGGCATCCGATGTGAAAAAAATGCTTGACATTGAATGACGTATGCTGTGGAATATACTCCTGATGCTATTAAAGATCTAAAAAGATTACCTAAATTAGACAGAAACAGAATTTTTAATAAAATTCAAGAATATGCTTTGCAATCTTCACCCGAAAGACATCCAAGGCAACTAACTGGAAATTTTAATATTCCAATATATTCTTTAAGGATTGGAAATTATCGCGTGATTCATTCATTTGATGACGATAAGTTATTTATTTTTATTATTGAAATTGGATTAAGAAAGAACATTTATAATAGTTATTAGTCTTCTACAACTTGAAAAAATAATTTTATACATGGAGTGATTGTTCAATAACCATTGCATTTTTAACACTGAATACTAATATAATCTTAACAAAATAAAGGTAGATTGAACGTATTTTAAGAGAAAATATACAGGTGACTAATAGTGTTTCCCAACGAGAGAATGAGACGACAACGGAGAAGAAAGATTATACCACTGCTGCAGGAGAACTGGATAAGAAAAGAAGATCTGATATACCCACTTTTCGTCGATGAGAATCTTGAAAAGTGTGAGCCTATAAAGTCAATGCCAGGTCAGTTCAGTTATTCGGTTCATGAAATAGCAGGAAAAGCTGAAGAGCTGGCATTAATTGGATTAAAAGCAGTTATTCTCTTTGGAATACCAAAGAACAAGGACAATACCGGGAGCTCTGCATATAATGAAGACGGGGTTATACAGAAAAGTATCAGGCTTATAAAGGAAAAATTACCTGAAATGGTGATAATTACCGATGTTTGTGCATGTGAATATACTGAGAACGGACATTGTGGGATTACTGCCGGATGCCATGATTCAATCGATCTTGATAATGATCTCTCTCTTCCACTTATGGAAAAAATCGCTTTAAGTCATGCGAAAGCCGGTGCAGATATAGTTGCGCCATCCTCTATGCTTGATGGAGTTGTCATGAGTATAAGAAAATCTCTTGACCTCGCCGGATTTCAGGAAGTACTTATCCTCTCATACTCATCGAAATTTGCAAGTGCCCTTTACGGACCTTTTCGCGATGCAGCCAAATCAGGTTTCTCATTTGGAGACCGTACTACTTACCAGATGAACCCGGCTAACGCAAGGGAGGCTTTGATGGAGTCAGAGCTCGATTTTAAGGAAGGTGCAGATATCCTTATGGTAAAGCCAGCATCCTTTTATCTCGATATTTTGTCATCAGTCAAAAAAATTGGGATTCCCGTTGCTGCATATCAGGTGAGCGGAGAATATTCTATGATAAAAGCAGCTTCAATGAATGGCTGGATAAATGAAAGGGCAATTGTTATGGAGAGCCTCATATCAATTAAAAGGGCAGGTGCAGACCTGATACTCACTTATTTTGCAGAGGAAGTCTTAAGGTGGTTAGATGAATAGTAAAGATCTATATTCTTATGCAGAAAAAATAATGCCCGGCGGGGTATCGAGTCCGGTCAGGGCTATAAGGCCGAATCCATTCTATACCGTAAAAGGCAGAAAAAGCCACATTACTACGCTCGATAAAAAGGCTCTTATAGACTGTTGCATGGCATATGGACCATTAATTCTTGGTCATGCACATCCGGTAGTAAGACAAAAAATAACTGAACAGTTAGATAATGGATGGCTATATGGGACTCCTACACCCGTAGAACCTGAATACGCAAAGCTTCTTATCCGGGATCATCCTGGAATAGATATGCTTCGTTTCGTTTCAACCGGTTCTGAAGCGACGATGGCCGCAATTCGCCTTGCACGAGGGTATACAGAAAAATCAGATATTATAAAAATTGAAGGAGGGTTTCATGGTGCCCATGATGCAGTCCTTGTGAAAGCAGGTTCTGGGGCAACAACCATGGGTGTACCTGATTCGGCAGGGGTGCTTCCAGACCTCGTCAGGCACACATGCCAGGTACCATATAATGATATTGAAAGCTTATCTGATCTTGCCTGTAAAAATGAAAATATTGCCGCAATGATAATCGAACCGGTCCTTGGAAATATAGGCCCTGTGCTCCCGGAAAACGATTACCTTAAAGAAGTGAGGGATGTAACAAAGGAGAATAATATACTCCTTATCTTTGATGAGGTAATTACCGGTTATAGGATTGGCATCGGTGGTGCCCAGTCATATTTTGGTGTCACACCTGACATAACGACTCTTGGGAAAATTATAGGTGGAGGTCTTCCGATAGGTGCATTTGGAGGAAAGGAAGAGATAATGAAATTAATCGCACCATCAGGGCCTGTTTATCAGGCCGGAACTTTCAGTGGAAATCCTCTTTCTCTAACCGCAGGGTTAGCAACCATTGAATGGTTGCACTCACACAAAAAAATTTATAAAGAATTACAAAGCAGCACAGAATTGATAGGTGAAGAATTGAAAGGTTCAGGGGATGGATCATTTGTCAGTATTGGTTCGATGTTCAAATATTTCTTCAGAGAGAAAAAACCCTGTAATTACAAGGAAGTTAATGAATGTAATATTGAAAAATTCTCTATATTCTGGCAAAAAATGCTAAATTTGGGGATATTTCTGCCTCCTTCCCAGTTTGAAACTAATTTTCTCTCTGTTGTTCATTCAGAAAAGGATTTGACAAAAATAATAAGGGCTTATAAACAATGCCTCTCGTAATCGGGACACGCGGGAGCCGGCTCGCACTGGCACAGACAACCCAGGTGGCAGATCTGCTGAAAAGTCAGGGTATTGAAGTGATTACAAAGATAATCAATACCGAAGGGGATAAAAATTCAGGAGTCCCGCTTCATGAAATTGGTGGCCAGGGAGTTTTTGTGCGGGCTCTGGATGTCGCAATTCTTGAAGGAGAAGTTGACTGTGCAGTTCATAGCATGAAAGATATCCCTGCAATAAGGCCAGGCGGACTATTTCTTGCTGCAGTACTGAAGAGAGATTCACCTTGTGATTACCTTGCATATGAAACAGAGCGGGACAAAGTAGATTCAATCGGGACTTCAAGCACGAGAAGAACCGCCCAAATCCGAAAAAATTTTCCAGGTATTGAAGTAAAGCAGCTCAGGGGAAATGTGGACACGCGAATCAGAAAACTGAAGGGAGGGGAATATAGCGCAATCATCCTTGCAAAAGCTGGTCTTGAAAGGCTTTCAATTGACATTCCAGGGGAAACACTAAATCCAGATATCTTTGTCCCCTCACCAAACCAGGGAATTATCTCAATTGTCGCACGAGAGGATGAGGAATTGTGCAAATTATTTGAAAAAATTGACCACCATCAGACAAGACAGGATGCTGAAATTGAAAGGAAGATAATGGAGAGGATAGGCGGAGGTTGTTTTACGCCTATTGGCATCTATTCTAACTGTGGGTATGTTATTTGTGAAGTCCTTTCCCTAAACGGAGACAGATCAATCAGAAGAGAGTCCAAAATATCAAATATATCTGTTGCAGAAAAATTCGGGTTAAAAATGAAGGAAGAGGCTGCAGAACTTATAAGTGAGGCTAAAATTAGCCTTAGGCTAGAAGAATGACAGGGAAAGTCTATCTTGTGGGGTCAGGGCCGGGTGGAAGGGACCTGATGACAATCCGTGCAGAGGAGGTCATCTCTAAAGCAGATGTAATTCTCTTCGACCAGCTTCCAGGCGATGAAATTCTTGCATCACTCCCAAAAGACGCTGAAAAAATAGACTGTGGGAAATTTGGAGGGAATCATCTCAAGGAACAGGACGAGATTGAAAATATAATGGTGAAAAATGCCATTGAAGGGAAAAACGTTGTAAGACTCAAAGGAGGTGACCCTTTTCTTTTCGGTCGTGGTGGAGAAGAGATGGAAGTACTGCGTTCACATGGAATTCCTGTCGAACTAGTCCCAGGTGTGACAAGTGCCATTGCAGTCCCTGGTTCGGCGGGAATACCAGTTACGCACCGGAGTTATGCTTCGTCTGTCACCATAATTACGGGGAATGAAGACCCAGGTAAAGAGGATTCGTCATTAGACTGGCAGTGGCTTGCGAGGAATAAAGGCACTCTCGTTATCCTGATGGGTGTAGGCAACCTTGCAAAGATTGTTGATGCACTTACGAGATATGGAAAAGATACAAAAACACCTGTAGGAATAATAGAGAGGGGCATGAGAAAAGACAAAAGGCTGACAATTGGCGACCTTTCAGATATTGTCCAAAAATCGGTTGAACGCTCCATAAGTGCCCCGGCGATAATTGTTATTGGTGATGTTGTCAGGCTGTGTAATGAAAGTGATCCCTGGCTTATCCCGGTTTAATTCATTTTTCTTTTACGAATTTTTTAGAAGAAAGCTGTACCTAAAAACAATCCTATTTACATTTTAACAACTAAAATTTAATGCATCTTATGCTACCCGGAGGACCCACTCAGGACGAAGTAATGGCAGTCTCGTTAATTAAACTAAGTCTGCAGCCGGAAGATAACTTTCTTGACATAGGTTGTGGTACCGGGAAGGTTGGGATAAAGGTTTCACCATTTGTAAAGGATGTTATAGGAATCGATAAGAGAGAAGAAGCTATTACATGTGCTCTGGATGCTGCAAAAAAAGCCGGGGTGAAGAATATAAAATTCGTAATGGCTGACGCAATACAATATCTAAAAAATTCAGGTCCGGTGGATTCAGCATTTGTCGGAGGCACCCAGGGATTACCTGAAATTCTCTCAATGCTCGTGAAAAAGAATGTCCGTTCATTAGTAATAAATGTAGTAAAACTCAACTCACTCTCAACTGCTGTAAATGAACTTCAGAAATCTGGATTTTTTCATGAGGTTATCCAGGTAAACATATCCAGGTCCTATCCAATCGGAGATGGCATCATGTTTAAACCAATTAACCCGGTTTTCATTATTGTCGGAGGGAGGCCTCAATGCTGATAGGTGTGGGACTTGGACCGGGTGACCATGAGCTTCTGACCTTAAAAGCCGTACGACTTTTAAAAGAAGCTGAAAAAATATATGTTCCTGGCGAGATAGCAGGGCGTCTAGTCAGGGAATATCGTGAATGCGAAGTTCTGGAATTTCCAATGTGTGACGACGAAGCAGGAATCCGGGCCTGTATTGAATCACATGCAGAAAAAATTGCAATTGAAGCTGAATCTGGACTTGTTGTTTTTGGAATACTTGGAGACCCTAATGTATACTCAACATTTGCACGTCTCTGCGAGATAATGAAAGAAAAGTACCCTAACATCAGATGCTCTACAGAACCTGGGGTAAGTGCAGTCACTGCTTTTGCTTCTGTTGCCAATATTCCGCTTTGTAATGGGTTTATTGTCTCTGATGGCAGTGCTCCATTCGAAAGAGTCATAATGAAAGTCAGGAATCCAAAAGAGACTGCCGAATCTTTAAAAATGCAGGGATATGACCGTTTCATTCTCGTAGAAAGGATGTTTATGGAGAGGATGAAAGTCTATAATGATGACGAACTGCCTGAAAAGAGTGACTATATGAGCATCCTTTATGCAGGGAAAAGATATGCATAAGGTCTCTTTCGTTGGTGCGGGCCCGGGTGATCCCGATCTTATAACCGTCAAAGGAATGGATCTTTTAAAAAATGCCGATTTACTCATCTATACCGGTTCACTCATAAATCCGGAACTTGTGACGCGTTCACTTGCAAAAGTAAAGCGTAATAGTCATGGAATGAATCTGGAAGAAATTACGTCTCTTATTATCAGCCACTACAAAATGGGGGACCGGGTTGTACGTCTTCATACGGGTGACCCGTCATTATATAGTGCAATTCATGAACAAATTATTGTTCTTCTTGAAGCAGGCATTGAAGTAGAAATAATTCCAGGTGTTTCGTCAATGTTCGGGGCAGCTGCAGCCTTGGGTATTCAGTTTACAGGTGCAGGTATTGCCGAAACGCTTATCGTTACGCGACCAAGAGGAAAAACACTATCAGACGATGATATCGAACAACTCTCTGAATTCTGTTCTACCCTTGTATTTTTCCTTGGTTCAGACAGGATAGACGATATTACAATGCGGCTCAAGTGTCCAAAAGACACTCCGGCAGCAGTAGTATATCATGCTACCTGGCCGGACCAGGTGATTATCAGAGGTTCAGTTCAGGATATAGCAAAAAAAACAAAGGACTCAGGAATAACTCGAAGTGCCCTCCTCATTGTCGGGCAGATTCTCTCACCTGGTTCTTCAGGGGAAAAGAGATCAGTACTATATTCATGAACGAATCAGAAATTGTTGTCATTGCCCTTCCCAGGTTTTTACCCCTTGCTGAAGAAATTGCAGTTTTTTTTAAAACTGCTGCAACTGAATATTACCCGAAAATTTTTTCAGATGTATTTAGGCATTGTGAGGTAATAATCGCGGTAATGTCAGCCGGTATAGTATTCAGATGTGTGGCACCCTTGCTTACTGATAAATGGAGGGACCCGGCAGTGATAGTTGTCAGTCCTGATGGGAAATTTGCAATACCACTTTTAGGGGGGCACCATGGAGCAAACAGGGTTGTAAAAATGATGGAGAATATCGGCATAACTCCGGTCATCACCACTGCAACAGAATGTATGGGACGTCCGTCTGTCGAGGGTATTGCCGAGGAATCAGGACTTACAATTATTAACACAGATTCAACCCGGGCAGTTAACAATTCACTTCTTGATACAGATATCCCGGTAATCAGAGTCACACACCCTGCAATAGTGATAGTTGATGAGGGAGTTTCAGTTCTTATCAGAAACGGAACTTATACAGTTGGCATCGGATGTAGAAGAGGTACGGATGAAGATGAGATAACCTGTTCAATTAAAAGAGCATTGAAAGAGAACAGTATAGATGCAAAGGATGTAACTGCCTATGCAACTACAAGATTAAAAAGCCATGAATCAGGTCTTATCTCGGCAGTCCATAAAGCCGGAGGAAACCTTATATTTCTTGATGATTTTGTGCTAAAAAAATATAGTACAGATACTCATTCAAGAGCGGAATTAATAGGGCTCCCTGGTGTGGCAGAGCCTGCAGCGCTGGCAATATCAAAAAAGAAGGAATTAGTAATGACAAAAACTATCTATGGGAGGGTGACTATTGCAATCGCCCGATAAAAGTTGTGGAAAATTATACATTGTCGGGACCGGACCCGGAGACCCGGATCTGCTTACTTTAAAAGCAATAAAAGCACTGAATGAATCGTCCATTGTAATCGGAAACGACTTTTATCTCAGTTCAATACAAAGCCTCCTTATTGGAAAGACAATCATCAAGAGTTCAATGGGAAAAGAGGTGGAGAGAGCAAAAACTGCAGTAGAGCTTGCTGAAAAAAATATTGTAAGTATGGTTAGCGGTGGTGACCCTGGTGTCTACGGGATGGCAGGTATAGTTCTTGAAGTACTTGAACACTCAGGCAATAGCATCCCGTTTGAAGTTATACCGGGAGTAACTGCTGCAACGGCAGCAGCATCAAGACTGGGCTCACCTCTATCAGGTGACTTTGCGGTAATAAGCCTTTCAGACCTCCTCGTTCCGTGGGAAACAATTATTAAACGCCTAATTGCATTCCTTGATGCCGAAGTCCCTCTTATCCTTTACAACCCACGGAGCCGTGGAAGACCTGGACATTTTGCAGAAGTTATAGAGATAGTAAAAGCTAAAAGGAAAGGCAAATCTCCTGTCGCATTGGTAAAGAATGTATACAGGGATAATGAAGAGATAGTGATTACAAATCTTGACGATGCAATCGGTATGGAAGAATGGGTTGATATGCATACGGTCGTAATCATCGGTGGCGAAGAGACGAGAAATTTATTGAGAGGAGATGATGTCATTGGAATCATTACACCACGAGGATATCAAAGAAAATACGTATATTGACCTTGGTGCAGATACAGACGAGGGATATGCAATTTCAAAAGAAAGCCGGTCCATTGCCAGGGAAATCCTTGGAGATGATAGCTATGAGGACAGGATAAGACAGCGTTGTTGTATTGCAGTAGGTGACTGGGAACTTGGGCCCCTCCTAAAATTTTGCCACGATCCCGTCTCTGCAGGATTAGCGGCACTTAATAAAGGAGCCGGGATTTTTACAGATATACGAATGGTTGCAACGGGAATTCAGAAAAAAGGTCATAATTCAAATATTATCTGCGTTCTTGACAATATTACGGAAAACTTCCCGCCTCATTTGACCCGTACTTCACAGGGATTTCAATCTGAAGGAAAAAATCTTAATGATGCAATACTGATTATCGGAAATGCTCCTTCTGCACTTCTTTCTGTCTGTGATCTAATTGAACAGGGAATAAGACCTGCACTTATCATTGGAACAGCGGTTGGATTTGTGAATGCTGCAGTTTCTAAAGAAATTTTGAGGACAAAAAATATTCCTTCTATTTCCACAGAAGGTACAAGGGGTGGGACTCCGGTTGCTGTCGCAGCTATGAATGAAATAATTACAATTCATGCCGAATTGCAAAAATCATAATTATAAAATGGTTATACGCGACCCTCTTTCGGGCTTTATATATCCAGAGGACTGGCTTCTAAATTGCAATGAACCAGAAATACTTGATGGTCTTAAAAAGGGACATCTTATACTGACCTCATCAGGTAAAATTCTAAGACGAGGTTATACTACCGGAACTACTGCAGCTGCTGCCTGTAAAGGTGCAATCCTGTCCCTTAAAGAGACCCTGAATTCTGTTAACATCATTACCTCTTCGGGTTTAATCGTAGAACTACCAGTTGAATGTAGGAACGGTACATGTGAAGCAGTAAAATATTCAGGGGATTACATTGCAGATGCGACTAAAGGAATTATCATTAAAGCCACTGCTGCATGCGGAAATAATGGGTTAATACTTGAGACAGGAGCTGGAATCGGGACAAACACACGTAAGACAACGAGATATAACCCTGGAGACCCCGCAATAAGTCCAAAAGCCCTTGAATGCATTCAAAAAGCGATGGAAGAAGCAATCGGCCGGATACAGGAAAAAGATATTCGTGTCAAATTATCAATCCCAGATGGAGAGAAAATAGCCAAGCTTACACTTAATCCCTCTCTTGGAATTACAGGTGGAATATCGGTTCTTGGGACAACCGGTTTTGTCGAACCATGGGATGAACATCTGACATCTTCCATTCTTGAAAGAGTGAGTGAATTGCACGACCCGGTACTCACGACTGGAAGAACAGGTCTCGTGTATGCTCACCGGATGTTTCCTGACCATTGTGTTATTCTGATTGGGAAGAATATAAAGGATGCAATAAATGCCTCTAATGGGAATCCGGTTCTTATCGGGCTTCCTGCCCTTATATTAAAATTTTTTAATCCTGATATTCTCCTGGGAACTGGTTCATTATCGGTTGAAGAACTAATGACTACGCCATTATGGGATATACGTCTGAATGAGACTTTGGAATTTGCGCATGAAAAATATCCCTTATTGTCAATTATAATTCTTGATAGAAGTGGGAATGTCCTTGCGAGGCGCCCATGATTGTTGTCGGGACTGGATGCGGACCAGGGCTTCTTACAGAAGAGGCAATATCTGTACTAAAAACTGCGGAAATAGTATATGGCTCAAAGCGTGCCATAGAGATTGTCTCTCCTTATCTTGAAAACTCATGTGAAATTAACTTTATTGAAGACTACAAAAAGTTAAAAGATCTTCCTCCTCGCAGCATTCTGCTCTCAACAGGTGACCCGATGCTGGCAGGTCTTGGAAACAGGGGAGACCGAATAATTCCGGGAATATCGTCAATGCAACTTGCATTCTCACGCCTCAGGTTATCGCTCACGAATGTGTCTGTGGTTGTGGCCCATGGAAGAGACCATTTATCTGCAAATAAACAATGTATTGAAGAATTAGGGCGTAATAAGATTGTATTTCTTATAACCGATCCTGGCTATTCAATAATCAGTTTTGTAAATCTCGCAAAAGAGAAGTTTTCAGGTCTGACTATAGCTCTATGTGAAAATCTTGGGTACCCTGAAGAAGTTATATCAAAAGGTACCCTTGAAAGCCCACCCATACAAAATAGTGACCTTTTTGTCGTTGTCATATGGGATAAATCAAATTAGGGAAGCTATTTCACAAAAGAGTCAAAAAAACATAGAAGGTAAATTAAATGGATAAAAGTGATAAACGCAACATCAGTCTCGTATGTTTTGCAGTTGGAGTAATCCTGATACTGCTTCAGGACCTTAAAGGGATATCGACCATCCATGTCGGTTTTGTATGGCCTTTTGCCGAGATGTTTTATACCGGGCTAATCTTAATTGTCATAGGGTATTATCTCAAATAGAAGCGAGACAAAATACAGACAAAGCAGAAATATTCTCGCAGAGGATATTTGTTAAAAGATATCGTAATCAATGTTGTATAATTAAACCTGTTGGAGTTCCTGGCGATGGATGATAAGTATGCATTTTCACAGTCTTTAAAAAATCTTATCGGACATATCGAAGAAATACTTAGTACTCAGATAAATGTAGTGCGCCAGGCTGATGCACCTCACAGGGGACTCCTCCTTGATGGATATTTTTATGATAACGACCGTAACGTTGTAGTTTTTCAAAGCCAGCAGCTTGGTGTCCTTAAGGACTATGTTTGTGCAGTAAATTGTGTAATGCTGCTTCTTCGCGGTGCAGCAAAACATTTTGGCGATTATAAAGTACTCTCATTTGATGTCGAATCTGCAAAAGTGGGAATGGAGCAGATCTATCTTGATACATTAAAAGATGAAGTAACAAGGAACCTTGACTTTTGGCGAAAGAAAAAGCTGATGTTCTATCTCTACATGCTTTTCCATGAGAGTTTATTTGATCTTCCATGGCAGGTTATCGCAAACATTTACATCTCACGAAAGTGTGCAGTAATGCGAAATGCCCAGGTATATTTCCAGATGAAAGAGAGTATGAGAGATATGCATGAACTAGTCTCTTTCAAGGATTTTATTCCGAGACGTTATTTTGTAATGAATAATGGCATGTATTATGCCCGTGATGTCCTCCTCTCACAGGTTCTCTCATTAAAGAAACTTCACCCGCTTATACATATCCCTGAAATGCAAAAGTTCCGGAACCTTGATGTAAAAGAGATGATGACTCACCGCTGGCGAAAATCATATTGGTATGATACAAAATTAGTCGGGGATGTGATGAATCAATTATTAAAGAAGATACTTGCTGTAGATTTTGACAAAAAAGGGAGTCTGGAGCATTATAAAGAGATGTATGATGTTGGTGTAGAAGTAACGAACCGGTGGATAGAACTCATGCGGTTGAAAAATTATTATAAATGGGAAACTCCTGCCCACCTTAGGGAAGCTGTTCAAAACCAGGAAATGATTGAAAAGAGAGCGAGAGAAGAGATACTGGGTGAGATGTCAGATTAGAACCTGGCGTCCGGATTAATATTTTTTTTAGGAGAAATATCTGATTTTAAATGATCTCTATCAGAAAATATATCAGAGTCCGTATACTTGGATATACTTATTTTTTTGAGGGAATAAAACTTGCAATTATCCTGATGTTTGCCCTCATTTCATTATTAATTACCCTATATGCATACTGGCACCGGCAGGACCCGTCATTTCCGCAGATCTATATTCTCCTCCCACACCTCTACCTGATACCGATTATACTTGTGGGGCTCTGGTATCCAAAAAGGGGGCTAATTGTAACAGTGCTGATGTTTCTTGCAATTTTTATCCTTTCATGGGCTTTTGCAATCCGTGGTTATCCAATAGATCCAATTGGAAGCATCCTTAATTCAGGACTGGATATAGCTGTATTCGTTGTACTTGCTTTATACATCAAAGACCGCCAGATTGTAGACTTACTGCTCGCTAAAATCTTCTCTTTCACAGAAGGCCCAAATAGAGTTGCTCTGGATGTGATAACAGCTGACGCTTATAACAATGTAGAAGGGGCATTTGAAGATCTCTTAAAGGCTCTTGAGAGCCCGGATGATGAAATCCGCGAGGACGCTGTAAAGGCTATAGGCGAAATAAATGATATCAGAGCTGTAAGACCGCTCATTCGAAGGTTGAATGACCGTGATCGGTTTATCAGACGAGAATCTGCAAAGATACTCGGTCACCTTGGTGACCTTCAGGCAATTTCTCACCTTATTGGAGTACTGGGTGATGAGGACCGTTCTGTACGCGAAGCAGCCGCTGAAGCTCTTGGTGCAATAGGCACTCCTGCAGTAAACAGTCTTTTTGAAGCATTAAAGAACCCGGTGTGGCAGGTGAAAGTCGGAGCTATTGTTGCTCTTCGTATTATTGGTGATAAACGAGCTATTCCACCCCTTATTAATTCACTTGAAGACCAGAACAGGTTTGTAAGGAGAGAGGCAGTGAAATCTCTTGGAAGGATCGGGGACATCAAGGTCCTGGAACCACTATCATATTGCCTTGACGATTTTGATAGCGGGGTAAGGTTAAGGGCAGTAAGTGCACTTTTTCGATGTGGTGGGTTAAATGCCAAAAAATTTATATCAAAAGCAATAACCGACGATGATGCCGGTGTTCGGCTTAAAGCGATTCAGGTACTTGAAAAAATGGATGAGGATCAGAGTTTGAAATGAGATACGGATTTCGAACAAATTCAAAGTTTTTAGTTTTAATTTTTGCTTTAACCTGTTATATTCTGTTTTTTTCTTTTTTATCGGTTCAGATGAACCGTCATTATCTCACTTCTCTGGACTATGCAATTTTTGTACAGTCTATATGGTCAACTATCAATCAAGGGACTTTCTTTTATAGTTCAATTATTGGGATGAGCCAGTTCGGAATTCATAATTCCCCTATATTAATTGTATTAATTCCCGTCTTAATGATTTTTAAAAATCCTGAAGTACTTCTTATCTTTCAGACAGTACTTCTTGCTCTTGGTGCAGTGCCATTATACCTTATAGCGAGAGAAAAAATAAACGAATCTGTAGGAATAATAATTGGATGTATTTACCTTCTCTACCCGCCTCTTCATGGGGTAAACCTCTATGATTTCCACGAAGTTGCATTTGTGCCACTCCTGCTTGGATTTTGTTTTTATTTTCTTCTAAAAAGGAATTATTACTGTTTTTTTATCCTGTCGTTAATTACTATGACAATTAAGGAGGATGTAGCGTTCTGTATTGTATTGATTGGATTTTACGCGTTATTGACAATTAAAGATGCAAGTCGCGAGGACAAGATTCTTTTTTTGTTAGTAAGTATTATTGGATTAATATGGCTTGCTTTGACATTTATTGTTATTATCCCGCATTTCAACATAATCCAGCACCAAAGTACATTAATCCATTATGAAGACCCTTTGCAGTCAATAACCATGTTTTGGAATGAGAAAGTTGAATATTTTTTCAGGATCTTTCTCCCAATTGGATTTATCCCTTTTTTCTCTCCTGGTATTCTCGCTATAAGCATTCCTTTTTTTGCTGAGATATTTTTCTCGTCACTGGGAATGAGAACGAATTTTCTCTCTCATTCTGCTACATTGATAATTCCGCTGGTTTTTATTACTACAATATCCGGAATTGTCTGGATTAATAAAAAAATCGGGAAAAAATACCCTGAAATTATTCAGTATATCCTTTTTCTGATAATAGTACTCACGATTATATCAAATATAACAAGTCCGGTCCCTCAATTATTCTCGCAAATCAATGATAAACCAAATCTCCACTATAACAATTTAAATACTCTCATCGAAAAGATCCCGCAAAATCTTTCAATATCCTCTCAAACTGATATTCTGCCCCATATAGCAACTAGAAATGAGGTGTATGGGAAATTTACAGATAATGTCGATCTGGTCCTTATTGACACGACAACAATTTATAGTTCAAT
>Ga0114951_10002473_pt1 | contig 20866 bp, 7 predicted proteins | sample AM7aDNAmetaG_FD_88677 | JGI IMG/M metagenome (GOLD analysis project Ga0114951, IMG submission 88677) | Freshwater microbial communities from Finland to study Microbial Dark Matter (Phase II) - AM7a DNA metaG | ecosystem: Environmental > Aquatic > Freshwater > Lake | place: Finland: Lake Alinen... | reverse complement strand
AGAGAGAATATTCCTCCAATGATAGAAAAAGGAATGGCTGTGAATATTAATAATGCCTGACCAGCGGAGCGAAAAGCAAAAAAAAGCAGGAAAAAAATAAGTAGCAGTACAACCGGCACAGCAATAGATAATCGTTTTTTAGCTGCAACAAGGTTCTCAAACTGCCCCCCATAGGTAATATAATATCCGGGAGGTCGCTTAACAGACTTGTCTATTTTTTTACTTATTTCCTCGATAATTGATGCAACATCGCGATTACGCACATTGAAACTAACCGTAATACGCCTTTTAGTACTTTCGCGTGAAACTTGTGCTGTCCCATTTTTTATTTCAACAGAAGCCAACTGGTCAAGCGCTATTTGATTGCCATTTGGTAAGGGGACATAAAGACCCTTAATGTCTTCAATATCTTTTCTGAAATCTTTGTCGAACCTCACCACCATGTCAAACCGTTTTTCCTCGTCATAGACAACCCCTGCACTGCTCCCTGCAAAAGCTGTCTTTAATAAGTTGTTGATATCAGAAATATTTACACCATATTGTGCTATTTGTTTGCGGTTATATAACACCTGAATCTGCCCTGCGCCTGTTATTTTTTCAACATTTATTTCTTCTGCACCCTCAACAGTACGCAGCAACTTTTCTATCTTTTCCGCTATTTGTGCCAATGTTTCAAGGTTGTCGCCAAAAATCTTCACTGCAACATCTTGTTTTGAACCTGTCATTAACTCATTAAAACGCATCTGAATAGGTTGTTGCAATGTAAAAACCACACCTTTTAAAACAGATAATTCTTCCTGCATCTTTTCCATCATCTCTTCCCTTGTCTTAGCAGAAGTCCACTCACTTTTATCTTTCATCACGATAATATAATCTCCTGTTTCCATAGGCGTGGGGTCTGTCGGAATTTCACCTGTTCCAATTTTGCAAGTAGCGTGCTTCACTTCGGGAAATTTTGTCATTAAAATTTTATTCGCTTTTTCAACCATTTCAATAGTATTGGTCAAAGAGCCTCCTTGTAAGGTCATCACACCTGCTGCAAAGTCACCTTCTTCGAGTTGGGGAATAAATTCACTTCCAATCCTTGTGAACACAAACAAACTTAAAGCAAAAATCAGAACTGCACCGGTAACTATCAGCGTTTTTTTCTTTAGTGCAAACTCAATTACAGGTCTGTATAACCTTCTGAAAAAATCCATCATCCTGTCGGAAATGTTTCGTCTGTGTTCAGTTCTTTTGCTAAGGAACAATGCTGACATCATAGGAATATAGGTGAGCGAAAGAATGAGTGCACCGAGAATTGCAAAAGAAACTGTTTGCGCCATTGGTCTGAACATTTTTCCTTCTATACCTACCAATGCAAGAATAGGCAAATAAACTATCAGTATTATTATTTGCCCGAATGTGGCAGAATTTGCCATCCTTTTTGAAGAGCTTAATACTTCGATGTCCATTTGTTGAGCTGTAAGCATTTTTATGCCTATATGATGTGTTTCGCTTTGAGTAATCCTGTGCATAATACTTTCAACAATTATTACAGCGCCATCCACTATCAAGCCGAAATCTATGGCGCCAAGACTCATCAGATTGCCAGAGATTCCAAATAAATTCATAAGAGAAATGGCAAAAAGCATTGAAAGCGGAATGACAGAGGCAACAATAAGCCCGGCACGTAAGTTTCCAAGAAACAACACCAAAATTAAAATAACTATTAACCCCCCTTCAATAAGGTTTCTTGAAACTGTATTAACGGCACGGTAAACCAAATCGGTACGGTCGAGAAAAGGTTGAATTTCTATACCTTCGGGAAGTGATTTCTGAATAAGTTTTATCTTTTCTTTAACACCCTCAATAACTTCAGAAGCATTCTTGCCTTTCAGCATCATAACAACACCGCCAACACCCTCACCTGTTGTATCCACAATAAAGGCTCCATACCGGGGTGCAGTTCCAAACTGAACTTTCGCAACATCGCTAATCAAAACAGGCATTCCATTTTTGGAAGTTTTTACTACTATATTTTCAATATCTTCCATGGTTCGTACAAGTCCTATACCCCTTATAAAATAAGCGTTCGGCTTTTTATCTATGTAGGCACTGCCTGTATTCTGGTTATTTTTCTCAAGCGCCTCAAATATCTCTGAAAGCGTTATATTCATACTTCTTAATCTTTCAGGATTAACAGCTATTTCAAATTGTTTCAGGAAGCCACCGTAGCTGTTTACATCAGCAACACCAGGTGTCCCGAGCATCTCACGTCTTACAATCCAATCCTGAATCGTTCGCAGCTCAGTTGCATCGTATTTGCCTTCATATCCCGGCTTTACATGCAAAACATACTGATATATTTCACTTAAACCGGTAGATATAGGTGCTAATTCAGGCTTGGTGACACCATCAGGGATAATGTCCTCTGCCTCTTTAAGCCTTTCAGAAATTTGTTGTCGTGCCCAATAAATGTCAACATTATCTTTAAAAACAACGGTAACAACCGATAGACCAAGTCTTGATATAGACCTTAACTCAATAACATCAGGAACGTTAGCAACAGATATTTCTACAGGAGCTGTGATAAATTGCTCTACTTCATTGGCTGCAAGGGTTGGAGCGACTGATATTATCTGCACCTGATTGTTTGTGATATCTGGTACAGCATCAATAGGCAATTCTTTTAATGAAAAAATGCCCCAGACTATAAGAGCAAGCACAAACAGCCCTACAATAATTTTGTTTTTTATCGAAAAACTGATGATTTTTTCTATCATAAAACTATATTAATCAAATTAATAAACACTATTCAGATGCTTATCAAATCAAGCTTTTAGATGCTAAATAAATTAGGTCTGCTATTTCATTGTCTCCAGTATTTGGTAATCGGTTTTCGGTAATCGGTACATGGTATTCTGTAAACAATACTAAGTATTTAGTACTCTTCTGTTTCATTGCCGTCTTCGGACTGCAGATTGCCGACTGCCAGATTACATCAAAAAATTTTAAGCTTGATTTGAGATTAACTGAAGTTTAGGCGGTTGCCATATAGGAAGGATAATATCTTTTGGCGGATTCTCTTTGTAAATACTTATAAACAAAGCAGGGAGTGTTGCAACAGCTTGAATAATTGCTTTTAAAGCCACTATTGTATTCACATGGCAACAATTGCACGTACAAAAAGGAGAACAACTGTGGCAATCTTTATGTTCATGATTAGAACCTGCCGATTTTTCTGTTTTATTTACAAATAATTCATCAATGTCGTCCTGACACGGGTATGCCAGCAAACATAAAATATAAAAAGCAAATAGGTAACAGAATAATTTCATTTAAAAGTGCTTAATAATTAAAGGTATATGAATAATTATTTTGAAATAACAGCAGCTAGTATTAAAGCAAAATACAAGCAGAATGATATTAATATTTGCGAAAGAAAACTCCAGTTTTTTAAAATAGATGGAATTTTGTTTTTGGATAAAACCGTTTTTAACAAGAATTGATTTCTAAATTCATCAGTAAATTCAGAATTTGACAATTTTTGCATAATTTGTTCAAAATGTATTGCTATTTTCCTATCTACAAAATTAGCTTTATTTGCTCCAGTTAACCACAATAAATGGATTAAAAATAGTATACCACCCAAAATAATTACACCCCAAATAAAATTGCAATTAATAGTTTCTTTTTTCAATTGTGTCAATATACCCGCAATTGAAAAAGCATATACTGTATATATTCCAAAACTAAATTTACTTTCATATTTTCGCCTTTCATTATAATTATCCCATGATTGTTTATACAATACTGAAATGGAATCAAATTTTTCCTTATCTGTAGTCATAAAATTAGTTCAATACATATTATTTTTAGCGTCTAATTACTGGTGCTTTATTCATCTTTTTCTAGCAAAAATAAACATTATTTACAAAAGCCTGTAAAATGTAGAAATAAATTAATAGGTAGTATAAAAATAGATATGCGTTGACATTAAACAAACACCAAATCCCCCTTTACCAATTTCAATGCAGGTTTGTTAAGTTTATTGATGGACTCTTTAAGCTTTTCCTTATCTTTTTGAGAAATAATCGTTGAAATCAAATATTCTAATTCAATATTAAAAAGCCGGTGTATAATAATTAAATCTCTGTTACTGAATGGGCTTATGCCATTCATCAATTCAGACATATACGATTTACTATGACCTAAGAGTATTGCCAGGTCTTGTTGCGTCATATTTTTATCAGCAAGACTCTTCTTTATGGCTTGCTTTCTTATTTCTAAAAATTTTCTTTCTTGTTCGGCAATAAATTCTGCATCATCACTTTCTTTTATCTGCTTATCAGTTATATCAGTAGCTGATGTCCAATTCTTTTTTTCATACGCTTTAATTATCAAGCGCAGTTTCCTTCTGTCCTCTGCTAGCTCCGGATGTTCTTTTACTATCAGGCGAAGTTTTCTATCGAGGATTAATGCCCGCTCTAAGTCTAACTCGTCAGCCAGCACACCTTTTTTTAAAATATCACGTAAATTTGTTTGCTCTTTCATTGTTCTAAAGTTTAACTAATCCAACCTCTTGTTTTTAACCATTTATTTATGGTATTCTTATTGTTTTTAAAAGTCAATTCATATTCATCATGTGTCCCACACCAAACAATCGTTGCTTCTCCATTTTCTTCAAACTCAATTAATACCATTGCTCGATGAATACTAATGTCGAAAAAATAAAATCCGTCGCTATGAACTCTATTCGCATCTGGCCTGTCTTTTATTAATTCATTTTGGTTTACCCAATTTTTTGTTTCTATATCGTTGAGTAAATCATCTATGGCAGCAATAAGTAATGTGTTACTTCGATTTTTTCTTTTAAGCTTTTCAAGGAGCTTTCTTCCTACAATTTCCATAATAACAATACAAAGATAATACAAAGTTCTGATTATTTCCGAACTTTTCGAAAATATTTTTACTAAAATTAGTTTATATTCTTAAGCTTTGCAAAAAATTATTAATTATATATCATTTCCTGTAAAACCAATATATTTGATTAAAAATTGTTAAAAAATGATGCATTTTCATCAGAAATAGCTTATCTTTGTAATATCTAAATATCTATATATGTTTGGTGTAATAAAAAGGCTTTCTGTTTTTATTTTATTAATTGTGTTTTTGATTTCTGTGGCGGGCATAAACATTATCAAACATACTTGTGCTATGTGCCATACAACAAGTTATTATCTTTTTACTGATACACACCGCTGTGAAAGCCAAGACAAGAAATTAGCATCAGAACCATCATGTTGCTCCGGGAAACATGAATCGCCAAAGAATTGTACTACTAGAAATTCAAAAGAATCTAAAGATACAGGGTGCTGCCAATCAAAAAAGATACACTTAAAAGTTACCGATAATTTCGTCAACAGTTCTTACAATTCTATTGTTAAAACAAGCATTAATTATTTACAGTTACCGCTTCTGCTGACCTTATTATTAAACAATTATTCAACAGAAAAAGCAAACATACAAACCTATCACCCACCCCCTTTACTTCTTTTCGGCAAGCAAATTATTATTCAATTTCATCAACTGATTTTCTACGCACATTCCTGATTTTTTTAATTGGTTTAGTCTTTATGCGGACTGAACTTTATTTCTTATTAATTAAAAAGAAAATCAGGAGGATTATAAATGAAAAAAATACAGCTTATACTATTGTTCATCATGGTGGCAACAGCGACAAATATTTTTGCCCAGCAAAAAATTCATGGCACAGTTTACGAAATAGATCAGGACAAAAAGAAAAATCCGCTTTTAGGTGTCAATGTTTATTGGCTGGGCACAACTGATGCAACGACAACGGATACTAAAGGAAGGTTTACCATAATAAAACCATGCGACCTTCACAGGTTTTTAATCATCAGCTATGTGGGCTATCTTAACGATACCATTGATATGAACAAAAACTCAAGCCCTTTAGAAATAAAGCTTCATGAAACTAAAAACCTTCAGGAAGTTGTTATCAATGAACGGGCATTGGGAACGCATATTTCTAAAATGGATCCTATTTATAAAGAAGTTATTACTTCAGGAGAATTAAAAAAGGCTGCTTGTTGTAATCTGGCAGAGAGTTTTGAGACCAATGCATCTGTTGACGTGTCATACAGCGATGCCATCACAGGAGCCAAGCAAATTCAATTGCTCGGATTGTCGGGTATTTACAGTCAGATTCTGGCTGAGAATATTCCCATAGTAAAAGGACCAGCCATCCCCTATGGTTTATCGTATGTGCCCGGTTCATGGATGGAATCTATTCAGATATCTAAAGGGACATCATCTGTTATTAATGGCTATGAATCTATTACAGGGCAAATAAATGTTGAATATAAAAAACCAGAAAACACTGACAGGTTCTTCGTTAACATGTATGCCAATAATTTTGGAAATATTGAAAGTAGCATCACCTCTGGCTTTAAGCTTAATGAAAACTGGAGCACCATGCTTATGGCTCACGGAGAGTTCTTCAACAAAAGAAATGACATGAATAAAGATGGTTTTATTGACCAACCTTTAATGACCAAATACAATTTTTTTAACCGTTATAAAAATGAAAAGCCGGGAAAAAGAGTGTCTATTTTTGGTATTAAAGTGCTTTCTGAAGACAGGTTAGCAGGTCAAACAGGCTATATAAAAAATGATTCAGAATTGAACCCTTTGCTATATGGTGTTGATATAAATACTAAAAGATATGAAGCTTTTGCTAAAAACGGCTTTTTTATGAATAAACCCAATACCAGCATTGGAACTATGATTTCAGGTTCATATCATAATCAAACGTCAAAATTTGGGAAAAACAACTACGATGTTATTCATAAGAGCTTATACACTAATGTAATATACGAAACTGACATTTCAAGTAAGAATCATAAAGTTAATGTCGGACCCAGCTTTACTTATGACGATTACAATGAAGTTATTAATTCGGTTAAATCTATAAAAGAGGAAATTGTACCGGGTATTTTTGGGCAATATACTTATAACAATCAGAAGAATTTTTCTGTTATCGGTGGCCTCAGATACGACCACCACAATCTTTATGGCAACTTTATCACACCACGTCTGCATCTCAAGTATGACATCAATGCCAATATAACACTAAGAGCTTCTGCGGGTAAGGGTTACAGAAGTCCCAATATATTTGCTGAAAATACTTTTTTGATGATGACATCACGCACCATATTTTTAGATGAAAAGCTTAAAGCAGAAGAAGCCTGGAATTATGGCGGCAGCTTGACTTACGACTTTCCACTTTTAAAACGCGAATCAAATATCAGTGCTGAGTTTTACAGAACAGATTTTATTAATCAAGCTGTAATAGATTTAGAAAGAAACCCAAAAGAAATACATATTTATAACCTTAATGGTAAATCTTATTCAAACAGTTTTCAGGTTACTTTTAAAACTGAACCTGTTAAAAGACTTGATTTTACTGCTGCTTACAGATGGAACGACGTGATGACTACCATTAACCACGAATTGATTCAAAAGCCATTGGTCAACGCTTACAAAGGGTTGTTAAGTCTTTCGTACCTCACAAAAAATAACAGATGGCAATTTGATTTTACTTCTCAGTTTAACGGCAGAAGCCGCCTCCCTAATACATCAGGCTTTCCGGCTGAATTTCAAAGGGCAGGTTTTTCGCCAGTATACACCTTGTTAAATGCCCAAATAACCTATAAAATCAAAAAGCTTGAAATATATCTGGGCGGAGAAAACCTTACTTCATTTACCCAGCACGACCCTATAATAAGTGCGAGCCATCCCTTTGGAGATTATTTCGATACCTCGGCAATATGGGGGCCTATCATGCCAAGAATGATATATGTGGGGGTTAGGTTTAGTATAAAATGAAGAAGTACTTAAAGTGAACTAAAGTGAGCTAAAGTGCCTAAAGTTTTAAGTATGGAGTTTGGAGTTTGGAGTTAGAGTGTTGACGATATACGGATGCAATATTAATTTTTGAATTTGATAATTTTCATCCTTGCTAGAAAAGGGTTTAAGTTAAATGTTGTAATTTTTTTAAAACAACATTAATCCTGTATTAGTGTAAAGATAAACCATATTGATTCATTTAAATAAAAAATTTAACAAAAAAAAATAAAAAAAACAATAATTATAATATTATATTTGTTGCTTTTTTTAATTTTCTAACAAATCGGATATTTGATAATCATAAATACATAAACAGTCGATAAGAATCAAATAGTAATAAGGTTATAACTTATAAAGCTATTTCAATACTAAAGCAGACAGTAAAAAGTGAAATAAAAAGGATAGAATTGCATGATAAAAAAATATCAGTTAATAATATTTGTTTATATAAAATAATTTTACAACAATATAAATTCTATAAGATTTATTGTATTTAAATGTGCCAAGAATTTTAAACAACGCCAAAACGCTATAATTACATTTAACTAAAAATAAGAAATATGAAAAAACTTGTACTACTTGCAAGCTTAATTATTGCAGCAAATTTGTCTTTCGGACAGTTTATTCAAAACGGTAGTTTTACCAACTGGCAAGTCGAAAACTTATACTCGTTTCCCAACAGTTGGGTCATTAACCTTGAACATGGTAATCCCGGCCTTCAGGAAAAAGTTACTGATGCACAGGAGGGCAATTATGCAATACGTCTTAATACAGTCAATACTCAAAATGGCAGTGATTTTGGTTATTTATTTTATGGGTATCCTAGTGATAAAAAGCTTACGGGTTTGCCATTTACTCTTATTGCAGATACAGTAAGGTTTTGGTATAAAGCCAATATAGAGCCAGGCGATGAAGCTATGGCTATGGCTATTCTATATGCCGGAGGTGTAACAATTGATTCGATAGTTGTGCCTATAAATACAAGTGCAGGTGATTGGACACCCATGGCAATTGGAATTAATCCCGGACATGTTCAACCTGACTCGCTGTTTTTTGGTTTTCTCAGCACTAATCCTTTCTCAGGTAATCCAGTAGCAGGTACTTGGCTGATGGTTGATAATGTTTATTTTACTAATGGTCCCGACACTACCCATTTGTATCCAATACCTAACAGCAGTTTTGAAACGTGGACAGATGTTGTTGCAGAAAATCCTGTAAACTGGAGCACATCAAACGGTGATTTATTATTAGCCCTTAATGATACTTTTACTGTCAGTAAAACTACTGATTACTTTTCAGCACCTTATGCCGCTAAACTTTCAGTTGTTGAAATAGACGGCAATCAGGCGCAGTCTGAAATGCTTTATATTGACAACAACTTCACCTACCAACCTCAGAATTTCAGTTTTTATTATAAATATCAACCGGTAGGTAATGACAATGCAAACGTAAATGTAAATTTTTACAACGGGAATAATCAAATTGGTCACTGGAATACAAATATTAATGATCAGGACGCAATGTATAAAATGGTTAATGTTAGTTCCGAATTAAATATCAATGGAACTCCTGATAGGGTTGAAATTAAATTTTCTGCTGGTAACAATGCCGGTTCGACATTGTATATTGATGATGTTGCATTTGGTTATGGCTCTTCTTGTATTCCGGTTCATAATTTAAACGTGCAAAATATTACAACCAATTCAGCGCAGATTAGCTGGCAGGCAAGTAATAATGAAACTTCGTGGCAGCTGAAATATGGTTTTGCAGGGTTTGATACCCAGTCTCAGGATACTTCTATTTGTAAAACCATAAATGGTCTTACAACCCCAGGTTATAACCTTAATAATGTGTTAAGCAATGGCTCAACATACGATGTATATGTTAAGGCTGATTGCGGAAGCGGCGTTTTGAGTGCATGGGCTAAAGTAACTTTCAGAACAGTATGCCTGATTTCTTCTGCGCCTATAAGTGAAGATTTTGAAAGCACTAACGATAACAACATTCCAAATTGCTGGAATGCCATTATTCAAAATGGTGCCGGCGTTCAAGTTGTAAATTGGGGACAATCCACAAGTGGGTCGAAAAGCTTACGCATGCAATGGAGTAACAGCAACAGTAAGACTTTTCTAATTTCACCTGAAATTAGTAATAGTTTATCTCAGTTATTTATTTCCTTTAATGCTAGAGCAAATAGTCAGGGCAGTCCGTATATTACGGTGGGAACAATGAGTGATCCCAATGATGAGAATACCTTTTCGCCATTGACTACTTATCAAATAAATCCTAATTATCAGAATTATACTTATTACCTAAAGAATTATACGGGAAGCGACCATTACCTTGCTTTCAGATTAACCGGGAATAACCAAAATTACAGTGAAATTTTAATTGATGATATTTTAATAAATTTCACACCATCATGTATTCCCGTACAAAATTTAAATGCTCAGAATATTACAGTCAATTCTGCAGAAATTACATGGCAGCCAGGAGATAATGAAACTTTGTGGAACCTGAAATATCGTCTTAGCAACGTTGACACTATTACTAATTTACCAGTTATAGTAAATGGCCTTACAGGTACAAGCTACAGTATTAATAATGTGTTGAACAGTGGTACAATGTACGATGTATTTGTTCAAGCTGACTGCGGTGGCGGTGATTTGAGCACAAGGACTAAAGTAACTTTCACTACATTATGCCAGACTTATTCTGTACCAGTAAGTGAAAATTTTGAAAGCACACCTGAAAATACTGTACCTCATTGCTGGAATGCCATTATTAGAAACGATGCTGCTGTAAATGTTGTTAACTGGTGGCAAAGCACAAGTGGCTCTAAAAGTATGCGTATGTACCGCGGCAATAGCATATCCAGTACATACTTAATAACACCTGAACTAAGTAATCCATTGAATCAACTGGCCCTTTCATTTAATGCAAAAGCACAAAGTACTAATCAACCTATTATAATTATAGGCACAATGTCCAATCCTAATAACGACAGTACATTTAGTCCTTTAACATCTTTCCAGATTAGTCCTAATTATGAAAATTTCACTTATCTTTTTAATAATTATTCTGGCAACGATCCTTACATCGCTTTCAGATTAACTTCAAATACACAGAATTACACAGAAACCTTTATAGATGATATTTATATTGATTATATACCTAGCTGTCCTAAACCTACTGCATTAAATGCCAATAATATTACACAAACATCGGCATATCTTACATGGACTGCAGGGCTTAGTGAAGTTCAATGGAACATAGAAATAGGTAATCCCGGATTTACACCTGGTGTTAATAATTATATTAATAATGGAACAGCTTATACAAATCCTATGTGGACAGCTCAGGGATTAAACCCAAATGAAATATATCAATTTTATATCAGAGCAGTATGCGATACAAGTGATTTAAGCACTTGGGCTGGTCCTTTCCAGTTTACAACCCCTTGTGCGACTTATTCTATTCCATTTTATGAAGAATTTAACAACTCATGGTGGTCAATACCTTCATGCTGGGACAGAAATAATACCAATTGGTTTGCTAATGGAAGTAATAATGCAGGTGCTAATGCGCCTGAATTATTTTATAATAGCAATTCATATACACCCGGAGAACAAAGAGTTATAACACCATTTATTGATGCAAGTTCTGCAAACACTTTAATGGTTTCATTTAAACAGGCATTAAATCAAAATGCTATTTCTCAATATACAATTGGTGTTGAAGTTACGACTGATGATGTTAACTGGACAACAGTATGGTCATTATCTCCAACTACGAATATAAACCCTGAGGAAGTAATGATAGACTTAAGTTCTTATGCTCATCAGACAATAAAAGTAGCATGGTATTTTGAAGGTGGTGGAGATAGCAGTAATGTTAATTGGCATATAGATAATGTTTTAATAGATGCTATGCCTACCTGCCCCAAACCAACAGCTTTAAATGCTGCTAATATTACTGCATCAACTGCAGACTTTTCATGGACTGCCGGCGGCAATGAAACTAAATGGAATATAGAAGTAGGTAATCCGGGATTTACACCAGGTGTTTACAATTACATGTACCAAGGAACAGCTTATACCACTCCTGTGTGGGCTGTACAAGGATTAAACTCGAATACAGCGTATCAATTCTATGTCAGAGCTGTATGTGATACAACTGATTTAAGCACATGGGCTGGACCTTTTTACTTTTCTACAATATTTAATTGTACACCAATAACTTATTTCCCTTGGGTAGAAGGATTTGAAGGTCAAGAATTTCCTCCTTACTGTTGGAGTAATATTGATGTGGATGGTGATGGAAACAAATGGGTTCAAAAGATTGGATGGGCATCACATTCAGGCAACAAAGTAGCTGCATCTGCTTCCTGGGAATCTGCACCTCTTAATCCGAATAACTGGCTCATTACGCCACAATTTTCGATAAATAATCCAAATCTTGAATTCAGTATGTGGTATGCTGGTCAAGACCCCAGCTATATTAGCGAGAATTTTTCTGTATTAATTTCAACAACAGGAACAAATCCAGCAGATTTTACAGAAGTGTTCACCACAGTAGTTTCTTCTACTTCTTTCACCGAACTTGTTATTCCTCTAAATGCCTATTTCGGACAAGATATTTATATTGCTATCAGGCACTGGGGATGCACAGATATGTACTATCTCAAAGTTGACGATATTTCCGTTAGAAACGGATTGTGCAAAGATCCTGCTAACCTGACAGCATCTAACATTACATCTACCAGTGCAGACCTTGGATGGGGTCAGTCAGGTTCACAAGGATCGAATCCATCTATCATTTTATCAAGTATTGTTGACACTACAGGTTCTCAGCAACGTTGGAACGTTGAAGTCGGTCATCAGGGATTTACACCAGGCACCGGAAACTTTGTCCAAGGGGTTTCAGGTACTACAGCTAATCCATGGAACGTATCAGGCTTAAATCCACAAACAAATTATGAATTCTATGTGCAGGCAGCATGTGATACTAATGGTGTAAGTACATGGGCAGGACCTTTTTATTTCTTTACTTCATCGAATTGCCCTCAGGTTATTTGTCCTGATAATATGAATGTTTGTTCAATCATGAACCCGTTTGAATTAACCGGTGCAACACCTACGGGTGGCACATATAGTGGTCCGGGGGTTGATAATGGTACTTTTTACCCTGCAAATGCCTATAACGGTACAAATACAATTTATTACACATATACAAATGCTTCATGCTACACTCAATGTAGCTTTACGATTAATAATTATTCACTCATAGCCTCTATTACAGCAAACGGTCCTACAACTTTTTGCCCGGGCGGCTCAGTAACACTTTCTGCTAATGAAAGTATGGCTTCTTATTCCTGGTCAACTACAGAAACAACACAAGCTATTACCGTTTTTTCAGCAGGTCATTACATTGTAACGGTAACTGATGGAAACGGATGCCAGAATACCGCTTCGATAGACGTTACGGTGAATCAGGCTCCGGTAGCACCCACCGATGTGATGGCTTCGCCTTCAGCAATCAATTGCAGCGATAATTCGAACCTGAGTGCAACATCGGCAGGCAATACCATCAACTGGTACACCAATGCTACAGGCGGAACAGTCCTAGGCAGTTCGAACAGCGGAGATAATTTTAATGTGGCTCCTACTGTCACAACAACCTATTATGCCGAAACCGACAGCGGCTGTGGAAGTACGACAAGGGTTCCGGTCACTGTTACAGTGACGAGTAATATAGACGCGGCTACCAATGTCATAACTACTCCTTCAGCGATTTGTGAGGGTAGTACAGCAAATCTGAATGCAACAGCGCCCGGATATAATATATTTTGGTACACATCAGCATCAGGTGGAAATGCAATTGGCAGTTCTGCAAGCGGAGTAGATTTTCCGGTAACTCCCGATACAACAACGACATATTATGCGGAATCTTCTCTTTCCAGTTCAGGGAACCTAACATTTGATTATACAGGCGGGGCACAAACATTTGTTGTTCCTGCAGGTGTCACTTCTGTTACCCTCGAAACATACGGAGCGCAGGGTAGTGGTGGCAATGGTGGATATGGTGGATATGCAACGGGAACAATGAGTGTTAGCCCGGGCCAGGTACTGAATGTTTATGTAGGAGGCCAGACGGGTTACAATGGAGGTGGTAACGGATGGGCCAGTACAATCAGAAATGGTGGCGGTGCATCAGATGTTCGTTCAGGTGGAACAGCATTAGCGAATCGTGTCATTGTTGCCGGTGGCGGTGGATCCAGTTCTGGTGACTCTAATTACAAAGGAGGTGATGGTGGTGGAGGGATCGCAGTTGTGTCCAACTTTATTGGTGGAGGCGGTGGACAAGGTTATGGTGGAAGTGGTGGTGATGGTTCTGATAATGGGGGCACAGGAAACACGTCCTGCCATTCAGGTGGTGCTGGTGGCGGTGGCTTGTATAGTGGTGGCGACCCCTCTTGTAATTACTGTTATACCAACACATGTGGGACAGCTGGTGCTTTAGGTCAAGGTGGTAATGGGGATACATGGGAAAATGGATATTGCTATAATAGTGTTGGCGGTACTTCTGGTGGTGGCGGCGGTTACTACGGCGGTGGTGGAACATCTGTAGGGTATTGTGGCGGCGGCGGTGGCGGTGGTGGTTCCTCATGGACAGGAACCCTTGCCAATCCTTCATTTATTGCAGGTACCCAAAGTGGCAACGGACTAGTAATTATTTCATGGAATGCAGTAGGCTGTTCTAGTCCTACCCGTATCCCTGTCACAGTAAATGTAATCCCTGTTCCTACAGCTTCAGCATCAAGCAATAGCCCGCAATGCGAAAGCTCAACTCTCACCCTGACTTCAGACGGAGGCGTTTCATATACATGGGAGGGACCTGATGGATTTATCTCCACTGATCAGAATCCATTTATTACTAATGTCACCATTGATGCAGCAGGAACGTATACAGTAACTGTAACCGCTGCAAATGGATGTACTGCAAGCGGATCAACAGATGTAATAATAAATGCTTTACCCACTCCCACTGCAAGCAGCAATAGCCCCGTATGCGTTGGAAGTTCACTTTATCTGACTTCAAACGAGGGGGGTGGTAATGAAATAATCTCAAACGGCGGGGGCTATCATTCAATGATCTCAGGCGGCGGGGATTCTTATTCGTGGACAGGACCAAACGGATTCACATCCACAGATCAGGATCCTTATATTGATAATGTCACTATAAGTGCAACCGGAACATATATTGTTACCGTTACTGATGGAAACGGATGCCAGAATACCGCTTCGACTGACGTTACGGTGAATCCTATTCCTGCAGCACCCACCAATGTGATGGCTACGCCATCAGCTATTTATTGCAGCGATACTTCAAAACTTTCTGCAACATCTGCAGGAAACATGATATTCTGGTACACTGATGCAAGCGGCGGAACATCAATAGGCAGTTCAAACAGCGGAGATAATTTTAACGTTACGCCTCTGATAACAACAACATATTATGCAGAAACAGACAGTGCTTGCGCCAGCGCAACAAGGATACCTGTCACTGTTACCGTAACAAGTAATGTAGTCGCTCCAACCAATGTTACAGCCACACCACCTCTGGTATGTGCTGGCAACACAACAAACCTGAATGCAACTGCAACCGGAGACCAAATATTCTGGTACACATCAGCAACAGGCGGAACTGCTATAGGATTTTCCGCAAGGGTGTAGATTTTCCGATCGTTCTGGATTCAACAACAACATTTTATGCTGAAGCAGCAACAACCATTTCTGGTTCGCTGACATTTTCATATAATGGTTCTTACCAAACATGGACAGTTCCGGCAGGGGTTTCAAGCATAGATGTTGATATGCTGGGAGCAAAGGGAGGATCTACTGATTGGGGTACAGGAGGCAATGGTGGAAGGGTACAGGCGACTTACCCTGTAACACCCGGACAAGATTTATATATTTATGTTGGAGGGGCTACAAATAATTCTTATGGGGGCTTTAACGGAGGTGGAAGCGCAGGCTATTATGGTTATTATTATTGTAAGGGAGGTGGCGGTGCATCTGATATCAGAATTGGCTATAACACATTATCCGATCGCATAATTGTTGCCGGTGGTGGCGGAGGTGCCGGATATTATTACGGTTATGGGGATAATGGCGGAGCCGGTGGCGGTTTAACAGGTGCTAACGGAATGTTTGGAAATAATACTCATTCTACTTACAGTGGTTATGGTGGTTCTCAAACCAGCGGTGGTGCAGCCGGTAATAGTGCCTCTTCAGGGACATTTGGTCAGGGAGGTGACGGATATTATTGGTATTATGGTGGTGCCGGTGGTGGAGGTTATTATGGTGGCGGTGGCGCTTATGTTGGCGGCGCCGGCGGCGGAAGCAGCTACACTAATCCTTCTGCAACCCATGTTATTCATACACAGGGTTACAGTTCAGGCAACGGACAGGTCATTATATCATGGAATGTTGAAGCTTGTATAAGCCCAACCCGGACACCTGTTACAGTTAATTCAAATCAGGTTCCTGTAGCTTCTGCATCAAGCAATAGCCCGCAATGCGAAACATCAACTCTTGCCCTGACTTCTGATGGTGGCGTTTCATATACATGGGCAGGGCCGAATGGGTTTAATTCAACAGATCAGAATCCAACTATTACTAATATCACCGTTGTTGCATCAGGAACATATACAGTGACTGTAACCGCTGCAAATGGATGTACTGCAAGTGCATCAACAGATGTAATAATAAATGCTTTACCCATTTCCACAGCAGGAAGCAACAGCCCGTTATGCGATGGAAATACTTTGAATCTGACCTCGGACAGCTGGGTTTCTTATTTGTGGACAGGACCCAATGGATTCACATCCACAGCTCGTGATACTTCTATTAATGTTACTACAAATGCAACCGGAACATATATTGTTACGGTTACTGATGGAAACGGATGCAAGAATACAGCCTCTGTTGCTGTTGTTGTGAATCCGATTCCGGCATTGCCTGCCAATGTAATGGCTTCACCCTCAACAATTAATTGCGGTGACACTTCAAACCTTACGGCAATATCAGCAGGGAATACCATCAAATGGTACATGGATGCAAGCGGTGGAATAGCTATAGGCAATACAAACAGCGGGGATTATTTTACTGTTTCTCCAATGTCGACAACAACATATTATGCCGAAACAGACAGCGCCTGTGCAAGTACAACAAGGATACCTGTCACCGTTACTGTTTCCGGTAGTGCGGCAGCGCCCACTGATGTAACAGCAACTCCTGCTTCCGTTTGTTCAGGCAGCACTGCAGACCTGAAAGCGACCTCAGCCCATAATAGTATCCTTTGGTATACCACAGCAACAGGAGGAACTCCTCTTGGCAGTTCGTTAAGTGGAGCCAATTTCACTGTCACTGTGGATTCAGCAACGACTTATTATGCAGAGACAGAAGTAGTAAATTCAGGTTCACAGACCTTTAGTTATATTGGGGATCAGCAGGCTTTTACTGTACCAGCAGGAATATTCTCAATTACTTTAGATGCTTATGGTGCTCAAGGCGGGTCATATTATTCAACTGGTGGACTTGGAGGAAGGTGTCAGGCTACTTATCCTGTTTCACCAGGACAAACTGTTTATATATTTGTTGGTGGCCAGAACGGATATAATGGAGGTGGTTCCAGAGGTGCTAATGGTGGTGTTGGAGGAGGTGCTACTGATATAAGAATAGGTGGTACAAATTATTCAAATCGTGTAGTAGTAGCTGGTGGTGGTGGTGGCGCAGGTTTTAACTGCGGAAATTCACAAGAGTGGGGCGGCGCTGGTGGTGGTTTAATTGGTGCAACCGGTTGGCAATGTAGTCAACAGTGTTGTTATGTTGGATTTGGTGGTTCTCAATCTGCTGGGGGTGCTTTAGGTCAAAATTATGGGCAAGGTTGTGGTACTAATGGAAGTTTAGGTGTAGGAGGAAACGGCGCATGTACTTATGGCGGCGGCGGCGGCGGCGGTTATTATGGCGGCGGTGGTGGCGGTTATGGCGGCGGTGGCGGCGGAAGTAATTATACCGCGGGTACTTATTTGCAAAACTTGCAAGGTCAAAGGAGCGGTGATGGACAGGTTATTATTTCATGGAATAGTGAAGGTTGTTCCAGTTCAACACGAACACCTGTAACTGTAAATATAATTTCTGTTAATGCTTCTGCATCAAGCAATAGTCCGATATGCGAAAATTCAATACTTGAACTTAATTCAGCTGGAGGCGTTTCATATTCATGGGCAGGGCCTAATGGGTTTACTTCTACAGATCAAAATCCTTCGATTTCTGATGTTTTAACTGCTGACGCAGGAACTTATACTGTTACAGTTACCGACATCAATGGATGTAAAGGTACTGCTTCTGTACTTGTTACTGTAAATCCTGTTCCATCAGGTATTGTGACACCCCATGGTTCAACAGTTTTCTGCCAGGGTGGAAGCGTTACGCTGACAACAAGTAATGATCCTGACTATACCTACCAATGGATGATAAATGAAAATATTATTCCAGGCGCAACAAGTAGTACATATGTTGCAGATTCTACAGGGAAATATTCGGTTAAGGTAACAAACAGTTTTGGATGTTCTTCTTCATTCGGTACCGATTTACCAACAGGTGGAACCATAACAGATATAGGCGGTAACCGTATTCATACATTTACAACTTCCGGTACTTTAAATATTCCTGTCAATTTTTACGCAGATGCAAAAGTTTTGGTTGTAGCAGGCGGCGGCGGCGGCGGTGCCAATATGGGCGGCGGCGGCGGCGGCGGCGGTGTAATTTATAACACCAGTTATGCCATAAACTCTAATTCATATACTGTAACTGTTGGTGAAGGTGGAGCAGGCGCTGCCGCAGGAAACGGTGATCATCCTACTGCTCACGGTACTAATGGAGGGAATTCAATATTTGGTTCATTAACAGCCATCGGTGGCGGATGGGGTGGTACGTCTTACAATTCTATGGGAATTCAGACAGGTAATACCGGTGGCTCAGGTGGTGGGTCCTCCGGCTATAATGAAAATAGCGTTCCTCCGGGATATTATGGTTCAGGTGCAGGAACTCCGGGTCAAGGTTATCGTGGCGGATATCAGGGTAACAGTTATTATTCTGGTGGCGGCGGTGGTGCCGGTGGTGCCGGAGCAGATGGGAATAATCAGGCAAATGGTGGTCCGGGCTTCTACTGTTCAATACTTGGTATCGGTTACTATTGGGGCGGCGGCGGCGGTGGCGCCGGTTATAGTATCGGTGGTGGTAATGGTGGTATTGGTGGCGGCGGCGGCGGTGCTGTGGGTGTTACCTTCGGAGGAGCCGGATATAATAATGGTGCTCCAGGTACTAATGGATGCACAGTTTGCTGGGCTAATGTACCAGGAGGTAATGGCGGCGCTAACACTGGCGGCGGCGGTGGCGGCGGCTCACACTATAACTACACTAATAAAGGCGGCGATGGCGGCTCCGGTATTGTCATTATATCTTATTCAGATACAATAACTCCAACTATAACTGTAACAGTAAATACAGTCCATCCTATTACGGGATTTACAATATCAGATACTATCCCTGAAGTTGATCAGGTTGTTACCTTTACAGATACGACTCAAGGCGTCGGGAATACAAGAATCTGGTCTTATGGTGATGGCAGTTATTCGTCAGGTGTAAATCCAACACATATTTATACTACTGTAGGAACTTATTATGTGAAGCTAGTAGAAACAAATTGTGCAGGGACAGATTCTGTAACCAAAACTATCACAGTAATTCCGCACAGTTATCGTATATGTATAGATGCATCCAGCTCAAATCCTGTGGGAACTTTATATGATTCGGGCGGACCTAATGACAATTATGATCTGCAGCAAAACTGTTATTTCCTCATTGATCCTAACTGTTCCAATATAACATTAACATTTAGCGCATTTGATTTAACACGTTCTTATTATTGGGATGGCATAACAATATATGATGGAGACAATACATCTGCTCCAAAATTATTAGATAACTGGACAGGAAATACCTTACCACCGGCTGTAACAGCTACTTCAGGTAAAATGTATATTCATTTTTATTCTTATTATTGGGCCACAGCGCCTGGTTTTGAAGCTAACTGGACAACTACTCCTCTAACACTTCCTGTACCCGGATTTACCATTTCAAATAATTTACCCATTGTAGGACAAACTGTCGCTTTTGCAGATACAACTCATGGTAATGGGCATATACATGTTTGGGATTTCGGTGATGGAACAACATCAACTGACTTGAATCCAACACATGTTTATGCAAACGGAGGTACTTTCACTGTTACATTAATTGAATCTAATTGCGTAGGCGCAGATTCAGTAACTCATACTGTTACTGTAGCTCCTCAAGGAACTTATTACCGTATGTGTGCCGATGCGTCCAGCTCTGATTTAAGCGGAACACTTTATGACTTTGGTGGTCCCAATGGTAATTATAATCTCTCCGAAGACTGTTATTTCCTCATAGATCCTAACTGTTCCAATATAACATTAACATTTAATGCGTTTGATTTAATGCGTTCTTATTATTGGGATGGAATAACAATATATGATGGTGACAATACATCAGCACCTATAATATTAAATAACTGGACAGGGAACACACTACCACCGGCTGTAACAGCTACTTCAGGCAAAATGTATATTCATTTTTATTCTTATTATTGGACTACAGCGTCTGGTTTTGAAGCTGAATGGACTACTACGCCTCTTACAATACCTCAACCAGGATTTACAATATCCAACACAGCTCCGATTGTAGGACAAACTGTCGCCTTTGCAGATACAACACATGGTAATGGGCATATACACGTTTGGGATTTCGGTGATGGCACTACTTCTACTGATCTTAATCCTACCCATGTTTACACAAGCAGT
>Ga0114951_10002472_pt1 | contig 20877 bp, 16 predicted proteins | sample AM7aDNAmetaG_FD_88677 | JGI IMG/M metagenome (GOLD analysis project Ga0114951, IMG submission 88677) | Freshwater microbial communities from Finland to study Microbial Dark Matter (Phase II) - AM7a DNA metaG | ecosystem: Environmental > Aquatic > Freshwater > Lake | place: Finland: Lake Alinen... | reverse complement strand
GATCTCCGGCGAGGCGGGCTGGCAGACGCTGACCTACACCCTACCGGCGGGCACCCATCGGTTGACGTGGACCTACTCCAAGAACGGCGCCACCGCCGCCGGTCTGGATGCCGGCTGGCTGCGTCGGGTGACTTACCGATGACGCTAAGCGGAAGAGAACTAACCATGTTTGGCGGTTTCATTTTCACACCTTCACTTCAACCGCTTTGACCAGCCAACTGCCGAGCGGAGCAAAGGCGCTTCGGCACCCACGTCGGCCCGGAAGCGCGTGTAGAGCTTCAGGTATTCACCGAGCACACGCAACGCATCCTCGCCCATCTCCTTGCCCGCGAAAAGTTCGGGCAAGGCATCCGCGAAGTTCAGGCCGAGTTGCAAAGTTCCGGCTGGCACTTCCACGCCCAGGTCGTAGTTGGTCAGCAGGAGCCGGCGGCGCGGATGGTCCGGCTGGCCGCAGGCGTCGAGGAACCACGTCGGCGAGCAGCCTTGGCACACACATTGAGGGTGATTGGTTGCGTTGTGTGTGCAGGCGAGCCTGTCTCAACAGAATGCAATTCTTCACCTGTTTGCAAACGGTTGTTAAGTTGTTCTACGAGCGATTCAATCGTCGGGTTCTTTAACTTCGCAGCAACCCACGTTTTTGATTTGCCCCAGTGCTCTTGCAATCTCGCGGACGGATTGGAGATGGTCAAAACATCTGCACAAGACGATTTCAGCTTCATCTGGTGATAATCCACGATCCAGAAGCCACCGTCTTGCCTGTTCCCGGTCGGCACCGTGGGGAAGGAGGTCCTTCTCAACTTCCTTACTTGCAAGAACGAGTTCCGGCGATGAGATCTGGAGCGATCCTGTGTTTGCAGGTCGGTTTTCGAGTTCATATCCTGCACCTCGCTTTGGGGTGAGATCCCAGTGGAAACGACAGTCCGTGCAATAACCATCGTATTCGCGCGTTTTGGTGAAGGGCCTTCCACAGCCTTTACATCGGCATGTGGTCTCGCTCTGAACAGGCTTCTTGTTGGGTTTCATTGAGCCAAGACTCCCGACATCTGTGTTTGTTTTCTACCGGATGGCATGGAAGCAAGAGTGGCTGGAGGGGTGAGGGGATCGCATCGTCTCGCCCTCCTACGCTTCCGCAGCGCGATTGATCTCCGTGACGTTCTCAGCGGGCGCGAGTGGTATCTGGTCCAACTGTTTTTTGAGGCGCAGCAAGTCCGCGTGGCGATATTCGGCAGTTGTGCCAAGCCGTTTTTCGTCGGCGGTGCGGTGGCCTAGCAGATAATGCGCGTCGGGCCCGGTCAAGTAGCTGGCCGCAGTATGGCGCCAACTGTGAAACGTCCACGCAAAGCGGGTGCGACCGTGTCCGTTGCCTTCCACTTTCGCCAGCGTCGGCACGTCCACCATGCCGGCCAAGTCCACGCCGTTGAGCAGCGTGCGCCATGGGCGGTGAAACAAATTTCGATACTTGGCGAAGTAGGCGGCGGCGACCTTATCGCCAAGCAAGTCGCCAGTGCGCTCTTTCGCCGGCACTTTTGCGAGTTCACGGCGCAGTGGGTCCGCAATCGGAATCACAAGGGCGCTTCCCGTCTTTTGCTGCACAAGATGGATGGTCGGCAGCGGGCTGTTGAAGTCGCGCACGTCTTCCCACTTCATCCGCATGATGTCGCCGGCTCGTTGACCGGTGAATAGGGCGAGCATGGCAGAGCGCAGCAACCATGTTTCGGGCGCTTTTTTCGCGGCCTCCATCACGGCAGCGATCTGACGCGTGTTGAAAGCCTGCCGGATGCTGGCGGCGTCAAATCGCAGCCTGCCGACTTGCCGCACGCTTGCCGGATTCACCATGAGTAGGCTCTTGTCCACCGCATGGCCGAAGATGGCGCGGATGCGGGCGAGCGCAAACTTGCGGGAACTGCCGCTGTAGCCTTTGGCTTTGTAGTCGGACAAAAAGCCGTTTATGTCCGCAGGGCCAACGCGATTGATTGCCACGTCGGCCAGGTTCACCGGCTGCGTTGCCAGAAACGCGAGGAAGTCGTCAATCACTTGGCGGACACGATCGACGCTGGTGGCTTTCACGGCGCGGTCGTCGCCGGCTGTGTTGTTCCGCATGGCGTCGAGTTCGCGCGTAAACCAATCGCGGGTCGTGGGAAGCTCGGCGCGGCCAACGAGCGCGGCCTCGGCTTCAAGTTCGGGGATGCTGGCGATGATCTCGCGGCAGATGTCCAACAGCCGGCGTTTTTCGTCGAGGTCGTCACTGTTCGCCAAGCCTGTCATGCGCGCGACGTTGGCGGCGAAAATGCGCGCCTCGGCTTCGTTGGTGTGGCCGGTGTTGGTGCGGTGCTGTTTGCCGTTGGTGCTGTAGCGAATCCACCACGTTGTTCCGCCCGGTGGCTTGAACAAGCTGACCTCGCCTTTCCGTCCGCGTCGTTTCGTTTTCATGCTCGACCGTCCTGTCGCGAATAGCTCTGGAAGCTACCGGAAAGAATAGGGTATAAAGCAAAAACTAGCAAGAATAATCAAAGAAGTGAAAGTCTGAAGTGTGTTATAATTCGGTAAATGCGGGTTAAAAACGAAGTGGCTGCCCGGCATGGATTCGAACCATGAAAAACGGCTCCAAAGGCCGCTGTGTTACCATTACACCACCGGGCAGTCCGAAAATCGTTATCCTTGACTCGTGATTCGTGGTCCGCAATTCGGATTACGAATTACGAGTCACGGATCACTGCGCATGCGCCTGCGCCACCGTCATCCACATCTTCTCACCGAACTCGGCGCGGGCCGCGGCCAACGCGCGTTTGGCGTTGGCTTGGTCGGTGGCGACTCCGAACACCGTCGCGCCGCTGCCGCTCATCATCGCGCCCACGCAGCCGTTGCGCGCGAGCGATTCCTTGAGCAGTCCCAACAACGGGAACTTGCGCAGCGCGGGTCCTTCGAGCGTGTTGACCATCGCGCGCGCCGCCGCCGGCAGGTCGCCCGCGGCCAGCGCATTGAGAATGACCTTAATGGCACCGGCGCGGCCCGTCAAGAAGGGTCCGATTTGTTCGTAGGCCCACTTGGTGGAGATGCCGAAACCGGGGTTGATAAGGACAAAGTGCGCGGCGTGCAGCGTCCGCGTCTCGGCGTCGGCGAGCGGTTCGACACGTTCGCCGCGGCCGTGGCAGAAGGACGGCTTCGGGTCCAGAAAGAGGGCGCAGTCGGAGCCAAGCGTCGCGGCAAGCGGCAGGAGTTGCTCGCGCGAGAGGCCCAGTTGCCAGATCTGGTTCAGGCCGGTGAGCGCAACAGCGCCGTTGCCACTGCCGCCGCCCATGCCAGCGGCGATGGGGAGGCGCTTGCGCAGTTTGATGTGTGCGCCGGCGGTGACATCGGTGTGCCGGCGGAGCAATTCGGCGGCGCGGATGACGAGGTTGCCGGAATCGGTGGGCAAGTCGGGCACGTCGCAGTCCATCGTCACACCGTGGCCAGCTTCCCGCGACTCGAAAACCATTTCGTCGCACACGTCCAGCGGCACCATGAGGCTCTCCAGTTCGTGAAAGCCGTCCGGCCGCTTGCGGATGATATCCAGCCCGAAATTGATTTTACCGGGCGAACGTAGAATCAGCGCATTCGTCATTGACGCTTCGTTGTCGCGGAAAGTTTCGCGGCAATCAAGCGTAAAGCGAACCCTGACACCGCGCTTTGGAAGCGGGGCGGGTCTTCAAACCCGTCCGCCTGTTTTCTGGCGCACGCTGCGCGAGCTTGGAAGCTTGCACGTCTTGAGCGGTGGTTCACGCGTAGGCCCGATGACTGATCTGCGCCAGCGTGGGCCGCTCCAACCGCAGGTAGTCGTCCCATCCGATCTTGACGGATTCGGTGTGCGTGCCGGCCTGCATAACGATCTCGTCGTCTTCCTCCAACAAGTCGTCGGCATAAACGGGCAGCGAGTAGAAGCTGCCCAGCGGCGGCATCGCGCCAACCTCGCAGTCGGGAAACAGGTCCTTGAATTCCGCTTCGGTCGCGAGCTTGCAGGGTTTGCCAGCTGCTTTGCCAAACGCCGCCACGTCCACGTGGGCCATGGCGGACAGCATGGCCATGAGGAACTGGTTGCCGGAGCGCAGGACAACGACTTTGACCTGCATTTTGCCAGGGATGTGTTCGGCCTGAGCGACTCGCTGGGCCGTAAAGGCGCACGCATGATGGAGGACTTCGTAGCGAACGCCTTGTTGTTTCAGATACTGCTCAATCCGTTCGAGGCATGTCATAACTTTTCCTCCTTCGGTTCGGGGACAATTATAGCGCGCCTCGCCCGTGAAAGCAATCGGTGACAACGTTGGCAAACGCAATGAGAACCGGCGGATGGGGTGCGGTAGCGATGGATCGTGCCCATCGAAAAACTTCTCGTTGGCACCGTGGAGAAGCTTGACGACCTGCCGGTGCGGTTCGTGCCGCTGACCGGCAAGGGGCGGAACCGGGAGTGAAGCGGCGGCGGCGAAGCCTTAGAACGTCAGCACGCCTTTGATGTAGTTGTCGCCGCCTTGAGCGGCGGCTTCCATGGCGGCTTGAGCGTCGGCGAATTTGTGGCGGTGGGACACCAGCGGCTTGAGGTCCACCAAACCGCGCCACATCGCGCGGACGGCGCGCTCAAACTGGCCCTTGGCGCCGGCGTCGTCGGAGATGCCGATGACATAGCGGCCGCCGCGGCGGCAGAGTTGGCGGCCGAGATCGAGCGCCGGCTGCGGGCATGTGGCGGCGATGACCAGATCGAACGGTTCCTTTTTCAACGCTTCGAGTCGTGCTTCGCCATCCTTGCCGGCGGTGTTGACGGTTTCCGTCGCGCCAAACTCGGTGGCGAGGCTCAGGTTTTTCGGCTTCTTATCCGCAACGGTGAGTTCATAGACCGGGTAGCGCCCGATCAACTGCGTGATGAGCAACCCCATGAAACCCGCGCCGACGATCGCGACGCGGTCGCCGGGCTGGACTTGGGCGAATTGGGCAACAGCGATGGCCCGCGCGACGGGCTCCACGAGCCAGATCGCCGGATCTTCAGGTTCGCCGGGAATTTTGTGAGCAAGGCTGGCGTCCATATTCTGGATTTTTTGCCAGCGGTTGCAGGTGACGTATTGGCCGGGTTGGATGTCCTTCACGTCGCTGCCGACGCGGATGACCTGGCCCACGCCTTCACGGCAGGGGGCGAGAGGGAAAAGCGACTTGTCGGTTTCCGCGAAGCGGCCGGCCTCGGCGTGGCTGATGCCTGCGGCCTTGCAGAGCACCTGGACCTGCTGCGGCTGCGGGTCGCTGACTTCGACCTCGCGAATTTCGACCTTGCGCGGACCGGCGAAGAATATGGCTTCTGTTTTCATGGTGATTCGATCTGCTCCAGCAAAGGTTTGTTAATCTAGCGGTTGTCGGGTCGAAGGCAAAGCTTTTCTACTTGGAACCCGGTTTCGCAGGCACGGGTGATGGTTGTGGAAGTTCCTTGATGCCAAACCGTTGGTGCAGGATCGCCAGCGCGTGCGGCGTTTGCCGGATATCCTGCGTGTAATCCTTCCCAACGCTGACACCGCCGCGGACGGCGCGCGCGAGGGAATCCAGCAGTAACGCTTTCAGCGCGGGATCGTCATCGAGCGTGCAGGCGTAGGCGAGGCCGCTGGAGACAAGGAAATCCGTGCCGCCGTTGCCGTGGCCGTCTGCGAACGTGGGACAGGTGTCAATGTAGCGGAAACGGTGCGTCTCGTGGTTCCAAGAGTATTTCTCCAGCCAGTGCGCGGCGCGGATGATGCATTGTTTGACATTGCGCGATGGCGCGACGGCGTCGAACATCATCATCCCGTTGAGCAGCACGCCAGCAGCAAACGCCTTGCCGCCGTAGTGCGGCGGGTCGTGCAGACACTCCGGCGGGCCATGTTTGAGGTTCCAGTCACCGCGCTCGGTTTGCTTGCCGATGATCTTCTCGGTATAGAGCCGCGCCGCATTCAGAAAGAAGAGATTGCCGGTGGCTTCGTAGGCGGCGACGGCGTTCATCAGCGGCCAGCCGGCGGCGCGCTCGATGCCGAAGTCAAACTTCGCGGTCATGTAGGTTGCCTGCGCCTCGCAGACCATCTCGGCGGTTTCCAGATAGCGCCGCTCGCCGGTAAGGAAACCGACGCGGAAATTTCCCGGCTGGAAAATGTGGCCGCCGTAGTCGATTGCGCCAGTCACGAAAAAATTAGGCCGCTTCGGATCGGAGAGGCCGAAGACGTTGCCGAGGCGCTGAAAACGCGGATCGGTCATGTCGAAGAAGCCGCCGACGTGGCCGATGGAGTGGGCATAAACCCGGCCGGGCATCCGCGCCTGCCAGGGGTAGTGAATGGTGTCAATGTCGGTGCTGTGCCGCGTGCACTGGTCGGCGGCCCATATCCATTGCGTGTCGCCGGTGCGGATGAATTGCAACGCCAGCGCGCCCATCATGTCGTATTCGTGGTTGCCCCAGTTGAAATGCCGCTCGCCGTGCCAGTCGCCGTAGTTCATCCAACCGTATTCATGTTTGCGCTCGCGGTTCTGTTCCATCTTCACGAAGCCGGTCTGGACCTGTTTCTCGTAAGCGTCGAAAACGCCCGCCTGCGCCGGTTCGACGATGCCGAACACGCCGCTGTCGCAGTAATGTTTCGGCGGCGCGACCGCGAAGAGCGGATGATTGAACCAGTCTGCGTTGTGGCGGTCGTTCACCGTCGAGGCTGATTCCGCGCCGCCCACGCGCACAAAAATATCCGTGGTGAACTCCAGCCCGCGTTTGATGCGATACTGGCCACGGTCGTAACAATAATAGAGCCGGATGAGGTCCTCGTCGTTCTGCGATTCCTTCGCGTAATCGTCGGCGGGCAGCGGTGGCAGCACGCGCACGTCCAGACCGTCGCGCTTGATGCCGATGCCTTTCGGATAAAGCTGCCAGAAATCCTTTACGAAAACGGACAGCCGCCGCTGACCGTCGGTGACCAACGCGCAGCCGAGTGCGTGCTGGCCGGACTTCGTCGCGCCGTCCACCGAGTCGGAGAAACGGTCGTCCTTGTCTTGCAGCAGCCACGTGGACTTGTCGTCGCCGATGGCCGTCGGTGGCACGGCGTCCAACGAGCCAAGCATCGGGCCGCTCGCTGCGAACGGAATGCGGATGCCGGCGGTCTGGAGATTGGTCAGGACGGCGTTGGTGTTGTTGTTGCCGATGGTCCAGTTCAACCGAACCCACGGCTGGCCGGCGTAAATGAAGTAACGCGCTTGCCAACGGAATAACTTTGCGCCGTCCGCCGCGACAAAATCTCCCGCGACACGCATGACGGCGCGAACGGGGCCGCATTCTTCGATGGTCAGCACGTCCGGCTTGCCGAGCGCGAACACTTTGCCGTCGCCGTCAAGAATACTTCCGTTGCCGCCGGAAGCCGCGCCGGTGACCGGTTTGCCGCCAAGCTTCAAGTCGTCGAACAGTGCGAATTGTTTTTTGCCAATGCGCAGTGAGAGCGAACCATTGTCGAGTGTGAGAGCGTCATCGCTTTCGCGGATTGTGATGGGCTGCGAGTCATTGCGAGGTGGGACATCGCGGCCGATTTGCAATCGCAGCTTCACCGGCGCGTCCGCCGTGTCCGTCGCGAAATTCACCAGCAGCCATTTCACGCTGCCATCCGGCCAGGCCGCCGTCGCTTCAAACTGCGCCGGCATCCGCTTGCCCTCCGCGTCGAACAGCGCCGCATCCAACCGCGGCGAGAGCGTGCCGCGGGCGAACGGCACTCCGGCGGTCACCGGCCAGTTTTTACGCGGTGTGGCGGTCGGTTCGCTGACGGTCAGCTCGATGGTTTGTGGTTTCGACCGGCTGATATTTGGTTGCCGGGCGACATATTTTACCGGCGCGACATGTGCACCGAGGCAACGGACGCGTGCCTCATAAGTTTTCCGGGCGGGCAAGCCGGTGAGGATAACACGATGATTGCGCTGGTCGCTCTCCGTTTCGCGAAACTCGCGTCCGCCACACTCGACGACGGCGGGCGGCGTCGGCTCGCTGCTGGTCCAGGAGATTTGAATCGAACCAGCCGGCAGCGGGGACGCCGCGAGATGGCTGAGGGTCGGCGGTTTGAATGGAACCAGGCGGATGTAATCGTAATAAGCAGAGCCGATGTTTTCCGAGCAGGCAAAACGGTCGTCGGCCCACAGGTCGAACGCGCCGTCCTTGATGTCGTAAACGCCGAGGTCGGTCTCGCCACTGGCGGACTTGAGCCATGTCTTACCGCCGTCAAGCGAGTAGGCGAGCGGCCGGTTGGTCGGACCGAGCCACGCGCGAAACACGCCGCGCGGTATGCCGGTGATGTGCGTGTGCAGCACTGGCGCGCCTTCCTCCGGCGTGGCGCGGTCGCTCTTGATCGTCGGCGACACCAGCGACGCATCGCGGGAGCGCTTGCCTTTGCCTTCGGTGGTCCAGAGCCGCCACTTGGTGGTGGAAACCTGGTTGGTCGTCCAGGCGTCGCGCGGCGTGGACCAGTCCTCGACTTCGTAGATGAAGCCGGGCAAACCGCGGAAATTGGTGTTGGTGTTTTGGGCAGAACCGGGCGCGGCGCAACACAAACTCGCGGCGGCGATCAGAAGAAAGGAAAGGCGTTTCATCGTGCGCGGAGTTGTAACATTTGCCTCAGCTGGCTGCAACAAGTCCAGCGGACGGACGATTTCGTGGTATATTAGGGGCAACGTGGTTCGGTTGATGCAAACAGACGGCGACGGGGCGAACCTGGAAGCGCGATTGCGGGCGCTGACCCGGGATGGCGCGCTTTACGAAAAACTGCTGGAGAACAAGGTTCGTTGTGTGGCGTGCGGTCATCGTTGTCTCATCGCCGACGGAAAGACTGGTGTCTGTCGCGTGCGCTTCAACACCGGCGGCACGTTGCGGGTGCCGGCCGGTTACGCGGCGGGATTGCAGGTGGACCCCATCGAGAAGAAGCCATTTTACCACGCGCTGCCGGGAACGGAAGCGTGCAGCTTTGGAATGCTCGGTTGCGATTTCCACTGCGACTACTGCCAGAATTGGGTCAGTTCGCAGACGCTGCGCGATGCGGAGGCGGGCGCGGAGGCGTTCGAGGTCAGCGCCGGGCAAATTGTGGACCTGGCGCAGCGTCGCGGCGCGCAGTCGGTGACAAGCACCTACAACGAGCCGCTCATTACCAGCGAGTGGGCGGTGGAGGTTTTTCGTGCCGCGCGGCAGGCGGGACTGGCGACGAGCTTTGTGTCGAACGGCCACGGCACGCCAGAGGCGGTGGATTACCTGCGGCCGTGGGTGGATTTTTACAAAGTGGACCTGAAGACGATGAACCCGGAGAATTATCGCCGGCTCGGCGGGCGATTGGAGCCGGTGCTCTCAACGATCCGGCTGCTTTACGAGCGGGGCTTCTGGTTGGAAGTGCTGACGCTGGTGGTGCCGCGGTTCAACGACAGCGCGGAAGAACTGCGCGACATCGCCAGATTCATCAAGAGTCTCTCGCCGGACATCCCGTGGCACGTGACCGCGTTCCACGGCGATTACCGGATGTCCGATCATCAGGAAACCGGCGCGCGCCAGATGGTGCGCGCGGCAGAAATTGGCCGCGAGGAAGGGCTGCGATTTGTTTACGCCGGCAACCGGCCGGGCGGCGTGGGGGATTGGGAGAACACGCGTTGTCCGGGCTGCAATGCGCTGCTGATCGAGCGCAACGGTTTCACGATCTTGCAGAACAACCTGCAAGCCAGCCGTTGTCCGAAATGTGGGATGAACATTCCGGGCGTCTGGACAATGGAAGATGTCGAGGCGGCGCGCGCCTGCGGCCGGCGCGACGTGGCAAAACTGGACATCGAAGCCATTGTCAAGGAAGCGCGGCGGAAGTTTGCGCCGCAGTAACAAGGACGCGCCTCACAGATCGTGCGGATTGACGCCGACGCCGATGATGGAGCAGGCGACGATGGGATTGAGGCCGAGTGCTTTCGCTTTCTCGCACAGCTCCGGCGAGTCCGCGCCGGGGTTCAACCAGAGTTCCTTGCAGCCCTTCTTCGCGACCTCGCCCACGAGTTTCATGCCGACGGCCGGCGGCACATAGAGGCTGACCTTGTCGAGCGCGGCGGGGATGTCGAGGACGGAGCGAAAAACCGTCAGTGCCTCGATGGTCTGCTCGGTCGGATGGACGGGGAAAACGTCGTAGCCTTGCTGAAGGAAGGCACGCACGGCTTTGTTGCCGAATTTTTCTTTGTTCGCAGAGGCGCCGATGACGGCGACGGTTGGTTTGTTCATGGCTGATGTTATTCTGCGGCGGAATCTGCTTTATCCGGCGGCGGAAAACAAGTCGTTGTGGCTGACAGTCCGTTGTAACCTTTTTCGCCAGTTTCGGTAATCACTGTTGTGAGAATTACGACGATCATCTTTTGCACAGTTGCGGCATGTTGTCTTGCTGCCGCGCCTCCACGCCCCGCGGAAACGGCCGCCGAAGACACCGCGCGCGAGTGGTTCATGGCCGTGTTGAACGGCAAGAAAGACCGGGTTGACGGCCTGACGCACGTGCCGTTTGTCTGCAAGGAAGGGGTCATCCGGTCCAAAGAGCAGTTGCAGCAACTCGTCCTGACGCCCATCGGCGCGAAGAAACCCGACGAGAAACTCGCCGACTTGAAGCCGGAGATGATCAAGGTCAAAACCGTTGCCAAGCCGAAGTCCGCCGACCCGCGCATGGCGCAGTGGCTGGACGAGGCCGGCGCGCGCGTATTCGTCGAGATCTCGCTCGGTGAGCACGCGATGGTCCTGTTTCTCACGAAGGGCAGCAAGCCGAAGGTGGTGGGGATGGGGAAGTGAAGAGCGAAGAATTGTCGGTGCTCTTGACTCTTCATTCTTCGGTCTCAATTTTCGTTTCCGCTTTCTCGCAGCCTTTCCTTGCACAACAGCGCGGAGCGGGTTAAAGAAACCTGCACTGCATGAAGATATTTCGAAGGAAAAGCGTGGCTTCGTTACAAAATGAGGTGGCCCACGACCATCGTCTCCGTCGCGCCTTGGGGCCAATCAATCTCACCATGCTCGGCATTGGCGCGATTATTGGCGCTGGCATTTTTGTGCTCACCGGCCAGGCCGCGGCGAAATACGCCGGTCCGGCCATTGTGTTGTCGTTTGTTCTCGCCGGCATCGCCTGCGGGCTGGCGGGTTTGTGTTACGCCGAGTTCGCCTCCATGATCCCGGTGTCCGGCTCAGCTTACACGTATGGCTACGCCACGCTCGGCGAATTGTTCGCTTGGATCATCGGCTGGGACTTGATCCTGGAGTATCTCTTCGCCGCCTCGACGGTCGCGGTGGGTTGGTCCGGTTACGTCATGTCGCTGCTCTACGACATGAATATCCATATCCCACCCGCGGTTTCCGCAGCCACCGGCACGCACCTCATCGAGATCCCCACGGCGCTGGCCGCAGCGTGCAAAATGAAGTCCGGCTGGGCGCCGATCAGCGATGCGGTGCTGGAGCAGATCAAGGCGGTCGGAACTGATCCCACCACGCTTGGCCACGCCACCGCCATTTTCAACCTGCCGGCGGTGCTCATCATCATGGCCGTAACGGTGCTGCTGGTCATTGGGATCAAGGAATCTGCCTCGTTCAACAATGTGGTCGTGGGGATCAAAATGCTCGTCATCCTCGCGTTCATCGGCGTCGGCGTGGCTTACGTAAACCCGGCGAACTGGCATCCGTTCATTCCGGAGGCGAACGGGGCGGGGCACTTTGGCTGGGGCGGCATTCTGCGCGGGGCCGCCGTGATTTTCTTCGCCTACATCGGCTTTGACGCCGTATCCACGGCGGCGCAGGAGGCCAAGCGCCCGCAACGCGACATGCCCATCGGCATCCTGTTTTCGTTGGGCATTTGCACTGCGTTGTACATCATTGTCTCGCTGGTGCTGACGGGCGTGGTGTCCTATACGCGGCTCAACGTTCCGGCGCCCATCGCGGTGGCGGTGGATTCGCTCGGCACCTCGGTGTCGAGTTGGATGGGGCCGGTGATCAAGATCGGCGCCATCGCGGGCCTCTCGTCGGTGATCCTGGTGATGATGCTCGGGCAGCCGCGGATTTTCTACAGCATGTCCAAGGACGGCCTGTTGCCGCCGGTGTTTAGCGCGGTGCATCCGCGCTTCCGCACGCCGTGGATTGCACAAATCCTTACCGGCCTCGTCGCCATGCTGTTCGCGGGACTCTTCCCAATAGACATTTTAGGCGAACTGGTTTCCATCGGCACGTTGCTGGCGTTCGCGATTGTCTGCGCCGGTGTGTATGTCCTGCGGTATACCGACCCGAAAATTGAGCGTCCCTTCCGCACGCCGGCGTACTGGATCGTGTGCCCGCTGGGCGTTTTCTGCTGTTTTGGGCTTATGATTAACTTGCCGCTGGACACCTGGCTGCGGCTCGTGATCTGGATGGCCATCGGATTGGTGATTTATTTCGCCTACGGCTTCCGCCACTCACGGCTGGCCGGGAAGTTCTCGGAAGAGAAGTAGAGGTGATAGTCTGCTGGACACGCTGAATGAGGCGAAAAGAACAACGGCATCAAGGCAAATTTGTTTAGCGTTCTTTAGCGTCTTTCGCGGGCAAAATTCCGTTTTTTAGAATTCAACCAGACAGGAAAACGAACATGGCAAAGACTTATCGTTTCGGCATCGTCGGCTGCGGCATGATCTCCGAGTTCCACGCCGCCGCCATCAAGGACATCCCCAATGCCAAACTCGTGGCCGTCACCGACGTGCGCGAGGCCGCCGCCAAGCGCTTTGGCGAGGCCAACCAGTGCGCGTGGTTCACCGACCTGAACAAGTTTTGCGCCCACGACATGGACATCGTCACCATCTGCACGCCGAGCGGCCTGCATATGGACGCCGCCGTCGCCGCCGCGAAGGCCGGCAAACACGTCATCGTCGAGAAACCGCTGGAGATCACGCTCGAACGCTGTGACGCCATCATTGCCGCCGCCGCGGGCGCGGGCGTGAAGCTCGCCACCATTTTCCCGTCGCGCTGGAGCGAGTGCAACCAGCTCCTGAAGCAGGCCATCGGCAGCGGCTGGTTCGGCCGGCTCACGCTCGGCGACGCCTACGTCAAATGGTGGCGCACGCAGGAATACTACGACGTCGGCGGCTGGCGCGGCACTTGGAAGATGGACGGCGGCGGCGCGTTGATGAACCAGTCCATCCACAACGTAGACCTGCTCCAATGGTTCATGGGCGACGTGGCCAGTGTCTCGGCCGTCACCGGCCTGCTGGCGCACCAGCGCATTGAAGTCGAGGACACCGCCGTAGCCGCCGTGCAGTTCAAGAACGGTGCGCTCGGCACGATTGAGGGCGCCACCTCCGCGTTTCCCGGCCTGCTCAAGAAAACCGAAATCCACGGTGACCGAGGCACCGTCATTGTCGAGCAGGACGACATTCTTTTCTGGAAGTTTGCCGCGCCCACGCCCGTGGACGAGCGCGTGGCGGCGCTCATGTCCCAGCGCAAATCCGGCACCGGCGGCGCGGCCGACCCCAAGGCCATCAGCCACATCGGCCACCGCAAACAGTTCGAGGACTTCATCCGCGCGATTGAGACCGGTGGCACACCGCTAGTAGACGGCGGGGAAGGGCGCAAATCCGTCGAGATCATCCTTGCCATCTACCAATCCGCCAAGACCGGTCGGCGGGTGAACCTGCCGTTGTAGGGCCAAAGGTGGATCGCGTCGTCCTGACGCGATTTTCAATTCTTCTGACCGTCAGCGCGTCTGGAGGACACGCCCCATCGGTTTGATTGCCGCGAACGCCCGGAGATAATGCTTGCTTGGGCAGACGAGGAACCGGAGAATATCAGATGAAGCGAACCAGCGAGCTTTTCGAAACAAAAACGCTGGTGAAACCCAATGTGGTATGAGGAAAAATGATTTTGGCCATTTGTGATAGATTGAAAATGCTGGGTTACTGGCTGCGTTATTGGGGTTGGGAGAACTGGACTTTTGTCAGTGTGGCTAGCCTGCTTGCTATAGTGATTGCCTTGTTCATGAGGCACTATGTAGGCGTTGCGAGATAGGTGGCGGGCGGCACGCCGCTGGTGGACGGCACCGAGGGCCGCAGAACGGTGGAGATCATCTTGGCCATCTACCAATTCGCCAAAACCGGCCGGCGGGTGAACTTGCCGCTGTAGGCGCAAAGGTGGATCGCGTCGTGCCGACGCGATTTTTCATCCACCTGGCAGCCAGCGCGTCCGGAGGACGCGCTGTAGCGGTTTGATTGCCGCAAACGCCCCGGGAAAAAAGCTTGTTTGGGCGGACAAGGAGCGGGAGAATTACAGCGGAAGCGAAAGGGCCGGCTTTTGCGACAAAGAGCGCCGGTGAAATTCTTCGCGGCAGGAGGAAGGATGTTCTTAGCCGTCCGCCATAGATTGAGAATGCTATACTACTGGCTGCGCCATTGGGGTTGGGAGAACTGTATCTTCGTCGTTGTGGTTGGCCTGCTTGCAGCAGCGATTGCCTTGGTTTTCAAGCACTATGGAAGCGGCGCGAAATAAGCGACGGATAGCCCTGTCACTGCCAACGCTACGCCCCAAGCCGCGGCTGGCGAAATCTTCCGTGGTTTTCGGCTGGCTGGGTACTCGCCGAATTTCCCCCGGCGACGCTTGCCACAGACGGAGGTGTGTGTTAAACGAGGCGCGCATTTTCGCAGAAGATCAGATGGCAGGACACCATGCTCAAACAACAACAGACATTCAAGAAGGCGGTCTCGTTCTCCGGCGTCGGGCTGCACACGGGTAACGCGGTGACGATGACGTTCAAGCCGGCGGCGGTGGACACGGGCATCCGGTTCAAGCGGATGGACCTGGACGACCAGCCGGAGGTGGAGGCGCTCGTGGCCAACGTGGTGGAAACCACGCGCGGCACGACCATCGGCAAAGGCAACATGCGCGTGCACACCATCGAGCATGTCATGGCGGCATTCCATGCGCTCGGCGTGGACAACGCGGTAGTGGAACTGGACGCCAACGAGCCGCCGGTGGGCGACGGCAGCGCGCAGCCGTATGTGCAGATGATCCGGGAGGCCGGATTGGTGGAGCAGGAGGGCAAGCGTGAGGTGGCGCAGATCACCGAGCCGATCTGGTTCAAACAGGGCGATTCGATGGTGGTGATGCTGCCGGCGGATCGGTTGCAGGTGAGTTGCACGATATCCTTCCCGATGGATGGGATGGACTCGCAGTATTTCAGCCTGGGCGTGGATCGGGAGAGCTTCGCGGAGCAGATCGCGCCGAGCCGGACTTTTTGTTTCTTCCACGAGGTCGAACACCTGACGAAGGCCGGCCTGATCAAAGGCGGCTCGTTGGAGAACGCGAACATCGTGCGCGGCGAGTCGGTGTTGACGCAGGGCGGACTGCGGTTCCGCGATGAGTTTGTGCGGCACAAGATACTCGACATCATCGGCGACCTCTATTTGCTGGGCCGGCCGGTGGCGGCGCAGGTCATCGCGATCCGGCCCGGTCACACGGTGAACTACGAGTTGACGAAACAACTCGCGGAGAAAGCGGCCAAGCCGGTCAAACCTCCCGCGCCGCCCGCCGAAGCCGCCGCGCCGGCGAAGGCCACGCCGCCGCCAATCAGCGACAAGGGCGAGGTGGACTCGGTGGGGTTGTTGAAAATGGTGCCGCACCGGTATCCGTTCGTGATGCTCGACCGCGTGTTGAAGCTGGAGGAAAAGAGGGCGGTGGCGATCAAGAACATCTCGATCAACGAGCCGTATTTCCAGGGGCACTTCCCCGGCCATCCGGTGATGCCCGGCGTGCTCCAACTGGAGGCGATGGCGCAATGCGGTGGCATCATGCTGCTCAAGGGCGGCGAGAACGCCGGCAAGCTGGCGTATTTCATGAGCGCCGACAACGTGAAGTTCCGCAAGCCGGTCACACCGGGCGACCAGTTGCTCATCGAGGCGGAACTGACTGCGCAGCGGCGGAACATCGGCCGGGCCAAGTGCACGTGCAAGGTTGGCGGCGAAGTCGTCAGCGAAGCGGACCTGTTGTTCCTCATCCACGGATAGGTGCAATGGCCATTCATTCTACCGCCGTCATTCATCCGAAGGCCCAGATCGGCGCGGAGTGCGAGATCGGGCCGTATTGCGTCATCGGCGAGAACGTGAAGCTGGGCGCGGGCTGCTGGTTGCACAGCCACGTCGTTCTCGACGGCCTGACGACCCTCGGCAGGAACAACCGCTTCTATCCGCACGCCTGCATCGGCCTGCAGACACAGGACCTGAAGTGGAAAGCCGGCAACAAGTGCTATCTGGAAATCGGCGACGGAAACACGTTCCGCGAGAGCGTCACCGTTCACACCGCGACCGGCGACGGCCTCAAGACCATCATCGGCTCGCAGTGCAACTTCCTTGCCTACAGCCACGTCGCGCACGATTGCACCATCGGCGACCATGTCATCTTCTCAAACTGCGGCACCATCGCCGGCCACGTCACTGTCGAGGACTACGCGGTCGTCGGCGGTCTGGCAGCGGTGCATCAGTTTTGCCGCATCGGCAGGATGGCGATCATCGGCGGTTGCTCGAAGGTGGTGCAGGACATTCCGCCGTTCATGATGGCCGACGGCAACCCCGCCGTCTGCCGCGCCGTCAACAAGGTCGGCATGGAGCGGCACGGAGTCAGTGCCGAAATCCGCGAGCACATCCGGCAGGCATTCAAAGCGTTGATCAAAACCGATCTGACCGTTCGCAGCGCGATTGCGAAAGTCAAAGCGGATCTGCCGCACTCGCCGGAGATGGATCACTTGGTGGCGTTCGTCGAGAAAAGCGAGCGCGGCATCAGCCGATAGTTCGGGCAGGGACGACGCGCTGCGTCGTCCGTTGTTTTCCCATTTTGCAAATGCCGCGGATGCCACAACGTAGCGTTCCTCGTAAATCATGAAACAGACATTAGTCTCAATACTGGCGACGCTTGCTTCGGTCGTCTTCGTTTCTTCGGCGTTTGGTGCGGAGCCGCTTCCGCAGGCGGACCGCCCGCTTGGAGAGGAGAGGTTCGCCAACCCGCCGGCCGCGTCGCGCATCATCCGCATCATCCACGGTTTTCCACTGACGCCCGCCGAACAGGACGCGCAATTGCAGACGCTCATCCGGCAGGGCTTCGGCGGCTTTGTCAGCAACGTGTCGTTCCGCGACTACCTGGAAAATGAAGACCACTGGCGCGCGTTCGTTCGCGCCGTCACGGAGGCGAAGCGTGCGGGCATGTCGCTTTGGCTTTACGACGAGCGCGGCTATCCATCGGGCGTTGCCGGCGGCATCACCATGCGCGGTCATCCCGAGTTCGAAGCGCGGGGCCTGCTGATTGCCGACACGACAAGCGACGGCGGTCCGGTTGCTCTCGACATGCCGCCGGGCAAGCGCGTGCTGGCGGCGGCGTTTCCCGTGCGCGACGGTATCATTGCGATGGACAAGCCAGTGGATTTGTCGGCACAGGTGAAGGACAACCGATTGCAGTGGCAGGCGCCGGCCGGTCACTGGCACGTGATGGCGATTACCGAGGACATGCTCTACGAAGGCACGCACGCCGCGCTGAGCCTCGCCGACAAACTGCCTTACATTAACATGCTGATGCCGGAACCGACGGTGCGGTTTCTGGAAGTGACGCATGACCGTTACGCGGCGCACCTCGGCAACGATCTTGGTCGCTACTTTGTCTCCACGTTCACCGACGAGCCGTCGCTGATGAGTATGTTCCTGCGGTCAATGCCCTACCGAGTGTTGCCGTGGGCGCCGGACCTGCCGGCGGAGTTTCGCAAGCGCCGTGGTTACGTGCTGGAAACGGTTCTTCCTGCGCTCGTGGTGGACGCGGGCGGCGAAGGCCAGCGCGCGCGTTACGATTTCTGGAATACCGTGGGCGACTTGGTGTCGGAAAACTACTTCGGCCAGATTCAACAATGGTGTCATCGTCACAACGTCGCCTCTGGCGGCCATCTACTGATGGAGGAGAGCATCGCCGCCCACGTGCCGCTTTACGGCGATTTCTTCCGCTGCGCGCGGCGGTTGGACGCGCCAAGCATCGATTGTCTGACGAGCATTCCGGCGCAGGTGCCGTGGTTCATCGCGCGGCTGATGGGCAGCGTTGCGGATTTGGAGGGCCGGACGGTGACGATGTGCGAAACCTCCGACCACTCGCAACGCTACCGGCCGGCAGGCGACACGCGCCCCGTCCGCATCGTGACCGAGGACGAGATTCGCGGCACGTGCAACAGACTCGTCTTCGGCGGCATCAATACCATCACCAGCTACTACTCGTTCCAGAATCTCTCTGACGAACAACTGCAGCGGATCAACCTCCACGTTGGCCGCTGCTGCACGATGCTCACCGGTGGCCATCAGGTTGCCGACATCGCCGTGCTTTATCCAATCGAGAGTATCTGGCCGCAGTTCTCACCGGCGACGCAAGGCGCCAGCGGTTCGCCGGGGCCAATGCGGATTCAAAATACCTATCGCGTGGTGAGCGACAGTCTCTATGGCGCGAATCGCGACTTCACCTATGTGGACTCGCGGGCGCTGGCAGAGGCGAAGGTAGAGAAGGGGGTGCTGGTTCACGGCGAGTTGCGATGGCGGGTCGTGGTGTTGCCGCACGGCGACACGCTGCCAATCGCGGTGTGGGGAAATCTCGCGCGTTTTTGGCAGACCGGCGGCGTGGTGATCGCGGTCGGCGCGTTGCCCGCGAACAGCGCGACGGAGTTTCCATCGGCGCAAGTGCAGAAGCTGGCGCTGGAGATGTTCGGCCACGGCATGGAGGCACACGTGACGGCCAATGCGGCGGGTGGCGTGGGCGTTTTCCTGCCGCCGGGAACCGAGTCGTTGCTGCCGATGGTGCTGAACGGCCTGCTGGAGCCGGACGTGCGCGTGGGTGACGGACGCGCGCCGGTTCACGCGACGCACCGGCGGATTGACGGCCACGAGGTTTATTTCTTCATCAACGACAGCGGCGACGCGTGGGAAAGCCAGGTCAATGTGGCGGCGCGAGGCGCGGGCGAACAGTGCGATCCGGCCGCCGGGACAATGACGCAGGTGGGTGCGGACGGGCAGGTGAAGCTGCGACTCGGCCCTTACGGCGCGGTGTTGTTGCGCTATCCCGAATCGAAGTTGCCACAACGTCTGCCTATTTCAACTGGCGCGTTGCCCGGCCTGACACTGCAACCCTTGCCGGAGGTGCTGCCGGACATCGGCAAGGGCCAGTTTGTGCAGGCGGAACTCACGGAGGATTCGGCGCGGCTGGGATTTTCACGGCCCGCCTGGCGGCCGGTAGCCACGCTGACAAAGAGCCAAGTGGACACGCACCTGTTTCTAGCGTTCAAATTTCCGCAGCCGGTGAACCTGAGCGGCGGCGAAGTGTTGGCGCTGGATACATGGACGCCGGAAGGGCAGGGGACGCTGACGGAACTGCTGGTGATTTTGCGCGATAAGAACGGCGGCGACTACATTGCGCGCGCCGGCCGATCATTGTGTGCGGCGGGAAGCAGCCGCTCGTTTGTGTTGCTGAGCCAGTTTCAACCGGCCGGATGGTCCGAGCATCGTGGCACGGGTCAACTCGATCTCTCAGGCGTGAGCGCTATTCATGTCGGCTGGGGCGGTTACCTTGGCACGGTGGGCGAGAAGGTGGAGTTTGCCACAACAGTGCCGCAGGTTGGGTGTTTCAAGAAGTAACGCGGGCTTCCGCACGCTGGCGTTTTTCCAGCAGATTCAACAGCGTCAGCACAACTACGGCGACCAGAATGCCGCCGAGCACGTCGCTCAAGTAGTGCCACCCCGTCGTGAGCGTAGAAATAATGACCAGCGCATTGAGAATGGCGATGATTGTGAAGAGCATGGCCCGGCGTCGAAACGCTAATACGAGCAGGATGGCCCACGTCGTGTGAAATGAGGGGAAGGTGATCAGCCCCTCTGCGTCGCGCCATGTGACGAGCAGCCGCCGGCCTTCCCGCAACGACTGCAAGTGATCCAGATACCGTGCTTGGTCGGCGTTTGGTGAAAATCCGAAAGCGGCAAACGGTCCCGTGGCCGGGAAGAAGAAAAACAACGCTGCCGTCACCAAGGCGCACACCATGAAACGCAAAATGAACTTGTCCAACGATTGCCGGTCTCCGCTGAATCCCAGGATGGCAATCGCTAGGATGGTTTGCGGCAGAAGGGTGTCATACACCACCACCAAAACCACATTGAGCGCGTGGTGGGCGCGAACCCAGGCAACGACATCCGGCGCGTGAAAACCGCACATCTGGTCCAGGTGGATAAGCGACAGGTCCACCAGAGGCCGGTGCGTGGTTGCAATCGCATACATCAGCGTCGCAAACGCGGGACAGAAGAGAACCAGATGGGCGAGCGCCGTCAAACAGGAAACAAAAGTTGGGACATTCCTCCGCTGATAAAACCGGGCGACGCCGCAGAGCAGCGCCACCAGCCCCAATGGCTCCAACACATCCCCGGGCGGAAAATGCAAACCGAACGCCGCGATGATGGCGGCGGCAGTGAACACCGTCGCCACGGTCAAACCCAGCTTGAGGCGCGCATCCGCTTTGAGGGACAAACTATGACCGGCGTTCCCGCTCATTTCACATCACTCGGCTTGGTTCAACGGTTGAAACTGTCTTTCGCGTTTCCAAAACCGGCAAAACTCCGAATACCCGGCGGCTTTGGCCAGCGCCACCGCCTTGTCAAAATCGCGGCCCACGTCGCGCGCCAGATGCGCATCGCTGCCGAACGTGATCGGCACACCGAGCGAGCGCGCCAGTTTCAGCATTTCCAGCGAAGGGTAAATCTCCTTGCACGGCTTGTGCAGGCCGGCGGTGCTGACCTCGATGGCCGTGCCGGTTTCCGCGCACGCCTTCAGGAACGGCTCAAACAGCGGCGTCGGATCGCACTTCGGGCGGAAGCCGAACT
>Ga0114951_10002471_pt1 | contig 20888 bp, 17 predicted proteins | sample AM7aDNAmetaG_FD_88677 | JGI IMG/M metagenome (GOLD analysis project Ga0114951, IMG submission 88677) | Freshwater microbial communities from Finland to study Microbial Dark Matter (Phase II) - AM7a DNA metaG | ecosystem: Environmental > Aquatic > Freshwater > Lake | place: Finland: Lake Alinen... | reverse complement strand
TAACCTGCAACAGCTCCTAAAAAAACACCAATTACCAGAGACATTAAAACAGATATAATACCTACAGATAATGAAACCCTCGTGCCAATAATAAGTTGACTTAAAACATCTCTACCAAAACGATCTGTCCCTAAAAAAAAATGCTTTTTAATAAGATGTTTATTTCTAACAACATTTTTTAATGAGTCAATATTTACTTCATGCTTTTTGTTTTCATAATCGAAGAATTTAACCTTATTCCCTTCAACACTTGATACATTATTTGAAACTGAAAGAGGAAAAACAACATCAATAAGTTTGAATCTTCTTTCAATGGCATCAGCAGTGTCTTTTCCAGTAAAAGTGCGGATAACAATTTCATCATTTTCAAAATGATAATTGTTATAAGGTACTGATATATAGGGACTTCTTATGCCAAATAACATTTTTTCAATAAAATTAACATTTTCCGTTTTTTCATTTTTTTTAACTAATAAAATATTGGCACTGAATCCCGGGTTCTGAGTTGTAAATTCGAGAAACTGTTCATTGGCTAAAGGTGTTTTATCAGGTGTAATCAGATAACCTAATACGGAAATAATAATAGCAAACAGAATTAAAAAAACAAAAGCCATTGCCATTTTGTTTCTCTTAAATCTTTGCCATGCTAAATAGATTGGCGAAGCTCCACTTTGATATATTTTTTTCTGAAAGAACAAAATAATTAATTTTGAACGAAGTTATGTAATAATGTCATTAGATTGAATGAAGTACAAAAATAATGAAATAACTCTCTTATGAATAAGCTATTGAAAATGTGCTATAAAAATTATTGTTTTATAGTGCTTTTATTTATTTGTTTATCTGTAACAAATACTTTTTCGCAGGTTAGCATTGCCACACCCGAGCAAGTAGAAAAATTTTATAAAACCACTACATGTATTGTTAAAGACAGTAAACCATTTTCTTTCTTAAACGCCTATCTTAAAGATGCTGTTGAGAATAGTTGGAAAGTTACTAAATATAAAATTATTGAAGAAAATGACTTTGAAAGTCTGAGGCAAAGAACCGATTTATCATTCATCATTTTATCAGAAGCTGAATATACTGAGCATAAGCAATTGGTTAAACTTGACGTCCTTAATATAGTATTGGGAAATAAAGGAAAGGGCTTGGACGACATGCCTGACTTGGGCTCAGTACCTTTAGCCTATACCGACAATGATGAAATTAGTTATTTATACAAGATACCGGCGATTGTAAAACTGATTCAATATCAGATTAATGTGATAAAACAAAATAAAATAAGTTCACCTCAAGAGCTAATGGACTATCATAATAAGTGGAATAAAGAAATTAAAAGCAAAGAACTATGGCTACTTGAAGGTGAAATATCACCAGAAATTAATACATTAGAAAAAATAAGAAAAATATATCCTTATAATGTAAAAATTAAATCTAAAGATGAACTTGAAGAAGCTATAAAAGCAGGAAAAGACATATTGTTTCTCCATCTGGTTGCTCCTTTTGAAGAAGGACAAACAGGCAAGTGCTGGAAGTTTATTATTTCAGCTTTGGATGGGAAAGTGTATTACGTTGATAATCATGACGTAAAAGACCCTAAGGAAAATGGATTGATACAGAAGGATTTTAAGAAATTTGCGCAATAGATTTTTAATATTAAATTTGCTGCTTTTTATTAATATCCATTCATTAATCTTGTTTATTTTATAGACTGTCAAAAAGCATAAATTATGTTTAAACTATCAACAATACAGCCTGAAGAAATTGGAGGGGGAATAAACCTTCTTGATCTTGGTGCAAGTGGAAAATTACCTGACTATTGGAAACCTCTGGCTAAACTCATCAATTTGATTGGATTTGACCCAAATAAAGAAGAATGTGTAAGGTTAAACAGTGAAGAAAGCGAATTTTTAACGCAGAAGTTTCTTCCTTATGCTATTGCAGGAGAAAGTAAAAATTTTACATTATATAAAACTAACAGTATTTATTGTTGGTCGCTTCTTGAACCTGATCTTCAATGGTTACGAAGGTTTAGTTACTCAGATCTTTTTGAGATTAATGAAACTGAAAAGATATCTGCTTATACGTTAGAAGATGTAAAGGAATTAGCTGACTTAGATATTGATGCGATTAAAATTGACACACAAGGCCTTGAACTCCAGATACTTAATGCATCTGAAAAAATTGTAAAAAATTGTATTTTTATAGAAACGGAAACGGGGTTTACAAAAAACTATCTTGGAGAAACAACTTTTGATGAGATTGCTTTGTACATGAGATCTAAAGGTTTCGGACTTTTTGCAATAAATACAGACCATAGAATATCAAGAAAGAATAACTTTTCGGAAAAAACAAACAATGAAGAGATGTTATGGTGCGAAGCTATCTGGTTGAGGGATTTTAGCAGAAATGGATTAAATTTAGAAAATATTACAAGAGAAAAAGCATTAAAAGCACTATTAATATTTGCTAATCATGGATGTTATTCTTTTGGTTTAGAAACTGCAAAGAGATTTCTTGAGATGGACTTATTGACAATTGAAGAATATAATATATTGTCAGAAAGTACTTCAGCGTGGATATTAAAAAACGAAAAAGAAAATATAAAGAGCGAAAAAGTAACCCATAAAAGGAATGACATATTCAGAGTTATTTTAAATATAATACCAAGACGATATTATAGTACAATTTCAATTCATATCCAAGAGCTTTATGGGAAACGACATCCCTTTTCACCTAAATCTCCTAAAAAATACTGATTTTTCAATTCCCAAATACAGTCCTACTATATTTTTAATGTAATTGGTTTTTTAAAAAACTTCTGATTTTTGAAACAACCCCCTGTTTTATTTTATTTTTGTTATAGAATTTAACCATTGCTTTACGTGCAGCATGTGATTCTTCGAGTTCAATTCTTTCGATGTTAAATTTATTTGATAATTTTTTATGTAATAAATGGGGCATCAGCCCGCTATGCACACCACTCCAGTCTAAACCAATATTTTGTACCAGTGATTTATTTGGATGAAGACATAGTCCATTGTTCAGAAAAACTGCTGCTTGCCATTTGATAGCCCATGTATAAATTTCTCCTCGGGCATTCTGTTCTAGCTGGTCTAGGAAACTACAAGCACCGTCTATATTAAATGCATCAACTCTCTTGGTGTTTTTGATACGCTCTATTAGTTCAGCAGGTTTGTTTTCAAACTTTTCCCATGCCCGTTCCCATGTCCCCCAACCCCAGCATGAAGCTTGATTATAAAAAAAAGTAGAAGGTAATTTTTTATTTATAGGGGGAATGTATGCTGAAACATGCATCACTTTATCATCATTTTGGTAAAGAGATAATGCTTTATTCATATAACTTATGAAACATGACGAAGTGACAACATCATCTTCTAAAACTATTATTTTCCCATTTTTTTTAATTATATGTGAGATACCTCCAATAATAGAATCGGCAAGTCCTTTATTGGTTTGACTTTCAATTATCTGAATAGCGTTGGCACCTTTTATATTTTTAATAATTTCTCTGACGGCATTTACCTTCTCAACATCTTCTTCTTTTTTGGGGGCGTCAGAAAAAATATATAAATCACTTTGAGAGAAGCCATCGTTTTCTAAAAGCGCACTTAGAGTCTTTTGTGTGTGAACGGGGCGGTTATAAACGAAAAGAGCTATAGGGGCAGGATTGTCCATTTTAAAAATCATTTTCTTTATTTAAAAGGGTTAACGCTCTGATTACTAGCCAACGGTGTGATTCAATCTTTATATTGTGTAATATAAGAGAATTATTAAATGAGAAAACGGGTGTTATCGGAAACTCTTTATTTAGAAATTTGTTTTTAATAACAGAAAAGATATCTTTCCATGAAAACCTATAATACATCCATCCCATAGCTTCTATATAATATCTTTTATAACGTTTTTCCCATAATTCTACAGATAGCTTGTTAATGTTATCTATATAATTTGGTGAATTGAGGATTTTGCAAAGATTATCTAAGTGATTTTTATATGTAATATTATTTTCAAGATATACTTTGTTTTCTTTCTTGGCAATTGGAATTATTTGAAAATCATTAATTTTTTTATCCTGAATATTTAAAGAAACGCAATAACCTTTATTCCAGTAAGGGTGATTTACTGACATGTCGAAAAAGAAATTACCCAAACTGTAAAAAATAGGTTTGCCATTATACAACTCCCAGCCTTGAGGTACATGAACATGGCATCCAATAATAGCATCTGCGCCATTATCTGTCAGCTCATAAAAACGTTGCCGCCATTCAGGAAGAGGATATTCTATCTGCTCAATCCCTGCGTGAACAAAAACAATTAAAACATCACACTGGCTTTTAGCTTCTTTAATTATATCGTTTACAGAATGATGATTAATCCATGCAGCCCCTCCTCTTTTTTGAGAAATATCTGTCAATACACCAAATTCTGATTCACAAAAAGAAAGAAAACCGGTTTTTGTATTGTTTTCTGTAAAAAACTTTGATTTATAAGCACTTTCAAAATCTACTCCAGCTCCTATTGTTATTACTTTATCAAAACTATTCAATGTGTTTTTTAAAGCCCTATCTCCATAGTCATAAATATGATTGTTGGCCAAACTAATAATATTAAACCCTTCATCAATGACAATTTCCGAAGATCTACTGTTTTGCTTTATATGAGGACCAGCTTTTTGAATATGTTTAGTGCCTTCAGTTTCTAAAGCTCCTTCAAAATTGCAAACAGCCAGCTGGTGAGATTTAACAATAGCTTTTAATTCTTCCGAAAGGATAGTGCTAAAGGTGTTTTTAATAAAAATATCACCTGTAAATAATATTTTTAAACTATTGTTCATTTTACTTTTTTGCTTTTGCAAAGGTATTTCTTTTAATTAAAAGATTTTCAATTGGTTTTAAAGTTAAGTAGGCAAAATAAGTTTTAAGAATTTGTTGTGAGGGCTTGTCAAATGAGCTTTTGCGGTAACCTAGGCGATACAATAAGCCTCTACTGCCCCATACATTGAGTAATTTTATTATTGTTTTTTGATATGTCGTTTTAGATGATAAAACATTATTAATGCTTTCAATATATCTTTCGTCAAATAACTCTCTTAAAAGCTTATTGTTCAAGGGTTGAAGTGAGATATTATTTATAGCTTGTAAGTTAAGTGTATTTTCTAATGCAAAATCGAGATTTAGATCCTCAATATATAAATTGTTCTTTTTAAAAAAATCTGTTTGCCATAACCTGTCTTTTCTTTTTTCAACAGGTAGGTTAAGCATAGCAATAGCAATTTCAGAATCTAAAAAAGGAGACCAGGATTTAAACCCGAAATGAGCAGGTACTTTAATTAAGTAATTTAATAATAAGATTTTAAGTCGCATTGATTCAACAACTTGAAATCTTTTATCTTGAATCTTTAAAGTATTCTCATTATAGTAATTTTTCAAAATGGTATTATCATATTTTAATTTACAGAAAGATGAATCAGCATTCATGCCATGAGTTATAGCTAAAGAAATTAAACTTTGATAAGAATTAAAGTCTCCGAATTTTAAACTACCTGCCCAGGCATCTCCAATAATACCAGATAAAAAAGGGTTTCCACCTTTTATTTTAGTTTTTAAATTATTATAAAACTCTATATGATACATGCCATGAGCATGTGTAGATGGACCATACAATTTATCCCATTCATCAAAATATTTATGATAAAAACCGAGAGGAATAAAATCCCATTTAATTCTCAGTATTTCCGCAATTTTTTTTGCCTTTACTACTTCTAATGAGTTTTCCTGATTTTTAGAAATTCCATATGAAAAAGCTCTTATACGCTCTTTGTCTTTAACAAGAAAAGCTAAAAGTCGAGAATCATAACCCCCAGATAATGGCAGTACTATTTCCCCTTCATTTGTATTTGACCAATTATTAATTTTTTTCTCCAATAAGTTTAATACGTCATCTTCTTGAGTTTCTTTTCCAATAATTTTTTCTGCAATATCATTGAAATATTCAACATTAATTTTGTTATCTACAAAAGAAACTTGCGAAGAATGCCTTAAAAATTTTATATTTTTTAGTGGCGTTTGTTCGAAAACGCTATAACCAAAATTTAAATAATTATGTAAACCTTCGGGGTGAAATTCAATATTGTTAAAGTCAATAACCTCGTTAATATTATGACTGATTGTCCCTGTTATCTCATTGTAAAAAACAGGATCTGACGCTAACCAATCTGTTTGGAAGATATTATTTGATGCCATACATTTCTTTAGTAAATTGCAATGAAGCTATTTTCCAAATATCTCCTATATCTGTCCAGTCAATATGAGCTTTTAATATATTGCGAGAGGCATTTGATTTATAATATTCGTATTTGTTATCATTAAACCTATTTATCAGTCCAGCCAAATATTTTTTATTTTCAATATTATTATAAAATTTTGGAATATCGGATGCAAAACCCATTTTTTGAGTTTTTTTATAAATAAAATCTTTGTTGTATTTTTTTAATATTTCTCTTAAAATTGCTTTGCTTCCGATTTTATTAACTTTATAAATCATTGGCAATTTTCGCAAAAATTCAACAATTCTATAATCCATAAATGGGCAACGGGATTCAACAGCATGCGCCATCGAAAGCCTGTCGAAAGCACGAAGTACAATTGGAATAATCTTATAATCAAAACTATCCTCAATTACATTTTGAAAATAGTTCTTTGGAATAATTTCTTTTCTGTTGTAGATTTTGTTACCCAAATGATGTTTTAATTTGGGGAAAGCATTTATTTTTATAAAATCACAAAAAGACTTGTATTCTTTTCCTTTCTGATTAAGCGCTGGATTGTGTGTATTATTTGCAATTTTATGCAATTGATAAGCTTTCAAAAAGTTACAATAGTATAACTCTTGCTCAATAGCAGCTTCAATCATGTATGGATAACCACCAAGCTGTTCATCGCTGCCATGACCCTCTAATACAACGGTAAAACCATTAAATTTAATTGCTTTATACATTTCAAAATAGGCACTGGCAGAGTTATTCCAAATGGGAAACTCCAGGTAGTGAAGGATTTCTCTTAACCCTTCTATATTTTCATCTATTTCATTTGTGACTTTTATTAATGAATCATGATAAGAATCAGTTAGTTTTTTTGCCAACTCAGATTCATCTGTTTTAGATCCAGGATGAGTAAAAGTAAATGGTTGAATATTTGAATTCAGATGCTCTTTAGTTAGTGTATAAATTGTTGTTGAATCCAAGCCACCACTTAAAGTTATACATATTGGAACATCAGCACGATGGCGGATTTTGATAGCATCTGTCAGTAAATCTTCAAATATATCAACTGTTTGTTTATAATTCTTGAATATATCGGATTCTATATTGAAGTCATTACCCAAATACCATTTTTCTTCTGTCATTTGCATTTCAGCATCTATTTTAGCAAAATGACCTTGTTTTATTTGATTAATTCCATCAATAAAAGTCTGATTGTCAAAGTCTGTAGCTGTGTCATAAAAGAATGCGTCAATTATTTTTGCATTAAAAGATATATTCTTTTTTATTGCAATAAGGGGTTTAATCTCAGAGGAAAAATAATAATAACCGTTATGTTTCATCCAGTGCAAAGGTTTAACACCAAATCTATCGCGGCACAGATAAAGGCATTTTTCATTATGATTATACCAACCAAAAGCGAACATGCCATTAAGTTTATTCAATATTTTAATGCCATAGATTTTAAGCAACTCCAAAAGGACTTCTGTGTCAGAAGAAGTATTTAAGGTTACATTTTTTAGATAAGTGTTTTGAAGTTCAATGTAGTTATATATCTCCCCATTAAGGATTATAGTATGCCCGTCTTTATACATGGGCTGATTTGCAGAGCTAGAAGTATCTATTATAGAAAGCCTCTGATGACCTAATATCCATGAATCACAAATATGATAGTTTTCGAATTCCGGACCTCTATGTCTTTGAGTATCAAAGAAAATTTTTACTAATTCTGTATTTTGAAAATTATTATAGCCTAAAATTGAGCACATTTATCAATACCATTTTTGGTCAATTAATACAAAATCATTTGTGTCGCGCCAGGTTGTTCCCGATTTATAAAAATCATTATCTATCACTTCTATTTTTAAAGCATTTTCTAATTTATATACAATTTCATCATTAAATTTAATTTCAAGTAGAATATAATACACTCCAGCTTGTAATGGTAAGTTTATTAACTCAAAATTAATAATCGTTTTATCATTTTCAATATAATAGACTTTTTGCTTTAGTTTAGATGAAAAATAATGTAAGGTGCGACCTTCTTCATTTGATATATTACCTGCAAATTCAAGATATCCTTTATGATTATCAGGATTAAGTATTTCAAAAGAGAAGTTAACATCTGAAGCATTTAGAACTTTAGTTTCCGAGCTTTTATTTATTAATACTTTCCCTATTTTTATTATTCCGTTTCCATTAAAATCATCTCTGGAGCTCATATCATTATCGCTTATTAATTCTCTTGATTTCAGCAGATAGCTTGAAATAACAGAGGAAGCGCTCCCACTGGTTTTAATCTCTCCATTTTCCAACAATATGGCTTTCTTACACAACCCAGTAATTGTTGTCATATTATGGCTTACAAAAATTACAGTTCGACCTTCTGTCTGACTTACATCTTGCATTTTTCCAATGGCTTTCTTCTGAAACTCAGCATCTCCAACAGCAAGGACTTCATCAACTATCAGAATTTCAGGTTCAAGGTGAGCTGCAACAGCAAAACCAAGCCTAACACCCATCCCGCTTGAATATCTTTTGGTAGGTATATCAATAAATTTTCCAACACCTGCAAAGTCAACTATTTCGTCTAATTTTTTATCTATTTCTTTTCTACTCATACCATGCAATGTGCCATTCATATATATATTCTCCCTCCCTGTTAGTTCAGGATTAAAACCTGTCCCAACTTCAAGAAGACTGTTTACCCTTCCCCTCAATATGGCTTTACCTGTTGTTGGAGAGGTTATTTTGCTTAAGATTTTTAATAAGGTGCTTTTCCCCGCTCCATTTCTTCCAATTAATCCAACAACTTCTCCGTGTTCAATCTGTATATTAATATTTTTTAATGCCCAAAATATATTTTTATTGTCATTTTTTGTAAAACTTGTTAAGCTTCTTATCTCTTTATATCTACGGTAAGGCGAAATTAAATAATCCAGAACAGACTTATGCCCTGAAGTTGAAGCGGCATCAATTAAACGATACCTTTTACTCAGGTTGAAAGTCTCAATTGCATAATTGCTCATAACTAAACTTTATAATGTGTCAACAATATTTGGTTCTCTTATTCTAAAAACAACAGCTGATATATACAATAAAATAATAGAAAACACAAAACTAAACCCCAAATACATCCAGGGTATTGATGTTCCAAGCATAGCTCCTCTGAAGCTTTCTATTAAAGCAGCGCCGGGGTTAAGCATATAAATCCATTGGTATCTTACAGGAATTGTTGTTAGAGGATATGCTAATGGTACAGCATAAACATAAAAGCGCATAAAAAAGCCCCAGAATCGATTGATATCTTTATATTGCAAAACAAATGTTGAGAGTAATAAACCAATTCCGGCACCATATATAAGCATTATTAATAAAATAGGTATAATAAGAAAGATATGAAAGCCAGGGTAAAATCCAAAAAATGCCATTAAAACCAAAGTCATGAAAAATTGCAAGATAAAATCAGGTAGTTTAATGATACAGGGTATTAATGGAATGAAAATACGCGGGAAATAAATCTTCTGGATTATATTAGCTTCATTTATTAAGCTGCTTATTGAACCATTCATACAACCGCTGAAATAAGTCCATCCTAGTACTGCGGTTGCATTGAAAATAATATAAGGAAGGTTGCCGGTATTTATTTTTACAATAGTGCCGAATACTAAACTATAGAAAATGATGTTAAAAGCAGGTTCAAAAAATACCCAGAAATAGCCAAAAACAGTTTGTTTTATCTGGACTTTATATCCATTAAGAATTTTAAAGTACAACATGTCCTTGTACCTCATAATTTCCTTTATATCGAAAGGCTTCCATGGATTTGATGCTTCGATAACAGTATAATATTTTCCTTCTTTGATATTTCCTTCCGGCATAATGTGTTTATTATGTGTTTCTTTTATACAAAAGTATAATATTTTAGCTCTATTAATGCTATACAATTTCAAATAATAACAATTTAATTAAATTTGCATTTAACTAATATTGAAAAAAATGACCAAAATCCGACTTACAAAACGTTTTACTTTCGAAATGGCACATGCATTATTAGGATATGATGGACTATGTGAAAATATTCACGGTCACTCTTATGTTTTATGGGTTTCCATTATAGGAGAGCCAATAAATGACGAAGCAAATCCAAAGAACGGAATGGTAATGGACTTTTCTGTTCTTAGCAAAATAGTAAAAACACAGATAATCGAAGTATTTGATCATTCTTTAGTATTAAATAATAATACACCTAAAGGTGTTTCAGATATTTTTGTTAATAACTCTAATAAGCTTATTTTGGTTAACTATCAACCAACTTGCGAAAATCTTATAAAAGAATTTTCAGAAAAGATACTAAAAATGCTTCCAAGAAATGTTGTACTTAATAGTTTAAAATTACAGGAAACTGAAACATCTTATGCAGAATGGTTTGCAATTGATAATTAAAAGCTTTTTTAGAAAGAGATTTCAATATTTCTTTTATACATAAGATTTAGTAAATCTTTTTTGCAAAATAAAAAATAGTTTTCATAGTCAATTCTTTGGCTTCAATATAGCCCATATGTGCCACATTATCAAGTATGAGTGATTCTGAATGTATAGGTAATGTTATTTGCTGAATTATTTTTTCGAGAGGTACTCTGGTGTCTTTTTTACCTGCAATAAATAAAACAGGGACATTATTGTTTTTAAGTATTTCTGAACGGTTTTTGCGGTTTTTCATTCCTATAATAGCATTAATTATTCCATCTGTTGGCATTGAACCAGCAATTTGAATAAGCTGTGCAATTTCTTTCTGAAATTTTATTCTATTCTCAGGGGCGAATAAGTCTGCAATAAACTGATTTAAATAAGCATGTTTATTATTTTTGACAATTTCTATTGTTTTATCTCTGTTTTGCTTTATTTCAAGTGCGTCGTCTAAAGCAGATGAATGAAAAAGGCATAAACCTTTTAATAATTCGGGGTATTTCTCAGCAAATGCCAGAGCAACATATCCTCCCATAGAATGTCCTATTAAAATACATTCTGTAATAGCATTAATGTCTAAAATATTTTTAACAATTTCAGCCATTTCTTCCATAGAATGTTCACCATTTAATGCCTCACTTTTGCCATGTCCGGGCAAATCAATTGTCATGCAAGAATAATATTTACTTAGGAAAACAGAATAATATTTCCAAATTTCCGAGCTTTCTGTAAATCCATGTAGAAACAAAAGAGTTTTTCCCTTGCCACAAATATTGAAATATATCTCTTTATTTTTATATATAAATTTCATAATGTTATTATTAGACGCTTTAATTTAGTGTAAAAATATGAAATTTATCAAACAAATATATGATAGCAAGATTAAATATTTAGTTTTATTGTTTTTGAATTTATAAATCTAAATCTAAATTTAATATTTGTAAATTTGCCTTCGAAAATCAATTATAATAAATGCAACCTAAACCAGGAAAACTTTTAACAACTATTAATTCGCCAGACGATATTAAGAGGCTAAATGAAGAAGATTTGTTGGTCTTATGCATGGAAGTGAGAGATTTTATTATTGATTGTGTAAGTTTGAATCCGGGTCATTTTGGAGCCAGCTTGGGCGTTGTAGAACTTACAGTTGCATTACATTATGTGTTTAATACTCCTTATGATAAAATCATCTGGGATGTTGGACATCAGGCTTATGCTCATAAAATATTAACGGGACGCAGAGATATTTTTTATACCAATAGGATGTATAAGGGAATAAGTGGTTTCCCAAAAATGAATGAAAGTGAATATGATGCATTTGGGGTTGGACATTCATCAACATCTATTTCTGCTGCGTTGGGAATGGCAATTGCTTCAAAGTTAAATAATGAAAAACGACATCATGTAGCCATTATTGGTGATGGTTCTATGACTGGAGGGATGGCCTTTGAAGCCCTTAATAATGCAGGTGTTGCTAAAGCTGATTTACTCGTCATTTTAAATGATAATGGCATAGCTATAGATCAGAGTGTAGGTGCATTAAAAGAATATCTTACGGATATATCCACATCTAAAACCTATAATAAACTTAAGAATGATATTTGGAATATGTTGGGGAGTTTTAGTAATTATGGCCCCAAAACAAGACATTTGATTCAAAAACTGGATAATGCCATTAAAGCTTCTTTACTTAAGCAAAGTAATCTTTTTGAAGCATTGAACTTCAGATATTTTGGGCCAGTTGATGGGCATGATGTTATCCGTCTCTCTAAACTTTTATCTGATATTAAAAAAATCCCGGGACCTAAGCTTTTGCATTGTATTACTGTTAAGGGCAAAGGATTTTTGAAAGCAGAAAAAGAACAAACTAAATATCATGCACCGGGTTTTTTTGATAAAAACACAGGAGAAATTACTGTTAATCCTTGCCAAAAGGTGAAACCTACAAAATTTCAGGATGTTTTTGGCGAAACTTTAGTTGAATTGGCTGAGACAAATGAGAAAATTATTGCAATAACACCTGCTATGTTGTCAGGGAGTTCGCTAACCTTTATGAAAGAAAGATTTCCTTCACGTACATTTGATGTGGGAATAGCTGAACAACATGCTGTAACCTTTGCTGCCGGTATGGCTACCATGGGGTTTATCCCATTTTGCAATATTTATTCTTCTTTTATGCAACGTGCTTACGATCAAGTAATTCATGATGTGGCATTGCAAAAGTTGAATGTTATTTTTTGTCTTGACAGGGGTGGACTTGTAGGTGAAGATGGAGCAACACACCATGGCGTTTTTGACATTGCATATATGAGATGTGTTCCAAATTTAATTATTGCTTCACCTTTGAATGAAGTAGATTTGAGAAATCTTTTATTTACAGCTCAAAAAGACCAGGTAGGTCCATTTGTGATAAGATACCCAAGAGGAAGTGGTGTTTTATTGAAATGGAAAAAGCCTTTTCAAAAAGTTGAAATTGGGAAAGCACTAAAAATTTCTGATGGCCCAAATCTAGCGGTTTTATCATTTGGTTTTATAGGAAATAATGTAATAAGTGCAAATAAGATTCTTAACGAAGAGGGAATATTTCTTACTCATTATGATATGCGCTTTGCAAAACCACTTGATGAGAACGCATTAAATGATATATTTAATAATTTTAAGATTGTAATTACTATTGAGGATGGCGTTATAAATGGAGGTTTTGGATCTGCTGTAGCTGAATTTATGTTTGACAATAATTATTCCTCAAAACTTATCAGGTTGGGCATACCTGACAGATTTATTGAACAGGGTTCTATTGATGAATTACATGCTGAATGTGGAATTGATGTTAATGGTATTGTTAATACTGTTAAAACTGCATTGAAAAGGTGAAGATAATTACTCTTTTAATTCTAGGAGTTGGTTTGTCTATGGACTGTTTTGCAGTTGCAATAGCAACAGGTTTTTCAAATAAGCAGTTAAAACTAAATTTTTTTTTAGTAATTGCTCTTATATTTGGTGCTGCTCATTTTATAATGCCTCTTTCAGGCTGGCTCATTGGAGATGCATTTAAGTTTTACATTAAGTCTTACGACCATTGGGTTGCATTTGGACTTTTATTTATTATTGGCACTAAAATGTTATTGGAGTCAACCAAGGAGAAAAATATTAAAAGTTTCACTTTTGAAACAACTGCCCTTGTTTTGCTGCTCACTATTGCAACCAGCATTGATGCCTTGATAGTTGGCATGTCGCTGGCTTTTCTTGATTTTAATCTATTTATTAGTGTCACAATAATTTCGTTTTGTGCTTTTATAATCTCATTCATCGGTTTTATTATTGGAAAGAAATTTGGAAATTATTTTGGTTCAAAAGCTGAGATTATTGGGGGTATCATTCTTATTGTTTTAGGAATTAAAATTCTTTCTGAGCATTTATTTAATAATATTTAATTTGTTATTGTAATGAATATGAAGTTAAAAAAAATTATTTTTTTGTTTTCATTAATTGCTGTTTTCATTTCATGTAACTCAAAAACAGCTGAGGAATATGTATTTGAAGGTATAAAAAAAAGCAAACATAATGATTTGAAAGGCGCATTGGAAATGTTTGATAAAGCAATAAAAATGAAAACTGACTATGCAGAAGCGTACAAACAAAGAGGATGTATAAAATTTAATATGAGAGACACTGAAGGTTCATTAGCAGATTTATCAGAAGCTATAAAATGTAATAATGAGTATGCTGAAGCCTATTTCAACCGTGGAAATGTTTATGTATTTCTAAAAGATATGACCAAAGCGTGTAAAGATTTTAGAAAAGCCAAGGAGCTCAATTACCCTTATATTGACGAAAGCTTAAGAATGTGCAAATTTTATAACTAGAATTACCGTACTTCTTTTAATGCTTTATCCATACTATTGCATAATCTCTCAAAGACTTCATCCTCTGATCCCATTCCGTTTATTGTAAAAACCTTTTTATATTTACTATAATATTCTTTTAGAGGCAAAGTTTTATTTTCATATTCTTCTAAACGATGAATGATAAGATCTGTACTTAGGTCATAAGAACGGAAATTCGGGGTCTTTGCTCTCTTACTAAGTCTTTTTATTGCATCAAGGGTTGATACACTCAAATCGAACATAAAAAAGACCGAAGAATCTAATTTTCGTAATAATCCGTCAAGGATGTATGCCTGGACTATTGTTCTTGGAAATCCTTTAAATATGAAACCTTTTGTGTCAGGACTTGCTTCAATTTTTCTTTCAATAAGTTTGATGGCAATTTCATCAGGGACGTTCATCCCTTTTTCCATAAATGGTTGTGCTATTTTGCCGAATTCAGTACCTTCTTTTATTTCATTTCGAAGCATCTTACCTGTAGAAACATATACAAGGTTGTATTTCTTAGCTAGTAAAACACCTTGAGTGCCTTTTCCTGATCCAGGATAGCCAAGTAAAACGACATTAATCCATGCTTTTTCAATAGTTTCTTCAACAATCTTGTCAATTCTTTCAGAAATTACATCTACACTACCAATTCCATTAACAGGAAAATAAATTCTTTTATCTTTATAAAAATTAGCTACAGGAAGTGTTTTATTGTAATATTCCTGCAAACGATATTTAATAACATCAATATTATCATCGCTTCTATTAGATGTTTGTGCTCTTTTAAGCATTCTCTTTATCAAGACATTCTCAGGCACATTAAGGCTAATCATACATGAAAGTTTTGTGTTCATCTTCAAAAGAAGTCCTTCCAATATATATGCCTGAACCCATGTTCTGGGGAAGCCGTCAAATAGAAAGCCATTAGCCTCCGGATTCATTTTTATCTTTTGCTCTATTAACTGAACTATAATTTCATCAGATACCAGTTGCCCTTTCTCGATGGCTTCTTTTGCCATTATGCCAAGAGTTGTATTTTCAGAGATTTCAGCTCTCAATAAGTCACCTGTTGCGACATAAGAAAGATTATATTTCTCCATTAAAAATTTAGACTGTGTGCCTTTACCCGCTCCCGGTGGGCCAAATAATGCTACGTTTAACATATTGTATATTATATTGTTAGAAAATTATTCTTCTATTTGCCATTCAGTACCTTCTTTAGTATCCTTAATAGTTATATTAATAGCTGATAATGAATTTCTTATAATATCTGATGTTTGAAAGTCTTTTTTGTTCTTGGCTTCATCTCTCATAATTAAAATGATTTTCATTAATTTCTCAATATAATTATCATTTAATAAAAAAGAATCCTCCTTTTTAAGTCCAAATATATCAAATAAAAAAATATCAAAAGTTTCTTTTAAAAGTTTTAAATCAATTGATGTTAATTTTTCTTTTTGTTCTTTAACAAGATTAATAATTCTGACAGCCTCATAAAGGTGGGCAATGGCAATAGGGCTGTTAAAATCATTATTCATAGCTTTATAGCAGTTATCGTTAATTGTTTTAATGTTGACTGTTGATTCTTTAGAAGGTTTTAACTTACTGATATTATCGTAGGCTTCAAAAAGTCGTTTGATTGCTTTTTCTGCACCTTTTAATGCATCATTTGAAAAGTCAAGAGTACTTCGATAATGTGATTGTAAAATAAAAAACCGAATTGTCATTGGACTAAAAGGCTGTTCAAGTAACTCATGTTTCCCTGAGAAAATTTCATCTAGAGTAATAAAATTACCTAAAGACTTGCCCATTTTTTGTCCATTAATAGTTATCATATTATTATGTAACCAATACTTAACGGATTCTTTTCCATTAGCAGCCTTTGATTGTGCGATTTCGCATTCGTGATGCGGGAAAAGCAAATCCATTCCCCCACCATGAATATCAAAGAATTCTCCTAAATATTTTGTGCTCATGGCAGAACATTCGAGATGCCAGCCTGGAAAACCAACACTCCAAGGGGAGTGCCATTTCATAATATGTTCCGGTTGTGCTTTTTTCCAAAGTGCAAAATCAAAAGGATTTCTTTTTTCATTTTGACCGTCAAGCTCTCTGGTATTGCTTTGTAAATCTTCTAAAACACGCCCTGATAATGTTCCATATTTACCAATTTTTGAATATTTTTCAATATCAAAATAAACAGAACCATTACTAATATATGCAAAATCTCTCTTTAATATTCTTTCTATCATTTCAATTTGCTCAATAATATGTCCTGATGCCTTAGGTTCAATGCTGGGCCTTTTTATATTAAGCTGGTCCATATTGAAATGGTATCTGTCTGTATAATATTGAGCAATCTCCATAGGCTCAAGCTGCTCCAGTTTAGCTTTTTTAGCTATTTTATCTTCACCTTCATCTGCATCATTTTCAAGATGCCCAACATCTGTAATATTGCGGACATATCTGACTTTATAGCCAAGATGTAATAAATATCTGAAAATTACATCAAAAGTAATAGCAGGGCGGGCATGTCCTAAATGAGCATCTCCATATACTGTAGGTCCACAAACATACATTCCTACAAAGGGTGGTTTAATAGGTTCAAATAGTTCAGTTTTTCGACTTAGTGTATTATAAACAACCAGAGATTTATCCATAATGAAATATTTTACAAAAAGCAAAAATAAGATGTTTTTTTGATTGGGGTTGTATTAATTTGAATTTCTGAATATAGTTTGCAGGAATTAATTAGGAAAATTATAATTAATCGTATATTTTCTATAAGAAGCAAAGACGCCTAACCCATTCTGCACATTTGAAAACACTATGGTTGGCTCTGAAAATGGGTCATCACCGGTATAACTAGACAGGGTTTTATGAAATTGATAATAATTATCATCTGTAGTCAACAAAAATACTTTAAGCTTAATGAGTTTTTCGCTTCCAGACGAAGGCATATCGTAATTGCCCTTCCAGTAGTTTAATTCACTCAAGATTACTTGTCCGTCAATATCTTTATCAAATATAAACTCCTCATTGTTCTTTATGTTAAGGGTGTTGTATGTTGTATCGCTTCCCCCCATGCCGTTATCATAGAGTGAAATGAGAATACCCCCGATACGATAATAATTACCAATACCGGAAAAATCTGTAAATTCAACCTTAAACCTGTATTCTGTAGAATTTTGGTCGCCGGAAACGGAATCGAAAGAAAGAAACTGAAGTGATTGATTTATTAATACCGGAACTTTACATGTAGCTTCTACGCTGCTATAACCGGGCACACTTACAGCTAACTTGTACGTAACATCTGCCTGAATAGGAAATGCACTTGTATGAATAATGTAACATGATTTCTGGTAATTATAAACAAGTTGAGCCTGAGTTGTGTTATTAGAAATAATAACTGTAGCATTAGTAACAGGCATGTTATTATCAACATAAGTTGTTGACCAGATGGGTGCTGATAAAGACACATAGGCACTGATTAATGTGTCTTCCGGCGAAATATAACAATTAACCACGACTTTAGGCTGCTGTTCTGGGATATTTACGTTGTCTACGATCTTCTCACAACCATAAAACCCCAGGGAAATTAATAAAAGTAATGATATTATTTTTAAATTATTCATCAGATGACTATTTAAAATTTTATATTCCATGAAATTGAAGGTATAATAGGGAAAAGAGAAATTTGTTTCAGCACTCTCTTATTGGTATAATCTTCGTAGCCAATAAAATAGAAAAATGGATTATGCCTGTTGTACAGATTATAAACACTAACTTCTATAGTACGTTCATACCTTCGAAGCTTTTTATGAAACTGTATGCCGACATCAAGCCTGTGATAAGGAGCCATCCGGAAGGCATTTTTTTCTCCATATTCACTAATAGTTGAAGAATAGAACCCGCCATCATTCTGATGAAAGTTCCCGGCATCGTTAAGTTGATGTGGGACAGGAGAATATTCAGCAAGAGGAAGTGTAATGGCATTACCTGTTCCATACACCCAAGTAGATGAAAGGGTTATATGGTTGTTGATTTCATATATGCCGACCAAAGCTATATCATGCCTTCTGTCGTATTTTGCATAAAATTTTCTACCTAAATTGACATCATCAAACTGAAGTTGTGTCCACGATAAAGTATAACCTATCCAGCCGGATAATTTACCTGTCTTTCGCTGAATCAAAAATTCAGTGCCATAAGACCAGGCTTGACCCTGTGTAATGTTGTCCTCCCAATTAACATTGTTAACATTGTTAACACTGCTAGGATCAATATCGCTGTTTAATAGAAAACTTGCACCATCCTTATATCCCACTGTATTATTAGATTTTTTATAATACCCTTCAAGGGAAAGCAACAAATCATATTTAACAATATCCTTGGCTAACCCACCTGCAACTTGTTGCGTGGTCTGGGGTGAAATATTCTCAGTTGAAGGCACCCATAAATCTGTCGGTAGTCCTATACCCGTATTGCTCAATAAATGAACATACTGATTCATTAAAGCATAGGATATTTTAATTGCCAGATTCTCAGCCACAAGATAACTTCCCGAAAAACGTGGTTCAGGTTTCAAATACATTTTCTTCTTAATTAAAAAATGACTCGTTCTGAAACCAAAATTTAATTTGAATTTTTCTTTGATTTTTAATTCATCTTCCACATAAAGTCCTGATTCTAAAACATCTATTGCTTCAACTTCTGAAGTAAAATTTAAAAGATACTCATCTTTGATTACAACCGCACTGGGTGTAAAATGATGAAAAGTAGAAATCATCCCCACCCTTACTAAGTTATTAGGATCAGGATGATACTCCAAGTCATATTTAAGGGCAAAATCTCTTATCCCTGACATATAAGTCATATCATAGGAAGCACTTTGTTGTTCTTCATTGAGAAATATTTTCATCCGGTAATTACTAAAAACAAGTGAAGTGTTGGCAAATGTTTTATTGTTAAACAAGTGATTCCATCTTAATGTTGTGGTTGCATTATCCCATAACAAACCACCACTTGTTTTGCTAAAGTTATCTTTGTACTTAAAATAGAATTTGTCCTTGCCAAAATAACCACTCAGGAAAAGTTTGTTTCTTTCATTAAAATCATAGTTTAATTTGGCATTAAAATCATAGAAATAATAACCTCCACTTCCATTTTTTTTCATAAATGGAGCTATTAATGCATCAATATAAGTTCTTCTACCCGACACTACAAAAGACGATTTATCCTTGAGAATAGGTCCTTCGAGCATTAATCTGGAAGAAATAATTCCTATACCAGCTTCTCCGGTGTATTTCTGTCTGTTGCCGTCTTTTAAGTTAATATCCAGGACTGAAGACAACCGCCCTCCATAGCGTGCCGGAAACCCGCCTTTTGTAAGCTGGATACTTTTTACGGCATCACCATTAAACAATGAAAAAAAGCCAAATAAATGATAAGCGTTATAAACAGTAGCGTCGTCAAGGATAATAAGGTTCTGGTCGGCACCACCTCCCCTCACATAAAGACCACTGGACCCTTCACTCCCTTTCTGAACACCGGGCATAAGCTGAATCACCTTTAGTACATCCTTTTCGCCCAATAATGCGGGTATTGATTTGACCTGCTTGACAGGTATCTCTACAACACTCATCTGTGACGTCTGACTTATCCTTTCGTACTTTTCAGCAGTAATTACAACTTCACTCAGCTCTATGGAATTATCCAGTTCTACATTTAGATTTACATCTGAATTAAGGTTAATATTATAAATATTATGCTGAAACCCAACATAAGAAAACACTACCTGATAGCTATCAACAGGTAATGTAAGAGAATAAAACCCATAAGCATTAGTTATTGTACCAGTTTTTAATGCAGGGATGTAAACATTGACACCTATTAAAGTCTCCTTACTTCCCTTTTCTTTAACAAAACCGCTTATGGTGTGTTTCTTTGTTTGTGCTTCTAAAATATTAAAGTCGAATAACATTAAAAACAAAAGAACACAGTAAAAAATATGCTTCATATAGTGAATCTGATTACTGTATAATACTGTAAAATATTAAATATCAAATTTAACAAGAATATTTTTATGAAATTGCTAATATGAAAAATATATCTAACCTGATTAATTAATAAACTTTAGCGTTTTGGGCTACCATGCCTACCGGCAGCTACCGTGTACCCACAAATATTAGTATTTTTGTAGTATGAATAAAGAGAAAAATATAATTGAATTTTTTCCAAACTATAGTGGATATTTT
>Ga0114951_10002469_pt1 | contig 20892 bp, 11 predicted proteins | sample AM7aDNAmetaG_FD_88677 | JGI IMG/M metagenome (GOLD analysis project Ga0114951, IMG submission 88677) | Freshwater microbial communities from Finland to study Microbial Dark Matter (Phase II) - AM7a DNA metaG | ecosystem: Environmental > Aquatic > Freshwater > Lake | place: Finland: Lake Alinen... | reverse complement strand
TATGCGCCGGCCCTCGAAGCGGCGCACCGCAAGGGGATCGGCACGCTGGTGATGAACCCCGTCGGCGGCGGTCGCCTGGCCGAAGCCAGCCCCGCGCTGCTGAAACTCGCGCGCGAGGTCGGCGCGAAATCCGTCGCCGATCTCGCCGTCCGTTACGTCCTTTCCAATCCGAACGTGGACACCATTCTGTGCGGGCTGCACAAGCGCTCCGACGTGGATGAGACGCTCAAATCCGCCGCGCGCAAGCCCTTCACCCCCGCGCAGAAAACGCGGATCGACGGCTTCCTCGCGGACCTCCTGCGCGCGAAAAGCGGCTTCTGCACGGCCTGCAAGTACTGCATGCCCTGCCCGCAGGGGATCGACATTCCCGCCGTTATGTCTCTGATCTATGACGACCGGTGCTGGGGCTTCCGCGACTTTGCGCGCGCGCGTTACGCCGGCCTCAGGACGGCCAAAGCGGACGCCTGCGTCCAGTGCGGCAAGTGCGAGAAGGCTTGCACGCAGCATCTCAAGATCATCCAGGAGATGCGGTACGCGCACAGGAACCTGCGCGCGGCCAAGAAGGCCGCAGGGCATTGACGGACCCGGAGGATCGCCGACGAACGAAGCAGGCGTTTGACACCCCCGCCACGCCGCTGATATTCTGCCCTTGTTCTGTTCGATGAAGGTTCGCTTTCCCCTCCCGGTGCCGCCGCATGAAGAGTCTTCAGGATTCGGTGCAGTTCGTCAAGGGGGTCGGCCCTGCGCGGCTGGAGTTGCTGAACCGGCTGGGGGTGAAGACGGTCCGCGACCTGCTCTACCTCATCCCGCGCGGGTACGAGGATCGCACGCAGATGACCCCCATCGTCAAGCTGCGGCTGGGGGACCGCGCCACCATCCGCGCGCGCGTGGTCATCGCGGAGAAGTATCGCGCCAAGGGGGGCCGGCCGATGGCGCGCGTCGAGGTGGAGGATGACACCGGCCGCCTCATCTGCACCTGGTTCAACGCCCGCTTCTTCAAGGAGGCGGATTTCCCCGCCGGGCGCGAACTGATCCTCACCGGCAAGGTGGATTTCTACAAAATTCCCCAGATGGTCTCCCCGCAGTACGAGCCGGCGGACGAGGGGGCGGCGCTCTTCGGCCCGCGCATCCTGCCCGTCTATTCGTTGACGGAGGACCTCAACCAGACCGGTCTGCGCAAGGTGCTGAAAGTGGCCGTCGAGGAGTACGCCCCGCTCCTGCAGGAATTCCACGAGGCGAAATTCCTTTCCGAGCGCAACCTCCCCCCGCTGACCGAGGCGATCCGGCAGGTGCACTATCCCGATTCGATGGAGCAGGCGCAGCGCGCGCGCCGGCGGCTGGCGTATGATGAGTTCTTCATGCTGGAGACCGGCATGGCGCTGCGGCGGCGCAGCCTGCGGCATGAGGAGTACGGCATTCAATTCGAGATCAGCGATGCGGTGGATGCGCGCATCCGGCGGCGCTTCCCCTTCAAGCTGACCGGGGCGCAGGAGCGCGTCATCGGAGAAATCCGCCAGGACATGGCCGCCCCCGTGCCGATGAACCGTCTGCTGCAAGGGGACGTCGGCTGCGGCAAGACGGTCGTCGCGCTTTACGGGATGCTCGCGGCGGTCGCGAACCATTACCAGGCGGTGATCATGGCGCCGACGGAAATCCTCGCCACGCAGCACTACGAGACGCTTTGCCGCTGGCTGGCGGATAGCCGCGTGCGCATTCGCCTGCTGGTGGGGGGGCTGCCCGCGCGCGAGCGCGACGAAACGCGCGCCGCCATCGCCGCCGGCGAAGCGGACATCGTCGTGGGCACCCACGCGCTGGTGGAGGGGGATGTTCAGTTCAAGAAGCTCGGACTCGTCGTCGTGGATGAGCAGCACAAATTCGGCGTCCTTCAGCGCGCCACGCTGCGCCAGAAGGGGCGCCAGCCGGACGTGCTGGTGATGACGGCGACCCCCATCCCGCGCACACTGGCGCTGACGGTGTTCGGCGACCTGGATGTCAGCGTGATCGATGAAATGCCCCCGGGCCGCCAGCCGGTCAAATCGCAGTGGTACCCGCCGGCGAAGCTCCCCGCGGCGCACGAGTTCATCCGTCAGCGCCTCACGGCAGGCGAGCAGGCGTTCGTGGTCTATCCGCTGGTGGAGGAGTCCGAAGCGCTCGACTTGAAGGCGGCGGTCAGCAGCCAGGAGGAATTGCAGCGCAAAGTGTTCCCGGAATTCCGGGTGGGGCTGCTGCACGGGCGGATGCGCTCCGACGAGAAGGACCGCATCATGATGGAGTTCCGCGCCGGTCGCACGCACCTGCTGGTCAGCACGGTGGTCATCGAGGTGGGGATCGACGTGCCCAACTCCACGATCATGGTGGTCGAGCATGCCGAGCGCTTCGGCCTGGCGCAGCTTCACCAGCTTCGCGGCCGGATCGGACGCGGCGGCAAGCCCGCTTTCTTCCTGCTCTTCGCGGAGCCGAAAAGCGACGATGCGAAGAAGCGCCTGCAGATCATCTGCTCCACCTCGGACGGCTTCAAGGTGGCCGAGGAGGACCTGAAGCTTCGCGGGCCGGGGGAGTTCTTCGGCACGCGTCAGCATGGCTTGCCGGAACTGCGCGTTGCCGATATTATAGAGGACTTCCGGCTGCTGCGAGTGGCCCGGCGCGACGCCTTCGATCTGGTGGCGCGCGACGCCGACCTCTCCGCGCCGGAGCACGCCCCCCTGCGCGCGCGCGTGGAGGAGACGTTCAAGGACCGGCTGGATTTGATCCATGTGGGCTGATTGCGGAGGATGCACATGAGCAACGAGAACCTGATGAAGACGCTGGTGTTCAACGACCAGGGGATGATCCCCTGCATCATCGCCAACGTCGAGGATAACCGCGCGCTGACGCTCTGCTACATGACGCGCGAGGCGCTGGCCAAGACGCTGGAGACCGGCAAGGTGCACGTCTTCCGCCGCTCCAAGGGACGCCTCATGCTCAAGGGGGAGACCAGCGGCCACATCCAGGAGGTCAAGCGCGTCTTCCCGGATTGCGAAGGCAAGTCGCTGCTCATGCTCATCAAGCAGCACGTCGCCGGATGCCACCAGGGATACATGAGCTGCTATTTCAACGAGTACGACCCGAAGAGCGATTCCTTCAAGGTCGCCGAAGAGCGCGTGTTCGACCCGGAGAAGGTGTATTGAACGGCGGGCTGTCCACAGATGAACACCGATGGGCACAGATGTAAACGGCGCGGATCAGGATTGATGGACATCTCAGTCGTACTGTGTTCCTCTGTGTGCTCTGTGGTTCTTGCCGTAACAGGTATCTGCGTTCATCTGTGGACAACCTGACGGATTAAGACTGAGAATGGTTGACTGAGCCGACCATAGAAAGCGGTCGCGCTTTTTCTCTTCCTTATTTCGTACTGTGTTCCTCTGTGTGCTCTGTGGTTCTTGCCGTAACACGTATCTGCGTTCATCTGTGGACAACCTGGAGATTAGTCCGTGACTGACAGAATCGTGATATTCGGCGCGGGAGGGCTCTCGCTGGCGTTCCTGGCCCCGGAATTGCACAAGGATTACAGCATCACCTTCCTGGACACGCATTTCAAGGAGGACTTCGTCTCCTCCGTCCAGAAGCATCGCTCCTACACCACCAACCTTGCCGGCCAGCGCATCAAGCCGCTGACGATACCCGACGTGGACGCATTCCGGACGGATGTCCCGGCGCATGACGCCGACATCCGCAAGCACATCGCCGCCGCGCGCATCTTTTACACGGCCGTGGGCATGCGCAATCTCGATAGCGCGCTGGGATACCTCAACGAGCGTCTGACCGGCCGGAACGAGCCGATCTATATCCTCTGCGCTGAGAATGGCGAAGGAGTGGCCGAAGCGTGGCGCACGAAGTTCCGCTCCAATATCCACCTGTGCGACACCGTCATGGGGCGCATGAGCCGGCTGGATGAGCGCCCGCTGCCGGATTATCAGCCGGTGACGCCGGACCTGCCCTGGGGGGTGGTGGGGGAGGAATTCTACGGCATGCCCCTCTCCAACGAGCATGCCAACGCGGAGGTCTTCCACTCCAAGGCGTTCCAGTTCGTCTCCCCGGAGGAGTTCCACGCGCGCGAGCGCGTCAAGCTGTACGCTCACAACGCCATGCATTTCTACGCCGCCGTCCTGGGCAGGCTGCGGGGGGTGGAGCGCTTCAGCGACATGGCCGACGACGCGCAGGTCACCGGCGCCGTGCGCGAACTGCTCGACCAGGAGATCGCCCCCGCGCTCTGGAAGGACTGCGCCTACCACATGGGCCGTCCCGTCTTCCACAAATACGTCCAGGCCATGCCCGGGCGGCTCTTCAGCAAGACGCTGCGCGACCTCGTCGCGCGCGGCGTGCGCGGCATCCAGGACAAATTCGCCGACAACGAACGCGTGATGGGCGGCCTGCGGCTGCTGCTCAAGAACGGCATTGCGCCGAAACGTTATTGCGACCTGTTGGCGGCAGGCATTGCCGTCGCGCGCCGCGACGCTTCCCCCGAGGCGGCCGACGCCCTCCTGGCCCGCCTGCCCGAAAGCGTCCGTGGCGACGTGGCCGCGCGCCTGAAACAGTATGCGTAGTCCTTGACCGGCTGTTTCCGTCGTTGCTGTTGTCCTTGCAGTCCCTTATGTCCTTGTCCGTTGGAGCCGCGCGCGCCATGTCCGACGACCGCTTCATGCAACTGGCGCTGGCCGAAGCGCGCGCCGCCCTGGAGCACGAGGACGTCCCCATCGGGGCGGTCATCGTGCGCGAGGGAGTGGTCATCGCCCGCGCGCATAACCAGCGCGAATTGCTCAAAGACCCCACCGCGCACGCCGAGGTCATCGCCCTCACCCAGGCCAGCGCCGCGGTCGGGGCCTGGCGTTTGACGGGCTGCGCGATGTTTGTTACCCTTGAGCCCTGTGTGATGTGCGCGGGAGCGCTCGTGCTGGCGCGGATCGACCGTCTCGTCTATGGCGCGACGGATCCCAAGGCCGGCGCGTGCGTTTCGCTCTACAGAATCCCCGAGGATGAGCGCCTCAACCACCGGATCGCGGTGGTCGGAGGCGTGGTAGCCGCGGAATGCGGCGAACTCCTGCGGGAATTTTTTCGCGGCCGCCGCTGAGCGCCGCCATCGTTGCCGTTCCCAGTCCGGAGAGGTGCCAGAGCGGTTGAATGGGCCGGTCTCGAAAACCGGTAGGGGCGCAAGCCCCTCGGGGGTTCGAATCCCCCCCTCTCCGCCAGTTTCTTCCAAACTGCCCAACCCTTGTTTCACAGAGTCTGCAAGATACCCTCTGAACTGCCGCACCATATCCTCGGTAGATACCAAGATGTTCCGCAGCCTCTGATGCGCCACCAAATGACCGCCGAAACGGGGGAATGCGGCTGCCCGGAGACGCCCGCTGACCTGAGATGACACAAAAATGCCTCCACAGGCATTGTCAAGGAAGGGGCACGGTCTTATCCTAGGTAATGTGCGAATCTCAAGCTGGCGCGCAGGGCCGATGGGTTTGATAACTTCCGGGCCCTCCCGACATTTCCGCCGGAAAGGCACGCCCCGCCCGCCCAGCGCGGCGGAGGGATGCTTCTTCCTGATGGCTTCTCGTCCGGCTTCAAATCAGAAAGAAAGAGAGTGAGACAAATGCGGGGAAAGGGAACTATCGGTTGGAGCATGCTGGCGCTTTGCGCAGTCCTCTCTTCTTTCCTTCTCGCCCCTCGCGCGGCAACGGCGGCCATGATTTCCGTCCTGCCAGAAACTGTCTGCGCCCCGACGGCGGGAGATTGCAAGATTCCGGATGGCTTCAACGGCTACGTGCAACTCAACAAATCCGCCCAAGTCAGCAGCGGCGGGAAGGATATCTACATCGTCCGATCGGTCATTCACCTGCCCCTGGCGCAGTGCGGAAAGCGGGTGCAGAAGGCGGAGTTGAAGATCACCAAGGATTCCGTGCAGAATCTGAGCAAGGAGCGGATCAGGACCGAGCCTTTCCCGTCCGACATACTCCTGGAGCATATTGTGGCGGCGGACTACCCGCATGACGCGTATGGCACGGGGAACTATGCGGCGTGCGCGCGGGCGGAGTGGGACGCCAAGGCGACGGGCGCGCCCATCGTGCTGGTCAAAGGGGGGACGAACCTGGCGAATATGCCGATCTCCGCCGACGTGACCGCCATGGTCAACGACGACCTGAGCGCGGGCAGAAAGAGCGCCGCCTTCCGCCTTCGCGCCGTGAACAGCCGGGGGGACGGCTACTTTGCCTACCTCGACGACCCGGTTCTGGAGATTCAGAAAGCCGAAGCGGATATGACGGCCGATGAGAAGCTCCAGGCGGCGAGCAAGCCGGTTGCGCTTCAGACGCCGCTGGAGAGCCTCTGGACGTCCAAGGAAAGCTTCTCGCTGATCGCCGGGCAGGAAGTTGACGTGGCGCTCCCCGCGGTTCCGGCCCGCCCCGGCAAGTACCCGGTCATTCGTTTCCAGACGCGCCTGGTCAGTCCGACGCGCAGCGGCTGGAACACCTACCTCTCCCTCTTCGTCAATGGCGAGCCGATTTCCGCCGTCGACAAGTACTCCGTCTCCCGAGTGATGAACCGGGCCGATATCTTCACGGCCAAAACCTGGGGCACGCAGATGCTCACCAGCGGCAACCAGTGGCAGACGTTCTTCACCCCGGACTACGTCATGGATGACGACGTCTCAGTGACCGACCCCACCCAGTACCGGGAAGGCTGCTGGTACCTGCTGCGTCTGGATGACGTGCTCAAGAAGGACGCCCCCAACACGCTGAAACTGGGCGATACGGCCAAGGCGCAATACTTCGGAAAGAACGATCCGAAGGAGGTGGTTGTCGAGGTCGCCTCGCTCGAACTGGGCTATATCGCGCAGAACAGCCTCGAAAGCCGCCTGGCGGAGCAGAAGGTGTCCTTGAAATTCACGCCGAAGTCCACCGTGCAGGCCAAAGAGTACGCCGTGAGCGTCAATTATGCCGGCGGCCTCTGCCTGAAGGCGGGGAAGGAGCAGTTCTGGATCGACGCGCGCTTCTCCTATCCGAACGCCGGGTTCAACGGCGCGCCGGCCGAGGAAGGGAAGGCGGAGGGGGAAGCCGGCTGGAAGCCCGTCGTGAGCGTCGCCGGGAAGATGATCACCGTTTCCGCCGAGGGCGGTTCGTATGCCTGGAAGCGCACCCTGGACTGCGGCGACCATTTCATCGCCGTGCGCGATACCTTCACGAACAAGACCAAGGAGGTCGTGGGGATCATCGTGCAGAACCGCTGCGTCAGCGAGGACATTCCGCTCAAGCTGCGCGTGGGGGGCATGCCGGCCAGTCCGCAATTCGGCTCGGCGCCCACCGTCGCGCCCGACAACTCCACGCTCTTCATGGGGTTGAACGCCTGCGGAATCGGCCTCTATGTCGCGGACACCCCTTTCCGCAACCAGTTGCTCATCGAGGTCAAGGCCAACCAGGCGCTGCTGGGCACCAACCAGTTCGGCCTGGCCCCGGGGGACTCCTACACGCTGCGCTGGAGCATCTATCCCACCCCCGACAACGATTACTTCACCTTTATCAACCGCCTGCGCGCGGACCTGGGCGTCAATTACACCATTCCGGGCCCCTTCAAGTTCTTCTACGACATCCGCGACGCCTACCGGACGCTGACGCCGGATGAGCTTCAAAAATACATCGCGCGCCAGTACGCCACCATCGGCGCGCTCGACCCCTGGTTCCTGTACTACAACACTCCGGGCTGGACGATGGACCAGTGGGTGGAGAAGATGAAGGGGGACGTGGCCAACCTGCGGAAAGGACTCCCCAAAGAGGTGAAGCTCGTGCCCTGCTTTGAGATCTGCCTGCAGCCGATCCTGAAAGACTCGGACTGGAAAGCTTACCCCACCGCCGACGGCTTCGTCGTGAAGGAGGATGGCAAGTTCCATGAGATCGCCGAGTACAGCCATGACGTGAAGTACACCAACGTCCTCTCCTACGTCGTCCCCGGCAGCGCCTACTTCAAGAAGATCATGCTGGGGGTCCAGCGCTCGCTTGACGAAATCGGCTTCAACGGCATCTACTTCGACATCTTCGCCTCGACCGGCGTGAAGACCTACGACCGGTGGGATGGGCGCACGGTCGAAATCGATCCCAAGAGTTACACGGTCAAGCGGAAGCTGGGCCTTGTTCCGATCCTCGACGCGCCCGCCAAGAAGGAGATCGTCGAGTACATCCTCAAGAAGGGGGGCATCGTGGTGGCCAACCAGTACCCGGTCACCGAGGAACTCCAGTCGCTCCCCATTTACTCCTTCTATGAAATGGGCGTGAACACGGTGGACATCAACCGCGGCCATCTGAGCACTCCCATCGGCCTGTGCGAATCCTGGTACAACCCGCGCGTCACCGGGGCGGATATGGTCGCCGCGGTGATTGGGCGCCTCCAGGAAGGGGGGCTGATGTATTACTACCACAGCCTTCTCGTGGACTCGGACATTGAAACGTACGACCTTGTCCGGCACATGTTCCCCATCACGATCCAGGAGTTGCATCCGGGGTGGATCAAGGGGAAGGAACGGACCCTCACCTGCAAGCCGGGCTCATACCGGCTCGACGGAGCCGCCAAGCCCGTGGCGCTCGTTTTCGACGCCAAGGGAAAGAAGCAGACGGACCAGCCGCCGATGCAGCAGGCGGGCGGGGGGTGGACGGTGGACCTGACGAAGCTCCCGCCGGGGAGCATTGCCGTGATCGAGCAGCAGTGAACTTGAGGAGGCATCCCAAATGAAGAAGACGCTATGCTGGCTTTTTCTGCTCGGGGCCGCCGCAATCTGCCCCCAGGCCGTCGCCCAGACGCCCGACAAGCCCATGCGCGAGGCGGGCAAGATGGAGGTTCTCTGGAAGAGCGATAAGACGCTCAACCTGGTCTCCGGACAAACCCTGAAGTTCGAGCTGCCGCCCGTGCCGCTGAAGGCGGGAGTTGAGATGGTGGTCTGCCTGCGCACGCGCCTTCAGAGTGTGGCGTTCAACGGCTGGAACAATTACCTCGCCCTCTGGATCAACGGCAGGCCGGTGAACGACGTGGACGACCTCATGCGAGTCCGGCTGGTCAACCGCCCGAATCCGTACAACGACAAGGTGTACAAGGGCGGGCAGGCCATGATGGGCAATGCGCTGAACACCTTCTTCGGCCCTTCGTTCGACCAATGGGGGTACCAGTTGCAGGAGCCTGTCCAGCAGCGCGAGAAATGCTGGTTCATCCTGCGCGTCGAGGACCTTCTCTATGCGGACAAGCCGAACACCCTCGAACTCAAGAACACGACGAAATTCAGGGACTTCGGCGCCCAGAAGGCTGAGGACGTTGTGGTGGTCGTCGACCCGCTCGAAGTCGGCTACTTTCAGCGGCCCGTGGCGCGGGCCGGGCGCAAGCCGGCTCTCAGCGCCGGCGCCTTCGTGCCGGCGGGGTCGGTCAAGCGCGGGAATACCACCGTGGAGGTCAACGCGCTCGGCGGCCTGAGAATCACTCACGGGAAGGGGGCGTTCACTCTGGAGAGCTCTTTCTCCTACCCGAACGCCGGACTCAATCTCTTCAGCGCCAACCTGAACGGTTGTCAGGCAGGCTGGCGGCCGGAGGTCCAGGCGACGGGGAACAAGATTGCCGTCGCCGCCCATGGCGCGCAGCAGGCCGTCAAGCGCTCCATCGAACTGCTGGATGACCGGGTCGACTTCTTCGATACCATCGATAATGCGGGCGACCAGATCCTTCCGGTGATGGCGCTCAACACCATCGGCTTGACGAAGCCGCACGACGCCATCTGGGTCGGCGGGCTGCCGAACGGCGGCTCCTTCGAACTGGCCGCGCCGGTGGAGCCCTGCAACTCGACGCTCTTCGTCGCCGGGAACGACGTACAGATCGGCATCTACGCCAAGGACACCGTGCTGCGCAACCAGTTCTGGCTTGAGAATGCCCCCGGCGTGGTGACCTTCGGCACCAACCAACTCGGCATTGCGCCGAAGTCCTCCGTCACCCTGCGCTGGCGTCTCTATCTTTCCGACGATCCCGACTACTTCAGCTTCATCAACCGCATCCGCGCCGACGACCATCTCAACTTCACCCTGCTCGGCCCGTCGGAAACGCTCCTGGATACCGCCTATTGGGCGGAGGCCAGGCCCCAGGCCGTTCGCAACGCGCTCGCCCTCCAGTGCTGGCGGATGGGCAATGCGAACCCGTGGCTCGATTACTACAACGGCCCCTTGAGTCCCATCCCATACGACCGGCCGAAGTTCAAGCAGTTGTCGCTGCAGGCCGTGAGGAACGTCGCCTCCGTCTCGCCGGGGTTCTTCTACCTCGCCGGACGCGAGATCAGCTTCTTCACGGTTCCGAAGAAGGCAGACTGGTCCAAGCTCCCCTGCGCCGATAGCTTCACCAGGAATCAGGACGGCTCCGTGATGACGATTCCGGAAGCCTGCCCTGATCCGAACAGCACCTATGTGGTGGCCTATCCGGCGCTGGACAACGCCTACCACAAGAAACTCATGGCGGATGTCGATTTCCTCCTGGACGAGTGCGAGTACAAGGGAATCTATTTCGACATATTCACCCTCCCCGGCGTCGTCTCCTATGATCGCTGGGACGGCCATTCCGTGGAGATCGACCCCAAGAGCTACGCGCTGGTGCGCCAGAAGAACAACGTGCCGATTCTCCTCGGCCCCGCGCAATCGGAGATGATCAGGAAGGTATTCCGCAAGGGGGGCATCGTCTCCTGCAACCAGTCCTCCGCCAGCGAGGAGATGCAGTCGCTGCCGGTGATGAGCTTCGTCGAGGGGATCAGCAACGTCCCCAGCACGCACCTCTATTCTCCCATCGGCCTCTCCAATATGTGGACGAACTTCACGGATGCGGAGCAGAAGAAAGGCTCCACCCTGGTGGATCAGATCACTCAGCGTCTGAAGCTCGGCGCCCTGACCTACTACTATGCCGCCAACCGGGGCCTTGTGCCCGGCGAGTACGAGGCGTACGGCATCCTCACGCACAGCTTCCCCATCACCCCCGTCGGCTTGCATGCCGGCTGGATCGAGGGCAAGGAGCGGATCATTACCTGCAAGGCGGGGAAGTATATCTGGCGCCGCGCGGACAAGCCGGACGTCCTGGTGTGGAACTCCGATGGACGGCGCGTGAATCAGCCCGTCGCACTGGTCAAAGGCGCCGCGGACTGGACCGTGGATCTGACCGGCCTTCCGCAGGGAGGCGTGGCGATTGTGGAGGAGAATCCCTATGAATAAGCGCTCTTCAAAAAGCTGGAAGCATTCTGCGGCGCGCGCTTCCTGGCTGGCCTGCCTGACTCTCTGCTTCTGGGCCGGGATGGTGTCGGCCGATGCGGTTCAAGGCGAAGCGATTACCGAGAGCAAGCTCAAGAACCTCCTCCCCGATCCTGGAATGGAGCGGCTGACCGGCGACATCGCCAAGGACGCCTGGAGTTACTACAGCGCGGACCATTACGTGGTGGACAAGGAGACGGTTCACGGCGGCAAGCAGAGCCTGCGCCTCAATGCGACGGACAAGACGAAGGGATATGGGGTTTACTCCGGCGGTCCGGCCAGCGAAGGCCCGATCGACGTCGTCGAGTTCGGCGCCTGGATCAAGACGAATCCGCCGCTCGGCGAGGGCAACTGGGTGCGCGTCTACGCCCAGATCTACCTCAAGGGGGGGGCGCTGGTTGAGAATACCGCCGTTCTGAAAGGGGCGTCGGCCGACTGGCGCTTCATCGGCGCGCGGGTTCCGCTCGGCGGCAAAGTGATTGATCGGGTTCTGCTCTACCTGATCGCGGAGAACTACGCCGGGACGGTCTGGATCGACGACGTGTGCCTGGGATACGGTGAGGCCCCGCTGAAGAAGGGGGCGAACCTGATTCCTGACGCCGGGTGTGAGGATGTCTCCAAGTGGCGGCCCTACGGCGAGGGAGGTTTCATCAGGGATGACGCCGTGATGCATTCCGGCAAGAGCAGCATGACCCTCAAGGCCGGCGAGCCGCTGCGCCTGTATGGCGCGCGCTGCGTGGTGAAGCCGGAAGGCCCCGCCGTGGCGCTTCTCGTCGGGGGCTGGTGCCGTTCCTCGCGCACGGGCGGGCGAGTCTCGCTCACGGCGGATGTGCATTACAAGGATGGCAGCGTGCTGCCCGGGCTTGCCGTGCTGTTCCCCGCCAACGAGGCCGGGTGGCTGAACCAGGAAAAGGAACTTCTCATCAACCCCGGCGAGATCGACTATATTGCCCTCTCCGCCGAGTTGCTCTATGCGGAAACGGGCCAGGTGTGGTTCGACGATGTCTATCTCCAACTCTTGACGCGGTAGGACTCGCTGGAAAAGAGCAACGGCTGAGTTGCGATCGATGGAACGCGCAACAGGCCCATTGCCGGGAAAGGACCGTCGTGACATCGCGTGAGAGAATTCAAGCGGCCCTCGCTCATCGGGAGCCGGACCGCACGCCGATTTTCGACTACGTCCTCCTGTCGCCCATACCCGACCAACTGCTGGGCCGGCCGTATCGGGGCTATCTCTACGGCGATGACGAGCGGACCTTTTGGCGCGGGCTCGTCGAAGAGGCCGGCTGGGAGGGGGCCTCGCGGCAAGTCGCCCGGGACATGGTGGACATCGCCTGCCTTCTTCAGCATGACATGATGTACGTGACGCCGCTCCCCCTGCTTTCCCCGCCCCGGAAGGGGCTGACGCAGTCTCTCGCGAAGTGCAGCGACCCGGTGGAACGTCTGCGATTGCGCAACGACGCGGTCGAGGCTGCGCTGGCCGAACCGCCGGCCTCGGAGACCGACCTCCTCTTCATCCACGTTCGCGAGGCGATGGCGGAGCGGGGGGTGGACCTGCCCATCCTGTCCCCCGCGTACATGCACGGGGTCTGGACGGACGTCGACCTGATGCAGACGATGCTGCTGGAGCCGGAGGTGGCGCGCAGGCATTTCGCCCTGGCCACGCGCCGGGCGCTGGCGGCGATCGAGCGATATCTCGCGCTGGGCATCGAGCAGATCGGCATCGGGGGAGACTTCGCTGGGAACCGGCTGTTGATTTCTCCCCAGGCGTACAGGGAATTCATCGTCCCGGAAGTGCGGACACTTGCGCGGCGCATTCATGCCGCCGGGGCCTGGGCGATTACCGCCAGCGACGGCAACCTCTGGCCCGTGATCGAGGAGTTCCTCTTCGGCTGCGAGGTGGATGGCTATTTGGAAATAGACTTGCACGCGGGGATGGAGTTGCGGCAGCTCAAGAAGTCCTATGGAGACCGGATTACGCTGTATGGCAACCTCGACTGCGGCAACATCCTCAGCTTCGGGACCGTTGCCGAGGTTCGCCGGCATACGCTCGACTGCCTGGAAGCGGGCCTGGGCCATGGCGGGCACATCCTCTGCGCCAGCAACGCCATTACCGCCAGCGTGCCGATGCGGAATTACGCCGCCATGGTTGGAGCGTACCGGGAGATGTTCGGACTGCCCGCACTACGCTTGTCCGCCTGAGATGCGGAAGGGTCATTGAGGAGAGCCTATGAAGACGGCTGCTTCGTGCGTTCGGTTGCAGAAGGTCGTGTGGACGTGGGACATGCACGTGTGCGATGTGACGAGTGCGGAGGAGTACGTCCGAAGCTACACGCTGATGCTGGACTTCCTGGCGCAGCATGGCTATGACGCGCTGATCATCTGGGGCTTCCTGCGGGACGGCCATGGCGGCGTCGCGGCGGCGCGGGCGATTGCGGCGCACGGCAAGGCCGTGGGGGTGCGGGTCCTTCCCGGGATCGGGCTGTACAGTTACGGCGGGGTCTACTACGAAGGGGACAGCCCGTACAACTATGCCCGGCGGCTCGTTGCGGCGCCGCAGGCGAAAGGGATAGGGATGCCCGGCTGCGAAACGTTGTGCCCGAGCCGCGAAGAGAACGCGCAGTGGTATCGCGAAGGGCTTTCCTGGCTCTACCGGACCATCCCCGAGATTGGCGGCGTGCATTTTGAGACCGGGGACTCGCCGACGAATATGTGCTGGTGCCCCCAGTGCCGCGAGGCCACGAAAGGGGAGGTCAACCGGGGCCGCGATTACTCCGGCAGCATGCTGGACATGCTCCGCATCGTCCCCCCCCTGTGCGAGCATATCTGCGCCATCGACCCCGGGACGTGGCCCACGTACGCCACCTACAACTGCTTCTGGTCGAAACCCTCCGGCGTGCCGGGCAACTGCGAGAGCGTCCTGGAAGCGGACCGCTTGGAACTCCTCAGGAAGATGCCGAAATGGATCACCACGAGCTGGTGCAAGGGGCTCTGGCAGGAGTTCGCGCCCCCCCCGGGGGCGGAATGCCCCGGCACGGACAACAACTGGGTCGAAGTCTGGTTCAACCCCAGCCTGGATATCGGGGAGCGGCAGTCCTCGTACTTCATGCAATGGGCCTTCCCCTGCTTCAACCCGCGCGTGGAGGGGGTGTACCGCCTGGCGGCGCGCACGCGCGAGACGCGCTGCCATGGGATTTCCCTGGCGACCGGCTATCTGCCGACCATGCCGGACAACGAGATTACGCTGATGGCCGCGGCGCGCTTCGCCGATGATCCCGGGGCGGAACCCGCCGGCTTTCTGAACGAGGTGCTGCCTTCCCTCTACGGTTCCGACGCGGTGCCGGAGGTGCGCGACCTGCTGCTCTTCCAGGAACGCGAGCTTTCCCAGATGCTCCGCGCCTGCTTCCTCTGCACGGTCCTCCCCTTCTGCCATCGCGCGATTCTGGGAGGATATGGCTGGTTCCCCGGCATTGACGCCGGCCGCACGAGGGAGATTCCCGCGCTGATGGACCGCCAGATCGAGCGAGCGCGATCGGCCTTGCGCTACGCCTCCGTTTCCGGCAAAGACAGGCTCGCGAAGATTCTCCGCATGCTCGAGCACTACCGCATCATCGCCGGCTGGATCAGCCACGAGCCCGGGCTGCCGTTCCTGAAGAGCATGATTGGCCTGCAAACCAGGAATCCTGCCGACCTGACCGACGAGGAAGCGAGAGAGCATCTGAGGTTGTATCATGCCGCAGAGGAATCCTGGCGAGGGCTGAGCCTGCCTCCCCAGTTCACGCGCGTCCGGGAAAAGGAAACGTACGACGCGCGGTTTCAAAGGGCGCGCGGGAAGGCCTGAAAAGAAGCGTCTGTTTTTCGTCGAAAGATGATTCCATGGCGAGGCTCTCGAAACTCAGGAATGCGGCCGCAGCCGGCATGGAGTTCATATCAGCCAGGCCGGTCTGGCCGGCGGGGCGCGAGAAGGAGATGAACCTCTTTGTCGGCTTCCGCGCTCAGTTCGCCGCGGGCAAGGGGGAGCGGACAGTTCTGCGGCTGACGGCCTCCAGCATCTACCGCGCCTTCCTGAACGGCCTCTTCCTCGGCTATGGCCCGGCGCGCGGCCCCGAAGGCTGGTATCGGGTGGATGAGTGGGACCTGACCGGGCGGCTGAAGTCCGGCAAGAACGTCGTTGCGCTGGAGGTGGCGGGCTACAACGTGGACAGCGTCTATCTGCTGGACCAACCCGCTTTCCTGCAGGCGGAGGTGGTGGCGGACGGGCGCGCGCTGGTTGCCACGCGCGCCCGCGGCGGTTCCTTCGATTGCCAAATCCTGGACGAACGCGTGCAGAAGGTTCAGCGGTACAGTTTTCAGCGTCCGTTCTCCGAGGTCTATCGGCTGCGGCGGGATTCGGGCCGCTGGCGGGCCGATGCCTCCGCCAAGTTGCGTCATATCCGGTGCGCTGAAGCGCCGCCGAAACGGCTGTTGCCGCGCGGCGTGGCCTATCCGACCTTCGAGCGCCTCTCTCCGGCGTGGCATGTGGCGCGCGGGAAGCTCCGCACCGGCGTGCAGCCCGAGCCGTTGATCAAACAGGGCTACCTGACGCAGGTCGGTCCGACGATGCGCGGGATTCCCGAGGCTGATCTGGAGCGCATCCCATTCCTCGAACTCCAGACCGTGGTCGCCTCCTCCACGGAGAAACTTGACCGCGCTTTCAATGCCGACGCGCTGCGGCTGCCCCGCAATTCCTGGCATATCCTGGACCTCGGCGTAAACAGGACGGGTTTCCTTGGCGCCACCGTCCGCTGCCGGAAGCCGGCGCGCCTCTTCTTCACGTTCGATGAGATACTCACCGGCGGGGATGTGGACTTCATGCGCTACGAGTGCGCCAACATCGTGGCGTACGAGCTGCCGGCGGGGGAGTTCCGGCTGGAGTCCTTCGAGCCATACACGCTGCGGTACCTGAAGCTCATCGCGCTCGACGGGGAGTGCGAGCTGCGCGACCTCTCCATGCGCGAGTATGTCAACCCCGACGTCTGGCAGGCGCAGTTCGCCGCCGCCGATGAACGCCTCAACCGCATTTTCGAGGCGGGACGCGAGACTTTCCGGCAGAACGCAGTGGACCTCTTCACGGACTGCCCCGGGCGCGAGCGCGCCGGCTGGCTGTGCGATAGCTTCTTCACCGCCCGCGCCGCAGCCGACTTGATGGGGCACACCGGCGTGGAGCGGAATTTCCTGGAGAACTACCTGCTGCCGAGCTCTTTTCCGAACCTGCCCGATGGGATGCTGCCGATGTGCTACCCGGCGGACCATATCCACGGGAATTTCATCCCGAATTGGTCGCTCTGGTTCGTCATCGAGTTGGAGGAGTACCTGGCGCGCAGCGGCGACCGCGCGATGGTGGATGCCCAGCAGCCGAGAATCCGGCGTCTCTTCGAGTACTTCCGCAAGTTCCTGAATTCCGACGGCCTCCTGGAGAAACTCGAACGCTGGGTATTCATCGAGTGGTCCAAGGCCAACTCCTTCGTGCAGGATGTGAATTACCCCAGCAACATGCTCTATGCGGCGGCGCTGGCGGCGGCGGGGAGAATGTACGGAGACCGGAAACTGACGCGCCAGGCGCAAAAAGTCCGCCGGGTCGTTCTGGAGCAGTCATTCGACGGGCGCTTCTTCGTGGACAATGCCGTCAGGCAGGATGGAAAGCTCCGGGTCACCAGGAACCGCACGGAGGTCTGCCAGTACTACGCCTTCTTCTTCAACATGGTCACTCCGGCGGAGCAGCCTGGACTATGGCGCACGCTCTGTGAGCAATTCGGTCCGCGCCGCGACTTGCAGAAGACGCACCCCGGCGTTCATCCCGCCAACGCGTTCATCGGCGTCATGCTGCGGCTGGAACTGCTGTCGCGCTATGGCCGCTGTCGGCAGATACTGGACGAGTCCATCGACTACTGGCTCTACATGGCGGAAGCGACCGGGACTCTCTGGGAGAACCTGCGGACGACGGCAAGCTGCAATCACGGCTTCGCCTCGCACGTCTGCCATATGCTTTACAGGGACGTGCTGGGGGTGCGGGAGTTGGACACCGTGCGCAAGCGGCTCGTGCTGCGATTCTCCGATCTGCCGTTGGAGTGGTGCCGGGGCAGAATTCCCACGGGCGACGGCCCGGTGCTTCTCTCCTGGCGGAAGGAGAAGGGGACGCTGGTGTATCGCGTGGAGACTCCGGCGGGCTATTCGGTGGAGGTGGACAACCCCGCCGCGCTGGCCTTGCAGCGGCGGCCGTAAACGCCGCCGGCTGGACTGAAGGGCACGACGCGCGCGGTCCGGTTACCGGGGCGGCTGGGCCTCCACCCGTATCAACTGCCATCCCACGGAGGGCAGTTCAGTCGTCACCGTGTTTTCCTGGACGGCTATCTCCTTGCCGGTCACGGCGTCCCGGGCGCTGAGCGGGCCCGTCAGGCCGAGTGCGGCGCGGTCCAGCTCCAGGACGATACTTGCCTTCTCCGGCGAGAGATTGGACAGGGCGATCATCAACCCGTTGCGCGGGTGGCGGTAGAGGCTGGCGAAACAGTTGGCGGGCTGCACCGTGACATACCGGGAGTTCTTCCAGTACGGGTACCAGAGGGCGTTGGCCCGGTCGAAGTCCAGCATGGCTTTCCAGACGCCGCTCGCAAAGGGGAGATTCCACGTTGCCTCCGGCCGAACGTCCACGTCATGAAGGAGCGCCAGGGAGAAGCCGTTCTCGTAGGGGCCAAGGTGATAATAGAGGAGTTCCGCCGGGACGCCCCAATTGACTCCCATGAACTCGGTGCGGAACCGGTCCAGCGGCAGGCCGTCGGGATAGAACTTCGCCGGAGAGAGTTGCTCGCCGGTCCAGTAACTCGTGACGTATGACAGGGCGGGGGAGTTCATGCAGTCGTAGACGTGCAGATCCACCAGGCCATCCGGCTTGCGCTGTTTGACGGCGGTGTAAATCCTCTTGATCGTCTCGCGCACCGCAAAGACCGGATACGTGGGCGCCCGGGAGCCGTCCGGCCTGACGTAGCCGCACCCGTGGAGCGCGTTGCTGCAGGCCCAGGGGCTGGAGGTCGTGTCCAGATAGACCCCGTCAATGTCGAAGTCCTCCATCATCCGCGCGACGCCGTCGGCCATCAGGTCCTGGTAGACGCTCTTGAGGCAGACGTTGTACGCATTCTGCACGGGCTGGTACAGGTTCGTCAGCGGCGTATAACCACCCTTCGGCGACGTGGCGCAATCATCGCCAATGTAAGGCCACTCCGGGATCAGGTCGGAGATGTTGAAGCCGAGGTAGAGGATCACTTTCATCCCGCGCTGATGTGAACGGGCGACGAGACTGCGCACCTTCTCCCCGTACGGCGTCTTGGGATAGTTCTGCAAAGGCTCCCACTGGGAGCTGACTTGAATCGTCTTGACTCCCCCCGCGGCCAGCGTGTCCAGAAGGCTGTCGGGGACGACCATCATCGCGTCGGAGGGGTACTTGATGTCCTCCTGGCTGAGGTCGTAGAAGCGATAATCCCAGCAGGTCTGCCCGATGGGCTTGACGGGCGTCGCCTGGAGCCCGAAGCTGTATTTCAACGGCGCGCCCGGCTCAAGCTGAACTTTCTTCCCGATGAGGTTCAGCCGGAGCGTCACCTCCTTCAGCCCCTTGACCACCTGGATGGCTTTGGAATCATCAGCGGGATACCAATACTGATCGCTCTCGGCGAACCAGGAGAGGCCGCGCTCGTCATCCCCCAGCCACAGAATCGGCTCGAACGCGAAATTCCGCTCCGCCTCCTTCAGCGCTCCGGCGCCCCGGACGCATCCGGAAGAATTCCAATGATAGATGTATTGGGCGCGCGCCGCGTCGAGCGGAATCTCGACCGTCAGGTTGTCAATCGCCGTCGCCTTCGCGGCCGCAACCTGCCAGTCCATCCGCATGAGGCCGTCGAACTCGACCACGGTTCGGATCGAAACGGAGATTCCCTTGTCCGTCAGTTTCTGCGCAAGTATGGCCTGCGTTGCCGAAGATTCCTGCACCTTCGCCGGCTTGCCGGTCAGGGCGAGGGCGCGGCCGTTCACCGTTCCGGTCAGCCGAACCGGCGCCGCCAGCAGCGCCTGGCCCTTGCTCTCCAGCGCGAGAGCGAAGGGGGCGTCGCCGAATTCGTACTTCCTCCCGCAGGTCAGGACGGCGACGCGGCCGCCCTGCTTTTCCACGCGAAGGTCGGAGTAGGGGGGCAGCACCTTGTCGCTGATCCCCGCCTTGGAGCCAAACCATTCCGGTTTCTCAGGCCAGGTGAAAGACGTTTCGGCGGCGGAGCCGGCTTCCTTCCCCGCCTTGTCCCTGAGAAGGGCGCGCAATGTGTATTCACCCGGCGTCAGCTTGGCGGCGTCCAATTGGAACTCCGCCGCGCCGCGCTGCGAGCCGGGGCGCGTTTCCTTGACTGCGCCGGTGAGGCGGGAAATCTTCGCGCCGCTCTTCCCCGTCAGCAGAAGTTCCGCGGTGGTCTCGCCGGCCACGATATTCCGGCAGAGGAGGCGGGCGTCCACGCGCTGCTTCGGATAGTGGAGGCTCGACTGGAGCGATTGAATCTCCGTGCGCAACTCCGCCGCGCCGATCCCTGCGTGCTCGGCGATGGCGCGTTCGGAGAGCGCCACGTTGTAGACGCTCAGCTCGTCGATCTCGCCGCGCAGGAAGCCCTTCTCGTAGAACCACCCCCCGATGCAGAAGTTCGTGATCGGCGTGGGGAGGATCGGCATCATCATTGTGGTGTGCCACACCTCCCTGCCGTTGACGTAGACGCGGTAGTCCGGATACTCCACCACGCAAGCCAGGTGCTGCCACGTGCCGTCGAAGATTTCCTTGTCGGTGGCGATTTGCTCGCAGGCGGTCCGGTTTCCATGCTCGAGCTTCAGCCGTCCGTTGACCGAGGCGAAATGGAAATTGCGGTCGACCGCCAGCGAGGCGTTATCGCCGTAGATGAACTTGTCCCCTTTGTCCGTTGGATCAACCTTGATCCATGCCTCCATCGTCATGTCCCCGGCGATATTCAGAACAGGCTTCGAGCCGCAATCCACGTAGCTCTGTTTCTGGTCATCGAATTGGAGCGCGAAGCCGCGCGGGGATTTCACGAAAACCGCGTTGTGAACTCTTCCGTCATTGCCGTTGCCACTGCTATCCCTGACGACATCGCCGCCCCCCTCGTCGAAGGTGTAGCGAGCGACAAGCCCTTTCTCGGCCGCGTACGCCGCCGCCGCAGTCAGAAGCGCCGCCAGGAGCGTCAGGATTGTTGCGGTGCGTCTCATCATGAACCTCCCGAGAAAGAAGCTGTTTGCAGGCCGTACGCCAAGCCCGGGCAAGTCAATGCGCGCCAAAAAAAGGGGAATTGCCCCTTGCTTTTCAGACGGCGGCATTATATAAATATGGCATTGGTATTGCAAGCGCTACCAACAAAATATGGCAATGATAGCAAGGACAGGCGAGAAGTATGGCCAGTGCGGGTAGAGAACGCTCCCTAAAGCGCGGGGCTGAGCGCATAACCCTTGACGGCGTCGCGAAGGAGGCGGGCGTTTCGTTGAGCACCGTCTCCCGCGCCGTTCGAGATGAGTACGGAGTCAGCCCCGACGTGCGGACGCG